>Ga0335078_10014999_pt1 | contig 11499 bp, 14 predicted proteins | sample Lox_Sample_32_FD_206711 | JGI IMG/M metagenome (GOLD analysis project Ga0335078, IMG submission 206711) | Soil microbial communities from Loxahatchee National Wildlife Refuge, Florida, United States - Lox_Sample_3.2 | ecosystem: Environmental > Terrestrial > Soil > Wetlands | place: USA...
TGCGGTTGAAATGGACCACCTTTTGAGCCGCGACGAGGTGAGTGGCCACGACTTCATCTATGGGGAACTGCTCATCGGGCATAAGGGAGGGCGGAAACAACTGCTGGCCAGCTACGAACAAATGCATCAGGCGCCCATGGTAACTCACGACGAAGTCGTTGTGTTTGTGCGCGAGCGCCGGCTACATGGCTGCGGGATCGGTTGGATCGATGCCCACCTATTGGCATCCGCGCTTGTCGGAGGCCTGAAACTGTGGACAGCCGATCCGCGGTTGGCGACGCTGGCAAGGAAGTTCGGCATCGCTTACTCCTGAGCCGATGTCCCACGCCTCTTTTCCCTGAAACTGTTTTGAGGGCAGCTGTTTTTTCGAGATTCGTGCCGCCGTTCCTGCTGGCCGCCAGTCTCACATGAACTGCGACGCCGCAGAGCAGGAAAACCGATACCGGATGGGCGTCTCCGAACTCGCCCGATTATGTCTCTGTCTGACTTCGCTCGCATCCGAGTGGCAGAGTGAGCCCAGCGGAAGAGTTCTAAGATCGTCAACCAGGCCCACCATTCCCCTGTTTTCGCCCGTTCGAAGATCATGTCGAATGGCTTTCTGTATTCGAGCGCACGCTCAGGATTTTCCGCCCCTTCGGGTGGGCAGAGCGTCAAGAGCTTGGCGTTTCGATCCGCGCCTGCTCACCGGCTAAGCAAGCCGGAAGCCGGAAAGCCGAGACGCCTTCTGGTCGAATGTCAGAGTGCACGAGCAGCCTGCTCTGGCGCCGAGGGCTAGAATGATGGCGTCTGCGAACAAGCCCTTTCCTTGCTTAAGCGCAATCATGGCGGTGAAAACCTCCTGCTCGTTTTCGACGACGATCGCGTCAACCTGAAGCGTTCGCTCGATGGCCGCGGCGATTTTATCGCTTCCCAAGCCGTAGGCGCGATCGAGCACCCAGACGGTTTCGACCATCGCGACAACACTGACGAAACCAGGATTTTCCTCAGTGAGTCGCCGCTCGATAATTTCGGTTGCCTTCGCTGATTGAACCGGATCGTCTTGCGCGAGGTACCGGACGAGGATGTTCGTGTCTAACCCAATCATCGACGCCTGGCACGGCCAGCGACCCTAGCGGCACCTTCGCGAGCAACGTCAGTCATCTCTTCGATTGTTACCGGCCGTCGGCGCCGGGACTTGACGATGCCTCGCAAAGCCGACGCCGGCAATTTCGGCAGGAGAACGACGCTACCATCCGGGTGCATGAAGAACTTGACCCGATCTCCAGGTTTCAACCCCAGATGCTTGCGGACGGCCCTGGGGATGGTCGCCTGTCCTTTTACGGTGATCGTAGATTCCATGGTAGCTCCCATTACTTCCTTTAAAATGTAATACCACATTCACACGGCGTCAAGCTGCGACGCTTCAATGGCAACCCGCCCTCCGAGCGACAGGCGACAAGGGCTCAGACGCGCTGCCCACCGATCGTGTTTTAGTAGTCCAACCGGGTGCCCCAGGGGGCAGCGACTTGCGCACGCTCCCGGCCATGATTCCAAACGTAAGACACGGCTGGCCGCTCTGGGGTTCAAAAGTTCTAAGATCGTCACCCTGGGCCACTAACCTTCTCAATCACTGGCGGATTTGGCTTTGCTGGTTGAGAGCTGTCTTGCTCAATCCATCCGCGCAGAGTTCTGCCGACGGTCATCTCCGGATCCAAAGCCTGCAACAAACTGTTGCAGTCCCCGCGGTACGATTGTATGGTGACTGTATGGCGCGAATGATCTCGACCACGATTCGCTTAGGCGAGGAGGACGTGCGCGCGCTGAAGCGTGCGAGAGCCGCGGGGCACTCCGCGTCGGAACTGGTTCGCAAGGGCTTGCGCGTCGTGGCTTCGCGGTACTATGCCGGTCGCCGACCGCCGTCTGCCTTGCTGTTTGAGTCCACGGATATGAAGCTGGGAGACGAGTCTGAGCTGTTTCGGGATCTCGAAGATTGAGTGGCCCGGTTCTCGCTGACACGGGCGGTCTCCTGAAGGCACTCGCGCGCACGCCGGATAGCGAAGCGAGCTTTCCGGAATACCAAACAGTCCTAACTACTGCGAGCGTCGTGATCGTGCCGGCGCTTGTTCTGGCTGAAGTGCACTATTTCCTTAGAAACAATCGAGCCGCCATGCGCAAGCTTGTAGCCGAGATCTTCGATCCAACGACACGCTATGAGTACGAACTGGCACTACCTTCCGACATTGTTCGCGCACTTGAATTCGACGCCAAGTTCAAGGAGCTTGATCTCGGATTGGTCGACGGCACCGTTGCCGCCCTGACGGAGCGTCGCAGAATTTATCGAGTGCTGACTTCCGATCGGCGCGATTTCGGCACGATTCGTGTCGGTCCGCACTTCTCAAGAGCGCTCGACCTCGTACCGTAGCAAAGGTCGTTGGCGATCCGGACGTTCAGTAAACATGTCTCCATCCGGACCTCTTTGGGTCGGTGCACCTGAGGGGATTCTCCCCCTTCCCCTGTGCCCTATTCGTGGGATAGTTGGCTTTTAGGCGATGCGCCACAAGCCATAGAGCTGCACCGGAAGCCCGAGAGCAGAGTGCGGCGGAGGGGATCAGAGCGGCGAGAGCGCTCCAAGGAGCGGAATCCTTGCGGGGATCTGGCCCAGCGGAAGCGTTCTAAGATCGTCAACCAGGGCCCACGATTCTCGACTCGTTTGGAATCAGGTTCACAGAAGATGAACTCGCTCGCGCCACAACAGAGGTGTCATGGCTCAGATCATGTACAAAAAGTTGGAGCACCCTGTTGACCCCCATTTGCCTGAGTGCAAGCACCTTCTACAAACTGCGCCGCACTTTTGTGGAATGGTTCGTACTAGGGCAGGCACGGCTACACCTGATAGCCGCAGAAACCGCTATCGACATCCATAAATGATCGGCTGATATCCGCTTTCCAGAGATCGTCAAGCGGGGTCCACCAATTCCTCAACTCCGCTTGCGACCCACCTCGAAGCTTTCAGAAAGGTGTTTGCCGAGGCCTACTTCGCTTGCGTGCCGAGCGCCTTCGCCCTAGTCGCGCTCTGCTTGCACTGGTCCTGGAATCCGCCGGGGATCTGAGCGCAGCGATCAAACGTTTGGGCAGCTTCGGTATGCCGCTTCAACTGCTCAAGCGACGTCCCCAAAACGAACAAGTCCGTCTGATCGGGAGTTTGGGTGTTCTGCGTTGACTGCTGGAGTTCCTTCACCGCGTTGTCATAGTCTGCGCGGCGAAAGTAGACGAGTCCCAGGGCGCTGTGCGCCTCATCGACTTTTTGCATCTTGAACGCGGAGAACTGATTGTCCTTCATCCCATCCGGCTTTGACATCGTCGCTATGGCGGGAATCGCTCGTTTCTCGTAATCCTCCGCTTTGCTGAGCAGCTTCTCGGCATCAGGATCTTTCGGATCGTACACGTGCGGGATCACCCAGCCGACGGTGACGAGAACGTCTACCTCGTCGGGTTTCAGCGCAAGGGCGTTGTCCGCCGAGGTATAGAAATTCTGCCAATCCTGCTTGCCGTAATACGCGTTCATCAGGGCTACGTCGATGTTTTCAGCGTACTTGCTGCTCGGATATTTCCCGAGAAACTGCTGCCCAAGCTTGATCTTCCTGTCCAGGTCCTCCGGTTTTACGCGCGTAAAAGCGTCGTAGTCTTCTTGCTCTTTTCCCTGGACTTGCATGATTTGCTGTACGTTCGACCGGCTATTGAGCTGCTGCATTCCGCCCATTTGCCCGGGTTGTGTTTGTACCTGCGCCCTTGAAACCGTGCCGCTCCAGAACACGTACAAGCAGGAAGCTGCCACAATTCCTATGCGAACATGCGCAGATGCAAGTTTCATGGTCCTGTTTTGCCCCATTCCTTTACCGCAAATTGGCGACTATAGATACCTCAACGAAGCAAGGGGCAGCAAGCCAGATTCGCGGGGAATGTTCCGATGGTTACTGGGCTTTGCTGAGTGCGCGGCTCTTGCGCGCCACGAATTTCTTCGCGAGCGAAGGGAGTTTGTCGTACGAAATCTTGCCCTGTTCGTAGAGCTTCACTTTGCCCTTCGCGGACTTGCGGCGCCGGCGCTGCCGCTTCTGAGCCACATAACGCTTGTCGTATGCCATCGATTTCCTCCAATTTGTGCGACTTCGATTGTAGCGGACAAGGCAACGGATGCAAGCTCCGCTGTGGCGTTGCGCTTGATTTCCTCTAGCATATGCGAGTGGCATTTCCTGGGATTGGGGAACCCATGCCGACCACCGTCATTCACGCTAGCCGCATCCTGACGCCCGAAGAAGAGATCACCGATGGCATCATCGTGGTCGAAGGAAGCCGCATCGTCGGCCTCGGCCATCGCGATACGATGCGCCTCCCGCTCGATGCGGTCGATTACGTTGCCTCGGGAATGACGATTGTTCCCGGTTTCGTCGACGTGCATGTTCACGGCGCCGGCGGCCATGATGTGATGGAGGCGAGTGCACAAGCTCTCGATCGCATCACCTCGACTGTCGCCCGGCATGGCACCACCTCGATCGTCGCAACTACCGTGACGGCTTCGATTGATGACACCTGTCGCAGCCTAGAAGGAATTGCGCGCTACATTCGAGATCACGAAACGGCCGAAGCGCACGTCGCCCGAAATCAGTTGGCGGCCGAAATCGTCGGCATTCATCTGGAGGGGCCTTTTATCAACAAGGTGCGGCGGGGCGTTCATCCGCCTGAGGAAATTATTCGCCCCTCAGTCGAGACGCTCGACAAATTCATCAAAGCCGCCGATGGCCTGGTGCGCATTCTCACGATTGCCCCCGAGTTACCCGGAGCCATGCAAGTAATCGCGCATGCGGTCCTAGCGAAGATCGTCGTCGCGCTCGGTCATACGGACGCCGATTACGATCAGGCTCGCGCCGCCATCGAGGCCGGTGCCCGCCATTCCGTGCACATCTACAATGCTATGCGCCCGTTCACTCACCGCGACCCCGGCGTGATCGGCGCGATTCTCACCGATCCCGATGTAACCGCCGAAGTGATCGCCGATCTCGTTCATGTTGCCGGCCCGGCGATCCAGGTTCTGCTCGGCACGAAGGGCTTCGACACGGTTCTGCTCGTGAGCGACGGCATCGCCGCCACCGGAATGCGCGACGGCAATTACCGCCTCGGAAATTTCGAGGTCACCGTAAAGGACGGCGTCGCGCGTAATTCGGAAGGCAAGCTCGCGGGGAGCACGTTGACCCTCGATCGTGCGGTTCGCAACGCGGTCGCGCTCGGTGTCTCGTTCAAGGACGCCGTTCGCATGGCCACGATTCTGCCCGCTCGTCGCCTGGGTCTCGCCGGCACAAAAGGAATTATCGCCGTAGGCGCCGACGCCGATCTCGTCGCGCTCACTCCCGATCTTCGCGTCGGCGGCGTGATGACTCGCGGCGCTGGCTTGATTTCCTAGATTGGGGAGACAGACTACAGATTGAGCGGGACCTTCAGCTCGTCAGCGAGCTTGTAGGGATCAAACGGGCTGCACGCAAAATAGCGGCCCTCGAATCCGATCGTGGGTACCTTCCGACGGCCATTGTTGACGCGCAGGACGAGCTCTTCCGCGTCAGGCGTTTCGTCGATATTTATTTCCTGAAACTTCACGCCGCGCTCTTTGAGGAACTGCTTCGCGCGCTTGCAGTCGCAGCACCACTTCGTCCCGTAGATAGTTACGTCCGCCATTTGCGTTGATTTCGCCTAAATTTCAGCGAGGAACGCCTTCGAATATCTTCTCATTCTTTGGATGCGCCCGGCGAACGCCCCGACGCCATTCAGTAACGTTCGCGAAACGCCAAGCTTAGTGAGCCGCGCCCGCGGATCCACCGCTTCCCGCCTTTGCCGCCGCGCCCATGCGCACAATCGCCCGCTCGACCGCTTGCCGCTCCGCTTCCCACTCGGGGCTGCCTGCGGGAATCCTCTGCAATTCCGCTTCGGCTCGTTGCTGCGCTGCACGGCTGCGATTGACGTCGATCTCTTCCGCCTTCTCGGAAATCTCCGCCAGGACGATCACGCGATCCGGCAGCACTTCCACGAATCCATTCACGATCGTCAAATAGCGCGTTTCCGACGTCGTGCGGTACGCGAGAATCCCCACGCCGAGTTCCGTGATCAGCGGTGCATGCCCCGGCAACACGCCGAGATAACCGTCTTTCCCCGGTATCTCGACCGCGACCACGGTTTCCTGCAGCACGTGCCGCGCCGGCGTCACAACTTGCAGTTCGATCCATTCAGGCAGCGCCATATTCGATTCTCGATCGCCGCCGGACTAAGCCGCGGCCATCTTCTCCGCCTTCTCTTGCGCTTCTTCGATTGTGCCCACCATGTAGAACGCCTGCTCTGGCAGGTCGTCGTGTTTGCCTTCGACGATTTCCTTGAAGCCCTTGATGGTGTCCTCGATTTTCACGTAAGTGCCCTTCAAGCCGCTGAACTGCTCAGCCACGAAGAAGGGCTGCGAGAGGAAGCGCTCGAGGCGCCGGGCGCGGCCCACCACCTGCTTGTCGTCGTCGGAAAGCTCTTCGATACCGAGAATCGCGATGATGTCCTGCAATTCCTTGTAGCGCTGCAACACGCCCTTCACCGCGCGCGCCACGGTGTAGTGCTCCTGCCCGAGAATTCGCGGATCGAGAATGCGCGAGTAGCTCGCCAGTGGATCGACGGCGGGATAGATACCGCGCTCGACGATTTGCCGGCTCAGGTTCGTCGTGGCATCCAAGTGCGTGAACGTCGCCGCCGGCGCCGGATCGGTGTAATCGTCCGCGGGCACGTAAATCGCCTGCACGGACGTGATCGATCCGCTCTTGGTGGACGTGATCCGTTCCTGCAGCGCTCCGATTTCGGTATTGAGGTTTGGCTGATATCCCACGGCGGAGGGCATGCGGCCCAGCAACGCCGATACCTCCGAGCCCGCCTGCACGAATCGGAATATGTTGTCGATGAAGAGCAGTACGTCGAGATGCTCTTCGTCACGGAAATATTCGGCGACGGTAAGGCCCGTCAGTCCCACACGCAGGCGCGCGCCGGGGGGCTCCGTCATCTGCCCGTAGACGAGCGCGCAACGCGATTTCTCGGGATTTCCCGGCTCGATAACATGCGACTCCTGGAATTCCACCCACAAGTCGTTGCCTTCGCGCGTTCTCTCACCGACGCCCGCGAACACGGACACGCCGCCGTGCTTCATCGCGACGTTGTGGATCAGCTCCTGAATCAAAACCGTTTTGCCCACGCCCGCGCCGCCGAAGAGCCCGATCTTGCCGCCCTTCAAGTACGGCTCGATCAAGTCGACGACCTTGATTCCGGTCTCGAACATTTCGAGCGTCGTGGCCTGGTCCTCCAGCGTCGGCGCCGGACGGTGAATCGGATAGCGCTTATCGGCTTTCACCGGTCCCAGTTGGTCGACAGGCTCACCCAGCACGTTCAGCACCCGGCCCAGAGTTCCACGACCCACGGGCACCGAAATCGGTCCGCCGAGATCCTTGGCCTGCATTCCGCGCACAAGTCCTTCGGAAGGCTTCATCGCCACCGTTCGGACGCGTCCCTCTCCCAAGTGTTGCTGCACTTCCGCGATCAGATCCACCGGCTCGGGAACGTCGAAGCCCTCGCTCGTGATCCGTATCGCGTTGTAAATCAGTGGAAGGTGGCCTTCTTCGAATTCCACGTCGATCACGGGTCCGATGACCTCCGTCACGTGGCCGATCTTATTTTTGTCTGCCATGAATGCTCCCTTATGAAATCACGACATCGCCGATGCGGCGCCGCTTACGATTTCGATCAATTCTTTCGTGATGCCCGCCTGCCGAATCTTGTTCATTTCAAGCGTCAATTTCTCGATCAGGTCGGACGCGTTGCGCGTGGCCGCATCCATTGCCGTCATGCGCGCGGCCCATTCCGCCGCTGATGATTCAAGCAAGATTCGGAAAACCTCCGATTCGAGATAGCGCGGCACCAGCCGGCTGAAAATCTCCTCGACCGGCTGCTCGTAAATGTAATCAACTAAATTCTCGCCGTGCGCTCCCTGCTCGTGCGGTAGCTCTTGCTGATGGCCTTCGGTCCCGACCCTGTATTTTCGCCGGGTCTCATCCGTAACGACGGTCGGATCGATGGGCAGCAGTTTCTCCGTCCTGAGCTTCTGGATCAACACGTTCTTGAATTCGTTGTAGACTGCGTACACGGCGTCCACTTCGCGGTTCTCGTACAGCTCCGCGATTTTTGAGGCGATTTCCTTCGCGATATCGAAATTCACATTCCCCGAAACATTCACCCACTCCGCGACAAAGCTCCATCCCTCGCGCTTGAGCGAGCTTCGCCCTTTCTTGCCGATCGGAATCACTTGCAATTTCTTCGAGGAATGTTCGCGCAGAAACGCCGTAGCCCTTCGAATCACATTGGAATTGAACGCGCCCGCAAGGCTGCGATCGCCCGTCAGCACGATCACCAGCACACGGTCTTCCGACCGCCGCTCAAGCAAAGGATGCGAAGCCGTCTCGATACGCGCCGCCGCCGATTGCAGCACGCGCAGAATCTCCTGCGCGTACGGCCTCGCCGCAAACACGCCCTCTTGCGCCCGCCGCAATTTCGCCGCGGCGACAAACTTCATCGCCCGCGTAATCTGCTGCGTGCTCTTCACCGAGCGGATGCGTCTCCGAAAATCTAAAAGGGTGGCCATTTACGCTCAGCGTTAAGCCGTCGCCGCCTGCTTCGTCGTCGCCAGGAACGTTTCCTTGAACGCGGCCAGCGCCTGCAGCGCTTCCGCTTTGATCGCGTCGTCGATCTGCTTCTTCTCGCGAATGCCCTTCAGCACTCCGGGATAATTCGTCTCGACGTACGGATACAGCTCCTTCTCAAAGCGCCGGACATCCGAGATCTCCAGATCGTCGAGGAATTTGTTGCCGCCCGCGAAAATGATCAACACCTGCCGCTCGACTGGCAGCGGCTGAAACTGATCCTGCTTGAGCACTTCCACCAGCCGTTGTCCGCGCGCGAGCTGGGCCTGGGTGGTCTTATCGAGCTGCTCGGTGCCGAACTGCGCGAACGCCGCGAGATCGCGATATTGCGCCATGTCGAGTCGCAGCGTTCCGGCCACTTGCCGCATGGCCTTGATCTGCGCATTGCCCCCCACGCGGCTCACGGAAATACCTGCGTTGATCGCGGGGCGCTGGCCGGCGTTGAAAAGGTCGGCTTCGAGATAAATCTGCCCGTCCGTAATCGAAATCACATTCGTCGGAATGTACGCCGAGACATCGCCCGCCTGCGTTTCAATCACAGGCAGCGCCGTCAGTGACCCCGCGCCGAGCTTGTCGTTCAATTTCGCCGCGCGTTCCAGCAAGCGCGAGTGGAGATAGAACACGTCCCCCGGAAACGCCTCGCGTCCCGGCGGACGCCGCAGCAAGAGAGAAATTTCGCGATAAGACTGCGCGTGCTTGGAAAGATCGTCGTAGAAACAGATCGCATGGCGCTTCGAATCGCGGAAGTACTCGCCCATCGCGGCCGCTGCAAAGGGCGCGATGTATTGCATGGTAGCCGGTTCTGCGGCCGTGGCAGCCACAACGATGCTGTAATCCAGCGCACCGTAGTCGGTCAGCGTTTTCACCACTTGCGCCACCGTCGAATTCTTCTGACCGATTGCGCAGTAGATGCAGATCAGGTCCCCGCCCTTTTGATTCAAGATCGTGTCAAGGATGATCGCGGTCTTGCCTGTCTGTCGGTCGCCGATGATCAATTCGCGTTGGCCGCGCCCAATGGGGATCATCGAATCGATTGCTTTGATTCCGGTCTGGACTGGTTCGCGGACGCCCTGCCTGTCCACAACGCCCGGCGCGATGCGCTCGATCGGATTGCGATGCTCGGTCTGGATCGGCCCCTTGCCGTCGATGGGCTGACCGAGCGGATTGACCACGCGGCCGATCATCGCTTCTCCCACCGGTACGGACATAATCTTGTTCGTCCGCTTCACCGTGTCGCCTTCGCGAATCTCCGTGTAGTCGCCGAGCAAAACCGTGCCGACCTGATCTTCTTCGAGGTTCAGCGCGATTCCGAAGACGCCGTGCGGGAATTCCAGCATCTCGCCCGCCATGCAGCGCTCAAGACCGTGCACGCGCGCGATGCCGTCGCCGACCGATATCACCGAGCCGACCTCTTCCACCGCTACGGCCTGCTGATAATTTTCGATCTGCTCGCGCAGTATCTTTGTGATTTCGTCCGCTTTGATATTCGCCATCCCTGCTCCTATTCCGATTCCAGCTGTTCTCGCAGCCGCGTCAATTGCTCGCGCACCGATCCGTCGTAGACGGTCGATCCAACTCTCACAACCGTGCCGCCCAGCAGCGCTTCATCGCGCTGAAAGCGGGCCTCGATCTTTTTGCCTGTGCGCCGTTCGAGCGCCTTGGTCAATTGCTCGCGCTCGCCTGCGCTCAATTCCCGCGCGGATGTGACCTGTGCTTCGGCGATTCCCAGTCTCGCATTCAACTCACTCTGGAACGCGGCCTCGATCTCGCCAATCAGTTCCGTTCGCCGGTGATCGATCAGCAGAAAAACGAAATTGCGCACCGCCGGAGCCAGTTCCATCCGGTTCGCCAGCGCTTCCACTACCTTGTGCTTCTGCTCGTGGCTCACACCCGGCGTTTCAAGAAACGCCCGCAGATCGCCTGATTCCGAAAACGCCTCCGTGAACGCCGCCAGGTCGCGCTTCACGCGCTCCGCGCTCTTCTGGTCGAACGCCACATCGGCCAGCGCCGCCGCGTATCGGGAGCAAACCGCTTCGTTCAATTCGGGCTCCTGTCGAGTTGCGCCACAAAGCTGCCGAAAAGCGCCGCTTCCGCCTGCGGATTCATCTGCTGCCGCAGCAGCGCCTCGGCGCGCTGCGTTGCAATCTGCGCCGCCTGCGCCTTCAACCTGATGCGCGTTTCCCGTTCGGCCGCGGCAATTTCCGCCTGCGCTGCGCGTTCGATCATTTCTGCTTCGACCTTAGCCACCTGCTTGATGCGCTCGGCCTCGGCTTCCGCTCCGCGCTTTGCCTCCACGCGCAACGCCGCGACTTCCGCCGGAATTCCCGCGATCTTCGCCTGCGCCTCCCGCTTCTGTTTTTCCGCGGCTTCGCGCGCTCGCGTTCCTTCGGCGATGCGCTCGGAGATTTCATCGGCGTTCTTGCGGAAAGAGGGCCCGGCCTTAATGAACGCGTAGACGATCAGCCCAAAAACGATCGCGAAGTTGATCCAGCGAAAAATGGTCCCGGTTGGAGAATCTGCAGGGGATCCCGATTCTTGTGCCACCGCGGAGCCAGCGCCCACCAAAATCAGCGCGCTCACGCACACGGCTGGCTTCGCGAAATCGGAAAATCTTTTCATCTTGCCGCCCCACCCGGCAACGAAGAAGGCCCTTCGAGAATAATCCGGACAATCTCTCCCGCCAGGGCTGGGGCCTCGCGCTCCACTTGCGCGCGCGCCGCTTCCAACTCTAGCGCAATTCGCTTCTTTGCCTCGGCCA
>Ga0335078_10015001_pt1 | contig 11498 bp, 9 predicted proteins | sample Lox_Sample_32_FD_206711 | JGI IMG/M metagenome (GOLD analysis project Ga0335078, IMG submission 206711) | Soil microbial communities from Loxahatchee National Wildlife Refuge, Florida, United States - Lox_Sample_3.2 | ecosystem: Environmental > Terrestrial > Soil > Wetlands | place: USA: Florida...
CGTGCGCCCACTTCGCCATCAGCGCCGGGATCACGCCCAGTCCGTTCGTGGCCACGTGCACGACATCCGCGCGGATGGGAGGGTGCGACAGCGGGCGAAGGCAGTGGTCAAGCAACTGCATCGCGGTGACCGCGTCATTCAGGTTGGGCGCGGGCTGTTCATCGCCTGACCACCAGCTCTGCCAGGCTTCGGTGAGCAGCCGCACCGCCCGACCGCTGGACAGGGCGGCGCTGAGATTTCCTCGCTGGGCAAAGTCAAAGAGCTTGCGCATTACGTCACCGAAACGGCGCTCGCTCTCCGGCGACGGGTCAAGCAGGGAACTGATCAGCTGGCGCAGCAGGCGGGACGGAAGGCGGAGCGCCCGGCCGGCCTTGGGCCCGGTCGGCGGCGTCCCCCACAGCGGCACCTTAACGATCGAGGACACGTTGCCGGGCAGCTCCCAGACCACCTGCTCGGCGCCGGTCGCGACCAGGGCGAGCAGTTCGAAGTCGTAGCCGGGCATCCCGCGGACGATCTGGTCGCACCACACACTCACCCCACCGAACTGGTGCGGGTAGGTGCCTTCCGTGACCATCGTTATTTTCATATTGGCTAATTACCGCCTGATTCACACGGAACGTCGGCGAAGAATTAATGGTTGTTGATTAGCGGCCGAAAATACGTTTTACTGCCAGTTAGATGAAATGACCCATCTCCAGCGGCGGACCAGCCGGCGCGCGTGGGTGTAAAGAACCCTGCGTTCATGTGCCCGCTCCCCCCAAGGTAGGTCATGTTCTCCTGAACCAGCGCCAAAGCATCAACTGCAGAGGATCCCGCGCAATTTAGACGCCCGCTGGGCCGCGCCGGATGACGTCTGCGCGGCCTACGTTACCAGTTCGTTATAAATCTGGTGAGTTCTTACCAGGAAGACTGGTAAATGCGGCATCGGCGAACATCATCGGTCAGCCCGAAGGGCCAGGCGCGGTTCGGCGGCGCGTGGGTCAGACCGCGCGGCGTCCCCCGGTTCCTACCGGCGCGGCCGCCGAGCCGGCGTCCTCGGCTCGCCGCCTGGAGCCGCCCTTCGGCTGCGCTCCCCGCTCGCCCCGGTCGGCTTCCCGGCGGCGGGACGTCTTGCGCAACTCGAGCAGAAACGGCGGTCCCTGCTTCTGCCCTATGCCGATCCTGACCGGGCGGCCGGGAAGCGCGGCGCAGCCGATAATCGGGGATTCCCCCGGCCAGCGGGCGACCTCGGACCCGGAGGTCAGGTCCCACACCCGCGCAGAAACGTCCTCGCCGCCGCTGACCGCCAGCGTGCCATCGGGGCTGACGGCCACGGCCAGCACCGGGCGGGTGTGGCCGGTGAGGGCGCCTACCTCACGGCCAGCGGCCAGGTCCCAGGCCCGGACCGACCCGTCGCTGCTGCCGCTGATCGCGAGGGCACCGTCCTCGGTCACCGCGACCGAGTACACCGGGCCGGCGTGGCCGGTGAGAGAGCCCAGCAGGCGGCGGCGGGCCAGATCCCACACCTGGACCGAGCCGTCGGCGCTGCCGCTGATCGCGCGGGTGCCGTCCTCGGTGACGGCCACGGCCAGCACCGGGCCGGCCTGGCCGCTGAGGGTGGCGAGCTCGCGGCCCCGGGCCAGATCCCAGACCCGCACCGAGCCGTCTTCGCTGCCGCTGATCGCGCGGGTGCCCTCGGGGGTGACGGCCACCGACCAGACCGGGCGGGTGTGGCCGGTGAGGGTGGCGAGCGCCCGGCCGGTGGCCAGGTCCCAGACCCGGACCGACTTGTCGCTGCTGCCGCTGATCGCCCGGGTGCCGTCCCCGGTGACGGCCACCGACCAGACCGGCCGGCGATGACCGGCGAAGGTGGCCAGCGCCCGGCCGCGCACCAGGTCCCAGACCCGCAGCGACCCGTCGTCGCTGCCGGTGACCGCCCGGGTGCCATCCTGGGTTACCGCCATCGAGAACGCCCAACTGTCGGAGCCAGATGCCGGGGCCGGGGCCGGGGCCGGTGGCGGGGCTTGCTCACGCCCGGTGGCCAGGTCCCAGATCCGGACCGACCCGTCGCTGCTCCCGCTGACCGCCCGGGCGCCATCCGGGGTTACCGCGACCGACAGCACCTGGCGCGTGTGCCCGGTCAGCGTGGCCTGCACGCGCCCGGTGGCCAGGTCCCAGATCCGGACAGAACCGTCCTCGCCGCCGCTGACCGCGCGGCGGCCGTCGGGCGTGACCGCCACGGCCCAAACCCAGCCGCTGTGCCCGGTCAGCGTGGCCTGCTCACGGCCGAGCAGCAGGTCCCAGACCCGGACAGTACCGTCGTGGCCGCCGGTGACCGCGCGGGTGCCGTCCGGGGTGACCGCCACCGAGAACACCTCGCCCGCATGACCGGTGAGAATGGCCTGCTCGGTCTCGGTGGTCAGGTCCCAGATCCGCAACGCGCCGTCCCCGCTGCCGCTGACCACCCGGGCGCCATCGGGAGTGACGGCCACCGACCAGACCGGGCGGCGATGGCCGTCAAGCACGGCGAGCTCACGGCCGGTGGCCAGGTCCCAGACGCGCACCGACTTGTCACTGCCGCCGGTGACCGCGCGGGTGCCGTCCGGGGTGACCGCCACCGAGAACACCTCGCCGGCATGACCGGTGAGGCTGGCTTGCTCCTCCCCGGTGGTCAGGTCCCAGATGCGTACCGACCCGTCGTCGCTGCCGCTGACCGCGCGGGTGCCGTCCGGGGTGACGGCCACCGCCCTGACCCAGTCGGTGTGGCCGGTGAGGGCGGCTTGCTCGCGGCCCTGCTCGAGCTCCCAGATCCGGATCGCGCCGTCGTCGCCGCCGCTGACCACCCGGAGGCCGCCCGGGGTGACGGCCACGGCCCGGACCGGCTCGGCGTGCGTGGCCAGGACTTGCTCGCGCGGCACGATCGGAGGCGCGAGGGTGAGCGGCGACGGCTCGGGGTCCTGGCCATCGGCCGGGACGGCCAGGGCGGCGGCCCAGGCGGTGATGCCCGGATCGGGCTGGCCCTTCAGGCGGTCGGCCAGCTGGGCCCGGACCAGCGAGGGATCCCCGGCCAGGGCCGGGGCGGAGGCCCGCAGGGCCCGCCGAATCTGTCGCGTGAGCGGGTCCACCGCCAGGCCGTAGTCGGCGGCCAGGGCGGGCAGCGGCCCGTGCGTGAGGCGGGCCTGGATCCAGGCGATGTCGGTGAGCACCGCGCGCAGCTCGGCGTTGAGGTGAGCGTCGTGGAGGTGGCCGGTCAGGGTCCGGGCCAGATAGGGGTCGGTGACCGAACCGGCCCAGCCGCCCGGGTACCGAAGCCGGTAGCCTTCCAGCAGCCGGGCGTGGGCGGCGGTAAGCCCGGCCGGGCCGAGCCGGCGCTCGATGACGTCGTAGTGCAGGTCGTGGGCGATATACCAGCCCTCGCCCGCGGGCATGAGCAGATCCCTGTCAAGGAGCTCGGCGAGCAGGTTATCGACCTTGGCGTCCGGCATCTCGGACTGCCACAGCGCCCAGGCCGCGTCGCGCGGAAACGCGCCGCGCCGGGCGAACACCGCCAGCTGCGCGTACCGGCCCTGGTCAGCCTCGGGGAGATCGGCGATGCTGGCCTCGATCACATTGAACAGCGACCGGTACCTGTCCACGTCCAGGTCGGTGCCTGTCGGGTCAGGGTCCGGCTTGATCGAGGCCCGCACCTGGGCGAAGGTCCGGCCCTGGCCGGCCATGGCCCCGATGGTGGCCACGCCAACCGCCAGCGCGGCGACCCGGGCGCATAGCGCCCTGGCCTCGTCCGGCAGGTCCCGCGGAGCCCGGTTCGCCCAGCGGCCGAGCAGCTCCAGCGCCTGGTCCGGGGTCAGCTCGTCGACCAGTATCTCCTCGGCCTTGACCGGCCTGGCCAGCTCGGCCAGGCGGGTGCTGAACAGCACCGTGCCCTTGGGGGCCAGCCCGGTCAGGGCGTCCAGCTGGCGGGCCTCGCAGACGTTGTCGATGGCAATCAGCGTTCGCTTGCCCCGCAGCGTGGCCGCGAGCAGTTCGCGGCCCTGCTCCGTGGTGCTGAAGCTGATCGCGGCGTTATCCAGGTCCAGGCCGACGGCCAGATCGGCCAGCAGCGCTTGCGGGTGCTTGCCCGGGCCCGCCTCGAGCCAGACGGTCCCGTCCCGGAAGATCCGCCGTACCTCACGGTCCGCGCACGCCTGAACGGCCAGGGCCGTCTTGCCGCCCCCGCCGATCCCGGTCAGCGCCACCGGCCGCTCCCGGGCGGACAGCGCCCGGACGATGGCGGTCAGCAGATCCTGGCGCTGCACCAGGCGGGTCGGCAGCGGGGGCAGCGCTTCGGAGACCCCCCGGCCCCACCACCGCATCCCGAAGCTCCCATCCGTTGCCGCGCATGAACCATGGCCCAGCGGACTGCAGAAATCACGTCGCCAACCTGGCCAGATCGACCAGCGTTATGGAAGCCCCCCAAGCGAGACAACCGGTCCGCAGTGGTCGACCAGGGTTGCTCCGGTACTCAACTTAGCCGTACAACTGGATCTTGTCGGCTATTTCCGGCCCGCCCGGCGCATCGTTCCGGCCGGCCAGGCCGGTTCCTGGGCCCGCGGGAGTTAGCCGCCCGAGCCGCCGGCGATCTCGTAGGACCACAGCTCGCTGCTCACGCCGACCGGGGCGGATGGCTGGCCGCCGCTGCGCTCGGACGCGGACCGGTGGCCGTGCCCGAACGCGGGGGAGCTCATCCAGGCCCGGAACGACGCCTCATCCCGCCAGCGCGTGACCACGAGCCAGGTGGTGCGTTCGTCGGCCGGCCTGAGCAGTTCGAAGCCCTCGAAGCCGTCCTGGTTGTCGACCGCGCCCGCCCGGGCCGCGAACCTGCGCGCGAGCTCGTCGCCGCTGTCGGCGGGCACGGTAATCGCATTGATTTTCACGACGGTCATAGGCCCGATGATGCCACCACAAGACGCCTAACCGGACGCGGTCCTGGGCTTTGCGGACCGGCCCGGCTTGGTCTTCTCGCGCGGCACCGGCGGCGGCCGGAACGGGTAGATGAGCAGCCGGTGATACCCGAGCCGGTACACCGAGGCCAGGAACATGTTCAGCTCGTTCTCGGCGTCGGCCACTAATCTGCGGGCCAGCCGGGGCCGGTCGTCAGCGGAGTACTTGCGCGAGTCCATCGTGGACGGATGTGAGCCCAGCGTGGCGTGCAGCCTGGTATCCGTGGTGTCCAGGTTGATCAGGCGCACGAGCGTGACCTTGTGGGCGATGGACTCCCGCCAGCCTTTGAGCTCATCTCGGGCGTGGTCGTCCTTCACCCGGCGTCCCACCTGGCTGTAGTAATACAGTGCCGCATCCGACAGCCACTGCGGCTGCCTGGCCGCCGCCCGTACCCGGGCGTCGCACCACGCCTGCATGTCATCGCCCATCGCATCGTCGAGGTGGCGGAGCGGAGACGCGACCCAGGTGACCAGCTGGCGGCGCCACTGGCTGGCGCGCGGGCGGCTGTCCAGGGCTGCCGCCCTTCCCAGCCATATGCCGCTCGGCAGGATCAGGCCGACGAACGCGGCGAGAGCGTGCTTGCCCGCGGCCACCGCGGCCAGGCCCACGGCGGTCGAGATCACGGCGGCGAGCACGATGATGGCGATCGCCCACCACCGCGCGTGACGCCCGAACGGGTTTCCCATCCCGCGGCAGCGGAGCATCAGGAAACCGTACGCCGAGATCATCGAGATCACGATCGTTCCGACCACGACCCAGCCCGGCATGGCCCCAGTCCTCCGTTGCGCCCCTGCGGCTAAAGCCGACGGCCGATCTTTCTAGTAGATGGTGGCAGGTCATTCACCATCTATCTAGGAGTAGCCATATCTGCACCTGATACGGCCAATACGGTAACTTTGCGTGCCCGGGAGGCTCTGATGAGTAAGGACTCAGCTCGGCTGGCCGCCTAGCCAGGCTTATATAACGTTCTGGATACGATTTGATCACGATCAGCACACGGAGGTGAGCTTATACTGGCCCTGGCGATACTCCATTTAGGCATGCCTATAGCTTTAGCTATGGCTAAGCACGCGAAGCGACAGACTGGGAGCTACCCATGGGCCTTCGACTAGGTGTTCCGTCCAGCCAGAAGGCCACCGAGGCCCAGGTCGACGACGAGCTGTCCCGGCTGATCACCCAGGTCACGAACGAGATCAACTGGCACATGCGCGAGCACAACCTCACCCGGGCCGATCTGGCCAGCCGGATGGGTGTCTCCCCGGGCCGGATCAGCCAGGTCCTGTCCGGAGGCGAGAACCTGACCCTGCGGACCCTGGCCGGCCTGGCCACCGCCCTCGGCACGCAGTTCGACCTGACGCTCAGCCCGCGTGAGCCCGTGGTCAGCGCCGGGCCTGTGCCCGCGGCCGAGGAGACCAGGGAGATCGTCACAGAAGCCGCGCGCGCCCGGACAGAGAGCTTCGAGGACGCGAGAGCCAGCCGCACACGCGGCTAAGCACCGCCGCCCGGTTTCCCGGGCTCGAACTGCCTCGCCCGCGTCACGAGCCGCCCGCTACCATGCAGCAGTCAGCGCCGGTGTAGCTCAGTTGGCAGAGCGGCCGTCTTGTAAACGGCAGGTCAGCGGTTCGATCCCGCTCACCGGCTCCACGTCATCCTGGTGAGGGTCGGGTGCCCCGGTGACGTTTGTTGATCACATGCGCGAGGACGGCGTGATCGTCCGGCTGGAATCCCGCTTCCACCGCAAGCACCAGAAACCAGCCGCCGGATCGACCTGGTGGGCGCCTGGTGCCCGGGGCTGGTGGATCGCCGTCCTGTTCGCCATCGGGTCGCTGCTGTTCGCGGTGGGTTCTGTGCCGGGATACGTCAGCGCCGTCGGGGACCGCTGGGATACCGTCACCTACTTCATCGGGTCGCTGTTCTTCACTGCGGCCTCGTTCCTGTCCTACCGTGAGGCGGTCGACGCCTCTCCGGACGAGCTGAACCCCGCGCACCGGCGGCTCCTCACCTTTCAGCCCGGGCGGATCGACTGGTGGGCCACGGCGATCCAGCTCCTCGGCACCCTGTATTTCAACGTCAGCACCGGGGTCGCCGTGGCCGCCGACTTGTCTGCGGCCACCGCGCACCAGCATGTATGGCGGCCGGATGCGATCGGCTCGGTCTGCTTCCTGGTCTCCAGCGTCCTGGCCTGGTACGAGGCCTGCCACGGCTGGGCCGCCTGGCGGCCCAGCGCGTGGGCGTGGTGGATCACGCTGGCCAACCTGATCGGGTCCATCGCGTTTGGCATCTCCGCCGTGGCCGGATACATCAACCCGGTCACCGGCCAGGTGCACAACGCCGGGCGGGCCAACACCCAGACCCTGATCGGCGCGATCTGCTTCCTCATCGGGGCGATACTGCTGCTCCCCGAGCGCACAGAAGAAACCCACGGCCAGGTAACGGCGCCAACTGGCGACAGCACCCTGGCCTCATAAGCGAGGGTTACATCTTGCGTCTGAGCCTGACTTCCAGCGCTGGCATCTCCCGCGTGTCGCTGGGCACCTGGACTGGCTTGAGAAAATCAATCGTCCATCCGGCGAAGGCGCTGGCGATGACGGCCTCGGTGATGTCGTTGCGTATGCCCGCGCAGTTCAAGCAGGCCCGCAGCAGCATCCGGCCATCCGGACGCAGCACGCGCTCAGCCTCGGCCGAGTAGGCCCGTCTTTGCCGTGGATCAAGATACTGAAAGCATCCGCGGTCAAGAACGAGATCGAATGCGCGGGTAGTAAATGGCAGTCGCAGAGCGTCGGCCTGGATAAACGCCACCTCAGCATGATCGGCTCTGGCCCGCCGCAGCGCGACGGCGGACATGTCGATCCCGCAGGACCGCCAGCCGTGCTGGGCCAGATGAGCCAGCTCGACGCCGAGCCCGCAGCCGATGTCCAAGACGTGGCCCGGCTTCCCCAGCCAGTCATCGGCCTCGGCGGCCAGCAGTTCCGGTGATACCCGGGACAGGTGCCACCAGTGGTACAGACCGCCTGCGTAGGGATCGCTCATGTTGCCTTCTTACCGGGTGTATCAAGACGGCCAGTGCCCGCTCGGTATCTGGAAAGGGGGCTGAGTCCGCTGCCGGCATCGGCCTGCTGGGCCGCACGGCAGCGGTAGCGAAGAAGGTGGGGATGATGGCTGACGTCGCGTGCTTCTGCGGCTGTTTCTACTCGTTCGACGGTGCGGCTGGGGCCTGTCCCCAGTGCGGTGAGATCGCAAGTGTGGGCACCGGGCCGGCGTCCGAATCAACCGATCAGGGCCGGCCGGAGCATCGTGTGCCGATTGCCAATGGGGTCAGGCAGAACGGCCAGGCGCCGGGGGCCTTCCCGGAATGGCTCGAAGCCAGGGCCGGCGCTCTGGCTGGCGTGGGGGCCACCTCGAGCGCAGGCGATCCCGATTGACGCCATACGATCACCGCACCATGCCTGCGGCAGGCATGGGGAAGGGAAGGTCGTGCCAGCGTCAGTGGGGTACCTGGTCATTGATGCCACAGATCCGGGTCGGCTTGCGCCCTTCTGGTGCGCGTTGCTTGGCGTGGAGGTCGAGGAGTCGATCGGGGACGGTCAGTTCATCGTGCTCTCGAAGACCCCCGACGGTCTGACCGTCGGGTTCCAGCAGGTCGGTGACGCGAAGGCAGGCAAGAACCGGCTGCATCTGGACCTGGTCGTCGAGAACCTGGACGCGGCCACGGCCGAGATCGAGGGGCTCGGCGGGCGGTGGCTCGAACCGGGCCAGACCAGGGACCTGGAAGGCTTCCGCTGGCGCGTCATGGCCGATCCCGAGGGCAACGAGTTCGACATCGACGTCCTGCCGCCTGGGTGAGGTGACACCAGCCACCCGGGCCGGTATCGGCGGATACGGTTGACAGCGTGCGGTGGGCCATGGTCAGGGCGCTGGTGCTGGGTGGCACGGTGCTGGGCAGCGCTGTGCTGGGCGGCAGCCTGCTCGCCGGGGCCGCAGGGCCGGCCCTGGCCGCCACCCCCGGCCACCAGGCTGGCGCGGCTACTGAAGCCAGCCCGGCCCGGCCCGTGATCCTCATCGGCATCCCGGGGCTGCGCTGGACCGATATGTCCGCGACCGCGACCCCGGCGCTGTGGCGGCTGGCCGGGCAGGGCTCGGTCGGCTCGCTCGTGGTGACCGCCGCCGCCAGCCGGACATGCCCGGCCGACGCCTGGCTCACGCTCAACGCGGGCGCCCGGGCCGCGGTCCCGCACGCGGCGGCTGGACCGTGTCCCGCGCTCCCGCAGGTCATTTCCGCTGCACCGGGCGGGCCGGGCCGGATCCCGGCCATGCCGTCGCTGGTCAGGTACAACGGCCAGCAGTTCAGCTACAACCCGGAATGGGGTTTGCTCAGGCGCGGGGGAGCGGGGAGTGAGCGGGGCTTGCCGAGCGGCGCGGGGAGCTGCGCGATCGGGCCCGGCGCCGCGCTCGCGCTGGCCAGCCCGGCCGGCCGGGTGTCCTCCTACTCGCCCGGCGCCAGCGGCGTGAGCCGTGCGTACCTGAGCCGGTGCCCGCTGACCGTGGTTGACCTCGGCGCGCTTCCGGCCGGCGGCACGCGGCCGGCCGCTGTCCGGGCCGCGGACCGCACCGCCGGGAGGATCATCGCGGCCGCCCCGGCCGGCGCCATCATCGCGGTGGCCGGCCTGGGTGACGGCACGGCGGCGCATCTGCGGGCGATCATCGTGAGCGGGCCTGGGTACCGGTCCGGCGAGCTCGCCTCGGCGGCCACCCGGCAGCCCGGGCTGACGGTGATCACCGACCTGACCCCGACCGTGCTCGGCTGGCGTGGCGCGGTCGTGCCGTCCACCGCGGTGGGGTCGGTCATCAGGTCCGGGCCCCGCAGGACGCTGGCCGCCACGGTCCGCGGCCTGGTCGGCCAGGACACGGCCGCGCAGGTGTACCGGGACACGCTCGCCCCGTTCTTCCTGATCTACGGGTTCGGGGAGGGCGTGCTGTTCGGGCTCCTCACCCTGCTGTTCTGGGGCCGCGGTGAGGACCGCAAGCGCCGCCGCCGGGCCGCCTACCGCACCGCGGGGACGCTCGTCATCGCGCTGCCCGCGGGGACCTTCCTGGCCAGCCTGGTCCCGTGGTGGCAGCTGGCCCACCCGGCCCTGTGGCTGTACGGCCTGGCCCTGGCCTGGGCCGCGGCCATCGGGCTCGTGGCCCTGGCCGGGCCGTGGCGGCGGGACCCGCTCGGCCCGCCGGGATTCGTGGCGGCCGTGACGGTCGCGGTGGTCGGCCTGGACGTGATCACGGGGTCCCGGCTGCAGCTCGGCACCCCGTTCGGGCTGTCGGTCATCGTGGGCGGCCGGTACTACGGGATCGGCAACAACGGGATAGCCACCTACGGGATCGCGGGCATCACGTGCGCGGCCTGGGTGGGCGCGGCCGTGCTCCGCCGCGGCTCCCGCCGGCGGGCCGTGGCCGCCGCCGCGGCGGTGGCCCTGTTCACCGTGATCGCGTCGGGGTGGCCCGGCTTCGGCGCGAAGGTCGGGGGCACGATCGCGATGGTGCCCGCGTTCCTGCTGCTGCTCGCGGCCCTGGCCGGCCTGCGGCTGACCGCCAGGCGGATGTCGCTGATCGCGGTGAGCGGCCTGGTGCTGGTGGCCGGGTTCGCGCTGGTCAACTACTTCGTCCCGGCCACCGGTCCTTCGGACATCGGCGCGTTCGTCGGCCACATACTGCACGGCGGTTCTGGCGGGATCCTGCAGCGGAAGGTCGGCTCCAACATCGGGTCGCTCAGCGAGAACCCGTGGGTGCTGGTGATCCCGGTGGTGATCTTCGCGGCCGGGCTGATGCTCGTCTGGCCGGCCCGGCTCGGCCTGCGCCCGCTGGTCGCGGCCTACCGGGAACTGCCGCTGCTGCGGCCGATGTTCACGGCGATCTGGCTGATCGGGGTGCTCGGCTGGTTCGCGAACGACTCCGGGATCACGGTCGCCGGGGCTGCCCTGCCGTTCGCGCTGCCGCTGGCCATCGCGATCGTCTCGTCCATCCCCGTGGCACCAGGGGACAGGGGAGCGGGAGAGGAACAGGGCACGGCAGACGGCACCCGCCCGGAGGCCGGGTCGTCGCCGTCGCCGTCACCCGCCCCGGATTCGGCGCGTTCGTGACCGGAGCGGGACCGGCCGTCGTGGGGCCGCAGAGGCCCGTGGTGACGCTGTAGGCCGGGCGGGCCGGTCAGGTTAATCTGTGACGGGCGTGAGCGCGCGGCGAGCGGAGGGACGCAGTGCAGTATCGGGTGTCGCGAGTCATCGCCGGGCCGTTCCTGCACGTGCTGTGGCGGCCGCAGATCATCGGCGGCGAGCACATCCCGGCCTCGGGCGGGGCCATCCTGGCGTCCAACCACCTGTCGATCGTGGACTCGATCTTCCTGCCGCTGATGCTGAGCCGCCCGGTCACGTTCGCGGCCAAGTCCGAGTACTTCACCGGGACCCGGCTGATCGACCGGGTCACCGGCGCGTACATGCGCGCCACCAAGCAGCTGTCCGTGGACCGGGCCGGAGCGCGCGCGGCCCAGG
>Ga0335078_10015002_pt1 | contig 11498 bp, 11 predicted proteins | sample Lox_Sample_32_FD_206711 | JGI IMG/M metagenome (GOLD analysis project Ga0335078, IMG submission 206711) | Soil microbial communities from Loxahatchee National Wildlife Refuge, Florida, United States - Lox_Sample_3.2 | ecosystem: Environmental > Terrestrial > Soil > Wetlands | place: USA...
TTGGAGGTTCGCCTGCCGGATGGCTCTCCCGCGACGGAGGCCACGCAAGAGCTGGTCAAGGCCATGCTCGGGCGCGGGTTCATTCTGTTGCCCGAGGGGGAGCACGCGAACGTCATCGGCTTCACTCCGCCGCTGATCATAACGCAGAACCAACTTGAGGCGGCAGTCAATGGGCTGGGGGAGCTGCTACGGACGCGATGAAGCTGACCGAGATGAAGCAAGTGCTGGCGGAGCGCGACATCCAATTGACCAAGGCGCTAGGCCAGAATTTTCTCCATGACGCCAACCAGTTGGGGCGCATCCTGGCCGCCGCGGAGTTGAAGAGGGCCGATCGAGTACTAGAGGTCGGACCGGGACTTGGGCCGTTGACGGAAATGCTGATGGAGCGAGTGCGCGAGGTTTTGGCAATTGAGAAGGACGCTCGATTAGTGGAGGTACTTAAGCGGCGTTTCAAAGAAGGGGAGGCGTCGCGCCTGTCTGCTACAGAGGGAGGGACAGGCGAGACGCCTGTGCTACGGTTGGTCCACGACGATGTGCTCGACTACCTGGGACGGGAAGCGCGCGATTGGAGCGAGTGGAAGATGGTCGCCAACCTGCCATACTCCGTCGCTTCATCCATCCTGGTGGAGTTAGCGCAATGGCCGGGAGGGCGCGCGTCACCGCCAGCCCACACATCTCCGGGAGATGGGGCTCGCGAGGACACTCGCCATCCCGAGCAACCAGGACGAAGCCTCCGCCCGGCGCGCGGTCCGGAGCGCATGGTCGCGACGCTGCAACTCGAAGTAGGCATGCGGCTGCTGGCCAAACCGGGGGCGCCGGATTACGGCGTTTTCACGTTGCTGATACAACTTAATTATGACCCGCAAGCCTGGTTCAAGATTCCGGCCAGTTGTTTCTTCCCGGAGCCGGACGTGGACTCGGCTTGCGTGTGCCTGGTGCGGCGGGAGCCGCCGCCGCTGACGGACGACCAGCGCAGGACTTACGTCCAGCTCGTGAAACGCAGCTTCTCCCAGCGGCGCAAGATGATGATCAAACTGCTGAAGGCAGATTGGCCTGAGGAGGGCCTGACACAGGCATTTGAGCGTTTGAATCTGTCGCCTCGAATCCGGGCTGAGGAAGTCTCACTGGAGCAGTTCACGCAGTTAGCACGAACATTGCACGGGCAGTCTATTCGACGATCTTCGGGACGATGAACAGGCCGTTGGCTTGGGCGGGGGCATTGCGGAGAGCGTCTTCGTGGCTGATTGACGGGCGGACCTTATCCGGTCGAACCACATTGACGAGCGGAAAGGCGTGGGCGGTCGGTTCGACGCCCGTAACATCCACTTCCTTCAGCTTTTCGATATAGCCAAGGATGCTGCCGAGTTGCTCGCCGATCTTCCGCGCTTCCTCGGGGGAGAGGGAGAGGCGGGCGAGGTGGGCTACGTACGCTACGTCAATTTCGACGGCAGCCATAGGTCGGCTCCAAGGTTACGGTCAGTCTTCGTCGAACTTGCGGTTGATGAGGGTCTCAAGCTCGGTGAGCGCCTGGTGGGCGTCGTGGCCCTGGGCGTGGACGGTGACTTTGCTGCCCGGGCCGGCGGCGAGCATCATCAGGCCCATGATGCTCTTGCCATTGACCTTCTCGCCGTCCTTTTCGACGAAGATTTCGCAGCTAAATCGGTTGGCGGTTTTGACGAACATAGCGGCTGGCCGGGCATGGATGCCCAGTTTGTTTGATACAAAGAAATCTTTGGTCATTATCGCACTGCCAATCGTTGCTGCCTTCGCGCTCATCTGGTCTCGGGTTTATAATTACCCGAAAAGGGGCGGCTACGCTACTGAATTCTATAACTTGGCCGCCGCCGCCATGCGCGAGATGAGGCGATCATTGAGTTCCTTGGCCGGATTAAAGCCAGTGGACTTGAGTTTGGTCTGGAAGGCAGCGACTTCGACGAGCCGGGCGAGGTCACGGCCCGGGCGGACGGGAATGGTGATGTGGGGGACGTCGATGCCGAGGATTTTGACGAACTCCTGCTCGAGGCCGAGCCGGTCCACATCGGACACCTCGTTCCAGGACTTGAGGGTGATCACGAGGTCCACGCGTTTTTCGTGGCGGATGCTCTTGACGCCGAACATGGCGGCGACGTTGATGATGCCGATGCCGCGCACTTCCATGTGGTCGCGGGTGACTTCGGCGCTGGTGCCGACGACTTCGCGGCCGTCCACCAGGGTGACTTTGGTAATGTCATCGGCGACGAGGCTGTAGCCGCGCTCGATAAGGGCGAGGACGCTTTCACTTTTGCCGATACCGCTTTCGCCGCGGATAATGACGCCGACGCCGAGGATGTCCACCATGCTGCCCATCTCGGTGCCGCGGGGCGCGAACATCATTTCGAGGGCGAGGGTGGCCAGGTTGATGAACTTCATGGTCACCATGGGGCAGCGGAAGATCGGGACCCGGGCCTGCTCGGCCGCTTTAAGGAACAACTTGTTCGGGCTGAGGTTGCGGGAGAAGACGACACAGGGAACGCGGTAGGAGAAGAAGACCTCATAGCGTTTGACCTGGGTTGCCGGGGGCAGTGATTTAAGAAAGAACGCTTCGGCATTGCCGATGACCTGGAGGCGCTTGTTGGCGAAGTAGCGGGTGAACCCGGACAGCACCAGGCCGGGGCGGTTGACGGTCGGCTCGTAAATGACGCGATTGAGGCCGCTGGCCCCCGCGACAAGGTTGAGTTCAAGGGCGCTCGAGTGCTCGGTATAAAACCGCTCGACGGTGATAGCGTCACGTTGCATGGCAGGAGGTCGCGTAACGGAGGGTTGGAGGGATGGATTGAGGGAGTAATGGAGCGAGGGAGTGATGAGGCGGGGTAGCGCGGGCCGATGCCCGAAGGCAAGCCGCGGGGGGATTACTCCTGCACTCCATCACTCCAGCACTCTCTTTTCCCACCGAGGGCTTCATAGATTGAATTCGGGGCCGAGGTAGATTTCGCGCGCTTTGGGGTCGGTGACCAACTGCTCCGCGACACCTTCATAGACGACTTCACCCTTGTGGATCAAGTAGGCGCGGTCCACCAGCTTGAGCGTTTCGCGGACGTTATGGTCGGTAATCAATACGCCGAGGCCGCGCTCTTTGAGGCGGCGGACGATTTTCTGGACTTCATAGACGGCGATGGGATCAATGCCGCTGAACGGCTCGTCGAGCAGGAGCAGCTTGGGGCTGGTGACCAGGGCGCGGGTGATTTCGAGACGCCGTTTTTCGCCGCCGCTCAGGGTATAGGCCTTGCTCTTGGCGAGCCGGGCCATGTCGAGCTCGTCGAGGAGGTATTTCAAGCGCACGGAGCGCTCGGTTCGGCTGAGGCGGCAGGTTTCCAGGATCGCGAGGATGTTCTGCTCGACGGTGAGCTTGCGGAAGATGGAGGGTTCCTGAGTCAGGTAGCCTATGCCGAGCCGGGCGCGCTTGTGCATGGGCAGGCGCGTGATGTCACGGGACTGGAAGTTCACCGCCCCGTCATCCGGCTTGATGAGGCCGACGACCATGTTGAAGGTGGTGGTTTTGCCGGCACCGTTGGGGCCGAGCAGACCGATGATCTCGCCGGCACTCACAGCGATGGAGACGCCGTTGACCACGCGACGCTGGCGATATTCCTTCACCAGTTTCACGGTGACGAGCAGTTTGCCGTTGGTTGCAGCAGCGTCGGACTGGTCCGATTCGGTGGTTTTCGAGGTACGCATTGAGTGACAGGATTTAGCGGCGCGGCCGCCGCTCGATCGCCTTCACGGCGGAGGGAGGCATGATGCCGACGATGTCATACTTTCCCGGCGCGATCAGCTTCTGGTTGGTCAGATCGAGTATGATGAGGTCGTTACGGCCCACGACATTGGTAGTTTGGATGACGGCCGGATGGCCGGTCAGCCGCATGATGTCGTTGGTCAGCGCAAGGGTTTCGCGGTGGGTGAAAACGGCCTTGTCGCCCGTGCCATGGAAGGCGCGGCCCTTGTCATCCACGAGGTCGAAGACAACCACCGGCTCGGCAATGACCAAGCGGCCGGCTTTTCCAAGCTCGGGCAGCGAGAGCATAGTTAGCTCCTGGCAGGTCTCCGTGATCTGCGGATGCTCGATGCGGACGTGGTCCCGGAAAAGGGAGGCAGCCGGAGTGAGCAAGTATTCCGTGGAGAAGACCTCGGCGAACTCATTGGTTGCGCCCTTCAGTTTGCCCCGCACGGGGGTGCCTAACGCGGTGAAAGCGGCCCGGCCGAGCTCGGCGGCGGGGAAGCGCATGTAGGCGTTTCCCCGCACGAGCATTTCCTCTTGCGCCAGTTTCACCCGCATTTCATCGCCTTTCCCTTCACGGTTGCCCGCGCGCCAGGCGGGGTTTCCGTCCAGGCTCAGCAGGCCGTCGGCGCCGGTGTATTCGGCTTTCTCGGAGGTGAATTGCCTGTCCTGTTGGGTAATGACGACCTGGTGTTCGGCGACCATCTTCTGGAACTCATTCGTGCCGGTGAAAGTAAGCGTCATGAGGCCGCAAGTCATTCCCCCGCGTGTTTGGTCGCCGAGGCGGTCGGTGACTTTTACCTGATCGCGAAAGACAGTCAGGTTGGTGCGAAGGTCGTAACTGGCGCAGACGATTTCGACGAAGTGGTTGGTGGAGGCGAGCGACGTGGCGGAGTTGGAAGTGGACTGAGATAGGAAGGAGGATTGACCGAGATTTCGAGCCGGCATTTCGAGCCGGGCGTGGCCGTTGGCGTGGAGAACCTGATTGGTTCGGTCGAAGACGAGCACGTCCCCGCTCCCCGTCCGGTCTTCGAGCCGCCAGGTTGGCTGGCCGGTCATTTGAATGAGGCCAGTGTCCGCCGAATAGACCGCTTGGTCACCGGTCGCATGGATTTTCTCATAATCCACGACGACATTTTGGGTGGCGGTGAGGGTTTTCAACCGACGCTCGTCCGCCACCAAAAGGATTGTCAGCCGGCCGGCAGTGGCAGTCAGATTTGTCCCGGCGACGCGAACGTGGCCCTGGTAAACGCCCAGGCCGTTCGTCTCCGCGTATTCGAACTGGTCGGAGAAGATGTTGATGCCCGGGGCATTGGTGTTCGTGGCGGTGGTTTGCGGGCCGCGCGAGGCAGGATGAAGAATCGTGTGGACGCGGTTGGAAACCAGGAGGGTGGAATTGGTCTGCACGTAGAGGAATCCTTCGCCTTCGATGGAGAACTTCCCATTCGCGACCTGCATGTGCAGCGGCCCGGAGGAACTGATCGTCTTCTGGCCATCATAGAGACCTTGGGGTGCTTCCACACTGAGTTCGACCTCATTGTTTGTGCTAAACCTTTGGTATTTGGCGTCGGTGACCAGGAGCCGCCCGCCAGGCTGTGGCAGGGCGCTGGCACCTTCCAGCAATGACTTCATCTTGGTCGAGTTAGTGTAATACTCGGCAACCTTAAAGGGTCCCTTGACCTCAACGGTCTGCGCGCGCCCGTGCCTGGAAAACAGCGTCAAAGCCAAGGCGAGCAGCACCCGCAGGACAGGCAGGCAAGGATGGCGGGTCCGATTCATCGGCTGGTTCAAGCGGCGTGTTCGGCGACGATGCGCGCCCACTTGTGCTGCGCCTTCAAGATCAATTCCGCCACCTCGCGGACCGCGCCCTGCCCGCCGCCGGCCCGGGTGACGTAATGCGCCGCAGCCCGGGCTTCCGCTACGCCACTGGCTACGGCGACGGCCACTCCGGCACGCTTCAGGACACCGAGATCCACGATGTCATCGCCCACATAGCAGACTTCATCCCATCGGAAGCCGGTTTGCGCGAGGAGACTTTCCACGGCAGGGAGTTTAGCGCCCTTTTCCTGACGAAGGAAATCAATTTTCAGTTCCCTGGCCCTGCGGGCGGTGGCAGGCGATGGACGGCTGGAAATCCATCCCACCTTCACACCCTGGCGCCGCAGGTTTACCAATCCCAGGCCGTCCCGGATGTTAAACTGCTTCACTTCGTGAGGCCCCCCAATGGAGACGGAGGCATCGGTGAGGACGCCGTCCACATCGCAGAGCAACAACCGGATGCGCCGGAGGGCGGCGTCAAGGCTTGGGAGACGTGCACCGCGGTCAGAGTGGTCGCGACCGGGCTTGCGGCCCTGCGCCCATCGCTTTCGATTCTCGGCGTCCGAACGAGGCATTTATTGGACAGCCGAATGGACCTTAAGCAGGCCGGCCAGCAACGCGCTCATTTCGGCCAAGGGGATCATGTTGGGCCCGTCGCTCAAAGCCCGCTCCGGCCTGGGGTGGGTCTCGACGAAGATGCCGCTGGCCCCCGCCGCCAGCGCGCAACGGGCGAGCACCGGCGCGAATTCACGCTGGCCACCTGAGCGGTCGCCGCCCTCGCCGGGCAACTGGACCGAATGGGTGGCGTCAAAGATCACCGGGAAGCCAAACCGGCGCATGATCGGGATGGAGCGCATGTCCGCGACCAGGTTGCGGTAACCGAAGGTGGTGCCGCGCTCGGTGACGAGAAGCTTCTTGCCGCCCGCGTTCTGCGCCTTGGCAATCACCTGGCCCATTTCTGCGGGCGAGAGAAACTGCCCCTTTTTTAAGTTAACGATTCTGCCGGTCCGGACTGCCGCGTTGATCAAATCGGTTTGGCGGCAGAGGAAAGCCGGGATTTGCAGGAGGTCCGCGACGCGGGCGGCGGACCCGGCCTGGGCTTCAGTGTGGACGTCGGTGAGGACGGGGACTCCAATTTGGGCGCGGACCTTCGCTAGCACCGCGAGTCCCTCTTCCAGGCCGGGGCCCCGGAAGGACTTGGAGGAGGTACGATTCGCTTTGTCGTAGCTGGCCTTGAACACGTAGAAAACGCCCAGGCGGTCGCAGAGCCGCTTGAGGGCCGCCGCGACGTCCAGGCAGAGCTTTTGGCTCTCGATCACACACGGGCCGGCAATCAGAATCAGCCGGCCCGGCAGGTTCAAGGACCTCCAAAGGGCAGATTCACTAAGCACGCTAAGGTTGTAGCAGCCGCAGGGGGCAATGTAAATGGCACTGAGTGGGGGGCTGCGAGTTAGGACGTGTTTGGAAGATGCAGGCGGCGAAGCAGGGAGGCTGTAATCAACGGCTGCACGGGCGATTCCCCAAGAGATTTGAGCCTCCTTACGTCGGCTGTTACAGATTTCCGAAGGGAGGGCTTAGATGACCATTCCATGCGGGATGACGCCGTTTTTGGGAATGATAACGATGCCGTCGCGGATGTAATAATTGGGGTGGTCCAACTTATCGGGCTTGCCAGCGGGGGAGATGACGACGTTATTGCCGATGCGGGCGTTCTTGTCCACAATAGTGTTTTCGATGCGGCAGTTGGCGCCGATGCCGATGCGGGGTTTGCCGGCTTTCTCGTGGTCCAGGATGGACTCGATTGACTCATAGTAGTCGCAGCCGAGCAGAATCACGCGGTTGAGCACCGTCCCGGAGCCGACGAAAGAGCGCAGGCCCACGATGCTGTGGGTGATAACGGCGCGATTGATAATACAGCCGTCGGAAATCACGGCATGATCGATCTGGGCGCCGTTGATCTTCGAGCTGGGCAGCCAGCGTGGGTGGCTGAAGATGGGCGCGGCCATGTTGAAAAAGTCAAAGCGCGGCAGCTCACTCGTGACGTCGAGGTTGGCCTCGAAGAAGGCGCGAATGGTCCCGATGTCCGCCCAATAGCCCTGAAACACGTAAGAGAACACACGCAAATCCTGAATCGCATTCGGAATCACATGCTTGCCGAAATCGTCGTGGTTGTTCTCCAGGACGCTCTTGATGATATCGCGTTTGAAGACGTAAATGCCCATGGACGCCAGAAACAACTCCTGTTCCCCTTTAATACCTAGCGGGGCATACCAGTCACGCGGGAGCTTCAGCGAATCCTGGAGCGCCGGGTCTTTGGGCTTTTCAACGAACCGCGTGATGCGCCGGTCTGCGTCCACCTGCATGATCCCCAATCCACCCATTTCGCCACGTTCCACAGGAATGGTCGCCACCGTGATATCGGCACCCGTTTCCGTGTGCTGGTGAATGATGTGGCGAAAATCCATCCGATACAATTGGTCCCCACTGAGGATTAGCAGGTAGTCCCAATCATCCAGACTCATGAAGTGAACCAGGTTCTTGCGGACGGCGTCTGCTGTGCCCTGGTACCACGACGTGTCCGCGTAGGTCTGCTTGGGCTGGGCGGCAAGGAGTTCGACGAAACCCTCATAGAAATGGTCGAACTTGTAGGACTGCGAGATGTGCCGGTGCAGGGAAGCAGAGTTGAACTGGGTGAGCAAGTAGATGCGCCGCAGACCGGAGTTGATGCAGTTAGAGATCGGAATATCGACAAGCCGATACTTTCCGGCGAGGGGCACCGCCGGCTTCGCGCGTTCCTTAGTCAGCGGGAACAGGCGCGTGCCCTGCCCGCCGCCCAGGATTACGGAGAGAACATTGCTAGTGTTGACAGACTGGCGGCTGGTGTGTGACATGGCAAAGCCTTTCTTCGTATTCTAGCCGGGCGCTGCCGCGTTCCGGCGGGCCAGGATCGCGTTGACGATCTTCTGAGCCAGCTCAGGCTGCTCCGCCAGGGCTTTCTGCGCGGCCTCCTTGCCCTGGCCGATCAATTCGCCTTCGAACTGCAGCCAGGCGCCCTTCTTCTCCACCGCTCCGTTTTCGATGCCGACATCCAGGATGCTGCCTTCCTTGTTGATGCCGTGATTATAGACGATGTCGAACTCCGCCTCCGCAAAGGGCGGCGCGACTTTATTCTTCACAATCTTCACCTTCACGTGGTTGCCGACGGCGTTGCCAGCGGCGTCCTTGAGGGTCTCTTTGCGGCGGATGTCGATGCGGACGCTGGCGTAGAACTTGAGGGCTTTGCCGCCCGGGGTGGTTTCCGGGTTGCCGAACATGACGCCAACCTTCTCGCGCATCTGGTTGGTGAAGACGCATGTAGTCTTGGCTTTGGCGAGGATGGCGGTAAGCTTCCGCAGCGCCTGGCTCATCAGCCGAGCCTGCATGCCCATCGTCGCCATGCCCATCTCCCCCTCCAGCTCCGCTTTCGGAACCAGCGCGGCCACAGAGTCAATGACAATGACGTCAAGGGCGTTCGAGCGGGCGAGCGTCTCGCAAATGGATAAGGCTTCCTCGCCGCTGTCCGGCTGCGAGACCAGCAAGTCGTCGAGGTTGACTCCCAACTTTTTGGCGTAAGCCGGGTCGAGGGCGTGTTCGGCATCAATGAAAGCGGCCAGGCCACCGCCTTTTTGGGCGTTAGCGATCACATGGAGCATGACGGTGGTCTTGCCGGAGGACTCCGGGCCGAAGATCTCCACTACGCGGCCCCGCGGAATGCCGCCGACCCCCAGCGCCAGGTCCATCGCCAGCGAACCCGTGGGGATGACCTCGATTTGCCGGAGCGCGCGCGCATCCCCCAGGCGCATGATACTCCCGTCGCCGTAGGCCTTGGTAATGGAGGAAATGGCGGCATCGAGATCCCGCTGGCGCGCGGCGGACATTTTGGCGGCTTCAGCCGCCTTTGGATCGGCAGCCGCCGACTTCTCGACGTTCTTTTCAGCAGTCTTGGGAGGCATATTTGTATTTGCGTGGTCTGAAACCTTAATTACAAGCGCACGTCATACTGCGCAATCGGGCTCGAGTAGTCAACTGGCGTTACGCGGCTTTGGCTTTTTCCAAATGCCGAGAGGAATGGCCCCCGAACAGGCGAGCGCGTCCTCGCCCGCCCAGCAGAGTGTTGGAATCTCGTCAAGCCTCTCTGGCGCAGGGCGCGATCGGGCCGGGGAGGGACCGCATCGAGTCAAGGCTGCTTTGGTCCACGGAAGAAGGGCAGCTTGACGGTCTTGCGCCAAAGGCCAAAGAGGGACTTCTTTTTGCGTTTCTCCGCGCTGAGCGGCACGCAGGGGTGGCTGCAGAGCGGGCAGAATTTCATGAGTTTGCCGCCCCGGCGCCGGAGCCGGTGCACGCAAGCGTCGCAGAGCACTTCGTGGCAATGCGTGCACTGATGAGTGGCGATCGCCTTGGGATGGCGGGGGCAAATGAGGGAGCCATCGGCCAAGACGACGGGCGGCGCCGGGCGAGGCATGTCGAATTTGGGGATGGCAATAGTGACTTCGGTTGTTTCGACAAACAGTTCAACCGAACCCAGGTGTAACGTCTGACCGTCCACCAGCCTGGCTTCGGTAACGCGTTCGCCGCCTACGAACGTTCCATTGGCCGATTCGCAGTCGCGCAGCACAAGGCCGTCGCTGGCGAGGACGATTTCGCAATGCCTGGCGGAAACTGTGGGATGCTTAATTTGGATGTCATTGGCCGGGCTGCGTCCCAAACAGTTCACGCCCAGGTTGAGTTCGACCACGCGGCTTCCGAATTCGGGGGACTTAATGACTAGTCTGGCCATTGCCGCTCCTTCCACGTCTGCTCGCGATCTCAGGTCGCTTGAGGGGCACGTCGCACAACATCTTGAGGTCACGTTGGTTCACGGTTACATCATGTCGGCGGCCAGGACGCGGATGATTTCGTCGAGGGGGGTCTGGCCGGAGAGGGCGCGGGAAAGCCCGTTTTGCCAGAGCGTCCGCATGCCTTGCTGGATGGCTATTTCCTCGAGGGCGGAGGTCGGCATCTTCTTGAGGACGGCTTCGCGGAAGGGTTCGTTGACAACCAGCAGTTCGCTGACGGGGACGCGGGTGGAGTAGCCGGTGCCGTAGCAATGTTCGCAGCCGGCGCCACGGCGGAATTGGGCCTGGGACACGAGGGCCTCCGGCACGACTTTGAGCTGGCTGGGCGATGGCTCGCAGGGCTGGGCGCAATTGGGGCAAGTTGAGCGCACCAGCCGGAGGGCCAGCACGCCGAGAATGCTCGACGCCAGCATGAAAGGCTCGATCTCCATGTTGATGAGCCGAGTGAACGCGCCCGCCGAGACGCCGCAATGGATGGTGCTGAGGACCAGATGGCCGGTGAGGCCGGCCTGGACGGCAATGGAGGCAGTGTCCGGGTCGCGGATTTCGCCGACCATGATGACCTGGGGGTCCTGCCGCATGATGCTGCGGAGGGCGACGGCGTAAGTGAACTCCTGCGCCGGGTTGATCTGCGTCTGGCTGACCATGGGGAGGTTGAATTCCACCGGGTCTTCGACTGTGCTGATGCTGACACTGGTGCCATCTCGCTGCATGATGTAACAGAGGGACGAATAGATCGTGCTCGTCTTGCCCGAGCCGGTGGGGCCGGTGAAGAGCAGCAAGCCACTCGTTCGCTTCAGCACGCGCAGCAGCCCTTGGAGCGTGGAATCCTCAAAGCCGAGCGCGCCCAGGTCAAAGCGGCGGTCCCGCGGATCGAAGAGGCGCACGACGATCTTTTCGCCGCGAGTGGTGGGGAAGATAGACACGCGCAATTGCACACCGTCCAATTCCGGTCCACCGACGGCGGTGCCTTCCTGTGGGGTGCCGGCCTGGTAACTCACGAGGTTCGACATGACCTTGAAGCGCATGGAGATCTTATCCATGAGATCGAG
>Ga0335078_10015003_pt1 | contig 11497 bp, 12 predicted proteins | sample Lox_Sample_32_FD_206711 | JGI IMG/M metagenome (GOLD analysis project Ga0335078, IMG submission 206711) | Soil microbial communities from Loxahatchee National Wildlife Refuge, Florida, United States - Lox_Sample_3.2 | ecosystem: Environmental > Terrestrial > Soil > Wetlands | place: USA...
GCGGTTGGCGCCTGAGCGGGCGCCGCAGCTTGGGCAAGGCCGAGGCCCAGCATGCAGCAGAACAAGACGAGCTCTGATCGCGTTCTCATGAAACACCCCGGTTGAGTCAGTCGTTGGAATTGTGGATCAGAGCCCCGAAGCCATTAAGGGCACACTGGCAGTCCGCCGTGTCCGGACTTGATTTAGAGCCCAAACAACGCCTTGTCATCGGGGCGCGTGAGGCCGCCCTTGAGCCAGCCACGCAGAGTCGACTCGTCCAGCACGCCCTGATCCACCTTCGCCAACACTATGGCGCCCACGAGGATCTTGCGGCGCGTGTCCTCCCGGCGCGCGCGCCGTGAGGACAGCGTCCGCTGCCGCGCTTCGATCCGTGCCTGTTTGGCCTTGAGTTGCTTTAGTCGCTCCTCGAGCGTCTCGATTCGATCGCTGAGCTTTGTGGTCATGGTCCCACCTCCGCCGGCGTCCAAAGAGTCGCGAGATTAAACCCGCGCGCACTGCAGCAGCGAGAGCGACTCTTGCTGCGCCGCGGGGACAAGAATCGCTGCGTTGCAAGGTGCACCGCGCGTCGACGGAGTGCATTCTTGCCCCGGAGCGATGAGCGAAGGGCGCACTTATGCAAACCGCAGACGGTTTGCGTGCGGCAGGGGCTCCGCCCCTGCACCCCAAGACCTCGCGCCCATCGACTTCGTCGATGCGCGCCGTAGGAGCCTGATGGCGATCTATCACCTGACTGTGAAGTGCATGAGCCGCTCCCGTGGCCAGTCGGCCACGGCCGCGGCTGCCTATCGGTCCGCCATGAAGATCCGCGATGCGCGCACGGGAGAGCTCCACGACTATTCCCGCAAAGGTGGCGTCGCCCACCGCGAGCTCGTCTTACCCGCCGCCGCGCCCACCTGGGCGCAGCGGCGGGAGCTCCTCTGGAACGCGGCTGAGCTCGCCGAGACGCGCAAGAATTCCACGGTCGCCCGGGAATTCGAGATCGCGCTACCCTCTGAGCTCGCAGCGAGCGAGCGCTCGCTGCTCGCGGTCGACTTCGCCCGGGCAATCGCTGAGCGCCATGCCTGTGCGGTGGACGTGTCCGTCCACCGCCCAGGGCGGGGAGGGGACACGCGCAACCACCATGCGCATCTCCTTTGCACCACCCGCCGGCTGACCGCCGACGGTTTCAAGGACAAGACGCGCGAGCTGGATGACGCCAAGACCGGCGAGGTGAGCTACTGGCGCGAGCGCTGGGCCGCGCTCACCAATGAGCGTCTTAAGGACCGGGGCTTAACCATCCGGATCGATCACCGCACGCTCGAAGCCCAAGGCATCGAGCGAGCGCCGACCGTGCACAAGGGGCCGCTGCTGACGGCGCTCGAGCGCCGCGGCATCCCGGTCCAGGTGCTGCGACGGCTAAAGGAGGAGCGGGCGGCCCACATCCAGACGCGCCTCGAGCGCGCCGCCGAGATCGGGCGCCTCGAGCGCGAGCAGGCATCTCTACAGCAGTCGATCCTGGTGCTCTCCACCGACATCGCGGCCGCGCGCAGGGATCGCGATCGCGGCAAGGCATCTGAGCTCGAGCAATGGCGCGAGGAAGCGCGTCAGCGCCGGGAGGCGGCGCAGGAAAAGGCGAAGGGCCGAGAATTGACGCATGACCGCAGCAAAGATCGCGACGGGCCGGACTACGAGCGCTGAAGCAGCTGCGAGTTCCAGAGACCACGCCGGGCGGACCTGCTTGGCGTAGCATCCGCGAACCATGCATCGAAGAGACTTGCTGGCCCTGATGGCCGGAACGCTCCTCGAGCCGCTTGCCGCGGCTCGGGCGGCTGCGGATCCACATTCTCTTGAGGAGGTGGACCGCGCCATTGAGCGCGCCCTGGCCGCGACGCATTCACCGGGCATCGTAGTAGCTCTGGTCCGGGACGGCCGGACATTGTTCGCGAAGGGCTATGGATACGCGGATGTCGAGGCGAGGCGCCGCACGCGCGCGGACACGGCCTTTTATGTGGCCTCCGTCGCAAAGGTGGTCACTGCGACTGTCCTGATGTCGCTTTGGCAAGAGAGAGCGTTTGCCCTCGATGATCCCGTCGCGCCTCGGCTCGACTTTCCGCTCTCGCATCCCCGCTATCCGAAAGTCCCGATTACGTTCCGGCAGCTGCTCACGCATACCTCGGGCATCTCGGATCAGCAATTGTCTGCGCTGGCTCCGTCCGCTTCTCCGCCTCCGCTGCGCGATTTTCTGATTTCGTATCTCACACCGTCCGGGCAGTCATACGATCCCGAGCGCTCGTTCGGCAGTGCGATGCCGGGCAAGGCATGGAGTTACTGCAATGTCGGCTACGCGCTGCTGGGTTATCTAGCCGGCCGGGTCGGACCGGATCCCCTGGACAGCGCTAGCAAGGTCCGCTTGTTCGGTCCACTCGGGATGACGAACACGGCCTGGCGTTACGAGGGTCTGAAGAAAGAGGAGGTCGCGGTGGGTTATGAATTCAGGGACGGACAGTTGAAGCCCCTGCCGCGCCCGTCATATCCCGATTGGCCGGATGGCCTCCTGGTTACCTCGGCAGCCGATTTCGCTAAGCTCCTGGGCGTGTTCACACAGGGCAGAGGGAGGATTCTCCAGCAGGAGACGGTGTCCGCCATGCTGGTCCCCGATCCTGCGATCGTGGACGAACATGATCCGTTCGTGAGGCAGGCGCTGATGTGGGAGCTGCACTCGAATCACGGTACGACCCTCGCGACCAAATCCGGCAATGACGGCGGTGCGACGGCGTTCGTCGCCATGGATCCGGTGCATCACACCGCCGTGCTGATCTTCGCCAATGTGACATCGAGTCCAGAGATGAATGCGCTATTCCAGGGGGAGTTGACGCAATTGCTCCTGGCGAAAGCCTCTCAGACTTGACCCAGTCGATGGTCGAAGCGTCCTCTGCGTCCGCAGCGCGGAGGGGAAAACTTCGGTACGGTGCACGCCGCGGGTGCGACTACCTGCGGTGGCGGCAACGAAGCTCGTAGTAGCGGTCGCGGAGGTCGCGACGCCGCCCACGCAGGTACTCGCCCTCGGCCGACCCATAACCCTGGCGCATGCGCGCATCGATTGCGTCGATGTCACTCTGGATCTGTGCGCACTGGGAGGCGTTGTCGACGACGGCTTCGTCTCCTGAGACCTGGGGCTGCTGATACTCGACGGCGACTGGATCGGCAGAGGTGCCGCTATCCACCGGATCCATGCGGCTCGGGGCTTCTATGGCACGCTCGCGCGCGTTCGGCGCGCAGCGTCGGTCGCTGAAGGTGCGCTGGCCGGCGGAGTCGCATTCGTAGACGGTGGCGATGGTGTTGTTTGGTGCGTTCGTCGCCGACGGCGGGCCGGTGGGGCCGGGGGAAACGGGTGAGCGCTGCTGAGGCGCCTCGGCGGCGGCGCTCGGTGTCGGTGGAACCTCCGGGGTTGGATTCGCCGACGGACCGGCAAATACGAGGAGCCCAAGGACGACGGCGGCTGCGCCGACGGCGGCTGCCCAGAACCAATGGTCGCCGTTCCAGTGCATAGGCTAAACGCTATCGCACGGCAGCCCGCCCCGCCGCCAACTGGTTCTCACACCGCCCTGCATGCCCTATAGCCACGGCCTCAATGGATTGAGCTAAGCTGAGGTCCACGGAGGCGTCGAGAAGACCTCCAGTGACCGGTCAGGGTGGTCCCGTCGGTGACAGAGCCATCGCACGCGGTGTTTCTGAGCTACGCCTCCGAGGATGCGGAGGCTGCGCAAAGGATTTGCGACGCTCTCCGCGGAGCTGGCATCGAGGTCTGGTTCGACCAGAGCGCGCTGCGAGGCGGCGACGTTTGGGACCAGGCCATCCGCAAACAGATCAAGACGTGCGTGCTCTTCATTCCGGTGATCTCGCGGCACACGCACCAGCGTGAGGAGGGGTACTTCCGCCTCGAGTGGAAGCTCGCGGTCGATCGTTCTCACCTGATGACCTCCAACAAGACCTTCCTCCTCCCGGTCGTTATCGACGACACGCGGGAGGATGACGAGAACGTCCCGGAGCGGTTCAAGGAAATCCATTGGACGCGGCTGCCGGCGGGTGAGACTCCGTCAAGCTTTGTCGATCGCGTGCACCATCTGATGTCACGGCAGCCGTCATTGGCTCCGGCGATCACAGGGTCGGCTGTCGGTCCGGTATCGAGCGCAGCGATGGCTGTCGGAACGAGGTTCGGGGGGCCGAAGCGTGCGATGGAGGCGATCGTAGCGGTCGCTATCTTTGGCGTGCTGGCCTACTTAGTCGTGGACAAGGCCTCGAAGCGCTCAGTCCCGACACCCACGCCAGCGATTGCTGCGGCGCGCGAGATCCCGGCCGCCTTCTCCCCACCGCCCCATTCCATTGCAGTTCTGCCATTCGTCAACATGAGTGGCGACAAGGATCAGGAATACTTCTCGCAGGGATTGACCGAAGAACTGCTGAATTCGCTTTCGCGGATTAACGAGCTGCAGGTGGCAGCGCCTACATCCTCATTTTCATTCAAGGGCGACCACCCGGATATCTCCGCTGTGGCGCAGAAGCTCAACGTCGGTGCGGTGCTTGAGGGGAGCGTGCGCCGCGCTGGGCATACCGTGCGGATCACGGCGCAGCTGATCAATGGAGTTACAGGCTTCCATCTCTGGTCTCAGACGTACGACAGGGACTTGCGCGATGTACTGAAACTCCAAACCGAAATCGCGACTGGCGTGGCGGGTGCTCTCAAGGTAACGCTGCTAGGCGACGAAGCAGCGAGAATCGAAGTCGGCGGGACTCACAACCCGGCTGCATTCGATGCGTATTTGCGCGCATTGAAAGTTTATCAATCAAGAAATGAGGACACCGAGATCACCAGCGCGATTGCCGACTACACGGAGGCGATCCGGCAGGACCCAAACTTTGCTCTTGCATTCGCCGAGCGCTCGTACGCGCTCGTCAATTATGCGGCGGGCGTCGAGAGTGGCGCAGCGATGCGTAAAGACTTTGAGAAGGCCGAAGAGGATGCGCACCACGCAATTGCCCTTGCTCCGGAACTGGCCCAAGCACATATGGCGCTGGCCTGGGCCTCGGAGGCGGGGATCCTTGATATTTCGCGGGCGAATGAAGAATACAGTCGAGCGCTGGCGCTCGCGCCGGGCGATGCCGAGGTGCTGTGGAACAGCGGTAGGTTTACCGCAAAGATCGGGCACTTTGAAGCAGGGATTTCCGCGACCCGCCGCGCAGTAATACTTGACCCGCTCGGCCGACTCAGCCATTCGAACTTGGGTCGGGCGCTATTTTCGGCTCGGCGCTTTGCCGAAGCGGCGACTGCCTTCGCACAGGTCAGGACTCTCAACCCAAAGTTCAAGCAAAATTACGGGGAATGGGGGCTCGCTCTTTATGAACTTGGCGACTTCGACAAAGCGAGAAGGACGTGCGAGGCGGGGCGAGACAACGAGGGGAGCAATTTCTGTCTGGCGCTCGTATATGACAAGCTCAACCGTCACGAGGATGCAGAGGCGGAGCTTTCGAAACTGAAAGCATTGTCCGGAGACGACGCCGCCTACGCCTACGCCGAGATCTATGCACAGCGGGGCGACCGGCCGAGAGCGCTCGAATGGCTGGCCATCGCCTTGCGCTCGCGTTTTGCAGGTGTATCCACCCTGGCGACTGGTTTGGATTTTCTCAGATGCGACCCTCTTCTCGATCCCCTGCGCAAGGAGCCACGGTTCCAGGCAATTGAGCGAGAATTGAAGTTCCCAGATTGATTGACCACATGTCAGACGAATGCGCCTTCTGTGGGATCGTGGGCGGTGTTGAGAAAGCCAGCATCGTCTGGCAGGACGAACTGACCATGGCCTTCATCGACCATCGCCAGTTCCATGCCGGTCACACGCTGGTGATTCCTCGGAAGCACTTTGCCGATGTCCGCGAGCTCGACGAGCCGACTGGTGCTGCGCTGATGGCGTCGGTGGTACGCATCGCGCGGGCGGTAGCAGCAGCGTTCCCAAACGATGGACTAAGCGTATGGCATTCGATCGGCGAGGGCGCCGATCAGGAAGTGCCGCACCTGCATTTCCACGTTCACCCGCGGATGATTGGCGACGGTCTTCTGCGCGTTTATCCGTCGCCGGCATCGATCTCGGATAAGTCGGTGCGCGACAGCTATGCAGCCAGACTGCGCTCGCACTTGCCCGGATAGCCCTGTCGCAAATGGCGGGGCGCGCCGCATCGCACCGCATCATCGATCGAAGCGCACCGCAGCAGCGCATTTCTCAACGATTCCACCAGATATTCGGGGCCTTCCTTCCGGTGGCGAGGCTCAAACTGCCGAGCGGGCACGGCGCTTATCGACTCGGCGTCATAGTGCCGGCAGAAGAACAATGGCCTGGCACTCCCTCACGCACGGTACCACCGGACTCATCCTGGCGTACGGACTGACGCTCGCCGCGATGGGGATCACCGTGGTCGTGCGGCGAGGCGGCGTGGTGGCACTGCTTCTTACACCGATCGGTGCGCTGCCCGCGGGCCTTCTCGGGCTGATCGTGGCTGCCATGGTTGCCGCGGCGCTGCCGGCCGGGTTTCTGCAGTCAGCGATGGGCATGGTAGTCCTGCTGCTTGCCGGCTTCGGCGGTGCCCTGGTGCTGATGCGCCGGCGGCCGTCGGCGGACGCACACCAGCGCGGCGCCGTGATCACGGCGACCACTCCAAACGCCGCGCGGGCCGCAGCGTCGCGGCCAGCTGACACGCGCGCACTGACCATTGGCGGCGTCGAGATTCCGCTCCTCGATGAGACGAAGCACTTCAAGCTGATCGGTACCACAGGATCCGGCAAGTCGACCGCGATCCGGGAGCTGCTCGCCGGCGCGCTCATCCGCGGCGACCGCGCGATCATTGCGGATCCGGATGCCGGCTATCTCACGCGGTTCCTGAGGGCTGAGCGCGATGTGATCCTGAATCCCTTCGATGCACGATCGGTCACGTGGGACCTCTTTGCCGAGATCGAGAAGCCCTACGACGTCGAGCAGCTGGCGCGTTCGCTGATTCCGGACAGCGGTGACCCCTCGAGCCGGGAATGGCGCGGCTACGCGCGCACGTTCCTCTCGGGGCTCATGGAGTACTGCAAGCTCGAGGACAAACCGCTTGCTGAGCTCTGGCGGCTGACGGCGGTCGCGGAGCCGGAGGAGCTCAAAGACATTCTCGCGGCCACGCCGGCCCAGCCGTTTCTCGCTGAAGGGGCGGCGAAGATGTTTCACTCGATCCGCAGCACCGCGAGTCCGGCATTGGCGGCACTGCGCTATATAAGGGAGACGGGGTCGCAGGGCCTTTCGGTGCGGCGCTGGGTGCGCGAGGGAAGGGGTGTTCTATTCCTTCCTTATGAGGCAGCCCAGATCGCCGCCTTAAGGGATCTGATCAGCTGCTGGATGCGGCTCGCGATCTTCGAGGCGATGACGGGGGGCGAGGTCGACAAGCGACTGTGGTTCGTGGTGGATGAGCTCGATGCGTTGGGCCCGATCGATGGGCTGAAAGACGCGCTGGCGCGGTTACGGAAGTTCGGCGGGCGCTGTGTGCTCGGGTTTCAGAGTATCGCGCAGGTGCGCGGGACGTACGGGGACTCCGAGGCGCAGACGATCGTCGAGAACTGCGGCAATACGCTGATCTTAAGATGCTCGGCGAGCGAGCACGGTGGGACGGCGGAGTTCGCATCCAGGCTGCTCGGGCAGCGGGAGATCGTCCGGACGGAAGTGTCGCACACCCGGCGGCGCGGGCACCTGCTGGCGGAGTCGGCAACGACGAGTCGGCAGCATGTGACGGAGGATGCAGTGATGGCTTCCGAGGTCGAACAGCTGCCGGACCTCGCGGGCTTTCTCAAAGTCGCCTCGCGCCCCGAATGGCGGCGGGTCACCCTGGCGCGTGGGATTGCTTAGTCCACCATACTTAGCTAAGATGAGTGGATGAGCGACGACACGGTCAATATTCACGACGCGAAGACCCGGCTATCGCAGCTGGTCGCGCGCGCCGAGCGGGGCGAGCGCATCACCATCGCCCGCGCCGGCAAGCCTGTGGCGCAGCTGGGTCCTGCGCCTAAGCGCAAAGCGCGCGGCCTTCCCGGCGATGACCCGCTGTTGAATCTCGACGATTTTGCGGTGGAGGGCCCGGGCGGCGCGCTCGCCAATGACGATATCGATCGCATTCTTTATGGCAAGCCGTGAGGTCTTTCTCGACACCTCGGCGCTCTACGCGCTCATCGACAAGCGCGATGCTCACCACACAAAGGCGCGCGAGGCCCTCGGCGCTCTGATCGGTGCCCGCCGATCGCTTCTGACCAGCGACTACATCGTCACGGAGGCGGTGAATCTCGCGAACGCTCGCGGGGGCACCCACGTGGCGCTGCGGATTCTCGAGCTTCTGGAACGGAGTGTCGGGATCCGCATCGAGTGGATCGGGTCGGAGCGCTTTGGCCGCGCAGTGGCCGTCTTTCGCAAACACGCCGATCACCGCTATTCGCTCACGGACTGCAGTAGTTTCGTGGTCATGCGCGAGCTTGAGCTTACCGAGGCGCTGACGACCGATCGTCATTTCAGCGAGGCGGGATTTCGAGTCCTGGTTGGCTAGACTGACCTCACCATGCGGACAGACGGCACGGCGACGCTGACAACTACCGGGCGAGGTAAGGACTTTACTTCAGCGCGGATCCTTTGCCTTCCCAGACCTCGTGTACCAGTTGCGGCAGGAGCTCACCGGCAGGTCCCCGCAGCGCAAAGGCAACCGCTCGATCGGCGTCGGTCGGATTCGGGTTGATTTGCACCGTGACTGCGCCCACGCGATTCGCGAGGTCGATGAGGGAGGCCGCGGGTTGTACGAAGGCAGAGGTACCGACGGATAAGAACACCTCGCAGGTCTTGACGGCTTCGAGCGCTGCCAGCCAGTCGAGCTCCGGCAGGCTTTCCCCGAACCACACGACGCCGGGGCGCACGCGCGCGCCACAGGCCTGGCAGCGCGGCGGCTCGAGCTGAGCGCCGCCCTCCGGGAGCTCAGGGATGCCCGGTGGGTGAACGTAGGGTTGTCGGCAGGCTTCGCAATAGGGACGGGCGAGCTCGCCATGCAAATGGATGACGTTCGGTGAGCCGGCGCGTTCGTGGAGGTCGTCGACGTTCTGGGTGATGAGGGTGAACGTCGGGATGCGCTCGGCCATGGCGGCGAGGGCGCGGTGCGCCGGGTTGGGCTCGGCGCGAAGGACCTGCATGCGGCGCCATTCGTACCAGCCCCACACCAAGGCGGGGTCGCGGCGGAAGGCGCCGGGCGTTGCGAGCTCGGCGGCGTCGAAGTTCTCCCACAGCCCTGTTTGCTTGTCGCGGAAGGTCGGAATGCCGCTTGCCGCGGAGACTCCTGCGCCCGTGAGCACCGACAGGCTCCGGGCTCGCCGGAATGCCGCAATCAGCTTCGCGTCCACCTTTATATGGTCCTGACGTAAACTAAATCAGCCGCGCTCGCTTGGGCCGTGGGATCCTTGTCCGAGATTTCAACTAACAGGCAAATATGCCAAACCCTGACAGCGGATCGTGTCCGGTCATTGTTCGCAGTGACAATACCTCGGTAACCCTGGAACGTGTCCCGCTAAGCGGGCCACAGTCTACAGCCGTCTACTCGGAACGATGGCTGCAGGAACTTCTGTACCGCCACCCAAACATCCTTCCCGTCGAGGAGATCGACAATTCGTACAGCGGCCTCATTCCCATTTGCACCGAATTATCGGCTGCGGGGGCAGGGGATATCGATGTCATTTATGCCACACCATCCGGCCGGCTGGCACTACTTGAGGCAAAGCTTTGGAGAAACCCCGAAGCGAGGCGCAAAGTTATCGGTCAGATCCTAGACTACGCGAAGGCTATAAGCCGTTGGAGCTATTCGACGCTTGACGCCCAGGTACAGGCCGCGCGACGCCGCGAAGGAAATAAGGACGTCGCGACGACCTTGTTTGAGGTAGTGAGTGCACTGACCCCTGGGTTGAACGAATCACAATTCATTGACACCGTTTCGAGGAATCTCAGACGAGGCGAGTTCCTTCTTCTGATTGCGGGCGATGGGATACGCGAGGGAGTTGGCGAAATAACCGACTTTCTCGAGGGCCATGGGACATTGCATTTTACATTCGGTCTAGTGGAGCTCCGTATTTACAGAACACCCGACGGCGGTCAACTTGTAGAGCCACGAGTGCTTGCGCAATCTGAGATCGTGCGCCGGGCGGTTATTGAGGTTCGCGGAGACCATGTCGCGTTTTCTGACGGCACTGCAGCTGCAGCGGACGATGATGCGGAAGTTGAGGTCGACCCAGAATTAGCCAAGACGCGGGAAAAGTTTCAGGCGTTTTGGCAGGAATTCCTCTCCGAACTGAGGCTTGACGACGCGAGTCAGCCAATCGGCAAAGCGAGTCGGAGCCAGAACCAGTACTTTTACCTCCCACCAGAATCGAAGGGCTGGATCAGTGCATTTGTTGCGCAGTCGTCCCATCTATTTGGGGTCTACCTGACGTTCGAGCGAGGCTCGCGAGCAGACAGGATGTACCAAGGGCTCATCAATGATCGCGCAGCCATAGAACATGAGCTCGCCGTGCCGGTCGAATGGGAAGCCAACAACGGCAAATATTTCATAATCGCCCGACATCCCTGCTCGGGGTCGATTCTTGGTGACCATCGAGCCGCGGCGAGGGTCTGGCTCGCCGATCGCGTGAATCGCTTTGTGACAGTATTCAGACCGCGTGTCGAGGCGTTGCTCCGCGACACTGCCTAACGCGAGATGACACATGCTGCATCCCAACTACCTTGGCGAACTGGTGAATATCGGTGGTGTCGCGCTCGAACAAGAGGATCGCTTCATCGCTGGCTGCGTGACGGTCAACCCACACCTCTATGGTGACGAGAATCCATGCGGACTCCTACGAATCGTGAACGAACGGTATTACCAATTTGTCATCAGCCGAGCGCTCATGTCTGCCTACCGCTATCGCGTCAATATCGAGGAGGACAGGCGTGACTTTGTGCTTCGAGACAGATCGGGTGGTGAGTGGATCGCCACCGGCGAAATGAAGCTATGGTTGTCCAGTCGGTCGGAGACAGACTTGCCCTCGATACGATCGGACATTGCAAAGCTGCGGAACACTCCCTCTAGATCGGGATTTCTCCTTGTGGCGACGGCCTGGCGCCCGCAGGAAGCGGAAACGTATCTAGAGATACTCAGAACCCGCCTGGAACTCACGTCGAGTCCTGCAACGAGCCAATACCGCTTCCGAACGATCGGCTGGCGGGGAAATCGCGACGTCGAATTCGCTTTGCTTGGGCTTGCAGTGATTTGACGGCTCGAGGAGACGCAGCTGTGCCACGTTACTGGGTCATGGCGCCAGTCGATTCGAAGCCGCCGGAGCGATTCAACAAAGTTTGGCAGCACGATCTCGACAACGGCGTCGTTTCAATTGGTTGGCACGAGCTCGGTGACGTCACGCGGATGAGCAGGGAGCAATTGG
>Ga0335078_10015004_pt1 | contig 11497 bp, 10 predicted proteins | sample Lox_Sample_32_FD_206711 | JGI IMG/M metagenome (GOLD analysis project Ga0335078, IMG submission 206711) | Soil microbial communities from Loxahatchee National Wildlife Refuge, Florida, United States - Lox_Sample_3.2 | ecosystem: Environmental > Terrestrial > Soil > Wetlands | place: USA...
ATTCTGTCATGAAGCGTGTGGTCACGACCACGCTGTCGTACGCTAAAGCTATGACTGGTGCCAACCCAGCTCCACTGAAGGATCCCCAGCGGGAATTACTGCGCCACGTTGTCGCGACGCTGGCCTATCGCGCGGGCAAGACCCTGCGAGGTGCTCCGGACAGCTTCGCGGACTTTCGCGCGTCCGATCAAACTCGAAAACCCGTCCAGATTCTGGCGCACATGGGCGATCTGGCGGACTGGGCGCTGTCCATTGTATCGGGGAATCAATCCTGGCACGATTCCGAACCGCTCCCCTGGCCCGACGAGGTGAAGCGGTTCTTCGCCTCGCTCGAAGCCTTGGAGGCATACCTGGCATCCGACCGGCCAATACATGGCGATCTAGGGAAATTGTTTCAAGGCGGCCTCGCGGACTCGCTCACGCACGTAGGCCAGCTCGCAATGTTGCGCGGTCTCGCGGGCTGCCCGATTCGCGGCGAAAACTACTACGCCGCTAAGATTGAGCCCGGCCGCGTCGGCGCCGATCAGCCCGCTCCCGTTCGCGAGTTCTAAGCGCATTCCAGCTCCTCCTAATCGCCGCCCGAGGTGTGCTATTCAATAAAACCTGGGCTCCCGTGACTAACTCCTCAACACCGCCCGCCATCGAGGTGCGCGGCCTAGTCAAGCGCTTCGCCAAGTCGAAAAACAACGCCGTGGATGGCGTTTCCTTCGAGCTGCGCCGCGGCGAAATATTCGGACTCCTCGGCCCAAACGGAGCGGGCAAAACCACCACCATTGGAGTCCTCACCACCGCCGTTCTGCCCACTAGCGGCACCACTCGCATCATGGGTATCGACGTCGCTGCAGACCCGATCGCGGTGAAACAGCGCATCGCCGTGGTGCCTCAGCAAAGCAATCTCGACCGCAGTCTCAAAGTCCGCGAAATCCTCACCTTTCACGCCGCCTACCACAGCGTCCCGCGCAAGGAGCGCGAAGCCCGCGCCGACCGGCTGCTCGACGAACTCGGCCTCGGCGAACGCAAAAACGAAAAGGTGAATCGCTATTCGGGCGGCATGGCGCAGCGTTTGATGATCGCCCGCGCTCTGATGCATTCTCCCGATGTCTTGTTCCTCGATGAGCCGACCAACAATCTCGATCCCCAATCGCGCCTGTTCCTGTGGGACCGCATTCGCGAGCTCAACCGCCAGGGCCTCTCGATCCTCCTCACCACGCACGACATGGATGAGGCCGACAAACTCTGCGAACGAATCGCCATCATGGATCACGGCAAGATCCTGGTGGACAACACGTCGGCCGAGCTGAAAAAGATGATCCCCGGCGGCAACGCACTTGAGATTCGCATTTTCTTTCCAGATTCCGCCGCGCCGGACGACCGCGCCCGCTTGAAGTCCGCGCTCGAAACGCTCCCGGGAGTTAGCAAAGTCGAGGAGATGACGGCACAAGCCCCCGCTGCACCAGCAGCAGCCACACCCGCCGGCCCGTTTGCGAAATTTGCTCCGCCGGCCGGTGGCGGCCCGGTCGAAGAACCTGGAATCGCCACCTACCGCCTCTACGCTGAAAACGCCGGATCGCTCACCGGAGCCGCCGCGCAAGCAGTGCTCGCATCCGGATTCGAGGTCCGGGATCTACATTTGAAACAGGCCACGCTCGAGGAAGTTTTCATCTATCTCACCGGGAGGCACCTCCGCTGATGCACTCGCACTCGCGATTTTCACTGGCTGCGGCCGCGTTTCTGGCAATGCTCAACCGCGACCTGGTCGTAACGGCCCGCGAATTCGTGTCGTTCCTGCTGCAGGCCATGATGCAGCCGCTCTTCTTCCTGTTTATCTTCGGCAAAGTTCTCACCGGCATGGGATTCACCGCACCCGCGTTCGTCGCGTTGATGCTGCCCGGCATCGTCGCCCTCACCACTTTGGTCGCGTCCATGCAGGGCGTCACTCTGCCGTTGGTTTTGGACTTAGGCTTCGCGCGCGAGATCGACGATCGTCTGCTCGCACCGCTTCCCATCCCACTGGTGGCCGTAGAAAAAGTGCTGTTCGCCGCGATTCGCGGCGTGATCGCGGGCAGCGTCATTTTCCCGCTGGCCTGGTGGATCCTAGGCGACCGCTTCGCCGTGCGCACCGATCACATTGCGATGATCGCCGGGATGATCATCCTCACGGCGTGTGTGGGAGCAGGCATCGGCCTCGTCATGGGAACCAGCATCAAGCCCGAGCAGATCAGCTTGTGGTTCACCGTAATTTTCACGCCGCTCTTGTTCACCGGCTGCACTTACTATCCGTGGGGAACGCTCACCAACATTCGCTGGTTTCAAGTGGTCGTGCTGTTTAATCCACTGACCTACGCGTCTGAAGGTCTGCGCCACACCATGGTTCCGGCCAAAGTTGGCGTACCGACCCTGAACATCGGGATCGTCGTCGCGGCTTTGAGTGCCAGCGTGATCGGGACCTTAATCCTCGGAACGCGAACGTTTCGCGGCAGAGTGGTCAGCTAGGCCGTCCGCCTACGCCAGCTTGAACGGAAAAGGATTCCCATCTTCACGAGGCATCCGTTTCGGAGCGGTAATCCCCGCCGCCGGCACCGACACCAGCGACTGCGAGTTCTCCCACGGCGCGGGAAACAGCCGGATCGCCGCGCCCTCCTTCCCGGCCGCGACGTCAGTCGCTTCGGCCGGCGTGACGAAACCGATCAGGTACTCAGCTCCATCCGCCAGCTTGTGGACTTCGAAGCTGTGGTAGTTGTGCCGCGAAAACAGCGGCACTTCGGGCTGCCCGGGCGCGTACGTGAATCCGTAAACTCCCGCTGGAAGCGCCGCGGCGGCCGAGCCTTCCTCTTCTGGTTTCAACTCGCGGACCTTGTGGCTGGCTCGCAACGCTTCGAGTTCAACCGATTGGGATGGAGGATTTGCAGTCATACTCGTGTGAAAATAATAAAGTAACATAAGGATTTTCTCACCATGACAGCCATCCCGAATGCGCCGCCAGCGGTCTCCGCCGAGAGCCTGCCGCCCGTCCCGCTGACCATCGAAGGCGCCAGCGTTCTCCATCAGATGCTGCGTGTCCGCTGGACGGCGTGGAAGGCGTTGAGCCCTCCCGTTCGCGCCGAGATCGCACACGAAGCGGCCGCCGCGCTGGCCGAGATGGAGCTCAATGCCTCCGGTCAATCGGCCGTGTTCTCACTCCTGGGGCACAAAGGCGATTTGCTCCTGGCGCATTTTCGCCAGTCGTTCGAGGAATTAAACCGTGTAGAAAAGAAGCTGTCCCAGCTCCGGCTCTGGGATTACCTTGAGCCGGCGACGTCGTATTTATCGGTGGTCGAGCTGGGCCTCTACGAATCGAGCCAGAAGACCTATCACGCACTCGCTGAGCGCGGGATCGCCCCATTTTCCGAAGAATGGAACGCCGAGATCGAGCAAGTGCTGACACGCCAGCGCGAGGCCATGCGTCCGCGCTTGTTCCCCGACATGCCGCCACACAAATACTTGTGCTTTTATCCCATGGACCGCAAGCGCGGCGAGCAGAAGAATTGGTACACGCTCCCGATGGCAGAGCGTCAGCGCCAGATGCACGAGCACGGCATGATCGGCCGCCGCTACGCCGGCGAGGTCAAGCAAATCATCTCAGGATCGATCGGCTTCGACGATTGGGAGTGGGGCGTGGACCTCTTCGCCGACGACCCACTGGTGTTCAAAAAGCTGATCTACGAAATGCGCTTCGACGAAGTCAGCGCGGTCTACGCCCTGTTCGGTTCGTTCTACGTCGGCATCCGCTGCCCGGCGGCGGAATTGCCAGCCTGGTTGGGCGTCTAGTTAGCGGATCCACTCGTCGCGCCATTCATCGCGCGCAGCGCGGTGGACGGAGCCAATCGCTTCGTCGATATGATGAATCGCACGGTCCCGCCACCCTCTCGCAGCCGGATTATCTTCCTCGCGTTCGATGTCCCGTTTGGCACTGTACAGAAATTGAGCGATCGCGCGGAAACGATCCGCCCGGCGCGGATAGGTATCGAGTCGCGGGTGGTCCTCCAGATCCTTGCGGTCCCAGCGCGCCGCCGCATCGATTTCACGGATCGCTTCCCGCACGTGGTTCGCCGATTCGTCGAGTTCGTGCCTGACATTGCGGAACTCCGGCCAAGCCATCAAGCGTTCCGCGCGCCGTAAGTCCGTCCGAGCGCGCAGGTAGGCCGGATGCCGTCCCGGCACGTCGCCGAAAAGCGCGGGAATCGTTAGAATCCCCGCCACGGCAAGCGCTGCAAATCCAATCGTAATCCGTCTCATTGAGTCTCCTGTCAAAATCTGAGCCCTACAGCCTTGTTTCGGAAGTTGAATGTTTGGTCTTTAGCCTTGTAAACGCAGTTCCCGCTCCAGAGTCTCGCAAGGCTTCGATTAAAGTCCGCTCACGTGCAGAGGCGAGCGGTGAATGCTATTTAGCTCTGGCCAGATCCGCCGCCGCTCCCGCCGCGTCCCCCAGCGCCTTCTTCGCCACCGCGCGATTCTTAAACGCGTTCGTGTAGCTGGCATCCAACCGAATCGCGTCATTGAAATCCTGCAACGCGTGCTGATAGTCGCGCGCGCGTAGGTACGCGTAGCCGCGCGCATTGTAGGCGTGCGCAAGATCGGGCTTCAGCCGGATGGCCTCACTCAACTCGGCAATAGCGTCGGGATATTTTCCGGATTCCGTGAAGGCGCGCCCACGCCGCTCATGTTCTTCCGCACTGCCCGACGGCACCGATACGACCGGCTTCGACGCCACGACGGCGGATAGCTTCACGGCCGGAGCCGCGACGGGCTGGGGCTTCGCCTCCTGCGGCTTGGGCCCCTCGATTTTCGGCGCGACCACTGCAACCGGCTCCGGCTTAGGGGCCTGCGCAACCATCTCCATCACCGGCGCTTTCACCGCCACAACCTCCGCCGGAGCGGCCTTTGGCTGTTTCGCAGCCGCTTCCGCCAACTTCGCCTCCGCCTTATCCAACACATCCGACGCTTCCCGATACGTTGGCCGCAACCGCACCGCCTCGGCTAGATCCGCCCGCGCCTTCTCGTATTCCCCCATCAAAAAATAAGCGCTGCCCCGCGCATACCACGCCTCGGGAAGCTGCGGGTTCAACTCGATCGCCTTGCTCCGATCCGCCATCCCCTTCTCATGCATCCCGAGCTCGTGATACGAACCACCCCGCGCCACATAAGCCTCCGCGGAGTTCGGACTCAGCTTCACCGCCTGCTCGCGATCGTCCAATGCCGCGTGCTGCCGTCCGACTTTCACCAGCACCGCGGCGCGCACTAAATACAGATACGGATCGGTGGGGGTCAGCTTGATCGCTACCGACAAGTCCGCGATCGCTTTCTCGTTTTGATCCATTTTGAGATAGGCGACGCCGCGCAGCGTGTAGGCCCTCGCATCGTTCGGCCGGATCGCCAGAACCCGGCTGAAATCCTGCACTGCCCGGTCGAAGCCACCCATCTGGCCCCACGCAAAACCGCGATCCAGATACGCGTCCGCGTAGTCGTCCTTAAGACTGATCGCCTGGTCGTAATCGTCCAGCGCCTGGCTATAGCGGCCTTGCACGGAGTAAACGTTCCCGCGCTTCTCGATCGGCACAGGATCATCCAGGCGAAGCTTGATCCCATGCGTATAATCCTCGATCGCCAGATCGTTCTCGCCCAGCGAGGTGTGCGCCGCCGCCCGCCCGTTGTACACCGCTGGCGTATCCAGGTTCAGCGCGATCGCACGGTCATAATCCTCGATGGCCTTGCGCGCATCCGCTAGTTTGCGATACGCATCGCCTCTGGCAGCCAACGCCTCGGCATCATCGCTCTGAATCCGAATCGCGGCGTTGGCGTCCTCGAGCGCGTGTGGTGCATCCGACAGCTCAATCCGCATCCGCGCCCGATGCACGAAGTAAGCGGCTTGCGAAGGATCGGCCTCGATGGCTTGAGAAAAAGCTTGCTCGGCGAGTTTCCACTGGCCGGCGGACTCCAGGCGTAGGCCATCTTGGAAATTCTTTTGTGCCAGCCTGGGATCGGCAGGGAATGCGATGCCCATCGCGATCGCAAACCAGAGCGCCGGAAGCCGGTACTTCATAGGAACACCGGGACCTTCAAAGTAACATAACGATCGGCAGGCGTTCCAGGAAAGTCCAGAGCGTCGAGAATTTCGCGTTTTACTCGACGCCCGGCAGCGCCGCGGCCGGAAACGTGATCAGCGAGAAATGCGCCGCGATCCTCGACAAGAAGCTGTCGCGCTCAGACACGCTCACCCATTTCACCAGGGCCGACTCGCCGCTCTCGGAGAAGAATCCGACGCCGCCGCGGCTGATGCGGTCGTCGATCCAGGAGCTCACTAGTTGTCCGTTCACCGATGTCAGAAAGCGCTTGCCTTGCACGTTCACCTGAACGTGATAATCCACGCCGCGCTCGAGCGTCAACGGCAGCGGCAGTTCCACGCGTTCCCTCTCGCGTCCGTCCAGCACCACGAAGCGCACTAGACCAGCGTTGGGCAGCGGACCCGGGTGCGTAATCACCAGCTTGGTGGCGTAATAGTTCCGGGTGTCGGCCGCTCGAAACGCCCAGTCCATGCTTTTGTGTTCGATCTGGCCCATAAACTCCATCTGATAATTGGAGAGCGTCGCCGATGGCTTCCAAATCCGCAACGACGCTGGCCGCACCTGGCCTGCTTCCGATGTCCAGTCCGAACTTCGGCCTTCCCAGTTCTTCAAACCCGCGCGGAAATCATCGTGAAGATTGGTCGACGTGCTGCTCTCAGCCAGGTTTCCCAGGCTCTGGAATATCCCGCCGCTCGATTGGTTGCTTCCGTTCTTCGGCAGCGGCGAGACCGCTTTCGGCGCCGGACCGCTTTGCGGCATCTGCGCCAAGCCCACCATCAGCACGACTACTCCGATCGCGACAAAGATCGTCGCCCCCAGACCACCGCCCTTGCGCTCTTCCTTTTCGTCGCGTTTCAGCTGCGTGATCGCACCCCAAGTCGGAAGGTGCATCTCCTCAACGCCGTACAGATCTTCGGCATCGCGCAGCGCGCGCGCCGATCCGGATGTCAGCTTGCGGCGATGTTCCGCCGAGCAGAATTCCCGGTCCTGAAGCCGTCGCAACAGGCCGATTTTCTTCCGGCAGTACAAGCAGCGATGAGTACTCGGTACCACGATGCCCAAGTGTACCAAGTGGGTTTTTCGAAGAAAATGTACTAAGGCAAGAATTTGGTATAGGTTCGGAGGTCCCGCCGGGTTGATCTCAGACAACTACCTTAAGGCGCCTCAATACCTTCGGAAATAGCGGAACACCGACCCCGGCTTCCTGCGTATTTCGTGGTAAGGTGAACATCGAATGCTCTGGCCTGCAAACCGCGTTTTTCTGGCTGCTGTCGGATTAAGCCTCGGGGCCTTATCAGGTTGCAGTCCTGATTTCGAGGGCCACGGCCCGCTCGAGACCGAAACCCGCTCCATCGATCTCGACAAGGCCGAGTCCGTTCGCGTCGAACTCAGAATGGGCGCCGGTGAATTGAGCGTGCGTGGCGGATCGCCTAAGTTGATGGATGGCGAGTTCACCTTCCGCCGACTCGCTATGCGGCCGTCGATTCATTACGATGCGAGCGATTTTCGCGGCCACTTGCGTATCGAGGAGCCCTCAGGTGTTCACTCCAGTAATTCTCGGTACCGCTGGGACCTCCGCTTCAACGACGAGAAACCCCTCGATCTGGACGTCGATTTCGGAGCCGGAGAAGGCCGTCTGGATCTCGGTTCCCTCAATCTGAGAAGCGTGGAAGTGCACATGGGCGTCGGCGAACTGCGCGTGGATCTGCGTGGCATGCCCAAGAACGACTATGATGTTCACCTGCGCGGAGGCGTGGGCGAGGCTACCGTCTACCTTCCGCGCGACGTTGGAGTCATCGCGGACGCCGAAGGCGGGATTGGCGGGATTTCCGCGCATGGGCTCACAAAACGCGGCGGCGAGTACGTGAACGACGCCTATGGCCACGCTAAGACCACGGTTCGCCTGAACATCCGCGGCGGCATCGGCGCCATCAACCTGATAGGCGATTGAGCAGCGCCCGCAGCGCCTGCGTCCAGTGTCAACACTCTCCATCTAAATGATTTAAGACCAACCGCCGATAAAGGGTTTAGCCGGCTTATCCAGCTGGCCAACGAGGAGCCCGGACGCTTGACGAACTTGGAACTCATGGTGTGGGCGTTGTGTGCAATCATCGCCACCCTGGTGATTCGGTATTTGCGTCATGCCAAGGCGCAGGCCGCTTCCGTCCCTCAGACCGGCGACGACCTTTTCGAGACCGCACCCATCGGGTACGTCGAAGTCGACCGCGACGGCATCGTTCGCCGGGTCAACGGCCAATATGCCCGCTTGCTCGGCCTCGAACGCGCGCAAGTGCTTGGAAAGCACTGCGAAGATTTCGCGCCCGAAGACCAACGGGAAAAATACAACCAGCAGCGCGAGCGCAGCATTTCTGGCGCAGCCCCGTTGCCCCCATACCAGCGCGAATACGAACGGCCGGATCAAACCAAAGTCGTGCTGGAAATCTACGAGGAGCTGCTCGCCGATCGCACCGGTCAGGTAATTGGGCTGCGTATGGCGGCCGTGGATCTGACCCAGCGCATGAAAAGCGACGAACAGGCCTTCCAGGTCGCCACCGAGCTGCGCGCATTGTTCCAGGCTTTTCCCGATTTCTTCCTCCGCATCGATCGGAATGGCCTGGTTCAGGATGCCAAGGGCGCGCCAAAATCGGATTCGTTCCTCGCTGCGAGAAAATTCCTCGGGCGCAACCTGCGCGACGTGTTGCCCCCCGACGCCGCCGAGCAGTTCGCCCTCGCGCAGGAGCGAGCCGCGCGCACCAAGGCGATGGCCATCGCCGAGTTCGCCGCCGGAGAGCCGGAAGATCCTCAGATCTATGAGATGCGCGTACTCGGGCTTGATTGGGAACAGTGGATCGCCGTCATCCGCAACATCACCGCCCGCAAGGCCGACGAAACCAAGCTAAAGGAATACGCCCAGGAGCTCGAGCGCAAGAACGAGCAGACCGAAGCCGCCCTCTTGACAGCTCGCGAAGCCACCCAACTCAAGAGCCGCTTCATGGCGAATATCAGCCACGAGATCCGCACGCCCATGAACGGGGTCCTCGGCATGACCGATCTGCTCTTGAACACGCCCCTCAAGCAAGAGCAGCAGGAATACGCCGAATCGATCAAGCGCTCCGCCACTTCGCTGCTGTCGCTCATCAACGACATTCTGGATCTCTCGCGCGTCGAGGCCGGTAAGCTGAAGGTTGAGAACGTCCCGTTCTCGCTCAAAACGATTCTGGACGAAACCACATCCCTGTTCGCGCTCCAGGCCCGCACCAAAGACTTGGAATTCAGCGCCGAGATCGCGCCCAACGTACCGGCCTCTGCCGTGGGCGACAGCATGCGCCTCCGCCAGGTTCTGAACAACTTGCTCGGCAATGCCATCAAGTTCACAGACGCCGGGAGAATCGGCCTCACCGCCGCGCTGGCCGGCGATTCAGCGGCGAACGTCACAATCCGCTTTACCATCGTCGATACCGGCATCGGCATCTCACCCGCCGATCAGGCTCGCATCTTCGAGCGCTTCATCCAGGCCGACACCTCCAGCACGCGCAAGTACGGCGGTACCGGCCTCGGATTGGCAATCTGCAAGGAACTGGTCGAACTGCTGGGCGGCGATATCGGCGTGGAAAGCCAGCCTGGTCGCGGCAGCTGCTTCTGGTTTACCGTCACGGTCGGAAGAATCGCCCATAGCGCCCTGGCGACGGAACCTAAACAGGCCCCCGCCAAGCAAGCGCCGCCTGTGCTGCCCGCAAAGCCCGCGGCGCCCTCCGTCTCCACCGCCATCAAAGTGAACATCCCAACGGCTCCCGCGCCAGCCAGTCCGCTCCCCAAAGGCAACAGCCTCGCCAATCTCACTGCAGCTCTGAAAGGCCGCAAGCCGCGCATCCTGCTCGCCGAAGACAACGAGATCAACCAGCGCATCACCATGCGCCTGCTCGAGAAGCTGGGTGTCACCGCCGAAGCGGTAGTGAACGGAAAACTCGCGGTCGACGCCGTTGCCAGGAAACAGTACGACCTGATCTTCATGGACTGCCAGATGCCCGAGATGGACGGCTTCGAAGCCACTGCGATGATCCGCAATCGCCAGCGCGAAAGCGGAACCCGGACGCCCATCTGCGCGCTGACCGCCAACGCAATGGAAGGCGACCGCGAAAAGTGTTTGGCTGCCGGCATGGACGATTACGTCAGCAAGCCCGTCAGCGTCGAGAAACTGCAATCCGCCATCGAACGCCTGGCCCCCGGCGCGGCGATTTCCAAAATCCAGCCCGCAGTGCCCGCTTCCGTCACTAAGTAACTACCTTGCGCGCCCTCCGAGCCAGGGCGGTAGAATGCGAAGTGATCATGAACCTGCAGCCCGACTCGCTGTTACGGCTCCTGCATCAAGGTGCGCTCACCCCCTGGATGCTGGCTGCCGCCATCGGGATCGCATTCGCCCTCGGCGCCGCCCACGCGCTTACGCCGGGTCATGGCAAGACCATCGTGGCTGCTTATCTGGTGGGTTCACGCGGCACGCTCCGTCACGCAGCCTTCCTCGGCGCGATGGTCACATTTACTCACACTGTCAGTGTGTTTTTACTGGGGATGGCCACGCTCTTCCTGTTCCAATACGTCGTGCCGGAGAGAGTGACGCGCGTACTCGGCGCGGTTTCCGGGTTGTCCATAGTCGCCATCGGAGCGTGGATGCTCTACAAGCGCGTGCGCGCGCCGCATACCCATCACCATCACGACCACGATCATCACCATCACGATCACACGCACGATCACGATCACCCTCACCACCACGACCACTCGCACGATCACGATCACGATCACGACCATGCGCACAGCCACCGCCACATGCCGGACGAAATTTCCTGGTCTGGCATGGTCGCGCTCGGCGCAAGCGGCGGACTCGTCCCCTGCGAATCGGCGCTAGTCCTATTGCTCACCGCCATCGCCATGCGACGCGTCGCCCTCGGACTCCTGCTGCTCGTATTTTTCAGCCTGGGCCTCGCCATCGTTTTGATGGGAATTGGAGTCGCGGTGATCTACGCCAAGAATCTTCTCCCGGCCAGTGCCCGCGAACGAACCGGATTTTTTCGCTGGATGCCGGTCGCATCGGCCGCCGTGGTCCTCGCACTTGGCGTTCTGATGACCGGCGTCTCCCTCGGTTGGATTCAACCCGGCTGGATGACCGGCTAACCAGCTGCGGATTTTTCTTTCATCACTTCGCGCACCGCGGCCTTGATCTGCTCGCGCAATTCCGGCGACATCTGCGGCATCAAGTACACCGGCCCCGTCGAAGGCGTCAAGTCGATATGCTCTTCGCCGAAGCGCTGCTTGATCCGCCGATTCATCTCGCGCCCCACCGTCCACTGCTGGCTCGGCAGCGTTTTGAATCGCGCCTTGATCATCACGGCGGAATTCGAAAG
>Ga0335078_10015006_pt1 | contig 11496 bp, 7 predicted proteins | sample Lox_Sample_32_FD_206711 | JGI IMG/M metagenome (GOLD analysis project Ga0335078, IMG submission 206711) | Soil microbial communities from Loxahatchee National Wildlife Refuge, Florida, United States - Lox_Sample_3.2 | ecosystem: Environmental > Terrestrial > Soil > Wetlands | place: USA: Florida...
GGCGGCATGCAGCTTGTGATCCATGCGCCCTTCGGCGCGCGGATCAATAAAGCCTGGGGCCTGGCGCTCAGGAAAAAGTTCTGCCGCTCGTTCAATTTTGAGTTGCAAGCCGCGGCGACGGACAACGGCTTGAACATTTCGCTCAGCGAACAGCATAGTTTTCCGCTCGCCGATGTCTTCCGCTATCTGCTTCCGGCTGGTGTGCAGCAGATTCTGGAGCAGGCTGTGCTGGCCGCGCCGCTTTTTGGCGTGCGCTGGCGCTGGGCCGCGGGGCGCGCCCTGGCGCTCTTGCGTTTTCAGGGCGGGAAGAAGGTCGCCCCGCAGATTCAGCGCATGCGCGCCGAGGATTTGCTCGGCGCGGTCTTTCCGCAAGCGCTCGCCTGTCAGGAGAATATCGTCGGCGATATCGCCATTCCCGATCATCCCCTCGTGCGCGAAACGATGAAGGATGTGCTCACCGAAGCCCTCGATGTGGATGGCTTGAAGCGCCTCCTGTCCGGCTTGGTGGAGGGCCGGATCAAATGCCTGGCTGTGGATACGCCGGTGCCTTCCGCCTTCGCGCACGAGATACTGAACGCCAATCCCTACGCTTATCTCGACGACGCGCCCCTCGAGGAGCGCAGAGCGCGCGCCGTGGATATGCGCCGTGCTCTCCCCGAGGCGCTGGCCTCGGAGTTGGGGCGTCTTGATCCCGCTGCCATCGAAGAGGTAAGGCGCGACGCATGGCCGGACGTGCGCGATGCCGATGAATTGCACGACGCGCTCCTCACCTTTGTGGCTTTGCCGGAGGTAATGCCGCCGGAGGCCTCGTTTGACGCCGCTCCTTTGCCTGCGCTGCGTCAACCGCTGGCCGAATCGCTTCCTCGATGGCAAACGCATTTCGATGAACTGACTCGACAGAATCGTGCCGCCCGCGCCACGCAAGACGGCCGCACGTATTGGGTATGCGCGGAGACGGCGCCCGCATTCCGGCGGATTTTTGGCGCGGCTTCCTTTGTTCAAGCTCTGCCCGATATCGGCGCTGGGGTGCCGTCGCAAGAGGATGCTGTAGCGGCGATGGTCACGGGTTGGATGTCGCACGCCGGCCCGGCCACCGCCGCGGAATTGTGTGACCTCCTCGGCGTTCCTCCCTCGGAGGTAGACAAGGCCCTGTTGCGGCTGGAAGCGAGCGGTTCGATCCTCAGGGGAAATTTCACTGGCGCCTCTGCACAGGTGACCGAGTGGTGCGACCGGCGCTTGCTCGCCCGCATTCACCGGTTGACAGTGGGCGAATTGCGAAAGCAAGTGCAGCCGGTCACCCCCGCGCAATTCATGCGCTGGCTTCTGCGCTGGCAGCACGCCGCGCCCGGCACGCAACTCATCGGCGAACGTGGCTTGCTGGAGACCTTGCGCCAGTTGCAGGGTTTCGAGGCGCCCGCGAACTCCTGGGAACGGCAGATTCTGCGGCAGCGCGTCGCCGATTATTCACCGCAGGTTCTCGACCAGCTTTGCCTTACGGGCGCCGCGGGTTGGGCACGTTTGTCACCGCATCCCGCGACCCTCGAAGCGGTCACTTCTGGCGGACGCCGCGTGATTCCCACCAGCGTCGCCCCTATCGCCTTTTTCGTGCGCGACGACGCCGATTGGATGGCCGCCCGCCGTCACGATAATGCTGGGCACCAGGGTCTTGGCCTAAGTGCTGCGGCGCGCGAGGTACACGCATTTTTGCGCGAACGTGGAGCTTCGTTTTTCCCCGACATCGTGCGCGGCACGCGGCGGCTCAAGGCCGAAGTCGAAACCGGCCTCTGGGAACTGGTCACGGCCGGTCTGATTACCGCGGATGGTTTCGATAATCTGCGCGCCCTGATCGATCCCAAACGCCGCGCTGGACACGGTTCTGGGCGCGCCGCCCGCCCGCGTCACAGCAGTGGGCGATGGTCTTTGCTCTACACCGAGCCACCTGCCACTCAGGCTGCCGACCGGGACCGCGCCCTCGAAGCCATTTGCAACGTGCTCTTGCGCCGCTATGGCGTGGTCTTTCGCGAGGTGCTGTCCCGCGAGAGTATTCTGCCGCCCTGGCGCGAACTCTTGGGCATGCTGCGCCGCCTGGAGGGGCGCGGCGAAGTCCGCGGCGGTCGATTCGTCAGCGATTTTCTTGGCGAGCAATTCGCGTTGTCGATCGCCGTGGAGTCTCTTCGGGCTATGCGCCGCGAACCTACGGTAGGCGAGAGAGTGACCATTGCGGCCGCGGATCCGCTCAATCTGGCCGGGATTATCGTGCCGGGCGACCGCGTCGCCGCCAATTCCGGCACGTTTGTCACCTTCCGCGACGGCGCGGTGGCGGAGGATGCGCTTCCGATAACGGAACTCTCCGCGGCGCTCTAGCGCGCTGGTCCTGGCGGTGTCCTTCCCACGTTGATGCACCGATTCACTCAAACCTGCAACGCCGTCGCCGCAACCGCTAAGAAGACGGAAAAAATCCGGCTGGTGAGCGGCCTCTTCCAAACCCTTCCCGTTGAAGATGCCGTGCGCGCCGCGATTTTTCTCACCGGTCGCCCTTTTCCCCGATGGGACGAACGTGTCCTTGGCATTGGCGGCATGCTGCTCGCTCGCTTGCTTGGCGAAATTTCCGGGAAGAGTGATGAAGCGATGAGCGGCGCTTATCGCCAGCACGGTGATCTCGGAGAGATGGCCGAAGAGCTTTTGGCCGGGCGCAGTGCGCCGGGCGTGTCGCTGGCTGAAGTCGCGGAATGTTTTAACGAATTGGCAGCCCTTCGCGGTCAGAGCGGAAAAAGCGAATTGGTCTGCAAGCTCCTTGTGCGGGCCCAGCCGGCGGAAGTGAAGTACATCGTCAAGGTCATGACCGGCGATCTGCGAATCGGCTTACGCGAGAGCTTGGTCGAAGAGGCCGTCGCCTGGGCTTACGAGCGCCCCATCGCCGCCGTGCGGCGCGCCAATATGCTGCTCGGGGATATTGGCGAGACGTTGCGATGCGCGTTTCGCAATGAACTCGAGACGGTCCGTTTCCGCCTGTTTCATCCCATCGACTTCATGCTCGCGACTCCGGCGGAAAATGCCGCCGAGATTTTCAAGAACGCGCCCGAAGCCATGGTGGTCGAAGAAAAGTATGACGGCATTCGCGCCCAGGCCCACAAGAGAGGCAGCCGCGTGAAGATTTTTTCGAGGACCTTGGACGAGGTAGTCGAATTTCCGGAACTAAGCGAACCACTGGCTGCCCTTCCCGGCGAGTATATTGTCGATGGCGAAATCCTGGCCTGGCACGGCGACCAACCTCTGCCTTTCACGCAGCTTCAGAAGCGGCTGGGCCGCAAGAGGCCGAATCTCGCACTGGTCCAGGAGATTCCGGTCAAGTTCGTGCTCTTCGATCTGCTTTACCACAATGGCGAACTGCTCTTGGACGCGCCGCTGTCGGAAAGACGCCGGCAGCTGAAACAGATTCTCAGTTCTACCCAGGCAGGAGAGCTTCGACTGGCGCCGGAAAGAGTATGTGAGACGCGCGAGGCGCTTGAAGACGCCTTTCGTGTCGCCTTATCCGCCGGACACGAAGGAATCGTGGCCAAAGCGCCCGATTCGCTGTATACGCCGGGACGCCGCGGCAGGTTTTGGTTCAAGCTTAAAGAGCCATTCGCCACGCTCGACGTGGTCGTCACGGCGGTCGAGTATGGCCATGGCAAACGGCTCGGCGTTCTCTCGGACTACACGTTTGCAGTGCGCGGCGGCGATCGTTTGCTCAACATCGGCAAGGCTTATTCGGGCCTCACCGACGCCGAGATCCGCGAATTCACTGACTATTTCCTCACCCATACCCTCGAGGACCGTGGTTTCCGGCGCATCGTCGAGCCCAAAGTCGTGCTGGAGGTAGCCTTCAACAACATACAGCGCTCCAGCCGGCATGAGAGCGGCTTCGCTCTTCGCTTTCCCCGAATCCTGCGCCTGCGTCCGGATAAGACGCCCGAGCAGATCGATACGCTCGACCGGGTGGCTCAACTCTACGCCAAGCAAGTCACCCTGCCGCGTTCGTCAGGCCTTACTCCTGAGCGCGATCGCGTGATGGAACGATGAAGCAAAGGCCTGCTCGTCAGAGCCAGAGGTTGTTAACCAATCGGTGTCGTCCCTTTAGCTTTAATACACTAAACCTTGTATTGCCCGTTTCCGCTGACTAAACTCCCTTCGTGCGCAACTCGATCAGGCGCGGGGTACGTTCCGAGTGAATCCGAACCTTCGGATTAAGGTTCTCCTTCTCGTCGGCAATCACCTTCTTTGCAAGTCATTAGTTCGCATCATCCAACAAAAAACAGACATCCTCGTCATCCGGCAATCCGTGGATTTGTCGGATATAGCTGTCCTGATTGCCAAGTTGGCAAGCGACGTGGTGCTGCTGGATTCGGTTGGCGCGAATGCCTTGAATCGTCAGTGTGTTGGCCGAATGAAGGATTTGAATCCCAACACGCAGATACTCATGATTGGCATGGATGCCGACGAGAGCGCTTTCCTGCGAGCAGTTCGGGCTGGCGTGAGCGGGTATTTGTTACACGAAGCCTCGGCGACAGACGTAGTTACGGCAATTCGCGCTGTGGCGCGGCGCGAGGCTGTCTGTCCTCCGCAATTTTGTAAGGCCCTGTTCGAAGTTGTTGCGGGCGTGCGAGGATTCGCTCCTGGCATCCGTAGAGCGGCACCGAGGCTCACGCGCCGCCAGCAGGAACTCCTCCCGATGGTTGCGCGCGGGCTTACCAATAAAGAGATCGCTTCGCACTTGAACTTGTCCGAACAAACCATTAAAAACCATATACATAGAATGCTCCGCAGAATGGGCGCAAATGACCGTTCAGAAGCGGTCGAAATCGCCCTCGCCGATAGTCTCCCCACTTGAGAGGCGCGCTGACGTTTGCCTATCAGCAACAGATTTTTCGTCACATTTCTTGCCATTGATCATCGCTTAGCCTCTTCTCCGAGCCCGTAGCATCCGGTGCAACTCGCACTACTCGCGTTGGCGCGAATCTTCTCGTCGATTCGTAAGGCCACGCGGACGGTGAGATGGGCAGTTAATGGAACGGTCTTTCCGGTTGTCCGCGAATTCACTTCATGTACCATCTGGCGAACGAAAATGCCAAGCGAGGACGTAAGATACCAGTGCTGCGGAAAAGGTAATGGCGGAGATTGTAGATATCAGTCTTTCGCTTGCGTTTCCTGGGGTGGTTGGACTCAACGATAGAGTCTTCGGCCATTTGGACCCCGTGTCCTATTGTACGAGGAGAGGGAGAGGATGAACTGGGAGAACACGCGAGTGCTCGTGACCGGAGGCGCTTCGTTCATTGGATCAACCTTAGTCGATGCTCTTGCAGAACGAGGGGCGAAGATCCGCGTTGCCGATAATCTGAGCAGCGGAAAGATCGACAACCTTCAGTCTCACCGAAAAGACGTCGAGTTTATCGAATGCGACCTCTTGGATGCCAAATCAGTCTTGGCGGCGGTGGTGGGTATGGATATTGTGTTCCACTTGGCAGCGGATCACGGCGGCCGGGGGTACGTGGATCTGCACCAAACTGCCTGTTCCACAAATTTTATTCTGGATGGCTTGGTCTTTCGGGCCTGTTGTGACTCTGGTGTGCAAAAGGTTGTGTACGCCTCGTCTGGCTGCGTTTACCCCAACGATCTACAAACAGACCCCAGACAAGTCCTTTACCTGACGGAAGACAAAGCTGGGCCGCCTTACGACGCCGACAACATGTATGGTTGGGCCAAACTGATGGCGGAAATGACCCTGCAGGCGTACTACCGCGAGCGGGGAATGAAGTGCGTCTCGTGCCGCTATTTCACAGTGTATGGAGAACGCGGGCACGAAAATCACGCGGTGATTGCGATGATTGCGCGAGCGTTCGTGAAGCAAGATCCCTTCGTGGTGTGGGGAAATGGCGAACAGATTCGTAATTGGACCTATGTTGGTGACATCGTTTCCGGGACGATCCGCGCGGCCGAGGTGATCGACGATGGAACACCGGTCAATTTAGGAACAATGGAACGTACGCGGGTGTTGGATGCGGTGAACGAAGTGTGTCGTTACACGGGGCACAAGCCGAGGATTGAGCTACATCCGGAGATGCCGACTGGCCCGATGAACCGTGTGGCCGACAATTCCCGGGCTAAAAAGCTTCTGGGCTGGGAGCCGCAGATGAAATTCAGGGATGGTCTGCACCGGACCATTGACTGGTATTTCCGGACAAAGAACCGGCGCCAGGTGCAGCAAATGCTGGAGCAAATCTTGATTGAGAGGACGGTAAAAGACCCGGGTCTCGTGAAAAAGGCCCGACCTTTGGACTGACGGAGGTGCCGACTCGGGCATATGCGGCGGTCCTCATCTTTTCTCCCCCTCGCCGATAACCAACCTCTGGAGGATAGCGCTCCCGCTGGAATCTCTCCACTTAGACCCAACCACCGCCTGTCCTTAACTAAGAAACTAAGATCTGCGCTGGCGCGGCTTGGTACTTTTCTTGGTACTTCTGTAGGTACCGACTAGGTACTTTATGTGAGATCGCCTAGGTATCGCCGCGATACCAGAGTAGGTACCGCACTTGGTACCTCTTTGAATCCTTTTGGGCCCTTCCATTCCGGTACATGTGCCTCTATGGTACGCACGGCAGATGCCTTCAGTGATTCGAGTGATTCGCGTGGCCGTAGCCAATCAACCCCGAATGATGCGGGACTTGATAGCAACGAGCCTGGCTCAGGAAGAAGATATCGAGGTCGTTGCCCAAATTAGCGATGAAGCGGAGATCCCCCGGCTGATCGAAGAGATTAAGCCGGAATTTCTGATTGTATCGATTGACGCGCGCCGGTTTGGTCCGTGGGCCCGAGAAGACATGTTGCAGAGGCATCCCGAGCTCCAAATCATAGCGCTGGCTAACGACGGTAATTCATTCACTCTCTTTTCAGCGTCAGATGGCGTTCGATCCATGACCTATAGAGAAGCCGAAGCGGAGATTTTGGATGTTCTGCGTAGCAATTGTCGGACGAAGGAAGGTGGGTAGGTGCAGGCTCGGGTGATTGTGGTCGGCACTCGCGAGCGCAGCTTTAGAATGGCGGCTGTCTCGATATGCTTTTGCGCATCGCTTCTGTTCGTCGGCACGCATGTCTTCGCGCGACAGGCCGCCCAAGACTCGGCGATTTCCGCTTCGGAGCTTGCGAAAGATAACCTCGATAGAGTCGCGGCTTCGGAATCGCAAATCACCGCGGTATTAGGCGCGAACCCTGGTCTGTTTGTAGAGCTGAAGCGTTGGGTCGCCAAGGATGCCGCCGATCGCGGACAGATCGTCAAAGACTTCGACCTGACGGACGCGGCCATTCTCACGCGCCTCACGAACGACATCCACTTCCGGGCCGCCGCGACTTTGCTATTGCAACGCTACGGCTATCTGCTGCCCAAGCTAAATCCCGATTCCGAAGTGGGACGTGAGCAGGCTGCCCTTGAACAGGAACGCATTCGGGAACTCGTATCAACGCGGCAAGCCCAGTCCCAACAAGCACAACAGAAGCAATTAGCGAAATGCGGTCTTTCTTCGGGACATACTGATTCAAATTGCCCAACTGCGCCCATGTCGCCGCAAAAGGCCACTGTTCAAACGGGAACTTCAAATCCTAGTGAGTTGCCGAGGGACAGAGATTTTGGCCAGCTTCTGACGAATCCGGCTCCCCAACCGACTCCCGGCAATGGCTCCCTTCTTAGAACCAGCGCGAATCCGCTCGAGTCCGGCGGTGCTGCCGCTATACCAGGTGGGACCGAGAGCGACTTGACGCTCATGCCGATTTCGTATGACCGGATGACGTTGCCAGATCCAGATCCTCCGCCGCAGCCTTCTCCTGCCACGCCGGCGCCCGCAAGCCTGAAAGCGGCCTATTCCGGAGAGGAGTCCCTGCTGGACACAAACGCGCCGGAAACCAACGGTCATCGGTCTCCCTATTCCGATATTCCGTCTGTCTACGACATTTTCGCTCACTCGGTAGCGGCTACAAATTCCGTAGAGCGCTTCGGAGAGGAGGTCTTTCAAAATCCAACCTCAGCTTCAGGGACGATCCCCATCGATTTCCCGGCCTCGCCGGATTATGTCGTGGGCCCGGGTGATGGTCTCACCATCGATCTCTGGGGTGGTGTTTCGCAGCGGTTGGTGCGCACCGTCGATCATGAGGGGCGCATTGCGCTTCCAGAAATCGGGCCGATGCTGGTCAACGGGCAGACCCTTGGCGACGTGCAGCAATCGGTTCAACGACTGTTACGCACACAGTTTCGCGACGTTTCAGCCGACGTATCGCTGTCACGGCTGCGTACTGTTCGGGTTTATGTGGTTGGCGATGTAAACCATCCTGGTCCCTACGATGTGAGTTCGCTTTCCACACCGCTCAACGCCTTACTTGCGGCGGGAGGACCGACCTCTGACGGATCGATGCGCATCGTGAAGCATTATCGCGGGGACACGCTCGTTCAGCAGGTGGACTTATATGACCTGTTCTTGCGCGGCGTTCGTACGGACCTTAAACGGCTAGAGCCGGGAGATACGTTGCTCGTCCCACCTGTGGGTGCTCTGGTTCAAATGGACGGTATGGTGCGGCGTCCAGCGATCTATGAGCTTCGTGGTGACATGACGCTTGCGCAAGCAATCGATATGGCGGGAGGGATTCTCCCGACGGCCGCGTTGAGCCACATAGAGGTGCAGCGGCTCGATGCCCACGAAAAGCGCACCATGTTAAGTCTGGACATCCCGGATGCCAGCGATACGAATGACGTGTCGACGAAGCTAGCCGCGTTTAAGGTCCAGGATCGCGACGAGATTCACATTTTTCCCATTGCTACGTTCAACCAGGACGCCGTCTATCTACAGGGGCATGTGCTGCGCGCTGGCCGCTACGCCTACAAGCCGGGCATGAAATTGACGGACCTGATTACGTCCTATAGCGACCTGATGCCGGAGCCGTCCACCAAATACGCGGAAATTATTCACCTGAACCAGCCGGATTATCACCCTACGGTTGAGAGTTTCGATCTCGCTGCCGTGCTTTCCAATCCAGCAGCAGGACCACAGCTGAAACCTCTCGATACGGTACGCATCTTCAGCCGGTTTGATTTTGAAGACGCTCCAACGGTTTCAGTGAGCGGAGCTGTGCGTCATCCTGGAACATTCCAAACGTCTGGGCAGATTCGCTTCCGCGACGCGGTCGAACTGGCCGGCGGCGTGACTCCGGATGCGGCCATCGACTCGGCCCAAGTCATCCGGATCATGTCGGACAGTTCCTTAAGGATGATGAGTGTTTCTCTCAAGGCTGCGCTCGAGGGAGATGCAGGCGGCAATATCTTACTAGAGCCGAGAGATCGCATTCTGATCCAGCAGAATTCATTCCATGTAGATACGCCAACGGTCCTTATCGCCGGTGAAGTTGTAAATCCTGGGCGATATCCACTAATCGGGAGTCTGCGGGCGGCGGACTTGGTTCGGCTCGCCGGCGGATTCAAGCGCAGCGCGTATACCGAAAGTGCGGATCTCACCCGGTTCAATCCAACGGCTGGCGAGAACAAACTAGGTGAGCATTTCGAGGTCGATCTGGCTTCGGCGCTGGCGAATGACATGGATAAGAATGTTCCGCTTCGCGACGGCGACGTGCTCACGATTCGGCAGTTGTCTGGCTGGAACGACATTGGGGCGGCGGTGAATCTTGAAGGCGAAGTCGAGCACCCCGGGAACTACGGAATCAAGCCTGGTGAACGTCTCAGCTCTGTGCTCAAGCGAGCGGGAGGTTTTGCCCCGCAGTCTTACGTGTATGGTGCGGTGTTCACGCGTCCGGAAGTCCTCGAGATGGAGCAAAAATCTCGCGACGAACTCGTTCAGAGGATCCGAAGTGAGGAAGCAGAGCTGGCGCCACTGCCTACCGACGATACCGACAAGAAAATGGCCAAGCAGAATGGCACGCAGCAACTTGAGGCGGCGCTCGCCGAACTGCAATCTACGCCGCCAAGCGGCCGTATGGTCATTCGTATCTCACCCAATTTAAAGCAATGGGAAGGAACTCCCAACGATATCGTGCTGCGCAGCGGGGACACGCTTGTAATACCGAAGGCGCCTAACTTCGTCCTTGTGTCCGGCGCCGTTTACGACGAAACGGCGGTCACGTATCGGCCCGGCCGAAGTGCGAAATGGTACCTCTCGCAAGCGGGCGGGCCTACTCAGCTTGCGGATAAGAAATCCATCTTTGTCGTTCGTGCGGACGGATCGATCGTGGGCGGCGGCAGTTCCGATGGGTTGTTCACGGGTAGTCCGTTAAGTGCGGCTCTGCGGCCAGGCGATATGGTCGTGGTTCCGGAGAAGGCCACAGGGCAGAACCAAAAGTGGAAGACGCTAATGGCGACGGCCACAACGGTTTCTTCTGTGGCCACATCGGCCATACTCGCGGCTAAGTTCTGAAGAACGTGGGGTCAGTGCGCAAGTTTGGCGCGAAGCTTTTCCTCGGTTTGATTATTCTCGCAATGCGCGGGACGACTGTGCGGGCGCAAGACTCAACGCAGACTGAAAGGCAGCTCTTGCCAGGCCAAACGGACACCCGCCAACTGAACGATGCCGACAATTTCACCGAAAGCCGTGTCGGCCTTTCGTTGCTGAAGAATATTGGTCTCGATCAGAAGGCAATCTGGACAAGTCCTTTTCATCTTCGTTGGGCCGATGGCACTTGGCTTTTCCCTTTCGCCACCGTGACCGCACTCTCCGTCGCCACCGATCGATCTGTCGTTCACTCACTGTCCAGTGATTCCGACAAACGGAACTCGTATCGCAGCTTTTCCAATTATGGGTTGGGAGCGCTGATCGGGCTTGGTGCGAGCTCCTATATGTGGAGCTACATCTCGCATGACGAGCACCAAAGAGAGACGGGGATACTTGCTGGTGAGGCTGTGGTGGACAGCCTGCTCACAACGCAAGCTCTTAAGTACTCATTTGGTCGCGAGCGGCCTACGAGCAATCAGGGGCGGCTGAATTTCTTCAAGGGCGGGGATTCGTTCCCGTCGGATCATGCCGCAATGGCTTGGTCCGCTGCGACAGTAATCGCCCACGAGTATCCAGGTTTCCTAACCAAGACATTAGCGTACGGACTAGCCACAGCTGTGAGTGCGTCCGTTGTGATGGGCAAGGAGCACTCGCCTTCCGATGCCCTCGTCGGTAGCGCACTTGGCTGGCTGGTTGGCAGAGAGATCTACCGACTCCACCATGACCCTGATCTTGGCGGAGATACGGTCAACAATCTTCCCGGAAAAGAAGTCTTCGAAGGCGAACGCGATCGGCACGACATGGGATCTGCGTTCGTGCCGCTCGACAGCTGGGTCTATCCGGCTTTCGAACGGCTCGCGGCGCTCGGATTCGTGAATAGCGCAATTATGGGCCTGAAGCCCTGGACAAGAATGGAATGCGCTCGCCTCGCTGAAGAAGCCACCGAGTCAATACAAACCGCCAATCCACCGAATCA
>Ga0335078_10015007_pt1 | contig 11495 bp, 10 predicted proteins | sample Lox_Sample_32_FD_206711 | JGI IMG/M metagenome (GOLD analysis project Ga0335078, IMG submission 206711) | Soil microbial communities from Loxahatchee National Wildlife Refuge, Florida, United States - Lox_Sample_3.2 | ecosystem: Environmental > Terrestrial > Soil > Wetlands | place: USA...
CAAGCACGGCAATCGCAAGAACAAGAACATGGCGCGGCTGAAATTTGTCGTGCGGGCGCGCGGGTTCGACTGGGTCAAGGAACAGATCGAAAAAGAGTACGCGGACATCCTCGCGAACGGCGGCATCGCGACGCCCGAAGTGATCCCTGACGGGTTTGGTGGTTTTCAAGCAGCACCACCACCCCTCGGAACCGGCGAACTTCTTCCGGTTGTGCAGCAGAACGGTCATTCCGATCCGCAGTACGAAAAATGGCTCGAAACGAACGTCGGTGAACAAAAACAGCATGGGTACGCGATCGTCACGGTGAAAGTCCCGCAGGGCAACCTCACCGGAGTGCAAATGCACGGCTTGGCTCGAGTCGCGCGCGATGCCGGTGATGGGTTGCTGCGAGTGACTGTCGATCAGAACTTGGTGCTGGCCTATATGCCTTTGCGATCCTTGCCCCGTGTTTATGCGGCTCTGCGCTTGATCGGGCTGGCGGATTCCGGCGCGCACGAGATTGATGACGTTACCACTTGCCCCGGTGCGTACAGCTGCAACCTGGCGCTCACGAAATCCATGACGTTGGGCGCGGCGCTCGTCGAAGAGGTGCGCGGCCATCGCGACCCGCTGGTTCGGAAGCTCAATATCAAGATCAGCGGATGCCCGAACTCCTGCGGCCAGCACTGGATAGCCGACCTCGGCTTCTATGGCAATGCGCGTAAGATCGAGGGCAAAGAAGTGCCTTATTACCAGATGCTGCTCGGTGGGGGATACGATGCGTCCGGCATCATGCGGTTCGGAGTTGCAATCCAGAGCATTCCAGCTCGGCTTGCTCCGATCGCCGTGCGACGGGTACTCGAGCACTATCAGGCCAATCGCGCCGACGGCGAGACCTTCCGCGAATACGTCCTGCGCCACAAAGTGGAGACATTCCGCCTGATGACGAACGATTTGGTAAAGCCCGCCGAATTGAACCCGGAAATGTACCGCGATTGGGGCGATGACGTCGAATACTCGTTGCAGCTCGGCCGCGGGGAGTGCGCCAGCTAGCCTCTAGACGCAAAAAAGCCGTCAGTACGATGCCAGAAGCTCGTACTGACGGCGGAGTTGAAAAACTTACGCGCGCTTTGAGGACCGGGCGCTCTGCGTCTTGGCCGCTTCAATGAAAGCGCCATTGGCCAGAGCAAAGGCCGGAATCGAGATGGAGCGATCCACCATGTCCGCCATGGCATGCACTGCCAAGCCTTCGGCTTCTTTAACGAACGTCAGCGTGTTGTGCTCCGAATCAAAGTCCACGTACACGCAGTCGCCGCCTCGAACCTGATCGGTCGCGATCAGGTTCGACATGGGCTGAACCAGAAGGCGCTCGATGGCGCGCTTCAAGTGTCGTGCGCCGTACTTGATATCGGTGCCTTCACGCAGCAAAAATTCTTTCGCTTCGTCGCTCGCCTTGAACACGAAGCTTTTCTCGGGCGACGTGTTGAAGATCCGCTGCTGGACCATGTTGAGCTCGATGTCCAGAATCCTCCTTAGCTCGCCTGTGCCTAGCGGATGGAACGTGACTACTTTGTCCAGGCGGTTCATGAACTCGGGCGTAAACTTGCGCCGCGCCGCATCCACACCGCTCCGCGCGATCTTGCCGTTCATCTTTTCATCGACGATCCCGTTTTGGCACTCGGGAGCCACATTCGCCGCGAAACCGAGCCGCGGATTCATTAGTGCGCTCATCTCGGTAGCGCCCAGATTGCTGGTCATGAAGATCAGCGCGCGCGAGAAATCCACCTTGCGATTGTCGCCCAGCGTTAAAGTTCCTTTATCCAGAATGCCGAGCAGCAGGTTCCACAGCGCGTCGCTCGCCTTCTCGATCTCGTCAAACAGCACGAAGCTCAGCTTGCAAGTCTCGGTGTGATACTGATTCAGCACTTCCTGGCTCAGCAATGGATGCGTTTCGCGATGCCCTAAGTATCCGGGAGGCGAACCGATCAGCTTCGCAATCTCATGACTGTGCTGGAATTCGGCGCAATCGATCTTGATGACCGCGCGCGGGTTTTTCACCAGCGCCTCGGCAGTCGCTTCAACGATGCGAGTCTTGCCGGATCCTGTGGGACCAAGGAATAAGAAGTTTCCGATCGGACGCGAAGGCGGCGTCATGCCGGTCAGATACATCTGGTAGATGTTTACAATTTGCTCGATCGCTTCGTCTTGGCCGACGATCATGCGGCATAGGCCCGCTTCTAGCGCCTCTGCCTCTCTTCCTGTCCTCGTCGGATCTAAGGGAACGTTTAGCCGTAACATTTTGTTGGCCCCTTTCACTTCAACTCCCGTACTTCCCTGAGCAAATCGCATGCCATTCTGCACCAAATGCCCCAACCGGTTTATTTCTTGGGCCTTGACGGCCTCACCTCAACTTGGCTCACTAGGGTTCTTTCTGGCATTCTCAGTAACATCAGCACGATCTGCCCAATATCTTCCGGAGCGATCTTCCATTCCGCTCCACCAGATCGAGTACTAAAGTCTGTATCGACGCTGCCTGGCATTATGTGAGACACTCGCACGTTGTCGTATCGATGATCGAGCATCATGGCTTCAGTGAATCCTCGCAAACCAAACTTCGATGCGTTGTATCCAGCCGCGCCCGCGAATGCATTTTTTCCAGCCAGGCTACCTATATTGATGATGTAGCCCGCTCCACGCTTCACCATCCGATTCAACGCTTCCTTGGAGCAGTAGAACGAACCCGACAAATTCGTTTCGAGCATCGTGTGCCACTCCTCCATCGTCAACTGCTGCGTGCTGCGAAAAATCCCAAGCCCCGCGTTGTTCACTAGGATTTCTAACCCACCCAATTCCTGATCAACAAACGCAAACAAATCTGCGACCTCTGTGCTGCTCCTTACATCGGCTGCTTTTCCAACGACTTTATTTTTTGCCTGCTTGGTCAGCTGCCTTACGGCAATATCAACACCCTCCTTTGTGCGCCCGCAAATCACCACATTCGCGCCAGCCTCGCTCAGCGCTTGGGCGATCGAGAAGCCGATTCCCTTGGTTCCACCTGTCACAACCGCATTGCGTCCATTCAAGAAAGCTTCAGTCATGTATCTAATCCTACGTCGGAACCGATGTCGACAGATTGGCTCGCGACGCGAAATTGCATTGCGGCACACGCCCGTCGCGCTATCATGAATGTTTTGGAGGCCATTCGTTCGATGCAGAACTCTGTGCTGGTGCCGATGGTGGTGGAACAAACATCACGCGGTGAGCGCGCGTTTGACATTTACTCGCGGCTGCTCAAAGAGAACATCATTTTTCTCGGTACGCCGATCGATGATAATGTCGCCAACCTGATCATCGCTCAGATGTTGTTTCTGGCAGCCGAGGATCCCGAGAAGGACATTTCCCTTTACATCAATTCGCCCGGCGGATCCATCACTGCCGGCCTTGCGATCCTGGACACCATGAACCTCATCGAACCCGATATCGTGACGTACTGTGTCGGGCAGGCGGCGTCGATGGCCGCGGTCCTTCTCGCCTGCGGTACCAAGGGAAAGCGTTACAGCCTACCGCATTCACGCATCCTGATCCACCAGCCGTCCATGAGTGGACTCGGCGGACAGGCCGCCGACATCGACATCTACGCTCGCGAGATCCTGCGGATGCGCGAGTCGCTGAACCAAATCCTCGCCAACGCCACGGGCCAGCCCGTCGACCGCATCGCGCGCGATGTGGATCGCGACTACATCCTTGAACCCGACCAGGCGCTCGAATACGGCATGATCGACCGCATCATCGAAAGCCGCGCCTTGCAGCCCGTCCCGACGCGCTAATTGTGCCGAGCCTCAGCGAGAGCCTCGCGCCGATCACACTGCCCGATTCCTACGGTCAGTCCATACAGCTCGGCGCTCTCTGGGCGGCGACGCCCGCTGTGGTGGTGTTCCTCCGCCATTGGGGTTGAATCTTCTGCCGTGAGCACGTCGCGCAGTTGCGCGAACACGCGGCCGAGTTCGAAGCGCGCGGCGCAAAGCTAGCCGCCATCGGATTAGGCGATGCCATGTATGCCGCCGCCTTCCGCGACGAAACCGGCGTCCAGTTTCCGCTCTTGATCGACGCCGATCGCAAAGCTTACCAAGCCGTCGGGCTCAAATCCGCAAACATCCTTCACCTGCTGCGCCGCGACAACGCCGCATCCCGCAAACGCGCTCAAGCCGCCGGCCATCGCCAGCATAAACTAGGCGAGAATCCATTCCAGCTCGGCGGCAGCTTCGTCCTAGGCCCCGGGAACATCGACCGCTACGCCCATATCAGCCAAACCTTCGGCGACAACGCTCCAATCGACGCACTCCTCGCCGCTCTGCCGTAGTTAGCCCAACAACTCCGCTGCGGTCAAGGCATAAACCTCGGCACACTCCACAATCCTATCCAGCGGCACGAACTCCATCGGTCCATGCGACACCGTCAACAACCCCGGACCGTACGCGAACGCCGGAATCCCACGCTCGGCATAGAACCGGATCTCGAGCAACCCCGGACACATCTCAAACCGCGGCGCCTTTCCAGTGATACGTTCAATTGCGCGCGCCAGCGCGACACCGGCGGCACCATCCGCATCCACTCCACAGGAGTGACCCTCCTGCAAAATCCCAACCTCCACTTCGACGTCCGCCGCGCGAATCGTCTCGAGCAACCGCTGCTTCTCCACGGCGAAATCCTCCTCCGGATTAATCCGTCGATCTACCGTAAACGAGCACCGCTCCGGCACGATATTGAAGTTCGCCCCCGACTCCACGCGCCCGCCCATCATTAGAATCGATCTCCGCGCCCACTCCGGCTCGATCTGAAACCGCGTGTCCCGACCCTCCACCTCCTGCTTCAACTCCGTGAGCGCCCGTGCCACCAGCAACATCCGCTCGAACGCATTCACGCCCTCATGTTGCCGCCCAACATGCGCGTGCTTGCCCTTTACAGTCACTTGCAGCGTGATCGCGCCGCGATTCGCGTTCCAAACTACGCCTCCGGTGGGCTCCGGCGTCAGCATCGCGATTCCACCGGCTCCCAATAATCCACGTTCGGAAAGATACCGCGAACCGCGCGGCCCAGCCGTCTCCTCGTCCGGCACAAACACCAACCCGACGCGACCGTTCCTGAGTGCCCCCGCATCCCGCAGGGCAACCGCCGCGTAAGTCATCGCCGCCAGCCCGCTCTTCATATCCGACGACCCGCGCCCGAACAGATTCGGTCCCTTCACCAGCGGCTTAAACTGCGAAGCGTCCTGTGCCGGAACCACGTCATAGTGACCGCTGAAATAAACCGTCCGCTCACCCGCGCCAACGAAAGTCACGACACACTCGCCCTCGACTCGCGTGCCCTGGAAGCCCAGCGCCGCCAACCGCCGCACTATGCACTCCACCGCGCGCCCATACTCGTTCCCCGGCGGATTCTCGCTCCGAATCTCCACCAGCTCACGCGTGAACGCGATCATGTCATCGCGATGCGACCGGACAGCCTCCGATAGATCAACCAGCATTTTCCCCAGTATGAAACCAATTCTGTGCGCTCGAGTTTCCGCTGCTTCTGTACTGTGCCAGAACTGGTGAACGCTACAGCTTCCCGTAATAGAGATTCGTGTCGTAGGCGAAATCCACCGTGCCGTTCTTCTGATGTGCGTCGAAAAGCTCGCGCAGCTCTCGCATCAACGGCTCGTAATTCGCATCGCCCACCCGAGGCGCGTAGGACGACGATTCCAAGCGCCCGCGCAGCCCGGTCCAATCGAAATGCTGCACATTTGGGAACGTTGCGAGCTTCCAGTCGCGATGCTCGAAGAAATCGGTGATCCGCTGAGCGTCGATGCGCCGGTGATCCACTTTGGCGTAGTCGGTCGCATAGCGCTGCAACAGCCGCTCATAGCCGAGCAGAAAATCGCCACTCTCAAGCCGCTCGTTCCAAACCAACGCGACCCACCGCGGCGCCCGCACGATGCGTCGAAACTCGGCGCGCGTAGGCGCCGCATCGAACCAATGGAAGGCTTGCCCCGCTACGGCCAGATCGACGCTCGCGTCGGCTAGGCCCGTTTGCTCCGCGCGGCCATCGCGACTCGAGAACTTGGCGTACCCGTTGAGCAGGCGCTCGCCCGCCTCGCGCATTTCCCGATTCGGCTCCACGCCGATCACCGAACAGCCGACATCCAGAAAAAGCTTGCTCAGAAATCCGGTGCCCGATCCGACATCCGCCACCACCGAGCCCGCGCTGAGCCCGCAGTCCCGCGCCAGCACCTCCACAACCTGCCGAGGATACGAGGGGCGATAGCGGATATAATCATCCACTCGCGACGAGAATCGCCCGGTAGGATCGAGACCCGGCACTCCCCGCTACGCCAGCCCCTGAATGGCAGCCACCGCGCGATCGATATCCTCGCGCGTATTGTAAATGTGCGGCGAAAAACGCAGCCCGCGCGACTCGCCCGTGTCCGTCTTCGCGATCGCGATCTTATTGCGTTCCCACAGCGTGTCGTACGCACGCGTGATGGGCACGTTGCTCAACTCGAACTTGATCACGCCCGCCGACAGCTCCGGCTCGCGATTGGTCTTCATCCGCACCGTGGGATTCTGCGCCAGCCGGTCCTTCATATATGCCGACAGCATACGCATCCGCGCCTCGATCTTATCGACGCCGATCAGCGTCAGAAAATCCACCGCCGCCTCAACCGCCACCAGCCTAGGATCGTCCCTCTGCCCGTAGACTTCGAACTTCCGCGCGCCCTGAATATGATCCGACCAGCCCACCGTCACCACCGACGGCCACACTTGCGCGACACGATCCGCGCGAACATACAGAATCCCGGCCTCCAGCGGCCCCATCAGCCACTTGTGCGTGCTGGCCGAATAAGAATCGCATCCAATCTTTTTCAAGTTGATATCGATCGCGGCAAAACTCTGCGCCCCGTCGAGATGCAGCCAAATCCCGCGCCGCCGCGCCAGCTCGGTAATCTCGCGCGCCGGAAACATCATACCGGCGAAACTCGAAACGTGCGTGATGGCGATCACCTTGGTCCGCGGCGTGATGGCCTTCTCGATCTGTGCGACCAGTGCGTCGCGGCTCGGCACCGGCACGGGAATCGGAAGCGTCTTCACCACGAAGCCTTCCCGTTTCGCCCGAACCTTCCACGAATCGTCGTTCGACGCGTGGTTCTGATCGTTCGAAATGATCTCATCGCCCGGCTTCAGATCCAGCCCCTGCACGATGATGCTGTTGCTCTCGCTGGTATTGCGCGTCATCGCAATTTCGTCCGCCGAGACTCCCAGCAACGCGCCGATCTTCCCCCGCAGCCGCTCATGCAGCGCATCGTACTTCGCGCGATTCTGAAACGACGGATTGGATTGAAAGTCGCGCAGATATTCCGAATACCGATCCATCACGGGCCGCGATGCCGGACAAACGTTCGCCGCATTCAAATAGATCAGGTTCTCATCCAGGGGAAACTGCCGCTTCACGAGCGACCAATACGCTTCATTGTTCGCATCCGGAGCACCCGGCGCGGCGTGCAGCGCTTGTGAGAATGCGGCCCAGGAGGCAGGAAGCGCGGCCAGCGCGGGAACCGAACGAAGGAAGGAACGTCGCGAGCTGTCCATGGGATGATTGTACTGCGTGTGGGGTTTTCCCGAGAACGAGACCCGGCGCCTCCAACGCGCCGTCACATTCGATGACGCCGCCGAGTTGTACGACCGCGCCCGTCGCGGCTACCCCGAACAACTTTACGATCGGTTGTTCGAATTGGCCGGCATCGCACCCAGGAACGCGGAAGTGCTCGAGATCGGATGCGCTACCGGCCAGGCCAGCGTGCCTCTCGCCCAGCGTGGCTGCCGGCTGACCTGCGTCGAAATGGGCGCCAATCTCGCCCGCATCGCCGCAAGCAAGCTGTCCGCGTTTCCACACGCGACCGTGATCAACACTCGCTTCGATGACTACAACCCCGATCGCGTCTTCGATATGGTTTTCTCGAAAGACGCGTGGCACTGGTTCGATCCAAAATTGAAATACGCCCAGGCAGCCTCGCTACTCCGGCCCGGCGGCGTGCTCGCCATGAGCATGAGCTCGCACGCATTTCCTCCTGACTACGATCGTTACTTCGAAGAAATTCAGACGAGCTACCAAGCCATCGGCGAGGCCCGCATCAAATTTCCTCCTCCGCTGCCCGAAGCCATGCCGGACTTGCACGCCGAGATCGAAGCCAGCGGCTACTTTGAGGACGTCCGCACTCTGCGGCATCTCTGGAGTCGCGAATTCACCGCCGAGGAACACATCGACTTGATGTCCACCGCTTCGGATCATCGATTGATGCCGGAGGACAAGCGCGAGCGCCTATTCGCCGATATGCGCCGCCTGATCGATGCGCGGCCCGGCGGACGCATCCGCAAACACCAGCTCACGATTCTGCACGTCGCCCGCAAGCGCGGCTAGCGCGTCAGCTTTGCCGCTTCAGAAACTCGATCAGCAACCGGCTCACCTCTTCCGGCTGCTCCTGCTGCACCCAGTGTCCGGCGCCCTCCACCAGATGCACCCCGACCATTTTTGTGCAGGCCCGGGTGCGCATGCTGTCCAGCGCGCCGGCAGTCTGATAAACGCCCCAATCGCTCTTCCCGGCGATAAAACAGGACGGCACGTCGATGGTTCGGCCGGAAAACGTCAGCAGCTCCGCGTTGTTTCTTGGATCGGCCCCCCGCCGGTACCCGTGCAAGGCGCCTTGAAACCCCGTGCGGCCGTATTCGGAAGCGTAGACGTCGACCTCGGCATCGGTGAACCACTTGCACGCATCGATCTGCGCACGCGACGGCATCATCGGCGCCACCGTCTCGCACATCCCTTTGTCGAGATCCATCACATAGTAAGTCGGCATCTTCGCCATCTCGGTCGCCGTGCGCCCCGCCAGCGGAAACGGCTGATTGCCCTTCCAATCGGCGCTCTTGTAGTAGTAATACGCGCGGAAAAAATCATGCAGACCCTGCGGACAATCGCGCATGTTGGCGTCCGCTTCGCGCGATTGGTAGTAGCGCTGATAGTACTTCCGCGGGCGGGGAAGCGCAGCTAATTCCTTGTTGAGGTCGGGCGCGGCCGCCACGGGTCTCGGCCCGAACGCCGGAGCTCCACCGAACGGCGCGCTCATCATCACCACCGACCGAAATACGTCCGGCCGCGTCAACGCGCACCACGCCGCCGCGGGCGATCCCATATCGTGACCGATCACCGCCACCACTGACCGCACGCCGATCGCCGAGAGCAACGCCAGCGCGTCCCGCACGATGTTGAGCTGGCTATAAGGCGCGAGATCCGCGTCGTAATTGCCATCCCATCCCGTCGTGCGTCCATAGCCGCGCTGATCCGGCACCACCACGTGATACCCGGCGCCCGCCAGCGGCAACATCACTTTGCGCCAGCTATAGGCCAGCTCAGGAAACCCGTGCAGCAATAGCACGCAGGGCCGATTCGGATCGTCGAACCCAGCCTCCAGCATGTGAACGCGCAGCCCATTGACGTTCTCGACGAAGCGCGACCGGATGCCCTCAGGAATCGTGCTCTGCCCATAAGCCACGCTCGCATTATCCGCGCGCGCCCGCGTCGCCAAAGCCGCCTGCGCAAATCCAGCGGCCAACCCCTGCAAATGCCGCCTCCGCGTGAGACCGTTCATAGCGCCCTACTTCGACTGCCGTTCCTGCGCCCGCGCGCCGCCGAGCACCAGAATCGGAGCCTCATTCCCCTCGTGACAGGCGTACTCGTACATGCGGTATTCGTCATCGCGAGCGAGCGGAATCGCAACCTTCCACGGCGCGGAGTACATCACCGGATCCGTGATCGTCACCTCGTAAGCGAGCGTATCGGCATCGGTCCGCGTGAAGCGCTCCACCACATGCGTCGCTTCCGTCTGAGGCACGCCCTTCACGCGCCCCGTCGCCGCGCTGGTCGCGATCCAGCCCCTGTTGTTGTAATTGGTGGTGTCCACCACCAGCGTGTTGCCTTCCCAGTGCCCGCGCGAATCGCCGTCCCACATGCGCACGTTCGCCGGCGGATGCGGACTGCCGTCCACTGGAATCACGCGCACGTTGTGGATCATCTCGGAAACTAGCACCACCTGCCCCGGCGTCTGGATGATCTGATACGCGTTGTTGTAGCCGGCCGGGAACATTCCCGCGGGCACGCCGCGCGTGATACAGCGATCCCAGACGCTCATGTACTTGTAGTCTTCGCTCTCGTGCGCATGGTTGTAGTCGCGCGCCGCCTCAGCCGCCGCCGTCAACGGTACGCGACCGTTCGCGGGTTCCACCACCAGCGACGTCTGCCGCGACTTCACCACCTTCGTTCCGGAGTCGATCCACAGTTCGTTGTAGTTCCCGACGTCACCCGGCCGCGGAGGACGATCCACGCGACTCGCAGCCGCGCGCTTTTCCGCTTCCGCCGCCTCCTGCTCGGTAAGGTAGGCCTTGTTGCCCAGCGCCACCGGCCGCTCGAACGGCGTAATGGTAGCGCCGCTCCACATGCCCTGAATGTCCGGCTGCCCGTCCGGCGTGCGCTTGTTCCAGGAGTCAGTGGACGCCTTAGCCGAGCCGCCCGGCTTCGTTTCCGCCGCGATCAAAGTTTGGGCAGGCGCGTGAGCCGGTATGAACGACGCGATAGCCACGAGGCCAACCGCCGGGACGAGAAATCGGTGAGTCATGGACACCCCTCTCCTCATCTACTCTACGCCTGCGGGAGGCAATCCAGAAAACTAGCACTGTTGGAAACCTGCCCCATTCTCCGACAGGCGCACCAATCGGAATCGGCTGACGTAACGCGTAACAAGTCAAATCCGTAGGAATTAATTAGCGTAGAATTGAACTGGCGCAAAAGCCCAAAGACGTCACCGATGTCGTGCCCGTCCGGGTATCGGCTTGAGTGGGCGCTCGGTCGTCGCACGGAGCGGGTCCACACGCAAGCAGCTTGGAGCGATAATGAAAGCAGGAACAAATGGAAGCGGTCATACAAGAGCAAGTCGCGGCGGATCCGTATTACGACGAATTGAATCGGCTTTTCAACCTCTATCGCTTGGCGAACCTGAATGCTCGCTATTACGGCATCCGAGCGGAGAAGTTCGAATGGCGGAACAAGGCCTCTCTTGTAGCCACCGCGGCTCTCTCAATGTTGGCGCTATCCTTGATCCTAGCAGCAGACCAGCGCAATATACTCGCAAGGGACTGGGCCGCTGTTTTGGTAGGCATCGCAGCATTCATTTCTGGCGTCACTCCCTTTTTCGGATGGACAGAGAAGGTTCGCGACCTGCGAAACCTACACTTCGCCTACAGCCAGCTATTCGGTCAAGTAGAATTTGCCATCACGGAGATCCGAAGAGCGGGAAAGCTCTCACAAGAGCACATCGGCCTGGCGCGAATGGTCCACGAAGGATACATGAGGGTGGAAGCGCTGGACGAACTGGAGCCGGATCAGGCCTTAGTGGATCAGGAGAAGGAGAAGGTAAACAGAGCCTTCCCAG
>Ga0335078_10015008_pt1 | contig 11494 bp, 12 predicted proteins | sample Lox_Sample_32_FD_206711 | JGI IMG/M metagenome (GOLD analysis project Ga0335078, IMG submission 206711) | Soil microbial communities from Loxahatchee National Wildlife Refuge, Florida, United States - Lox_Sample_3.2 | ecosystem: Environmental > Terrestrial > Soil > Wetlands | place: USA...
CGCCGCAGGACCGGGATCAGCTCCGGCTCCTGGCGGCGCAGTTCGGCCAGCAGCATGTCGCGGAACAGGTGATGGTAGCGGTACCACTCGCCCTGCGCGTCCAGCGGCACCAGCAGCAGGTGGGACCGCGCCAGATCCGCCAGGGTGGCGGCGGTCCCGGTCTGGTCGAGCACGTCCTCGCACAGCGGGCCGCATAGCCGCTCCAGCACTGCGGTGCGGGTCAGGAACACCCGCTGCCGCGGGGAGATCCCCGCCAGGAACTCCGACTCCATGTACTCGCTGACCAGCCGGTCATCGCCACGGAAGGCGTCCGCCTCGGTTGCGACCTGGCCGCGCTCCTTAAGGCGGAGGGCGGCCAAGTACAGCCCGGCCGGCCATCCCTCGGCCTGCCAGTGCAGCTCCGCCACATCATCCTCGCTGACCGATACGCCTGTGTTGTGCAGCAGGGACGAGGTCTCCTCATGGGTTAGGGCCAGGTCTCGGGGGCCGATCTCCAGGATCCTGCTTCCGGCGCGCAGCCGCGCGATGCGGAGCGGCAGAGCGTCCCGCCCGGCCAGCACGAGCCGTGAGCCGGCGGCCACGTGGTCGGCCAGTACCGACAATGCGACCAAGCAATCAGGGTTGTATAGCACGTGCACGTTGTCCAGCACCAGCACTACCGGTGAGGTCATCGAGGAGAAGCCGAACCCCAGTGCGGGCACGATCGCGTCCGGCACCGAGCTACCGGAAGAAGCCAGCTCGTCGAATACCCGCTGGCCGATGGGCTCGACCGCATTCAGCGCTTCGGCGACGTAGGTGAGCAGGACTTTCGGGTCATTGTCCCGCTCGTCCAGCGAGACCCACGCGAACGCCTGGCCGTTGCGCTCGGCCCACTGCGCCAGCAGCGTCGTCTTCCCGTACCCGGCAGGCGCCACCACCCGGACAACCGGGCGCGGATCACCTCGTGCCAGCCGCTCGATCAGCAGCGAACGGCGTACCGTCCCCTCGCGGGCCAAGCTACGGCGCAGCTTCGACACGACAAGCTCGAACGGCGGCCCGCCCGCAGGCTGCGAGCGGCCGTTATGTTCTCGCTCCGTGATAACAGGCATCCTGAGAGCGTGCATCGGGGAACAGTCGCAACGCTAGGGACTTAGGTCCTAGGAGAGGTGGCTAATGGTCGATGACCAGCCACGATGTGTTAATAACAGGCGAACAGCCTCTCCCCCCGGCCCATTTGCTCATCCTCGACAAATACGGCCAGGGCCGGGCGTTTGCCGCAGGGCCGGTTTCCGGGCCAGAGAGCACGGTGTCAGCGTGGCGCGGGGACGGCGAAGACCGCCGTGTCATCGCCGGGGTACCTGCTATTTCGCCAGGGGAAATCGTCCGATACCCGGGCATAACCGCTTCGCCAGCACCGGAGCCCGTCGCCTACCGTTGGTTCCCGGAGCCCGTTTTGAGTGGTTCCTGGATCGGACGAGAGGTGGAGATGGCCGCGCACGACGGGAGCGAGCACGCCGAGCGGGCCGAGGAACGCGATATCGGGGACGCCACCCTGGAGCAGCTGCACAGTGATGTGGTCCGGCTGTCGCACGACTACATGACCGGTGAGCCTTTCGCGTTGTTCCAGGAGATGCGCCGGGTCCGGGACCGGATGTACGCGGCGCTTGACCGCAGGCTGTGGCCTCGTGACCAGACGGACCTGTACTTGATGGTGGGCTGCCTGAACTGCCTTATGGCTTCGGCCGCCCATGACCTTGGCTATCCGCACGCGTCCGAGGAGCTGATCCGCGCCGGGTGGGCGTACGCCGTGGCGATCGACCACAAGCCGCTGTATCGACCAACGACAAAGGGCCTGACGGCGGGTTATTTACCTCGCCGTGCCAGCTGATTTCTGTTCGGTGATGGCCAGTGATGTTCAATGCGGAATAGTACTGTCATGGCGAGCGCGTTAATGAGTGGTGCGGTTAATTTTCCTAGCGCGCCCCGCAGAGGGCACCGGATGTAGCGTAAACGGACCTCTGCCTGCCGCTTCCGGGGATTTTCTGAGGCCGTGAAACGGCCGACTGGTGAACGCGCGTATTCGGGCGGTGTGTATTTATCCCTGAGTCTGTCCGGCTGTTACTGGATGTAGCTGGGGTCGGCAAGATACTTGGCTTACCGGGCATTCGGCGGGCCGCTGTGTGACAGTTCACGCCGGGCTGATGAGCCGATCGCGTTGACGGAGCTTCGTCTGGAGCGCGCGGTGTGCGAGCCGACGTCGCTGGCCTGTATTTAGCCGGCGTGGTAGCGTCAAGGCTGCGCCGGGGAGGCCACGCCCGGGCCCGCGGGAAGGACTGAGTCCGCCTCCCGATTCTCGATCACCATGTCATCTTCTTCATGCCTCCAGGTGCGGGCCGGGAGCGCGAGAAAAGAGGATGACATGTCTGAGCAGGCTCTGCCGGAGCGTCCGGATGCAGGCCAGCTTCGCCGGATGGCGAAGGAACTGCGGGCTGCCGCGCGTGCCGGAGATCCCGGCGCGGCCCAGCGGCTGCGGAAGGCCCTTCGCTCGGGTCCATGTCACCCAGGGCAAAGTAACTGACGGGTAACTGTCGGTCCCATGGCGTAGTGTGCCTTCCGTTCGGGGGGTGGTCGAGGAGAGAGGCACCTCGCCGTGCGGCGTGAGTGGGAGCTGGAAGACCTCATCGAGTGCTGGACGCTCGATGAGGAGGACGTCAGGCTTCTGGCTAACAAGTCGGGCGCGACCCGCCTGGGGTTTGCGCTGCCCCTGAAGTATTTCGAGCAGGAGGGCAGGTTCCCCCGGCGCGCCGCGGATATCCCGGAGGCGGCGGTGGGGTATGTCGCCGGGCAAGCCGGCGTGGCGGCCGGGGAGTTCGCCGCGTATGACTGGTCGGGGCGGACGGTGAAGAACCACCGGGCGCAGATCCGGGACGCGCTGGGTTTCCGTGAGCCGACGGTAGGCGATGAGGACAAGCTGGCGGACTGGCTGGCCGCCGAGGTGTGCCCGGCGGAGCTGAACCGGGACCGGCTGCGGGTGGCGCTGCTGGCCCGGTGCCGCCGGGAGCGGATCGAGCCGCCGGGGCCGAGCCGGGTCGAGCGGATCCTCGGCGCGGCGGAGGCGCTGGCCGAGCGGCGGTTCACCGCCCGGACTGCCGGGCGGCTCACGCCCGGTGCCGTGGCCCGGCTCGGGGAGCTGATTGCCCCCGGTGACCCGGGCGGCGACGCGGGCGATGGCGGGAGTTTCCTGCAGGAGCTGAAGGCTGATCCGGGGCAGCCTGGCCTGGAGACGCTTCTGGGCGAGATCGGCAAGCTGGAGCGGGTCAAGGCGGTCGGGCTGCCTGCCGGCCTGTTCGCCGATGTGCCGGAGAAGCTGGTGGGTGCCTGGCGGTCCCGGGCGGCCAGGATGTACCCCTCGGACTTTGACAGGGCACCGGATCCGGTGAAGTGGACGTTGCTGGCCGCGTTGTGCCATGTCCGGCAAGCCGAGCTGACCGACGGCCTGGTCGACCTGCTGATCGAGCTGGTGCACCGGATCAGCGTGCGGGCGGAGCGGAAGGTCGAGAACGAGCTGAGCAGCGAGTTCCGGCGGGTGCACGGCAAGCAGGGCATCTTGTTCAAGCTGGCCGCCGCGGCCGTCGACCATCCCGACGAGCTGGTCCGGGCCGCGCTGTACCCGGTGGTGGGCGAGGCGACGCTGCGGGACCTGGTGGCAGAGGCCCGGGCGAACGAGCGGGCGTTCAGCACCAGGGTGCGGGTGCAGCTGAGGTCCTCCTACTCTCACCATTACCGGCGCGGCCTGCCGAATCTGCTGAAGGCGCTGGTGTTCCGGTGCAACAACGCCGCGCACAAGCCGGTGATGGACGCGCTGGACCTGCTGGAGCGGTACGACGGGTCGGCGGAGAAGTTCTACGCCGCGGCCGAGGGGGTGCCGCTGGATCATGTGGTCCCGGACGACTGGCGGCCCGCGGTGGTCGATGAGCGGGGCCGGGTCGAGCGGATCCCGTACGAGCTGTGCGTCCTGGTCGCGCTGCGCGGGGCGATCCGGCGCCGGGAGATCTGGGTGGAGGGCGCCAGCCAGTGGCGCAACCCCGATGATGACCTGCCTGCCGACTTTGACGCCAGCCGGGAGGTGCACTACCAGGCGCTGGGCAAGCCGCGCGATCCCGGCGCGTTCATCGAGGGCCTGCGGGAGCAGCACGCGGCTGCGCTGGGCAGGCTGAACGACGCGCTGGCCGCGGGGACCACCGGCGGGGTGAAGATCACCGCCCGGCGCGGCGAGCCGTGGATCAGCGTGCCGCATATCCCGCGCCAGCCCGAGCCGGTGAACCTGAAGGCGCTGAAGGAGGAATCGCCCGCCGGTGGGGCGTCATCGACCTGCTCAACCTGGTCAAGGACGCCGACCACGTCACAGGATTCACCGGCGAGTTCACCTCGGTCGCCACCCGGCAGGTCACCGATCCGGAGACGCTGCGGCGCCGGCTGCTGCTGGTGCTGTTCGGGCTGGGCACCAACATGGGCATCAAGCGGGTCGCCGACGGCACCGCCTCGGCCAGCGGCGATGACGCCGACAGCGAGGCCTCGCTGTGCCGGGTCCGGCGGCTGTACGTCAACCGCGACAACCTGCGCGGCGCCCTCCGCCGCGTGGTCAACGAGACCCTGGCCGCCCGGGACACGTCGCTGTGGGGGCAGGGCACCTCGTGCGCGTCGGACTCCCGCAAGTTCGGATCCTGGTCCTCGAACTTCATGACCGAGTGGCACCAGCGCTACGGCGGCCCGGGGATCATGGTGTACTGGCACGTCGAGCGGCGCAGCGTGTGCATCTACTCCCAGGTCACCTCCTGCTCGGCCTCCGAGGTCGCCGCGATGATCGAGGGCCTGCTGCGGCACCTGACCACGGCGGAGATCGAGCGGAACTACACCGACACCCACGGCGCCTCGGTGGTCGGGTTCGCCTTCGCCCACCTGCTCGGCTTCCAGCTGCTGCCCCGGCTGAAGAACATCGGCTCAGCCCGCCTGTACGCCCCCGCGGCCGGGCAGGCCCAGGCATGGCCCCAGCTGGCCAGTGTGCTGTCGGCCCGGCCGATCGACTGGGAACTGATCGCCCGCCAGTACGACCAGATGGTCAAGTACGCTACCGCGCTGCGGCTGGGCACCGCCGAAGCCCAGCAGATCCTGCGCCGGTTCACCCGCGGCGGACCCAAGCACCCCACCTACCAGGCCATCGAGGAACTCGGCCGCGTCATCCGCACCATCTTCATCTGCGACTACCTGGCCAGCCCGGGCCTGCGGCAGGAGATCCACGAGGGCCTGCAGGTGGTGGAGAACTGGAACTCCGCCAACGCCGACATCTTCTACGGCAAGGCCGGGGACCTGGCCGGCCCGGACCGGGAGCACGCCGAGACATCCGCGCTCGCGCTGCATCTCATCCAGGCCGCCCTGGCCTACGTCAACACGATCATGATCCAGATCGTGCTGCGCGACCCAGCCTGGCGGGACCGGCTCACCGACGCCGACCGGCGCGGACTGTCCGCCCTGTTCTGGACGCACGTCAACCTCTACGGCCGGTTCGAGCTCGACATGGATACCCACCTCGACCTCGGGCCGCCCGCCGCCAGCCAGTCACCCGCGACGACGCCCCCGGCGAGCCCGTGATGTGCGCAGCCGTCCCGATTGCCTATCCCGGCGGGGGTTCCTGGCCCACCGGATCGGGCAGCGGGAGGTGCGCCTGGACCCGGTAGCGGTTGCGGCGGCCGTCTTTGTGCTTGACGACGTACCCGGCGCCGGTCAGGTCGGTGACGATGCTGTACGCGCTGCGCTCGGTGATTCCCAGGCTGGCGGCGATGTCGCGCAGCCGGGCACCGGGGTCCTGGGCGATGCGGAGCAGGACCCGGGTGTGATTAGTCAGGAAGCTCCAGCTCTCCGCGCTCCTGAATCGACCGTAACGACTTGGTGCGCGATAAGACTTCTGGGGTGTAGCGGGCATTTGTGGCGTGTTGATCCCGGGCATGGGAACGGCCGCGCGGGACGATCGTGATGTGTCGTCAGGACTGGCCCGCACGGCCTTGTCGAATCGTATCTGGACCGGGATAAGCCGCGCGCATCTGGCCTGGCTGACCGAGGAACTGGCCGGGCCGTGGATGGCAGCTGAGGAAGGGCGGCTGCTCGCCCGCCGGGAACACGAGCGGCTGCGCGCGGCCGGGGCCGGGCCCTCCCGTGACCTCCCGTTCACCGACCGGGTCATCGCCACCCTCGTTTACCTGCGGTTCCAGCTCCCGCACAAGGCACTGGCCGTGATCTACGGCGTCGACCGGTCCACCGTAACCCGCGCGATTCACGAGATCCGGCCGCTGCTGGCCGCCCGCGGGTTCGCCGTCCCCGGAGAGCCCGGCATCCGGCTGCGGACCCTGGCCGACCTGTTCGCCTACGCCGCCGCCCGCGGCGTCACCATCCGCCTGGACGGCACCGAGGTGCAGGTCAGGCGGCCCCGCGCGGGCAAGCCCGGCCGCCGCGCCTTCGTCTCGGGCAAGAAAAAGCAGAACACCGAGAAGGCCGCCGTCGCCACCGACAGCAAGGGCCGCACCCTGTGGGCCGGCGCGTTCCGCCCTGGGCGCATGCACGACCAGACTGCCCTGCAGACTGAGGGCATCGCCGACCTCTTCGAACAGTTCCCCCCGGTCAACGCCAAAGTCGACGCCGGCTACCGCAGCCTGGCCAAGCAGTTCCCCGATCAGGTCCAGGCGCCGCCGCTGAAACCGAAGAAGAACGCTCCCCCGGAGGAAACCGCAGCTTACGAGGAGCAACGCCACAAGCAGTCATCGGAACGGATCTGCGTCGAGCACGCGAACGCCGAGCACAAGCAGTGGCGTCCCCTGCAGCGGTACCTCGGGCGACGGGAGTACTTCGAAGAGACCTTCCTGGCGATCTCCGGGCTCGTCTCCGACCGAGCCGCCGCACGGTAACCCCCAGCCGCCAACCCGCCAGGCCAGCACCGCCCACCGCTAATCGCGCACCAAGCCGTAATCTCCTAGAAGAATATTGCTGTTTCCAGGTCCGGGTGCGGGCGCGGATTCGCCGCCAGGCCCGGTCCAGGCACCGCCCGCCCTGGCCCCCTGTGCCGTTCGTCCCGATTGGCCGGCGGCGCGGCCCTGCGCAGTCACCTCGCCTCCGCGCGGCCGGCGAGCTGGCCGCCCTCGGACTCCCACACCGCCAGCCCGGGTTCTGTGTCCGCCTCCGGGCCCGGATACCCGGCCACGGCGGCCAGGATGTCCGGGGCATGGATGAGGTTGGCGGCCTGGGCGGCGAGGTCCATCGCCGCCCAGGCATCGGCCTCGGCGGTGCCGGGAGGGACGACCAGCAGGTCGACGCGGCCGCTGCTGCCGCAGAACGCGGTGAGCAGCCCGGCCGGCTGGCCGGTGAACCAGCCGACCTTGACCACCCGGCCCGCGGCGCCTAGCCGCCGCGGCTGGCTGTCCCAGCCTGCGGGGCCGAGCATGAGGCGAGTGACCCGGCCGCGGCGGTCCTCGATGGCCGCGATCAGCCCGGGCAGTTCCGCTGCCGGGTCGGCTGATCGCGGCCACCAGCCGCCGTCCAGCAGCGTGCCGCGCGACAGCGGCGCCCCCAGGCGCAGCCGCGGTGCGGACGGCGCCGGGCTGGCCGGCGCAGTCTCACGTCCGGCGTTACAGCTCATGACCCCCGGTCCGCTGTCCGCGGCCTTCGTGTTCACCGGTGTGCCATCCGCCGGCCGCTCCGCCCGGTGGCCAGGTGGTAGGCCAGCAGGAGGACGGCTGACCCGGCGATGGCGGTGAGCCAGGTGGACAGGTTGAAGAACCCGTTCAGGGTGTGCAGGTGGAACAGCCGGCTGGCTGCCCAGCCGCCGCCCAGCGCTCCGGCGATGCCGATCACGCAGGTGAGGATGAGGCCTTGTGATCGTTTGCCGGGGATCAGCAGGTTGCCGAGCAGGCCTGCGGCGAGGCCGAGAACGATCCATGCGAGGATGCCCATGATGACTCCCTGGTCAGTGACGTGCGCGATCGGCGGGGTGGTGCGTGGCAGATCCCGGCGGGAGCGGCTTGCGCCTGCCGCCGTCATCTGGCCCTGCCGAGGGGTGGCCGGGGCCGCGCGGGCCCGCGGTTACCCCGGCTGCTTACTTGCCGGGATGGGGCTGGCGCCGGTCGCGGCGCATGATCCGCCGCAGCTGGGTGATCCGCGCGGTTCCGGCGGCGGCCATCACCAGCGCGCCGGCGATGGCGGCGAGCAGCAGCGCGATGGCCAGCGACAGGTGCAGGTGCGCGCCCAGGAAGCTGATGCTGACGGCGTGCGCGTTCTGGATGATGAAGATCAGCACCACGATGAGGACGGCGGTGCCCGCGATCAGCCCGGTGCGCATGCTGCTGATTTTCGTCCGCGTCCGCCTGCGTGCCGGTGCTTGCGGCGCGGGCGGGGCGGAGCCGTTGGCCGAGGGGGGCGGCAGGGTGCTGGTCGTGCCTGGTGGTGCGGCTGGTTCGGTCATGGCGTGCTTCCTTCGGGCGGGGGCCGGGGGTCGCTGGCGGCCTGTGCCGGTTCCCGTGGTGGCCCGGGGAGCTGGCCGCCGGCGGCGGCTGATCCCCGGTGCCTGTTCCCACCCTACACTGGAAGTTTGAAACTAGCAATATTTTTCTAGAATTTGTGCTCCAATTTTCTTCCGGCCGGAAGCCGGAGGTTCCTGGCCGCGCGTCGGCAGCCCTTGTCTCCTGCGGGCATGCGCGCCGGCTAGGCGTACAGTGCGGTGGCGAGGGTGTCCAGGTCGGCGTCCACGAGAACCTCCAGGTTCGACGTCGGGTCAGCAACGCCGATTCTGGACATCCATCGCCATCACCTCAACGGCGCGTAAACGCCAGGCACCCCTTGGAATTAGGTCGTCTAGGCCCCGCCTGACGTGACCACCATCTGGATGCTGCACGAGCGCAACAGCGACACCCTCAGCAAGCATCCGCAGACTGTGCTGACCAGCCGGGTCACCATCGAACAGGCCAAGGCGCTGGCTGCTCGATGACGCCACGGTGGCCTGCACCATCCAGGTGCACCGCGACCAGGCCGGCGACCTCGCCCTGTTCCGAACCAGGCCGACCGTGGAAGTCCGCCGGCCTGACCGGCGCGCAGCAGGCGGAAGCAGAGAAGTGCGAGGCCGCGCTCGCCCGGTTGTGCGACCTCTACGACCAGGTGCTGGCAGTCGCCGCTGAGCTTGCCCACGGCACCGTGGGGTGATGACCGTGCCGGGCGTGACCAGGTGCCGACGCCGGTAGTGCTATTCCCCCGGTCAAGGCGACCGGAATTATCCGGTCGCTTCATCGCCGGCGCCGGTCAGGAGGGCCAGGATCTCGCCGATGGTGCGTTCCCGGCTGTCGGTCTCGGGGAGCGGCAGGCGGGCCTGGATCTGGTAGCGGTTGCGGCGGCCGTCCTTGTGCTTGACGACGTACCCGGCCTCGGTGAGATCGGTGACGATGCCGTAGGCGGTGCGCTCGGTGACGCCGTCCTGGCCGCGATGTCGCGGGGGTCGGCCCACAATGGAACGGCCACGGGCGATAGCGAGCTGAACCCGCCGCGGCGCCGGTTCGCCCCTGCCTTGCGGCGCGGGGATCACATGAAGGCCGGGGTCGCGCTCCAGCAGAATGAATGGCATGATCAACTCCCCGGATGCCCCCGGCGACGCTCCCTGCACGGTCACCGGGATCCACGCCATCGACGAGCCCGGCGAGGGACTTGTCGAACTGGAGATCACCGTCGGCTGCAGCCGGGCGAGCCTGTGGAAGGACCTCCCGGGCGAGCACCCCTGGTTCGGGCAGTTCCGTCATCGGCTGCGTCTGGCCTGGGGACAGGGCCAGATGGGGTCCGGCCCAGAGGGATGGATCGGGATCGCGGTCCCACTAGGTCAGCTTGAGGACTTCATCCGGGCTGTCCGGCAAGCAGCACGGGACACTGACGCCGAATACCAGGCTTTGATGGCCCGGCGGCGAGAGTGGGCCCAGCGCGACGCACAGGCACAACGCGACAGGCAGGCCGACCCGGCCAGGCGTGCCCGCCTGGCCGAAGATCAGGCCCGCATCGACGCGGTACTGACCGAGACCGAGCAATAGCTCATATTGGCCTGTGACGAGGATCGGTACAGGTTCCTGAGCGGCGGAAAGGCGTTAACCCGCCAGACCGCCTGCGGGTGATAGCCACTTGTTGAGATGCTGTCGTAGCCGACGCTGACGGCCGGGGTGTCCGGGAAGGCGAGTCGGGCGGCTGGTCGGAGAGGTTCCTGGTAACCGCAGGCCTCGTTCCTGACGGTCAGGCGGTAGGTTCCCGTTCCGTCCCCCGTGTCCGCTATGGATGCTGCCGGGACCGGATCATAGCGGTGCTCACCAGGGGAAGTTCAAAGCAATGCTGGCTCGATCACCGCATCGGTCAGCCCGTGCGCCAGCGCACAGGGCCACACGGTCTCTGCTGCGACGAGGGAGGGCCGCGCGGCAATCCCGCAGCTGCCATGGCTGGTCCTTTATCGGCGCGGCCAGCGGATAGCGGTGCTGCCGGGCCTGAGACTGGCACAGAACGATGATTGGCGTTAAGGAGCTGTAGGGAACCGGTCTACTTGGCCATCGGGTGAGTGACCTGGCCAGCCATTGGCCACTGCCGGGCTATCTGGTTGTGACTTTGCACGATGTTTGGCACTTGGGCAACGAGTTTGGCATCGTGCTTCGATTGACCCCGGCCGCACCGTACTGCCAGCGGCTTCCTTGCCAGCCTCCGCGCTCAAATGGACTCAGGTGCCAACCATCCTGCCCAGCACTTGCCAACCTTCGTGCCCAGGCTCGCTGAAACTGCCAAGTCGCAGCCGTTCGAGATGCCAAACTCGGTGCTCAGTCACATCTGGCCACTGGTGATGGCTCGCGGGCACCGGGGCCGTGCGGACGGCGGAAGGAGCTAACTGCGGTCGGCCTCAGCGGCACGGCGGTGCCAGTCCGCGAGCCGCCGGTGCTCGCCAGCATCACCATAGCCATCAAGGACCAGCCGGTCGTAAAGTGCGGCAGCACGGTCGTGGGCCAGGGCGGACGCCTCGCGGGCGGCGGCCGCGCGTGCCGCCGCGGCCGGGGCTCGCTCGCTGGCCACGGCCAGCCTCTGTTCCGCGAGCATGGCTTGCTGGGCGGCCGGGGCAGCTAGGCGGCCGCCCGTTGGCGGTCATCTGACAGCTCCCGCATCCGCGTGGCCGTCTGCGCCGCGCGGTCCGCCGCCGACTCGCCGCGCTGCCGCGCCCGTCCGGCGGGAGGCACCTCATCGCGAGGGCTGCCACCGCTCACCCGGTCAGTGTCTCACCAGCTCACGTAACCTGGCCATCAAGTGGCCACGTCCGTGCCAGCTGGCCAGGTAGATCAGTTCCCTGCAGGAGCCGCGTGAGGCCGTCTTAGCGCCACTGGCCGTTCCGATGCCGAGCCCATGAACGCGGCGGAGCTACACGAGACCTTTGCCCGTCAGGTTCGCAATGGTGTAGTCCGCTTCGGCC
>Ga0335078_10015009_pt1 | contig 11494 bp, 10 predicted proteins | sample Lox_Sample_32_FD_206711 | JGI IMG/M metagenome (GOLD analysis project Ga0335078, IMG submission 206711) | Soil microbial communities from Loxahatchee National Wildlife Refuge, Florida, United States - Lox_Sample_3.2 | ecosystem: Environmental > Terrestrial > Soil > Wetlands | place: USA...
GGCGAGCGCGAGCCGGTAGGCCGCCACGTCTGCCGCTGCGGTCCCGACGAACCCGCGCGCCAGCCGCTGCTCGAGCGCCAGCGCGTCGTCGTCCGCGCCGCGGGCCCGATCGCGATCGGCGAGGGACAGCATCGCCCCCGCCACGGCCGTGTCGCCCGGCGCCTCCTGCGCGAGGCGCCCGAGGGCCGCGTCCGCCGCGCCCCACCGCCGCTCCACCTCGAGCACCTGCACACCAGCCAGTGCCACCGCGATGGACGGGCCTCCGGGCCGGCGGCGCTCCCGGGCGGCGGCGCTGTCGATGGCGGTCCGCGCGGCCGCCGGGTGCCGGCGCGCCGCCGCGATCAGGGCAACCTCGATCCAGCCCGCGGCTCCGGTATCGCGCGCCGCGGCGCGCCGCGCATAGCGCTCCGCCGTCGGCAGCCCGTGCCGCGCGCGATACGCGCGGGCGACGCCGAGCAGCTCTGCGGGCGTCAGCGCGCGGAACTGCGCGACCAGGAGGTTGGCGGCGAGCAGCGCGGCGGGTCGGGTCGGATCGGTGAGCAGCAAGCGGTCCACACGGAGGCGCGCCGCGCCCTGCCGCCCCAGCGCCAACTCCGCCCGCGCGGCGTCGAGCGGCTTGCCAAGGCGCACGTAGAGATCGAGCGCGCCGGCCGCGTTGCCCGCCGACAGGCGCCGGTCCGCGACGAACGCGACGGCCGCGGCGGCGGCGCCGGGCGAGCGTGGGGCCACGACCGTGGCGAAGGCCAGCGCCGTATCCGGCTCCAGGGCGGCGCGCCGCAGCGCCAGCCAGTCCTCGACCGGAGCCAGCACCCGTGCGGCTCGGCGCCAGGCCGCCGCCGCCGAATCCGACGCCGCCACGCGCTCCAGGGTGATGGCGAGCCGCACCGCCGCCGTTGCGCGCGCGGCCGGGCTCGCGCTCGGCCAGCCGGCCAGGCGGCGGTAGCGGAGCTCCGCGGCCCGCCACCGCGACGCCTGCTCGTCCCTCCGCGCCGCGAGCAGCAGCAGCGCCGGGATCGAATCCGCCCCCTGCACCCGGCCCAGGATCCCGTCCACCTGCGACCACGCGCCGAGCGCTTCGTCGATCGTCACGCGCAGCTCGGCCAGATCCGCGGGCACCGCCCGGGGCGCCGCGGGCAGGGGCGGCGCCGCGCGCTCCGCGTGCCACCAGCGCCCAGCCGCTGCCAGGCTCTCGGCCGCTTCCCGGGGTGGACGAGGACAGGCGACCGGCGCCACCTGCGGCGCCCGCGTCGGAGCCTGCGGCGCGGCCGCTGCGAGCCAGGCGAGGCCGAGCGCGAGGCCCCGCCCCGCCAACCGGCCGGACGTCAGCGCTCGAGCACCCGCACGCCGCGTGGGCCCGCCACCACCGCGCCCGTGGCGATGCGGAGGAACAACCCGTCCTCGACCACGCCCGGCCGCTTCGCCAGCGCGCGGGCCAGCGCCGCCGGGTCGGCGATCCCGCGGGGAAACCGGCACTCCACCAGGTAGTTGCCGTTGTCGGTGCGGTAGGGCGACCCGTCCGTTCCGACCCGCAGCGACGGCTCCGCGCCCAGCCGCTCGAAGAAGGGCAGCAGGCGCGTCCAGCCGAAGGGCACGACCTCCACCGGGAGCGGAGAGCGCGTGCCCAGCCGCCGGACCCGCTTGGACGCGTCCGCGATGACGAGGAACCGGCGCGCCGCAAGCGCCACCAGCTTCTCGCGCAGCAGCGCCCCGCCCATGCCCTTGATCAGGTCGAGCGCCGGCCCCACCTCATCGGCACCGTCGATCGCGAGGGCCAGCTCGGGCGCCTCGTCCAGCGTGGTGAGCGGAATGCCCAGCGCCCGGCAGCGCTCGGCGGTGTCGCGCGAGGTCGGCACGCCCACGACCCCGCGCAGGCGGCCGTCCCGCAGCCGGTCCGCCAGCAGCGCCAGCAGCGGCCGGACAGTGGACCCCGTGCCCAGGCCGATGACGGTGCCGCTGGCGACGAAGTCCAGGGCGCGGGCCGCGGCGGCGCGCTTCAGCTCGTCAGTGCTCGGATTCATGGCTGCGTGGAAGATGGCGCGGCCCCCGGGCCACCGTCGAGTCCGCCGCTCGCCGTGCCCGCCGGGGCGCCGGGGTTATATTGGAAGCACACCGGACCCAAGATGCCTCGCGATCTGCCGCTCTCCAACGGAACGCTGCTCGTGGCGTTCGACCTCGAGTACCGCATCCGCGACGTCTACTTCCCGCACGTGGGGATGGAGAACCACGCGGTGGGCCACGCGTTCCGCGTCGGCGTGTGGGCGGGCGGCCGGTTCGCCTGGCTCGACGCGGACTGGAACCCCCAGTTGCGCTACGCGGACCCGACCATGGCCGCCGACGTCACGGCCACCCACGAAGGGCTCGGGGTCGCCCTGCACTTCACGGACGCCGTGGATTTCTACGAGAACGTGCTGGTCCGGCGCGTCCGCGTGACCAACCTCCAGGCGGCGGCGCGCGAGATCCGCGTCTTCCTCCACCACGACTTCCACCTCAAGGAAACCGACATCGGCGACACGGCGCTGTTCTCGCCGGAGGTGGGCGCGCTGCTGCACTACAAGGACGACCGCTACTTCCTGATGAACTGCGCCGTCGGCGGGATAGTCGGCGTGCCCCGCTACGCGTGTGGCCAGAAGGAGGTGGGCGGCGCCGAGGGCACGTGGCGGGACGCCGAGGACGGCGTCCTGAGCGGGAACCCCATTGCGCAGGGATCCGTGGACTCGGTGGCGGGCGTCTCCCTCACCGTGGGCGGCGGCGAGACCGGCGAGTTCTTCTACTGGATGGCGGCCGGGCGGGACTTCCGCGAGGTGAAGACGATCGACGCCGTGGTACGCGACAAGTCCCCGGCCGAGCTGCTCCAGCGCACGCAGCGCTACTGGCGGCTCTGGGTCGGCGGCGAGGAGCGCGTGTTCGGGGACCTGCCCGCGGACGTCGTGGAGCGCTATCACCAGAGCCTCATCCTCATCCGCTCGCAGGTGGACGCGGGCGGTGCGGTGCTGGCTGCCAACGACAGCGACATCGTGCGCTTCAACCGCGATACCTACTCCTACGCCTGGCCGCGGGACGGCGCCCTCACCAGCGTGGCGCTGCTGCGGTCGGGCCATCCCGTGGCGGCCGAGCGGTTCCTGGAGTTCTGCGCGCGGGTCATCTCGCCCGAGGGGTACGTGCGCCACAAGTACAACCCGGACGGCACGCTCGCGTCGTCGTGGCACGGCTGGGTGCGCGACGGCAAACCGGTGCTGCCGATCCAGGAGGACGAGACCGCGCTCGTCGTGTGGGCGCTCGGGACGTACTTCGACCTCTACCGGCGGGTGGAGACCATCGCGCCGTTCTACCGCATGCTGGTGACGCGTCCCGCGGACTTCATGCTGGGGTTCGTGGACGAGCAGACCGGCCTGCCGCAGCCGTCGTACGATCTGTGGGAGGAGCGCTGGGGCGTCCACCTGTTCACGGTGGCGGCGGTGATCGCCGGGCTGCGCGCGGCCGCCGGTCTCACCGAGGCGTTCGGAGAGGCGGCGCGCGCGGCCCGCTGCCGGGCCGGTGCCGACCGGATGCTCCAGGCGATGCGGAAGCTGCTGTGGAGCGAGCGCGACGGCCGCTTCCTGCGGATGGTCACGCCGGGGGCGCGCGGCTACGAGGGGGACGCGACGATCGACTCGGCGGTCTTCGGCGTCGTCGAGCTGGGTGTGCTGCCCCCCGACGATCCGCAGGTCGAGGCGACGATGCAGCAGGTGGAGGACCGGCTGCGGGTGCAGACCGACGTGGGCGGGCTCGCGCGCTACGAGAACGACCCGTACCAGCAGGTCGAAAAGCAGAACCTGCAGGCCGTGCCCGGCAATCCCTGGTTCATCAGCACGCTGTGGCTGGCGCGCTATCACGTCATGCGGGCCCTGTCGCCGGCCGACCTGTCGCGCGGCCTGGATCTCATTGCGTGGGCGGCCCGGCACGCGCGGCCCTCGGGCGTGATGGCGGAGCAGCTGCACCCGCACACGGGCGAGCCGCTGTCCGTGTCGCCGCTCACCTGGAGCCACGCCGCCTACGTGATGGCCGTCGAGGAGTATCTGGAGCGCGTGCGCCGGCTGACCGCGTGCCCGGGGTGCGGTCGGCCGCTCGGTGACGCCGGCGCCGCGCGGGCGGCGGCGGCGCCCGGGCCGGGTGCGGCCGCGTGAGCGCGCCCGGCCGGATCGTGGTCGCGGAGGCACCGCAGCTCGCGGAGGCGGCGGCCGAGTGGATCGCCGCCGCGCTGGAGGAGGACGTGCGGACCCGGGGCCGGTGCGCCGTGGCCCTCGCAGGCGGGACCACGCCACGGCCCGTGTACGAGCGGCTGGCGCGCGAGCCGTACGTCCGGCGCGTGGACTGGCGGGCGGTCGACGTCTACTTCGGCGACGAGCGCGCCGTGCCCCCCGACGATCCGGAGAGCAACTACGGCATGGCGGCGGCGGTGCTGCTCGATCGCGGGCCCGCCGCGGCCGCGCGCGTGCACCGCATGGAGGCCGATGCGCCGGACGTGAACGCGGCGGCCCTGGCCTATGACCGGCTGCTGCCCGCCGCCCTGGATCTCGTGCTGCTCGGCATCGGCCCCGACGGCCACACGGCTTCGCTGTTCCCCGGCTCGCCGGCCCTCGCGGAGCAGTCCCGCCGTGTCGTGCCCGTGATCGGGCCCAAGCCTCCGCCGCAGCGCCTGACCGTCACCCCACCCGTGCTCGCGGCGGCGCGACGGATCGGGGTGCTCGCGACCGGCGCCGACAAGGCGCGGGCGGTGGCGCGAGCCCTCGAAGGACCCGTGCGCCCTCTGGAGTGCCCCGCGCAGCTCGCGCGGCGCGGCGTGTGGTTCCTCGACGCGGCCGCCGCCGCGGCGCTGCGGAGCGCCGCCGCGTGAGAGTCCTGGCGGGAGACATCGGGGGCACCAACGCCCGGCTCGCGGTGGTGGACGTCGGCGAGCGCGACACGCACGTGATGCACGAGGGCCGCTATCCCACGCCCGGCACACCGGGGCTCGCCCCGATCGTGCGGCGCTACCTCGCGGACCTCGGAACGGACGCGGTGCCCGAGCGCGCCTGCTTCGGGATCGCCGGCCCCGTGGTGGACGGCGAATGCCGCACGCCGAACCTGCCGTGGATGGTGAGCGCCGCCGGCCTCGCGGCCGAGATCGGCATCCCCGCCACGACGATCATCAACGACTTCCAGGCGGTCGGCTACGGCCTGCCGCGCCTCGGGCCGGCCGACCTGGTGACGCTCCAGGCCGGGGAGGCTGCGCCGCGCGGCACGATCGCGCTGATCGGCGCGGGCACCGGCCTGGGCCAGGGGTTCCTCGTGTGGATGGGCGGGCGCTACCGCGTCCAGTCGTCCGAGGGCGGCCACGTGGCCTTCGCCGCCCGCGACCCGACCGAGTGGGGCCTGCGCGGCACCCTGCTCGACGAGTTCGGCCATGTGTCCTACGAGCGCATCCTTTCCGGGCCCGGCCTGGAGCGGGTGTACCGCTACCTCGCCCACACCGGCTTCGCCACCGAGCGGCCCGATCTGCGGCAGGAGATGGAACGCGAGGATCCGGCGGCGGTGATCACACGCCACGGCCTCGCGAAGGACGACGCCCTCTCTACCCGCGCGCTCGAGCTGTTCGTGTCCGTGTACGGCGCGCAGGCCGGCCAGTTCGCCCTGACGGTGCTCGCCACCGGCGGCGTGTACGTGGCCGGCGGCATCGCGCCGCGCATCATCGCCAAGCTTCAGGACGGCGCGTTCGTGTCCGCCTTCCGCAGCCAGGGACGGCTTTCCGACCTGGCGGCGCGGCTGCCACTGCACGTTATCGTCAGCCCGGTGGTGGGCCTGCTCGGCGCGGCCGCGCGCGCGGCCGAGTGATCACGCACCTGTTCTTCGACGTGGGCGGCGTGCTCGGGACCAGCGGCTGGGGGAGCGAGTCGCGGGCGCGCGCCGTGGCGCGCTTCGGCCTCGACGGCCCCGATTTCGACCGCCGTCACCGCGAGGTGGTCGGCCAGTGGGAGGAAGGGCGCCTCACCCTGGACGAGTATCTCGACTGTACCGTCTTCGACGTGCCGCGCCGCTTCTCGCGCGACGAGTTTCGCGCCTTCATGCTGGCGCAGAGCGTGCCGCATCCCGAGACCATCGCCCTCGCCGGGTCGCTGGCGGCCGCCGGGCGCTGGCGGCTGATGACCCTCAACAACGAGTCGGCCGAGCTGAACGCGTGGCGCCTGCGGCACTTCGGCCTCACGCCGCTGTTCACCGCGTTCTTCAGCTCCTGCTGGCTCGGCGTCGCCAAGCCCGCGCGGCGCATCTACGAGCTGGCGCTGGCGCTGGCCCAGGCCGAGCCCGCCGCGTCGATCCTGATCGACGACCGCGCGCAGAACCTCCCGCCGGCGCGCGCCCTCGGCATGCACGCGATCCGGTTCACCTCCGCGGACGCCCTGCGCCGCGACCTCGACGCCCTCGGCGTCACCCTTGAAGGAGCACCCCCGATGCCCCACGGCCTGACCCGTGCCCCGGAGTCCGCGTGAGCGAGCCGTCCGTCGCTGTCCCGCTGCGCCTTTCGGAGCACATGGCCCTGCCGGCCGAGCCGTTCAAGAAGGGCGACCCCTGCACGGCCGTGATCCTCGGCGCCGGCGGCGACCTCACGCGCCGCAAGCTCATGCCGGCCCTGTACCACCTGCTGCACGACGGGCTGCTGCACGACGACTTCTCCGTCGTCGGGGCGGCGCGCGAGACGCTCTCGGACCAGGATTTTCGCGACCGGATGAAGCAGGCCATCCTGGAATCCGAGGAGGTCGGCCACGTGCCGGACGCGACGTGGGACCACTTCGCCAAGCGCATCCACTACGTGCAAGGCGACATGACCGACCCCGCCTTCTTCGCGGCGGTGAGCGCGCGGGTGGCCGACTTCGAGAAGGAGAGCGGGCGCCCGCGCGGCCGGCTGTTCTATCTCGCGCTGCCGCCGGCGGTGTACGGCACCGCCGTCGAGCACCTCTCGGCCACGGGGCTCGTGCCGCGCATCGACGACCCGGCGCAGCGTCCGTGGGCGCGCGTGATCATCGAGAAGCCGTTCGGCTCGAGCCTCCAGACCGCGCGCGCGCTGAACCAGACCGTGCTGAAGCGGCTCGCCGAGCACCAGGTCTACCGGATCGACCACTACCTGGGGAAGGAAACGGTCCAGAATCTCCTGGTGCTGCGGTTCGCCAACTCCATCTTCGAGCCGCTGTGGAACCGGCAGCACATCCACCACGTGCAGATCACCGCGGCCGAGACGGTCGGCGTGGAGCATCGCGCGGGATACTACGAGCAGGCCGGCATCGTGCGCGACATGTTCCAGAACCACCTGCTGCAGCTGCTGGCATTGACCGCGATGGAGCCGCCGGTCGCGTTCCGTGCCGAGGAGGTGCGCGACGAGAAGGTGAAGGTGCTGCGGGCGGTCCGGCCCATCACCGCCGCGACCATCGACGACTTCGCCGTCCGCGGCCAATACGGCCCGGGCGCCATCGGGGGCACGGCCGTGCCGGGCTACCGCCAGGAGGACCGCGTCGCGCCCGGGTCCACGATACCGACGTATGCCGCGGTGCGCTTCCTCGTGGACAACTGGCGCTGGCAGGGCGTGCCGTTCTACGTGCGCAGCGGCAAGCGTCTCGCCCGGCGCGCGACCGAGATCGCGATCCAGTTCCGGCGCCCGCCCCACCTGATGTTCCAGAACGGCGGGCGGTCGTTCGCGGCAAACGTGCTGGTGATCCGGATCCAGCCCAACGAGGGCGTCTCGCTGTGCTTCGAGATCAAGGTGCCGGGCGTGGACGTGAAGATGACGTCCGTGCAGATGGACTTCGCCTACGCCTCCGCGTTCGGCGCCACCGATCACTCGGCGTACGAGACCCTGCTCCTCGACGCGATGGTCGGCGATGGCACGCTGTACGCGCGCAGCGACCAGGTCGAGACGGCCTGGGCCATCGTGGACCCGATCGTCCAGGCCTGGAGCGCGGACCCGCCGCGCGACTTCCCGAACTACGTGGCCGGCTCGTGGGGGCCGGGCATCGCCGACGCCTTCATCGCCCGCGACGGCGTGCGCTGGCGGGAGCCGTAGGCCGCGCGGCCGGCGCGCCGCGCCCTAGCGCCAGGTCGGTCGCAGCGGGTGGGCCTCGGTGTTGAAGATGATCGCGTCGAAGTCGAGCGCGCGGGGCGGCGCGAAGACCAGCCACGCGTACTTGAGGGTCTCGGCCAGGAAGTAGCTCTCCATGCCGTCGCGTTGCGCCTTGGTCACGACGCTCGCGAGCGCCGCGAAGCCCGCGTCGGTCCGCGTGTAGTGGAACAGGCTGTCCACCATGACCCGCGCCATGGCCCGGTAGCGCGCCTGGCCCGTGATCCGGTAGAGGTAGTAGGCGGACTCCAGCGCCTCGGGGCGCAGCTCGTAGCCCGGGGATACCACCTGCATCGTGACGTAGTTCAGCTCTTCCGGCTCGATCCCCCACGTCGTCCACATCCGGTAGATGGAGGCCATCAGCCGGCCGCCGCGGACCGTGTCGCCGCTCTTGGCCAGCTCGGCCGCGAAGTAGGCGTCGAGCGCGCCGAAGTCGGTGAGGGTGCGTGCGCCCGTGTTCATGTCCGCGTGGCCATACCAGAAGCCGGTGGGCCGCTGGTCCGCCAGGTAGCGATTCACTGCCGCGATGCTGCTGTCCCACATCCGCTCGAACGTCGTATCGCGGAAGAGCAGCCACGACTTCAGCAGGTACTCGTAGTACGAGTCGATCCCGCCGCTGACGTGGCTGTCCGGATCCGTCCACGCACCGGTGCGCACGTCGATCCCGCTGCCCACCAGTCCGATCGTCGAGCGGCGGTCGTACAGCGCCATCACGGCGCGCTTGGCGGCGTCGTAGAAGCGGCCGTCGCCCGTGAGCTTCGACAGCGTCCCGAACTCCAGCATCAGCGTGCCGATCTCCGCCGGGTTGCTCACCGGTCCGCTCACCGCCCCCGTATGGAGATTGACGAAGCGGTACGGCATGCCCGTCGGGGAGCCGAAGGCCGGGAGCAGCCGCGTGCCGAGGTCGCGCGCAAGCGCCAGGAAGCGCGGGTCCCCGTCCAGCTGGTAGGCGCTCAGCAGGCCGCCCAGCTCCCGGATCGTGATCTCGAACACCTGCACGGGGAAGTCCCGGTCGAAGTGCAGCGAGTCGAGAATGAGCCGCTTCGCGCTGTCGGCCTGCGACGTGAGGCCCATCAGCACCATGGTGTCGTAGCCGTCCACCGGCGTCATCAGCAACGAGGACGGATACCAGTCGCGCCAGCCGTGCGTGAGCGGCCGCAACTCGTCGTGCCCCCACGCGTAACGCACGTACCCGTTCCAGGCATGCAGGAACGCGGCGCGGATCGCGGCCGCCTCCTGCGCCGCCGACGGCCGGGACGCCGCGGCGGTGATTCCGGCCGGGCGCGCCGACGCGCCGGGCACCGGCCGCACGGGCGCGGGCCGCAGCCCCAGCGCGACCAGCGCGGGCAGCGCCCGCACCGCCGTCGCGACGCTCATCGCCACCCCATCCGCTCGCGCAGCGACGTGACGTGGGCCGTGTGGTGTCGCCCGTGCCAGGCGTACATCGCCACCACCCCGTCGAGGGTCATGAGGCCCCGCTCGGGATGGCGAAACCGGCGCGCGAACGCGGGCGGCTCGAGGCCGCGCAGCAGCAGCACCCAGCGCTGGTGCAGCGCTTCCAGGAGCACCAGCGACGGCTCGACCGGGCCGCGCACGTCCGGCGTCTCCGCCCAACGGGCCTGATCGTACGGCTTGATGGTCGGCTCGTCCTCCGTCAGCGCCAGCTTGCAGCGCGCGTAGGCGTGGAGGTGGCTGTCCGGCAGGTGGTGGACCACCTGGCGGACCGTCCACCCGCCCCGGCGGTAGGGCGTGTCGAGCTGGCGATCCTCGAGCCCGGCCACCGCGCGGCGCAGCAGCGCCGGCGCCGCAGCAATCTGGTCGACACCCGCTGCCCGCTCGGCGGGGGACAGCGCGGCCACCGTGGGAGAGCGGCCCAGCGGGTATTGCAGATCCGTCATGGGACCCTCGCGCGTCCGCGGCCACATGCCGCGGGAATTCCGGTAAGATAGCGCCGCCGACCGCTCACAGCTTCCGCTCCCAGATCTCGAACGTCGGGTCGGTCCCCAGCTCCTCGTGCCGCTCCGTTCGGACCAGGCCATAGCCCGCGGCCCCGTAGATGTGGCGCGCCGGCACGAGGACCCGGTTGGTCCACAGCACGATCTTCCGGTAGCCGGCCGCCCGCGCGAACCGCGTGCACGCGTCCACCAGCCTTCGGCCCAGGCCGCGGCCCCGCGCAGCGGGCTCCACCAGCAGCAGGCGAAGCTGCGCGATCCGATCCGTCTTCCGCATCGCGAACACGCACCCGACCCGCTCGCCCTCCTGCGTCGCAATCCAGCACCGCTCCCGCCGCCGGTCGTCGTGCCGGACGAACCGTGCCACGATGCGGGCCACCAGCGCCTCGAACCGGACGCTCCAGCCGTATTCCGCCGCGTACACGGCCCCATGGCGCTCCACCACCCACCCCAGATCGCCCGGACGGGGACGGCGCAGCACGACCGGCGCCTCCCGGACCTCGGGACCGCCGAGGCCGCGCTCCACTGCCCGCATCGCGTCCACCACCCGCCGCTGCGACGCCAGGGGCAGCCGGTCCAGCATGGCGCGGACATCGCCCTGCGCCGCCGTATCGAGGCGGGCGAACGCCGCCCGGCCCTCCCGCGTGAGCCCCACGGGCATGCGCCGCGCGTCCGTCCGGGAGCGCCGGCGCGCCACCAGGCCGCGGCGCTCGAACCGCGCCATGATCCGGCTCAGATAGCCGGCGTCCATCCCCAGCGCCGTGCCGAGGGCCGCCGCCGTCGTCCGGTCCTGGTGCGCCAGCTCGTAGAGCACCCGTGCCTCCGCCAGCGAGAACGGGCTCCGGTTCAGGTGCTCCGCCAGCACCCCGATCTGCCTCGTGTAGAACCGATTGAAGCGCCGGACCGCCGCGATGCGCGCGCCCGGCCCACCGAGTCTGTCCATGGCTGCCTCCCGCGGAAGGGGGACAGGGTACCTTATTAGTTGACGGTGTCAAGTATCGTCGGGGGACCGGCCGGGCTGGCGGCCTCCGGTCCGGCGCCGCCACCGCCTAGCGTCCTGCACCGGGACGCGCACGTCGCCAGCGCCGCCGCTCGCGCCGTGCCGCAGGTCGAGGCGCACGCCGCGCTCCGGCCGATGCGACGCGGCGGCCTGCTGCTCGGCTACGCCGGCTACTCCCCCGCGGCGCTCCGGGCCGCGGACCGCTTCGGCGAGGCGTTGCGCGCCAGCAGGCGGTAGACGGCCGGCCCGGCGAAACCGATCGCGGTGGCGACGCCGACCCCCACCAGGCCGATGGTGCGGCTCCGCACTTCGAGGACCACGGCGAGACCCAGCACCGCGACGGGCAAGGCGGCGAGCATGCCGAGCGTCGCGGTGGGCACCGGCACGCGGAAGGGTCCCACCAATCCGGGCTCGTGCCGC
>Ga0335078_10015010_pt1 | contig 11493 bp, 6 predicted proteins | sample Lox_Sample_32_FD_206711 | JGI IMG/M metagenome (GOLD analysis project Ga0335078, IMG submission 206711) | Soil microbial communities from Loxahatchee National Wildlife Refuge, Florida, United States - Lox_Sample_3.2 | ecosystem: Environmental > Terrestrial > Soil > Wetlands | place: USA: Florida...
GACATATATTGTAAGTTATTGAAAATAAGACTATTTAAGTTATGAATTTTGCTTGACACCCACTCTTTAAGGCTCATAAGATTTCGCCAGAAAGTTCTGATGGGTTTCAAGCTCGTTGGAACTATTCTCCCTTGAAAGAAAAGGCCGCCCTGTTGCCGGGTGGCCTTTTCGTTTTTACATCGGTTCTCAAGGGTCGGTTCTCAGCTTGTTCCAGGAACTGAGAACCGGGAACTGACAACTGCGGTCCGGAACCAGAAACGGCTGGTTTGCGTATTCTATGGAGAGCAGCCTAGGTGCTGCGGAGGCGGACATGTTTTGCGATCAATGTGGCGCGCACTTGCAAACGGGACAGGCGCACTGTGTGCGCTGCGGAAAAGCGGTTACGGGGCTTGTCGAGTATGGGCGCAATCGCGTGCGCGAGCATGTAAGGCTGGTTGGAATTCTGTGGATGGCGTATTCCTCGCTTCATGTGGTGGGAGGAATCGCGGCGTTGTTTTTCTCCAAACTAGCGCCGGCCTTCTTGAGCCGGATTCCGAACGGTCCCCCGCCCGAGGTGCTGGAGTGGCTCCCGGCGCTGGTAAGCATCGTGGGATGGCTCATCCTGGTTAAAGCGGCGCTGGGCTTTGCGGTGGGATGGGGCTTGTTGCAGCGCGAAGAATGGGCTCGCGTATTTGCCCTGGTGCTGGGATTCGTGGCGCTGCTGAGTGTTCCGATCGGAACGGCGCTCGGAATTTACACGCTCTGGGTGCTCATGCCGTCACAGTCGGAGAGGGAGTATCGGGAACTGGCGGCAGCCGCCGCATAGTGAACCGGCGCATGGCTTGCCGCGGGAGTTGAGGACGACGCGACACTGCGCGGATCATTTAAATTGTGGGAATGAGATTTGTTCCTTGCTTGCTCCTTCTATTCTTTAGTATGGGCGAAGCCGGGGCGCAGAGCAGCCCGCCCTCCAACATGTTCGACGCCAATTCCGCGGAACGGTTTGCCGCCCTGGCGCTGGCCTGCGTTCACAAGGAATATCCCAACAAGATCAGTCACAGCATGCTAAGCGATGCGGATGTGGCACCTCCGCGCAAGCTTACGCCCGCATTCGACGGCTGCTTCGACTGGCACTCTTCGGTGCACGGACACTGGCTGCTGGCCCGGCTGGTGCGGACCTTTCCAACCGCTCCTTTCGCGCCCGCCGCGCGAGCTTCGCTCCAGCAGAGTCTGACTCCGGACAATATCGCCCAGGAGGCGGCGTATCTGCGGGCAGAGGGGCGCGCGAGCTTTGAACGTCCGTATGGGCTCGCGTGGCTGCTTCAGCTGGCCTCGGAATTGCGCGAGTGGGGCGATAATGACCCGCAAGCGCGCGAAATGGCTGCCAACCTGCATCCGGCCGAGCAGGCTGCAGTGGAGCGCCTGAAAACATGGCTGCCGAAACTGTCGCACCCGATAAGGATCGGAGAACACGCGCAGACCGCCTTCGGGCTCGGGCTGATGCTGGACTATGCCAGGAGTGCGGGAGACACGAAGTTTGCCGAGCTGGTCGAATCGAAGGCACGGCAGTTTTACTTGGCGGATAAGAACTGTCCCCTGGACTACGAGCCGTCGGGCGAGGACTTTCTTTCTCCCTGCCTTGGCGAAGCGGACCTGATGCGCCGCGTGCTATCGAACGATGAGTTTGGACGATGGCTGGGCAGCTTTATGCCGCAGCTTTCGAGCGCAAGAAACGGCGCATGGCTCAAGCCGGTCGTCTCACCCGATCCGAGCGATCCCAAGCTGGCCCATCTGGATGGACTCAACCTGAGCCGGGCGTGGATGCTGGAGGGAATCAGCGCGGGCTTGCCGAAAGGTGACAAACGGCTGGCAGCGATCAGGGACGCGGCAGAGGCGCATCGGCATGCAGGACTTGCCGCGGTGACGGGCGCGCATTACGAAGGCGGCCATTGGCTCGGAAGCTTCGCGGTCTATCTCGTGACAAAGCGCGGCATCAACCCCAGATAACCAGGATCATGCTAAGGCAGACACGCCCCGAAGGGCCAACAGTCGAGAGACGAGGAACGTGACAGCAATTTGATAAACTAAAAAGACGCGACAGGCCGACGTAGCTCAGTTGGTAGAGCAGTCGATTCGTAATCGACAGGTCATCGGTTCAAGTCCGATCGTCGGCTCCATCCTCCAACACACGCGACCGAAGCGTCCCAATCCTCCTCCTAATTGTGGGGCTCAGACCTAAAGTCTTGGTACAGATCGCCTTTTCTGCGGCTCTTGCGGACCGTGACATAAGTCATATCCGATTCCAGCCCCAGCTCTAGCCTGTATTCGAGGAGGCGATGTGGGAACCCCAAGCGTCGAAGTTCGGGCTCCGGGCTATAGCCAACCCAGCCTCCGGGATCCCAGACCCAAGGCTTCGGAGACTCAACATCGAAGAGTTCTAAACCAGTTCGTGCGGCGCCGGGACAAGGACTACTCGCAACGCCTGCGGCTTGCCGTTCAATCGATGTTCTTCCTCCTGAACGTATGGATCGGATTCCAGTTTTATCTTTGGGTCCGCTGGGTCGAAAGCGGGGGCCTGGTTCCCGCGTTGTCGCGTCCCGCCGGTATTGAGGGATGGCTGCCGATTGAAGGCATGATGCAGTTTAAATACGTTCTCGTAAGCGGGCGCCTGCCGCACGTACACCCGGCGGCTGTCTTCCTTTTCATCGTATTCGCTTTGAGTTCACTGTTGCTTCGGAAATCATTCTGCGGCTGGTTGTGCCCGGTGGGAACGGTCTCCGAATATCTCTGGAAGCTCGGGCGCCGCGTTCTCGGCCGCAGTTTCCGGCTGCCGCGATGGGTAGACCTGCCCTTGCGTTCTCTGAAATACCTGCTGCTGAGTTTCTTCGTCTACGCGGTAACCATGATGTCGGCTGAGGCCATCGCCGATTTTGTAGCCAGTCCCTATGGCCTTGTCGTCGATGTCCGGATGCTCAACTTCTTCCGGTTCATTGGAAGCACAACGGCCTTTGTCCTGGTCGGGCTCGTTCTGGCTTCGATCCTGGTGCAAAATTTCTGGTGCCGCTATTTGTGTCCATACGGAGCACTCATGGGGCTCATCTCGATGCTGGGCCCCCTGCGCATCACCCGCAACCTGGCCACCTGCATCGATTGCGGCAAATGCGCCAAGGCATGCCCGGCGGCTCTTCCAGTGGACAAACTCATTCAGATTCGTTCCGCCGAGTGCACAGGGTGCCTTGAATGCGTAGCTGTGTGCCCTGCCGATGAGGCGTTGTCCCTGAACCTGCTCGGGTCCGTAGGAGCCCGCCACCGTGTGCCGGCGTGGCAGCTCGCCGCGACTATCGGAGTCATTTTCTTGGGCCTGGTGGGCTACGCAAAGATGACCGATCACTGGCAGACTCATCTGCCTCGACAAGTTTTGCTTCAACTCGTACCCGCCGCGGATGAACAGCACCATCCCTTGGCTGAGCGGGGAATCGAAGACCAACGGAATTGAAGTGATCTATCTCCCGGCATTGTTCCGCGGCGGAGCTTTCAACTGAGCCTCACATGCCGAGAGCTCTTGAGTCACGCGACTCGGGCCGGCCGTTTCGAATCCCGCCGGGCTGTACTTGCCTGGATTCGGAACCCGTTGCCATTCGGCTAAGCTCTGCTGGTACCAGGAGCAAGCTTGTTTCATGGAAGCCTTCTGTTGCGCCATCGGCATCCCTTTTTTGAGAGCCTCTTTTTGCAGCGCGGATCCAAGTCCACGGTAGGCGTCTGCCGCGGCATATTGAGCCTGAAGGAGCGGACGCGCAGCGTGCGAAAACGGCTCCACCACGGCGAGGGAGTTCTGGTACATCCGGGCTGCGGTACTGCTCTCGCCATGCCTGACCAGAACATCTGCGATCTTGCTGTTGGCCGCGGCTAGTTCGGTTCTCGCATCCGTATCGTTGCTGTTTGCGGATGCAATGGCTTCATAGATGGCTGAGGTTCTTCTGAAATCGCTCAGGGCGCCATCCAGTTTCCCGGACTTGAACAAAACCTGTCCATGAAACAGAGAGAATAATCCCAAGAGGCGGCGCGCAAACGACATCTTGGGATCCCGCGCAGTCTCTTTCTCGAGGATGTCAATCGCCTTCTGCAGCATGGCCAAGCCCTGGCCTTCATCGCCCAATTCCGCCGCCGCAACGCCCACGAAGGCATAGCTGTCCGCCACGTCGAGTCTGGCTGACACATTCTTAGGATCTCCCGCTGCCAATTTCTCCGTGATCTCCAGCCGTGCACGATAGTTCTTCATCGCAGCGGCACTGTCGCCGTCCATCATTTGGACGTTGCCAATTCTCTGGTACATGATGCCAAGGCCATGTTTGTAAGCGGTGCCGGTGGACTTGTCAGCCAGAGATTGCAGGATGTCTCGGGCCTTGTAGTAACTTATTAAGGCCGCGCTTCTGTCGCCTGTCTTGACCAGGTCTCCGGCAACGTTGGAATTATCGATCGCCAGGGTCAGGGCTGCGGAGGTATCGTTCGGGCGCTCGCGAAAGAATCGCTCCGAGATCGCGAGGGCTTTGCGGTGATTTTCGAGGGCGGCCCCTACGTCGCCCAGGTTCGCCGATGAACCGTTGCCTCCTTCAATATCACCTATCTCCGCGTAGACTCCCCGCAGCCTGTCCAGGACAATGTGGTCGTTGGGATCAGCCTTCGCGAGAGGCTCGAGAATATTCTGCGCCTTGGTCTCCTCGGCCAGCGCCTCCTGGAGATTGCCGCTGACCACTTGAGAGAGGCTTCCCAACCACGAATAGGCGAAGGCGAGGGCAACCTGATCGTTCTTGTTTCCCGGATTGGCCGCCGCCAGGGCTTCCCGTATTGCCAATGCCTTGCGATAACTCTCCACTGCCGCTCCGGTGTCTCCCAGGTTGGGCATGGCAGGATTCCCCTGGATTTCACCCAGCTTTTGATATGCCGTCGCCAGTTCCCTTTGCAGCGTCAGATCACCTTTTGCCTCTTTGGCAAGAGTATCCAGGTACCGCAGCGCATCGTCTGCCAGCAACTTCCGGGCAGGCGTTGAGCCGGGCAGGTCGGCGATCGATTTATCGACATCGAAGATTAATGAGTTCGCCAGGTGCCGTACATCGTTGAACCGATTCTCCGCGCGCCGTGCGTTCGCTTGGGCGATACGTGCTTCGCGAATGGTGGCGCCTATCCCTCCTACCACAGCCAGGACCACTACAGTAGCAGCGGCAATTCCGACCTTATGGCGCTTGATAAATTTCTCTGCACGATAACTCCACGAGCCTTTCCGCGCAGAAACCGGCAGACCCTCGAGATGCCGGCGGATGTCCTCGGCAAATTGTTCCACCGACCCGTAGCGCCGGGACGCCTCTTTACGCAGCGCCATCATTGTTATGTCGTCGAGATCGCCTGCCAGCCGCCGTCGCAACTTCGCGGGCGAGTCTTCGTGTTGGCTGACAATCCGGCTGGGATTAGGGTCCTTCCCCGGTGCAATCGCTTCACGCTGCACCACCACCGTGCTGGGACGCCCAGGCTCGGTCTCGCACACCGCCTGCGCCAGCTTGTGTGGGCTGCGTGTGTCGGCCGGATATGGAGATTGTCCCGTTAACAACTGGTACAGCACCACCCCCAGTGAGTACACATCCGATGCCGTCGTGATCGGCTCACCCCTGATCTGTTCCGGACTGGCATACTCCGGCGTCATGGCCTGAGTCATCGTCGTCTGGGCTTCGTTGATTGGGGTTACGATTTTGGCAATTCCGAAATCCAGCAGCTTCGGCTCGCCTTCTTTTGTAACCAGAACATTGCTCGGCTTGATGTCACGATGAATCACCAGCCGCTGGTGCGCATAGTGCACCCCGGCACAGACTTGCCGGAAAAGGCGCAGCCGTTCACTGACGGAAAGCTTCCGTTCATCGCAGAAACCATCGATCGGCTTGCCTTCGATCAGTTCCATCACCAGATAGGGAACGCCGTCGTCGGTGGTACCGCCGTCCAGCAGGCGGGCGATGTTGGGATGATCCAGAGAGGCCAGAATCTGGCGCTCGTTGCGGAAGCGTTCCAGCATGGAATCCGTGTCGTACCCGCTCCGCACCAATTTGATCGCGACATCCTTTGTATACTGGCCATCGGCCCGCACCGCTCGATAGACCTCTCCCATTCCGCCGTGGCCGATTCGTTCAATAATTTCGTACACGCCCACGCGTCGGCCTTTGCGCAAAAACGTGGACCCGATCGTGGTGAGATCAGCTGCGGGAGTCTTCAGAAACTCTGTCCCAGCCTCCTGGTGGGAGGCGAGTAGCGAGTCTACTTCTCGCCGCAATTGCGCGTCGCCCGCGCAGGCCCGGTCGAGAAAGGGTGCCCGTTCCGTAGGCTCGAGCGCAAGCGATTCATCGAGCAGTTGCTTTACCCGTTGCCAGCGCTCGGAGTTCATGCGGAAACCTGCCGGTCTCGCCCGTGCCGGGGCGCAAGGAATTCCGTCATTGGATTGGAGGAGTCCTGCGGCAATCGGATTCCGCGCCGGGTCGCGCGACAGAACGAAACATTAGCGGTTGCCAGTTCAGGTGTCAAGACACGAAGACGCCAGCTGAACTGGCGGCCGGGTGATGATACCCTTCAGGCGCTTCGCCGCGTAGAGAACTTGCCCTATTGCAAGGGCGCCCACTGCCTGCACTCTTCTGCGCTGACAGGTGAGATGAGAGGCGGCCCGACCTCAAAGCGAATGACGGCGTCGGATGTCGAACAAAAATTCCGCGATCCCGAGGCGCTTGCGACCGGAGTTGCCACGACTACAAATTCTTTGCATGATCGCAAGCGGCAGACTCCCGCAATGCTGAAGCGGTAGCCGGCTTTTTCACACCACGCTCCAGAGATACAGCTGGCGCTACCAAGATCGGCGTCGATCAAGCCGGCATGGTTGGCGGTCTTCAGTCCGCTGCCACGCGGGTCGGGGCCAAGCGAGGCCAGGTCGCGGGCGTAGCCATTTTGCAGATACTTGTACGAATATGTGGTCTGCGCGACGTTAATTGCACGCAGGGCGCCAACCGCCGCCGACTCATTGGCCGCGGTTTTGGCGCGCATCATGTTCGGGATTGCGATCGCAGCCCCTACCAGAATGGCGCTCGCGTCTGCGCCGCTCCCGGCACTGACCCCCCGGATGGCCCGCTCTTCTCCATACGCACAGAAGACAATCGGCGTGCTTGCCGGAGTTAGGTGTGACATGGCCTCGGCCATGTCCGGCGACAATTGCCGCAGCCGGAACGCCGTCATGGCTGAGGCATCTTCGTAGACCACCGCGGAAACTTCCCGCGGGTACCCGGGAGGGAATGCTTCGCGGAACTTCGCGGACTTGGCTAGCGATTCACCACCCTTGTGGAGCTGAACGGCTTCGGTCGCCGCGTCGTGGCTGGAGCCGACGACCAGGTATCCATCGACGAATGCATAGACGATCTGGAGAGGCTTTTGGGCGGATGGCACGGTCAAAGAGTGGTAAGTTACTCCCTCTTCCTCCGATTGCCGCGCGACAACCGGCGTCGCCTGCAGCAACTTATTCAATGTTTTCTGCAAGCGGTCGGCATCATTGACGCGAAGGATTGCCTTCCACTCCGGCTGGGGCGCTTTGAAATCGGTGAGCGCGAAGGTAATTTCCCCCTGAAGCTGGCTGAGTAAGTCGTCCTTGAGATTGATGTGCATCGCCTGTTCCATCTGCGGGATGGTGGCGAGTGCGTTGGGATTCGAGCCCGCGCCGAACTGCTGGATGTCGTCATAGACTTCGCCCAGGTTCTTGAGCCGCACGCTCACAGCAACGACCGACTTGGGCGAGACAAACTCCAAGCCTCCAATCAGTGCGGGTGCCGCCAGCCACGAGGCCGCTCCGCGGCGCGGACCGGTGAAACTTATTTCCATCTCCCCCAGCGACTGGTTGTTGACACTCTTATGGTCCCAGACGAGGTATTTCACATCTTTAAAACCGCTGCGCTCGAGCGCCTGTTGGCCTTCGGGCTTTCCGGCCGGAAGCTTGCCGACAATCTTGTGCAGGTCTGCGGCCGCAACCACCGAGACGCCTCCCTCGTAAGCCTTCGCCAGCCGCTGGCCGAATAGACTAGACGCAAAATCGCCGCCCTTCGAATCAAGCCGCTGACTCAGTTTACGAACTGAGTTCAGATCGGCGCCGACGATTGCTAAATCCGGGCGAATTAAAACCACAAGCCCGTGCACCTTGGGATCCTCTTCTTTTGCATTTGCCAGATCCTCAAGGTCAAGAACGCGCACATTGGTGGTCGACTTATCAGGCAGTTCCTTCAACATCTGCTGGAGAAAGGCTTTTAGTCCCGGCTTTCTGACCTCCGTAACAAACACCGCGCTCGGCGCAGAGCTCTCGGTGTCTCCGGCGATTACCATTTCGTCGCCCAAGTACTGCGAAAGCTCGTAGAACTTCTCGATCGACATTTCGACTTGCGGTCCAGTCTTGGCCATGTCGCTTTGCTGCCACCAGTCGCGCAGCGCCGGGCTTTGTTTTAGTTCGTCGTTGAAAATCGTCATAGCCTGATGGACCGGCTCTCCAAAGTTGGGAAACCCTGCATAGAAAGTCGTCGATGCGGGCAAAACTGGCATCAGGTCGCTTTGACGGCGTTCAGCGGGAAACTGGATTTCGCGCTTAAGTCTGTCAAGCAAGTGACTGAGTTCTGGGAGTAGTCCCGGATACTTATTCAATGCTTGTGAAAAAGCGTCGGGCGTGTTCACCGCCTTTGATTGAGAAGTGCCGGCCTGGGAGGCGCAGATCGACGTGAAAAGACAGACTACCGTGAGCACAAATGCGGCCTGTATAGATAGACGACGATATCGGGGTTCCATTGGTTTGGGTCCTTCAGGAAATTCAAGGACATTATGTCATTCTGGAGAAATGACACGTAGCGAATTGCGGGACCGGCCGGTGACCTTGGTTTGTTCTACTTGAACCCTACCGCCGCCATGGCAGCCTGAGCTTCGGGATTTTTCATGAAGCTGTTCCACACGAAGTTGGAGCGATAGTTTTCCGCCATCAGCACCGCGATGCCGAGATCGATGCCAAGAGCGTCCGTGTCGAACCACCCCTTCAGAGGGTTGAAGGCATCGATAAAGCCATAGTGCTGCCATGCGGCCGGGTAAGTCGTCTGGATGTTGCGCAGGGCGGCAATGCAATCCGACGACACAAAGGGGATCGAGCCTCCGGCAGCGCATGGAACTACCGACCCGTCGATCGGTCCCATCGCCGGCGGGCCACCCCACACTACGTAACCATTCACCGAGTCCGATGCGGTGATGCCCCAAAGATTTGTCGAGTAATCCGAAAACTGCGCCGCCAGCGAGAGGCAAAACGCCTTGTGAGCCTGGGTCGCAATAACCGAGTTATTGAAGTAGTTGGCGTACGCATCCTGCTTATTGCGGAAGTCAAACCAGGAGTGCGAATACTGATGGGTGAAGAGCGGATTGTTGCCGCTGATATACGTGTAGTTCTGGAAGGTGACGAGTGGGCGTGAAAACGCATTCCATGCGCTGGCCGGGATCGGAAAGGTCGTCGATCCGATGGCCAGTAGATAGAGCATCATGAGTTCACAGTACGTGTCGTAGCGGGCAGTGAGAAATCCGCTTTCCGGCGTCCATCCCTGCGAAAAGGTTGTTCCACCGTTCAGCATCCACGGCCAATTCACTCGCTGGTAAATCTGAGTGGCAAGGTCCTGAATCTGCGCGTCCTGAAAGAATTGGCGGCAAGTCAGGACTCCACACAACAGAATCGATGTGTCGATGGACGACACCTCGGATTGACGCGCGCGCTGCCCCGTGTTCATGTCGACGAAGTGGTAGAAGAAGCCGTTCTGCTGCGGCAGTTGAGTCCAGATGAAATTCAGAGTTGTCAGAACGCGTGACTGGACCTGGGAGGCGGGGATGTATCCGCGTTGCGCGGCGATGCATAGGGTGGTAAGGCCGAAGCCGGTGGCGGCAATGCTTGAAACGGTACGTGAATCGGCTGCGCCCGAGGCGTATGCTCGATCCATCACTTGTCCCGTGTTGCCGCCGGCCCGCTCCCAGAAGAACTGGCATGCGGCTTTCTCCATTTCGTCGAGGAACCGATCGTCGGTCGGCGGGGGTTGCGTCTGGCTGGAAGTTTTCGAACCGCCGCAAGAGAGATCCAGTAGCGCTATATTGAGCAGCGGCAAGGACAGCGCGCCCTTGCCGAGCGTCTTGGCGAATACCCCGAGCGCTTCGCGACGATTTAGTTTTTTCTTAAGGACGGGCCAGTCGTCCATCGATCCCTTGCTTCCTTCTTGCTCGGTTGTTCCTGATTTGGATGCTTCTTATTTCACTTCGATGACAGCCAGGCCGTGGGAGGGCAAAGTAAGTGTTAACTCTCCATCATGCACGTCGCGACTCTCGGGGGCAGGAAGACGGGCGGCACTACGCAAGGCTTCAATTTGAGCCGCGGTGGGGTACCGGGGCAAGCCCATTTTCTCATAAACAGGCCGCGGGTCGCCATGTTTGCCGTCAACCCTGAAGATCAGCGCGCGCTTGGCGGAATGGCCCTTGAATCTCAGGGTAACAGTCCTCTGTGTCCCGCCTTCGGCCGAACCGGCCTCGACTGGCGGGCCGTAGTTCCATACGGCAATGACCCGCGTGCCGTCCCGTCTCCGCGTGGCCAGGGCAAAGCTGGAATCGAGAGTCATGCGCTCGTCGCCGAGTTTGTGCAGAATCGCGAAGGCGGCGAACGCAGGCTTGGGAATGCCCTCCTCCGCGAGCAATCCGAAGCCGCCATAGAAGGGCTGCTTCACGACTCCCTGCTCTTCAAATACATCCGTGAATGTCCAGTACGACATCATATCGACCAGGCCATCGCATTGACGGATGGTGTCGCCGATCCACGGACCCATGTAAGTCGAATCGGTGACGGATGTTTCGTTCATATAGCTGGCATTGAACTCGCTCCAGACGAGCGGAAGATCGGGCTTGGCCGAGGCGACAATCTGCTCGTGGACTTTCTTGACTGCGCGGCAGACCATCTGGTCGCGCGGAATTGTTTCGTGTGTGCCAAAAACATCTTCCGACTTGTCATTGCCGTAGACGTGGGAGGAGATGAAGTCGACGGGGATGTTATTGTCCGCGCAATGCCGGATGAAAACGTCGGCCCAGGCGGCTTGCGCGGTTGCCGGGCCGCCGACTCGTAAGTGAGAATCGACCGACTTGATTACCCGCGCTGTATGGTCATAGAGTTCGAAGTAAGTTGCCTGCTTGGGGTCGCCCGTCCAAAAATCCAGGTTAGGTTCGTTCCAGACTTCGAAATACCATTGCGATACCTCACTTAGACCATAGCGATCGACGAGGTGTCTTATGAATTGCCGGATCAGATCATCCCACTTGGCGTAATCCTTGGGGGGCGAGACGTTCTGCTTGTACCAGAAAGCATGCAGAGCGTTCTTATCGGACGCCAGCGCCTTGGGCATAAAACTTAGCTCTAGGAATGGACGAACGCCGTTGGCTAACAGGCCGTCG
>Ga0335078_10015011_pt1 | contig 11492 bp, 12 predicted proteins | sample Lox_Sample_32_FD_206711 | JGI IMG/M metagenome (GOLD analysis project Ga0335078, IMG submission 206711) | Soil microbial communities from Loxahatchee National Wildlife Refuge, Florida, United States - Lox_Sample_3.2 | ecosystem: Environmental > Terrestrial > Soil > Wetlands | place: USA...
TGAAGATGATCAGCAGCACCAGCATCACGTCCACCATCGGTGTGACGTTGATGTTGGAGTTGACCTTGGATCCTTCGTCGCGCTTTGCAATTGCCATGAATTTTCTCTTTTTCTCGATGCGCTGCCGGCCCCGATCTCCAGGGTACGGCGCCGCCAAAGCGGCGCCGTACCGCAAGCAACTCAAGGCCGTTCGCCGTGCTCCGGCCGCCCGGGATGCCGGGCCACTGGAGGCAGGACGAAGCTAGGAGCGGCGCACGGCTCCGCGCCGCTTCAGGAAGTAGTCAATCAGTTCGCTGGAAGAGTTGTCCATCTCCACATCGAAGGCTTCCACGCGGCCGGTCAAATAGTTGAACATCATCACGGCAGGAATGGCTACCAGAAGCCCGATGGCGGTGGTCACCAGCGCCTCGGCGATACCGCCGGCGACCGCGCCCAGGCCGGTTGCCTTCTGCTCCGAAATGCCGCGGAAGGCGTTCAGAATGCCCATCACCGTGCCGAACAGCCCGACGAAAGGAGCGGTTGAGCCGATGGTGGCCAGGCCACCCAGGCCGCGCTTCAGCTCGGCATGAACAATGGCTTCGGTGCGCTCCAGGGCGCGCTTGGAAGCCTCGATGGTCTCGCCCGGAATCTCGCCGCTTTCCTGGTGAGCCCGGAACTCCATCAGGCCGGCGGTGACCACCTTGGCCAGATGGCTCTTCTTGTTGCGCTCGGCTACCTTGATGGCTTCATCAATGCGGCCATCGCGCAGCGCTCCGGCCACGGCCGGGGCGAACTGACGCGACTGCTTGCGTGCTGCGTTGAATGCCATCCAGCGGTCAATCATCACGCCGATGGACCATCCGGACATGATGAACAGAATGATAACCACGGCTTTCGCCACCCAGCCCATCTGGTGCCAGAGCGAAATCGGGTCCCAGCCTACGGGCTGATCCTGGAACAGCCAGAAGGCGGCGGTGTGCAGATTGCTCAATGCGTGTCCTGCTAAATTGGCTACGAACATGAGTTGCTTTCTCCTCCTCAGAGCTCTTCAAAACTTAACTGTTTCCTCGAATCTTGCGCGTCGCCCGGCTGCGGAACCCGCCCGGCGGTCTAGCCGCCTGAGAGCGAGAAGTTCACCGTAACCTGGGTCTCCACTTCCACCGGTTCGCCGTTCAGATAGTAGGGCTTGTAGCGCCACTGCTTCACGGCCTCGATGGCAGCCGGGGCCAGCATGGGATGGCCGCTGATCAGCCGCAGGTTTTCGATATCCCCGCTCTTACTGATTTCCGCCTGGAGCACCACTGTACCCTGAATACGGGCCTGACGGGCCAGGGGCGGATACATGGGCTGTACGTAACGGATGCGCAAACCCTGAGTAACGCCCTGCGAAACCCGCACGCGCTGCGGCGTGGCTACCTTGGGAACCGCAACCGGAGCGGAGCTGATGATGCCGCCAATCACTCCGCCAAGCTGGCCGCCGGGCACACCGCCCGGAACGCCGCCCACCACGCCGGCGGTCACCGGCGGCGGGGCTTCGTCTTCCTTGATCATTTCCACTTTCTTGGGAATCTTGGTGGGGGTGCGCAACTCGCCGTTGATAATATCGGTCTGGACTTGCTTGACCACCCGCACCGGAGTGGCCGCCGGCGGTGGAGGCGGAGGCGGCGGCGGAGGCGGCGCCACCAGGAAGGTCATCAATTGCGTCTTGGGCAGGGCCTCAGTGAACAATAACGGGATCAGCACCATGACCCCGACGATAACCGCTTCCAGCACGAACGAGAGGCTCGTGGTAAGGCCTCGCTTGGTCTTCAGCTTTCCACCTGACTCGATGAGGCTGTCTTCAAACATAGAGGTTTCTCCTACGCAGACCCGTACGTAAACTTAGACACCGCCTGCCACCTCTTTGCTCCCGGAGCGGGCAAGGCTGCCGCGCCGCTCCCTAACCGACTTGCCATCAAACAGTTAAAGGCAAGAAAGCATTTGCGGCCCTAGGCCTTGACCTTTTCCCGCCGATTGCCCTTTCCGGTGCTGGGGCCGCTCTGCCGGCTCTCTTTGCCGGAGCTGGGCGGCGGGGCACCCGGCCGCTTGTTTCGCTCGGCCCGCCAGGTCTGATAAGCGACCAGGATGGGCGCGGCAATCGCGATCGAGGAATAGGTCCCGATCAAAATGCCAATGACCAGGGCGAAGGAAAAATTATGGAGCACTTCGCCGCCGAACAGGAACAGCGCCAATACCGTCAGAAACGTCAGGCCCGCCGTAAGAATGGTCCGGCTCAGGGTCTGGTTGATGCTGCGGTTGACGATGTCGGCCAGGTTTTCCCGCCGCATCAGCTTGAGATTTTCGCGGATGCGGTCGAACACGACGATGGTGTCGTTGTTCGAATAGCCGACCAGGGTCAAAATGGCAGCGATAACGGTAAGCGAAATGTCTTTATTCGTCAATGAGAATGCGCCCAGGGTGATGAGGGTGTCGTGAAAGACGGTCACCACCGCAGCCACGCCATAAATCCATTCGAAGCGAAAGGCCAGGTAAATCAGCATGGCCAGCAGCGAATAAATCACCGCCCGAATGGCTTGACCGCGCAATTGCTGGCCCACCTGCGGTCCCACGATGCTGACGTTGCGCACGCCGAAATCGGAAAGATAGAAGCCATCGGGCAAGGCGGCCAGCACCGCCGGATCGGCTGCGCCCTTGAGCTCGTCCATGGAATTCAGCACGCCGCCTTTGGTCTTGTCGCGATAGTCCACAATGGCCTGCGCCTGGGCGGCATAGCGCTGATTGGCGTCAGTGCCCGCGTGCAGCGGATCCTTCTCCAGCAGGTAACTGCCGATGGATAAGGAACTGGCGTTATTCAGGTCCTGCTTGCCCGCGGGAGCGTTGGTCTCTAGGGCGTTGATGATCTGGGTCTTGCCGCGATCCAGTTCGGACTCGCTGGTCTCCTCCTGGGGCAGGTCAATCAAGACCTCGTTGCTCGCGGCCGCCCCGAAGCTCTGGATGCGGGCATGGTGCAGGCCGGCGCGGTCCATGGCAGCACGGATGGCGTTGTCGTTCGGGGGATGGGAGAACTTGACCTCGACCAGGGTGCCGCCGCGAAAATCAATACCCAGCGGAATGCCGTGCCAGAACAGCATGGAAAGCACGCCGGCCACGCTGAAGATCAGCGAAAAGGCGATGAAGTACCACTTCTTGCCCAGAAAATCTATATTCGGATTGCGAAAAAATTCCACGCGACTTGAGACCCTTTCCTGCTGCTCTCAAACCAGGCCGGTTCCCGCCTCCGGCTAGCCGATGCTTAGAGGCTGGCCGATCTGATGACGGCCCACCTCCCAGTCAAAAATCATGCGGGAAACAAACACCGCGGTGAACAGGTTGGCCGCCAGGCCGAAGACCAGCGTGGTGGCGAAGCCCTTCACCGGGCCGGTGCCAAACATGAACAAAATCGCCGCGGAAACAATGGTGGTGACGTGGGTATCGAAGATGGCGGTCCAGGCGTGCTTGAAGCCCTGCTCCACCGCCGAGGGCGGCGTCTTGCCATTACGCAACTCCTCGCGTATGCGCTCAAAGATCAGCACGTTCGAATCCACGCCCATACCCACGGTAAGAATCACTCCCGCGATGCCCGGCAAAGTCAGAGTGGCCCGGGAGTATCCCATGAATCCCAGCAAAATGATGAGGTTCAGGATCAACGCCACGTCGGCGTTGATTCCGGCGCCATGGTAATAGACCAGCATAAAGATCAAAACCGCCAACATGCCGACCACCGCCGCCTGCACTCCGGCACGAATGGAATCGCTGCCCAGGGAGGGGCCGACGGTGCGCTCTTCGAGGTACTTGATGCCCGCCGGCAGCGCGCCCGAGCGCAGAATCATGGCCAGGTCTTTGGCCTCCTGCTCGCTGAAGCGGCCGTTGATGATGCCCTGGTCGCGGATGGGCTCTTTGATGACTGCTTTTTCCTGAACTTTGTTATCGAGCACTACGGCCAGGTCGTCACCGACGTGCGCTGAGGTAAAGGCATAGAAGCGCTGGCCGCCTTCGTTGGTCAGGGTGAAGCTCACGGCGGGCTGCCCATTTTCGTCGCGGGTGGGCTCGGCGGAACGCAAATCGCGGCCGGTCACGGCCGCGGCGCGGGATACCAGGTACCAGGTCTGCCCGCCTTCGCCCTCGCTGGTGCCGATGCTTTTGCCGGGAATCAGGATGGCATCGGCGGGCAGCACCCCGCCATGCTCCTGTAGGGCCTGCGCCTCGCTTGAATAGGGGCCGCCAAGGGCCTGCCGAATCTCCAGCATGGCGGTGGATTGCATCACCTGCTTCACCCGGCCCGGGTCATCAATGCCCGGCAGTTGCACCAGAATCTGGTAATCCCCCAGGCCGTACTCCTGAATCACCGGCTCGGTTACTCCCAGCTGGTCCACGCGGTTGCGGATGGTCTCAATGGCCTGCTGTACCGCCCGGTTTTTCAGCTCGGTCAGCGACTGCGGCTTCATGGTAACGGTCCAGTTATTGTCGGCGCCGGAGGTAGCATCGTACTCGGGCAGCCGGTCGCTGATGAGGCTGCGCACGTCGCCGCTCGATTCCGGGGGCACACCCTTGATGACAATTTTGTCGGGAGCGTGAACCGGATCGGGCTTGGTGATGTCGGAAAAGGCGATCTTCTGTTTGTTCATCGCCTGCTTCAGGTTCTGCAGGGCGTTTTCCGAATCCACATTGACGGCGTCGTTCACCTGCACCTGCAGGATCAGGTGGGTGCCGCCTTTGAGATCGAGCCCCAGGTTGATGCGGTTCTGAATCGCCGCCACCAGGCCCCGGCCCGACCAGCTCTGCGGGACGCCAAAGATGCCATAGACAAAGATCAACAGGATAGCCAGCGTGAGTATGAGTTTCCAGCCCAGATTCTTGTTCATATCTGACTACTCGAAATCACCCCGGTAGGAGCCGAACGGAGGCTACTTGGTTGCCTCCTCGCCCGCCACCGAAACCACCGAGGCACGGCTGACCTCGAGGCGGAGGTTGTCGGGCGGAATGCGCAGATGCAGGTAATCATCTTTCAAGGCCACGATGGTGCCGTGCAGGCCGCCGCTGGTGATGACCTTGTCTCCGGTCTTCAGCTCCCCCAGCATTTTCTGCCACTTCTTCTGCTTCCTCTGCTGCGGCAGGATGAGCAGAAAGTAGAAGATAGCAAAGATGAAGATCAGGGGCGCCAGCCCCAGCAACCCGAAACCGCCGCCCTGCCACACTGCCAAAGCTTGCACGCTCATGGAGACCTGGAAAGCCTTTTCCGCTCAAGAATAGCGGGCGCCGGAAGGCGCACTCGCCCTGCGCAATTCAGCTCGGAAGCTGGCGCGTATTCAGGCCGGATGTTCCGTCAGTTTCAGGGACGAATCGGGGGCCGGCGAGTCCAGTCTTGCTGCGGCCACTCACCAGAAAGAAACTAGCCCCTTTTCCCAAGTTCAATAGAATGACGCACCGCTCTCATGGTGTCAAGGTAGTAGGCCAGGTTGTGCAGGGTGTTCAGGACCTGGGCCAGGACCTCATTCGAGGCATAGAGATGCCGCAGATAAGCACGCGAATAGCGGGCGCAGACCCGGCAGCGGCAGTTGGGATCCAGGGGGCCATGCTCTTCGGCATAGCGCGCCTGCTTGATGGAAATTTTGCCTTGGGAAGTGAAAAGCAGCCCATGGCGGGCGGCGCGCGTAGGCAGAACGCAATCCATCATGTCCACGCCCAGGCGGGCATACTCGGCGATCTCCTCCGGGGTGCCCACGCCCATCAGGTAGCGCGGCTGGCCGGGCGGAAGATGCTCGAGAGTGGCCTCCACAATTTCGCGGGTCAGCCGGCGCGGCTCGCCCACGCTAAGCCCGCCGATAGCATAGCCGGGGAAGCCCATCTCGAGGGTGCGCTCGGCCGATTCCCGGCGCAGGGCCGGGTCCATGCCGCCCTGGACAATACCGAACAGGGCCTGGGTCTCTCTCTCCTGCCCAATTGGCTGAGTGTCGAGTGCTGATTGCCGAGTGCTCGCCCATGGCACTTCCCGCTTATGCTCCTCGAAATACTTCTTGCAGCGCCCGGCCCAGCGCAGGGTCAGTTCCATCGAATCCCGCGCCCGCTGCGGCCCGGCGGGAAACTCGGTACACTCATCGAAGGCCATGATGATGTCGGCCCCCAGGCCGATCTGGGCTGCGGTTGCGCTCTCTGGGCTGAAGAAGTGGGCAGAGCCATCGAGATGCGAGCGGAAGGTCACGCCATCCTCGGTCACCTTGCGCAGCTGGTTGAGGCTGAAGACCTGGAAGCCGCCGGAATCGGTCAGAATGGGGCGCGGCCATGACATGAAGCCATGCAGGCCGCCGAGACGGCGAATCGGCTCGACTCCGGGGCGCAGATAAAGATGATAAGTATTGCCCAGCAGAATCTGGACGCCCAATTCTTCCAATGAGTCCTGCGAAACCCCCTTCACCGAGGCCAGGGTGCCGACCGGCATAAATACTGGCGTTTCGATGACGCCATGCGGCGTGATCAGCCGCCCGGAGCGGCCATTCCCCTGCCGCGCATCAATCTGGAATTGGAGGGCCACCGCTGTGGATTGTAGCAATCGGCCGCCAGGGTCACGGCTTGGACAGGAGTCGCGATCAACCATACCGGCCTGAGCGGCGTCCAAGCCCCGATGCCAAAAGCCGCCTCACCGCCGAAGCCCGAGTTAGGCGCTGAAACCCGCCGCCTCACGGCGCCGGAGATTTTTCATAACGCAGTCGAGGGCGCGCGCGGTGAACTGGAGCGCGGCTCGCGCAACCTGGCTTTCTCCGGGCTGGCCGGCGGCCTGACGTTGGGTCTGAGCGGGCTGACCGTGGCCTGCATCCGCGCGCTGCTAGGCCGTGGCGGCTGGCAGGACCTGGTTTCTTATCTCGGCTATCCGATGGGCTTCATTGCCGTGATCATCGGACGCGCGCAACTTTTCACCGAGAACACCTTGTATCCGGTCATTCTGATCCTGGATGAGCGCCGGTACTTTGGGGCCACGGCAAGGCTATGGGGCATCGTGTTCGCTTCGAACATCGCCGGCGCGCTGTGCTTTGCGGTGCTGGCCGCGAAAACCGGGGCGCTGCTGCCACCGGTTGCCGCTCAGCTTGCCGGCATGGGCGCGGAGGCTGTTCATAACACCGGCAGTCACATCTTCTGGAGCGGCGTGATCGGCGGCTGGCTGATCGCACTGGTGGCCTGGGTGGTCACCGCCAGCCAGTGGACGATCGGGCAGCTGGCCATGGTCTGGCTGCTGACCTTCGTGGTGGGAGTAGGCAAGTTCGCGCACTGCGTGGTCACCAGCGGCGAGATTCTTTGTGCCACCGTCACCGGGACCGTGCCCGCCGCCACTTACCTGCACTGGCTGCTGCTGGCAACGTTAGGCAACATTGTGGGCGGAGTGGTGATCGTGAGCATGCTCAATTACGGCCAGGTGCGCGCAACCTAGGCTCAGGCAAGGGTCACAATCTCACCCGATATCTTGCCATTTTCAACCACCAGGCGGCCGACACTCACCGGCAGGTCAAAGCGCCGCGGCCCGGCGCTGCCGGGGTTGAAGTACAACACCCCATTGAGGTCCTCTTGCTTGGGCACATGGCTGTGGCCGGAAACCACCGCGGCAAAGCGCGCCGCCGCGGGCTTGAGATCGAGGTCTTGCAGGTTGTGCAGAATGTAGATCGCGGTCTCGCCAATTTCGAGCGTGTTGGTGAGCGGCAGTTTGAGCGCCCATTTTCCCTGATCCACGTTTCCCCGGACGGCCCGGACCGGGGCAATCTCTCCCAGCTTCTCCAGCACCGAGGGCTCGCCCGCATCGCCGGCATGGATGATGTACTCGGAGTGTTTGAGCGCGGCGACAGCCTCAGGGCGCAGCAGGCCGTGCGTATCGGAGATCACGCCGATGAGGACGCGAGACATAGCGGACTACACCTCATGCGCTACTTGTCATAGTGCAGCAGCGAGAGTACGTCGTATCCCTTCAGCCGGTCGCGGCCCTTGAGGAAGTCGAGTTCGACCACGAAGGCGAGGCCGGCAATCTCGGCGCCGAGCGATGAGGCCAGCTTGGCCGTGGCTTCAGCCGTGCCGCCCGTGGCCAGCAAGTCATCCACAATGATGACATGCTGGCCCTTCTGCACCGCGTCTTTATGAATTTCGAGGGCGTTGCTGCCGTATTCGAGTTCATATTCGGCACGAGCAACCGCCGCGGGAAGCTTGCCCGGCTTGCGCACCGGAACGAAGCCGGCGTTCAGGCGATAAGCCAGGGCGGGACCAAAGATAAAACCCCGGGCCTCGATGCCAAGCACCAGGTCCACACGCTTGGGCAAATAGTATTCGGAGAGCTGGTCGATCAGCGTGGCAAAGCCCAGCTTATCTTTGAGCAGGGTGGTGATGTCGTAAAACAGAATTCCTTTCTTGGGAAAATCGGGGACTTCGCGGATCAACTGCTTCAGTTGGTCGGAGTTCATGCCCGACTTGGACATTTACCAGGCTCCTTCAATGCGGAATGTGCCCAGACCGGCGGCCGGCTTGGCCTCGAGCTCTTCGACGTCATCTACGCGCGCGGCGCGGGGCCCTTGCTGCAGGCGGGAACGCAGGCCGGAAAGCTGATGGCGCGAGCCCATGGCCAGAACTTCAACGCTGCCATCGGAATTGTTGCGCACCCAGCCGGCAATGCCGAGCAGGTGCGCCTCACGCTCCACAAACCAGCGGAAGCCGACGCCCTGCACCCGCCCCCGCACGATGAAGCGGCGGGCCTCAACGGAATTTTCAGCAGCGCTCATCAGGAGCATTCAGCATTCAGCATTCAGTCAGAATAGGACGAGGGAACACAACACCTTCTGGCTGAGTGCTGACTGCTGAATGCCGGCGGCTCGCTTGCTACGCTCTCGACAGATACACTCCCTCGGCGGTATCGACGCGAATCTTTTCGCCTTCGTTGATGAACGGCGGCACCTGCACCACCAGACCGGTTTCGGTTTTCGCGGGCTTGGTCACGCTGGAGGCGGTCGCGCTCTTCAGCCCCGGCTCGGTCTCGACTACCGTCAAGTCCACAGTCTGCGGCAGCTCAACCCCCACGGCCTTGCCATCGAAGAATTCCACTTTAATTTGAAGATTGGAAATCAGATAGTCCACGGCATCACCGAGCGTGTCTTTGTTCAGCGGAATCTGCTCGAAATTCTCCGTGTTCATGAAGTAGTAAGCATCGCCGTCGTTGTAGAGGTACTCCATGTCAATTTCATCCACGGTGATCTTTTCGATCGGATCGGGCGAGCGGAAGCGGTGCTCGAACATGGCGCCGGTGCGCAGATTGCGCAGCTTGGCTTGAATGAAAGCGCGCAGATTGCCGGGCGTGCGGTGCTCGACGCTGAAGACGGAATGCAGATCATTATTGTGCTTGATGATCATGCCGGGGCGAAGCTGGGTGGCAGGAATAGCCATTGCTGAGTCAATCTCCTTGGTTGCGGCTAGTGGGCCGGGCGGAAGGCGGGACAAGCCACATTTTCCGCCGGGCGAGGATTCTACTGAGCGATTTTATACGCAGTTGATGCGATTGGGAAATAGCGCCGCAGCCACCGTGCGCCTTTCGGCGGACTTCTGATGCGCCAAGTCGCCGCGCTGGGCCTGGACCGAACGGGGAAACCGGTAGGACACTTCTAAGGTACTTCCGTACCTCTCACTGGAATTTTCCGCCGCAGAAAGACAGCTAAAATAGTGCTTGCGGAATCCAAGATTGTGCGCAGCCGAATTGTGCAAACAAACAGCGGAAAGGACTTTATATGCGACTAGGAAAATACCAGATTTCTGAGCAGGAGAGCCAGATCGGCACCGCAGTTACATTTTTGCTGATCGGACTGGGCGCGGGCGCTTTAGCCGGACTGTTGTTTGCCCCCAAGAGCGGGCGGCAACTGCGGCGCGACCTGCGGCGCAAGTACGAAGATGCCCGCGAAGCCATGGAAGAATTTGCCGATGAGGCACGCGGCCGGGTGGAAGAGGCGGTGGAGCGCGGCTCCGAGTGGGTGGAGGAGTTGGAAGAAACCGCGCGGAAAAAGACCGCCCCCATCAGCCGGGCGATGCGGCGGGGATAAGAGGCAGTCTTTCTCTGCGCGCTCCGCGAATCCTCTGCGAGCTTTGCGGTTAGGTGTCGTAGGGGGCAAGGCGGAACAACGCCGGGGCATCCCGCACCCTAACGAAACATTCCCGCGAAAAAGTTCTTGATGGCTCCGAAGAAACCGCGATGCGTGGCGCGCGCCTGCTGGGCCGGGACGGCCGGCAAAACCGCCGGCGGCGGCTGCACCTGAACCTCAAGCGGCGCTGTCTGCGTATTGGCGGCCGGGGGTAGAGCCGCCACATCCGCCGGCGCGGGGCCGGGCGCAGGCTTGGGATCCTTCGCGTTGAAGACGAAGGGCGCATCCACCTGCACGTGAATATCGTTGGCCCGCGAAGGCGGCAGCTTCGCAGTCTCAGGAGAGTTGACGGCAACCTCCGCCTGGCCAGGCAGGGCGGCGGGTTGGGTTGCCGGCGGAGCAGGCGCCTCTGTACTCTCCCCTGAAAGGACGGGTGGGATGCTCTGCGGTACGGGTGCTGCCGAAGTTCTCAGCACCGGCACCCGCGACGCAGGGCAGCCGCAATCCGCAGGCACGGTCGAAGAAATCTGCTTCAGCGTGCCGCGCTCGAACATCACCTGCTGCTCCGGCTTCACCTGGTACATTCCGCTTCCCATCAGCTCAGAAACAATCACCGAAGCGGTATTGCCCGGCAGCGAGCGCACGCAGGTGTTGCCGCGCGAGTCGGCGCTCACTGCGTAATGAAACTCGCCCGGCCCGGCCATCAGGATGCGGAAATCCGGCGTGATGATGGAATTGGCCGAGGTATCCAGGGTGTAGTGGGTCTCCACCGCGCCGGTGCTCATGCCCAGCATAAGCTCGCGCCCATCCTGCGAAGAGGTCACCGAGACGGTGGTTCCCGGGCAGACGCGCACTTCGCCGCCACGTTCCAGGCGCAGCACGGCCGTATCGGAGCCGGCGGTCACCGAGGCCCCGGGCGCCAGGCGATCCTGTGTCATCACCTGTTCGCCGGCGCCGCTGGTGGGCACGAGTGTTGGCGCGGCCGGTGGGTTCGCCGAGGCTACGGCCGCGCTGCTTCCCGGCGGATACAGCCGCACCATCAGCCGGTTGCCGGCAGCATCCCAGCTATAGCGGCAGGCTTTGGCCAGATCGAGCACAATCCGTACCGTGGAAGGTTCGGTCTGGTACTGGTCCACGCGCACCGAGCGCACCTGTTCGCTGCGAAACGCGATCCGCTGGTGCCCGGCAATTAAAGACTTGGGCAAATCAATCACCAGCCGGCGGGGCTCATCCAGCTGGGTGATGACCGGAACCATAGGGCGGGTCGTGATGATTTCAACCGCCGGCCCATCGGGGCCGGGCACCATGCGAATGGAGCGCACCAGGGCGGGGGGCGCCTGGGCCTCACTGAGGGGTGGAAACGAGGCGGCGCTCTGGGCC
>Ga0335078_10015013_pt1 | contig 11491 bp, 13 predicted proteins | sample Lox_Sample_32_FD_206711 | JGI IMG/M metagenome (GOLD analysis project Ga0335078, IMG submission 206711) | Soil microbial communities from Loxahatchee National Wildlife Refuge, Florida, United States - Lox_Sample_3.2 | ecosystem: Environmental > Terrestrial > Soil > Wetlands | place: USA...
CGGTCGACGTCATGATGGCCGCGGGCAAGGACGGACCGGCGGCGGCGCTGTTCGCGCGCATGTTCGTCGCGGGATCGCCCGACAACACGCTTTTTTATCTGCTGCCGGGCGCGCTCTCGTCGGTGCTCGACAACGCGCCGGCCTACTTGGTGTTCTTCGGCCTAGCCGGCGACGATGCGAAGCTTTTGACCACGCAGCTGCCGCTGACGCTGGCGGCGATTTCGGCCGGCGCGTCGTATTTCGGCGCCATGACATATATCGGCAACGCGCCCAACCTGATGGTGAAGTCGATCGTCGAAAGCTACGGCGTCAGGATGCCCAATTTCTTCGCCTATGCCGGCTGGGCGGCGATCTGCCTGTTGCCGTGGCTGCTCGCGGTAATGCTGATATTCTATCGCTAGCCATGCTGCGCCGCGTTTTCCTCATTCTCGTCATTGCGCTCTTCGCCTTCGGCGCGCGGGCCCAGCTCCAGACCTACGACAAGGGCTCGCTGACCATCGACACCGCGCAGGGGAAGCAGCGCTTCACGGTCGAGTTCGCGCTGACTCCCGAGCAGCAGGAGCAGGGGCTGATGTACCGATCGTCGCTGGCGCCCGATGCCGGGATGCTGTTCGTCTTCGAGCAAAGCCGGACCCAGATTTTCTGGATGAAGAACACGCTGATCCCGCTCGACATGGTGTTCATCGCCGCCAACGGCAGGATCGTCGATTTCCACGAGCGCGCGGTGCCCATGGACGAAACCCCGATCCCGTCCAAGGCGCCGGCGCTCGCGGTGCTGGAATTGAACGGCGGCACGGTGGCGCGGCTCGGCATCAAAATCGGCGACGTGGTCCACGCCGCCGCCTTCGGCAACGCGAACTAGCGCTTGCGCGCCAGCGTCAGCCCGTCGCCGATATAAAGCAGCGACAAATCGATGCGTTCGTCCTGGTGCAGCTTGGCGTTGAGCGCCTTCAGGGCGAGCGTGTCCTTGTCGCGCTTCTTCGGGTCGGCGGTCGAGCCGCCCCACAGCGTGTTGTCGAACGCCACCAGCCCGTCCGGCCGCAGCAGCCGCAGCGCCGCCTCGTAATAGGCGTCGTAGTTGTCCTTGTCGGCGTCGACGAAGATGAAGTCGAAGGTGCCGGTGGCGCCGGACGAGATCAGCTCGTCGAGGGTCTTGAGCGCGGGCGCCAGCTTCAGATCGATCTTGCCGTCGAGTCCGGCCTCCTTCCAGTAGCGCCGGGCGATGGCGCTGGTCTCCTTGTTGACGTCGCAGCAGATCAGCGTGCCGTCGGGCGGCAGCGCGCCCGCCACCCACAGCGCCGAATAGCCGGTGAAGGTGCCGATCTCGAGACAGCGCCGGGCCCGCATGAGTTTCACCACGAAGGCCATGAACTGGCCCTGGAGCGGCGGGATCTGCATCCCCGCGCCGGGCAACTTGGCGGTTTCCTCCCGCAGCCGCGCCAGCAGCGGGGTTTCGCGCGAGGAAACGGAAAGGATGTAGTCGTAGAGCTTCTGGTCGAGGGGGAGGAGGCGGACGGTCATGGGCCTGCGTTCCTTGCGCTTTCTTCACGAAGGCTATACCAAAATCCGGTTTCCGGGGCGTAGCTCAGCCTGGTAGAGCGCCAGCTTTGGGAGCTGGAAGCCGCAGGTTCGAATCCTGCCGCCCCGACCAGATGGAGACGACATGACGCTCGCGCGCATCTACCGGCCGGCCAAGACCGCGACCCAGTCGGGCCGCGCGCTGACCGCTTCGTGGCTGCTGACCTACGAGGTCGCGACCCCGCGAACGCCCGACCCGCTGATGGGCTGGAGCTCGGCCGGGGACACGCTCAACGAGGTCCGGTTGCGCTTCGACACGCTCGACGAGGCGGTGGCCTTCGCCAAGAAGAGCGGACTCGACTACACGGTGAGCGAGCCGCACGAACCGCGCTTCAGACCGAAAGCCTACGCCGACAATTTCCGCTGGCAGCGCCCGCGCTGAAAGCGGATGATTGCGGCCGTTTCGCCTTGCGCCGCGCCCATAGCTCAGAGGATTAGAGCAGCCGCCTTCTAAGCGGCAGGTCGTTGGTTCGAGTCCAACTGGGCGCGCCAGTTCCCATATCCCGAGAATGGAGGACGACATGGCATCGGTGTGGAAAGTGTTCCTGGCCGAGGGGATCATCCTCGTCCTGCTCGGCGTCGCCGCGATCGTACTGCCGTTCGCCGCCGGGCTGGCGGTGACCGTCTTCCTCGGCTGGCTGTTTCTCTTCGCCGGCATCGCCGGATTGATCGCCACCTTCAGCGCGCGCGCCACGGCGGGATTTTTCTGGTCGCTGCTGTCGGCGGTCGTGGCGCTGCTCGCCGCCGGCCTCTTGCTGTGGAGTCCGGTGCAGGGTTTGCTGACCCTGACCTATCTCCTCATCGTCTATTTCGTGGTCGACGGCGTCTTCACCATCGCTTTTTCAATCGAGCACCGCCGCGAGCTGTCGGCGCGCTGGCACTGGCTGTTGCTCAACGGCATCCTCGACCTGGTGCTGGCGGCGATCGTGGTGTCGGGCCTGCCCGGCACCGCCGCCTGGGCGCTGGGCTTGATCGTCGGCATCGACCTGCTGATGGGCGGCGTGGCGCTGGTGGCGATGGCGCTGGCGGCGCGTCCGACCTCGGCCTGATTCCTAGAGCCCGGTGCTGAACGGCTCGGGCGCCAGCGCGAGGCGCGCGCGATGCGCGCGGTAGCCTTTCGCCAGCAGCTTCGCCTGGAGCGCCACGCCGAACAATCCCAGCAGGATCGCCGCCTGGAGCGGCCAGCCGGCGGCGCTGAACCCGGCGGCAAGCAGCGCCGCGCCGGCGCCGCCCAGATCCCAGCCGGCCTCGGCGACGAACTGGAAGCGGAACGGGCAGGGCGAGAGCTTGGCCTCGTTGTAGAACACGGTCATCAGCGCCGGCGCGTTGAGCACCGTCACCGCCGCCGCGAACGCGGCGACCGCGACGATCGCCGCCGGCTGCGTCCCGCACAGGGCGCGCGCCAGCACCGCCGCCGCCAGCATCGCGGCGTTGATCGCCTGGGCGTGGCGCGTATGGCCGCGGTCGATCAGGCGGCCGAACGCCAGGCTGCATCCGGCGCCGGCCAGCGCGGCGAAGGCCAGGGTCAGGCCGAAGGCGTCGTAGCGCGATTGCAGCGCGCGGAACATGACGATGTCCCACGCCATCGCCGCGCTGCACATCATCCAGCCGTCGCTGACGAACAGCAGCGCGCCGCTCCATCCCGCGGCGAAGGCACGCGGCGGCGCCACGCGCGCGATCTTGACGTCGGCCAAGCCCAGCAGCGGCGCCACCGCGAGCAGGTTCACCGCCGAGGCGGCGCCGAACGCGGCGAACGGGCCGTATGCCGTCAGCAGCGCGCCGCCCAGGAGCGGTCCCAGCACCGCGGCGACGCCGATCGCCAGCTGGCGCACGCCGATCTGGCTGCCGCGGCGCTCGAGGTCGCCCGACGCAGCGAACAGCGTGTGGAAGCACGGCGCGTAGAGGATGCCGGCGAGCGCGCCGAGCGCCACGAACGCACCGAGCGGAATGCCGACGTCCGAGACCAGCCCAATCACCGGATATTGCACCGCGGTCACGACCGTGCCGAGGGTGAGAGTGCGCTTCAGACCGAGACGCGGCACTACGGCCAGGATCAGCGGCCGGAGCGCGAGCCGCAGCAGCAACACCGCCGCGCTGGTCAGGAAGATGGTCGCCGGCGGCAGACCCTGGCGCAGCAGATAGACGCCGAAGAACACGCCCGAGATGCACCAGGCGAACTGCGCCAGGCCGATGTGCAGCGCGAGACGGTTGATGCCGCGGTTGGCGAATGGGTTCATGCCGCGCCGCTATAGCACGGTTCGCTCCGCGCGCAAGATTGCGTCACGCGCCTGCATCCAAACGGTCGTCATTCTGCAACACGCACGCGGCATAACGGCGCCGTGTCTGGTCCCGCGCGCATCCTCGTTCTCTACACCGACAGCGGCTACGGACACATCGCGACGGCGCGCGCGCTCGAGGCGCATCTCGCGGCCGAGCGCGGCTGGCGCGTCCAATGCGTCGACGTCTATCGCGAGATCCTGACCGGGCTCGACCCGTTCCGTGCGCTCACCGGCATGTCGGGCCCCGACGTCTACAACGAATACGCGCTGCGCCGCGGCCACACGCGGCTGCTCTGGCCGGTGATCGCCGCCGGCTCGTCGGTCGCGATTCGCCTCGGCTCGCCCTTCGTCGTGCGCCGGCTGGCGGCCTGGCTGCGGCAGCACCGTTGCGACATGGTGGTTTCGGTCATGCCGCTGATCAACGGCGCGATCGCGGCGGCGTTGCGCCGCGCCGCGCTCGGCGTGCCGTTCGTCACCGTCGTCACCGATTTCTGCGAGCCGATCCACGCCGCGTGGATCCAGAACCGCGCCCAGCATGTGGTCTGCGGCACCGCCAAATGCCGCGCCCAGGCGCGGCGCTTCGGGTTGCCCGAATCGCACATCCTCCAGGCGCGCGGGCTGGTGGTGTCGCCGCGTTTCGGCCGCCTCGCCGACGCGCTGACGCCCGAGCGCGCGGCCGCCGCGCGCGCGGCGCTCGGCCTGGCGCCGGGTCTGCCGACCGGGCTGATGATGTTCGGCGGGCGCGGCGCCGACCGCATGCTCGACTACGCGCGCGCGGTCGAATCGTCCGCTTTGCCGGTGCAGATGATCTATGCCTGCGGCACCAACGATGCGATCAGCGGCCGGATCGGCTCGCTTCCCGGCGCCCGGAAGCGCCACGTCGCGGGCTTCACCGATGCGATCGAGAGTCTGATGGCGGCGTGCGACTTCTTCGTCGGCAAGCCGGGGCCGGGCGCCATCTCCGAGGCGATGGTGATGAACCTGCCGCTGGCGCTCGAGATCGGTTCGCGGCTCCTGGCGCAGGAGCGCTACAACGCGCGCTGGGCCCAGGCGATCGGCGCGGCGGTCGCGTTCCGCGACGAGCCCGGCCTGGTGGAGGCGATCGCCGGGCTGATCGCGCCCGGCCGGCTCACGGCGATGCGCCGCGCCATCGCGCGCCATCCCAATACCGCGATCTTCGACTTGCCGGACTTGCTCGACAGCGTGTTCGCGCGCCACCGCGCGGCGCAAAGCGCCTAGACCTTAAGCCGCTTTCCGCCAGTCCTTCAGCCAAGCGACGGTGTCGTCGATGCTTTGCGGCCGGGCGAAGTGGAAGCCCTGCATCTGGCTTACGCCGAAGCCTTCGAGCTGGTCGGCGGTGGCCGCGCTTTCGACCCCTTCGGCGATGCAGTCGAGCTGCATGTTGCGCGCCAGATCCACCACCGACTTGACGATGGCGGTGGCGTCGCGCGATTGCGGCAGGTCGGCGACGAACGATTTGTCGATCTTGATGGTCGAGAACGGCAGCTGCTTCAGGCGCTTCAACGAGGAATAGCCGGCGCCGAAATCGTCGATCGCGAGCTTGAGGCCCTTGAGCCGCAGCCGCGCGAACACGTCCATGCTGCGCGAATGGTCGGCCGAGGCGGCGGTCTCGGTCAGCTCGAGCGAGAAACGCTCGGCAGGGACCCTGGCCGCGCGCAGACTGCCGTGGACGCGATCGGGAAAATCGAGCGCGTCGAGATTGCGGCCCGAGACGTTGACTGCAAGGGGGGTTTCGCAGCCGGCCTCCCGCAATTTGGCGTAGTCGCGCGCGGCCAGGGCCAAGACGCCGTCGGTGAGGGCGTCGATCGCCTCGGCCGATTGCTCGGCGAGCGGCACGAACCGGTCGGGCGCGATGCGGCCGTGCGACGGATGCCGCCAGCGCGCCAGCGCCTCGAGCATGATCACGTCGCGCGGCCGGCGCGTCACCACCGGCTGGTATTCGAGGAACAGCTCGCCGCCGCGAATCGCTTCGATCAAGCGGGCGGGGGAGAGCGGACGAAGCCGCTGCGCTAAGCCCTCGAACAGCGCGTTGACCTCGGCCAGCCGCAACGGCTTGGTGACCGCGGCGGCGATTTCGAGTCCCATCGCCTTGCCCATGTCGCGCGCCGCCGACAGCACCCGTCCGTCGAATCCGCTCATCAGCATCACCGGGTTGCGGTAGTGCTGCTCGCTGAGGAAGCGCAGCTGCTCGATGCCGTCGGCGGGGCCGATCTGGAGGTCGAGCACCACGACGTCGGGCGGCGCCGAAAGATAGTGCGAGCGGAAGGCCTCGACCCGGGTCGCGCTCTGGGTGTCGAAGCCGGCGGATTGGGCGACGCGGCAGATGAAGCGGCCGATCGCCGGATCGTCGTCGAGGACCAGGGTGCGCATCACCCGGCCTCCGTGCGTTCCCGCGCCAGCAGCTCGCGGATATGCGCTTCAAGCTCGGCCGGGCGCAGCGGCTTGTAGAGCGCGTCGTCGGCGCCGAGCTTTTTCGCCGCCGAGAGGAAATCGGCGCCGCCCATCAAGCCGCTGCCCGAAATCGCCAGGATCTTCACCCCCGGATCGGCACGCCGCAGCTCGCGGATGGTCTCGATACCCTCCTTGTTGGGCATTAGGATGTCGGTGATGACGAGAGGCGGTGCGTATCGGGCAAAGAGTTCGAGCCCTTCGGCGCCGTCGGCGGCGGCCAGCGACTCGTGGCCCATGTCGTCAAGCGCGCGCCGCAGCATCTGCCGCAGCTTGGCGTCGTCGTCGATTACCAGAATGGTCGCCACGCCGCCCCCGATCCCCCGCACTGCGGCTACAGCCTTGAATTGTCGCCGCTCGTCTTATGCAATCATTAGGGGAAGGCTAAATCAAAAATCCTTCAAGATCAACGAGTCGAAGAAATTCTCTAAAGTTTGTGCAGCTCTGTCTTTACCTGCCCGAGTATTCGCCGAATACCCGCGCGGGCACTGCCCTGTGAATTGCGGTAATCGCGGGAATGGATGCCCTACGAATAGTGGCTTTGTCACCCGACGGTCATAGGACTGGAACAGGAGCGTCGCCGAACCAGGAGTAGAGAGGGGCGTTGTCATCCCCCTGTCGCTGAGGATTCATGCTCGACACATTGGCGTTACGCCCGCCCCAGCCGGTGGAACCGGCCGGCGGCGCGCTCGACCCCGTCGCGCTCACCATGCTGGCGGTCAATCAGCTCGGACCCGCCACCATCCGCACCGCCACCAACGGCAAGGCGGTCACCCTCGAAGTTGCCGACGAACGCGTGGCGCAGATCTTCCGCGCCGCGCTCGACGAGATGCAGAAGACCCGCCGCACCGACCGGCTGGTCGGCATCAAGGTCGCCGTGCCGGCCTAGGACGCGGCGGCGGCCAGAAGCTCGAGCGCGCGGCGCGTGGCTGCCGCGCGGATCGCGGCGCGGTCGCCCGAAAACACCTGCCGCTCGGTCACGGCGCCGGCTCCCAAGCGCGCGACCGCAAACCACACCAGCCCCACCGGCTTGTCGCGCGTGCCGCCGGTCGGGCCGGCGATGCCGGTGACCGCAAGCGCGAGATCGACCGGGGCATTCGCCAGCGCGCCCTCGGCCATGGCGGCTGCGGTCTCGGCGCTGACCGCGCCGTGGCGGGCGATGGTCCCCTCCGGCACGCCGAGCATTTCGACCTTGGCTTGGTTGGCATAGGTGACGAAACCGCGGTCGATCACGTTGGAGGCGCTGGGGATGTCGGTCAGCGCCGCCGCGACCATGCCGCCGGTGCAGGATTCGGCGAGCGCGAGCTTCCAGTGCCGGGCGCGACAGCGCGTCAGCACCTCCTCGGCGAGCGCATGCAGCTTGTCATCCCGCAAGCAGATAACTCCCAACGATCAGCACCAAGCCGGCATAAAGCGCGGCCACCGCGTCGTCCGCCATGACGCCGATCCCGCCGGCGGCGCGCTCGGCGAGGCGGATCGGAAACGGCTTCCAGATGTCGAACAGGCGAAAAAGCAAAAAACCGGCGAGATAGGCCCAAGGATTCGGCGGCGCGACCGCGAGCACGAGCAGCTGTCCGGCGACCTCGTCGATTACCGCCCAGGGCGGATCGGGGTCGCCTGACGCGCGCACCGCAGCATCGCAGACCGCGACGCCGGCGACGAAGATCGCCGCGGCAAGGATCAACACCGCACCCGGTCCGCCCAGCGCCAACGCGATCCAGCCCAGCGGCAGCGCCGCGAGCGAGCCCCAGGTGCCCGGCGCCCAGGGCAGCAAGCCGCAGCCGAACCAACTCGCGAGCAGGATGGACGGACGGGTAAGCGAAAGGCCCGATTGCGCGCTCATCTCACATCAGGCGCAGCGTCGCCACCGCCTGCGCCGCGATGCCTTCGCCGCGCCCGGTGAAGCCCAGGCCCTCGGTCGTGGTCGCCTTGACGCTGACGCGGGACGGGTCGAGCGCAAGAATTTGGGAGATCCGCGCCACCATCGCATCGCGGTGCGGCCCGATCCGCGGGCGCTCGCAGATCACCGTCACGTCGACATGCGCAATCGCGCCGCCCTTCTCGCGCACCAGGTCGGCGGCGTGGCGCAGGAAGCGGTCCGACGACGCGCCGCGCCATTGCGGGTCGCTCGGCGGGAAATGGACGCCGATGTCACCGGCGCCGAGCGCGCCGAGGATCGCGTCGGTCAGCGCGTGCAAGCCGACGTCGGCGTCGCTGTGCCCGACCAGGCCCTGGCCGTGCGGAAGCTTCACGCCGCACAGCCAGAGATGATCGCCCGGGCCGAAGGCGTGGACGTCGAAGCCCTGGCCGGTGCGGATGTCGCCCTGGCGCGACGCCAGCAGCCGTTCGGCGCGGGCGAGGTCGTCGGCATTCGTCACCTTGATGTTGTCGGCGCTGCCCTCGACCAGCGTCACCGCGAGCTTGGCGCGTTCGGCGACCGCAGCGTCGTCGGACAGGTCGAGCCCGGCGCTGGCGCGGTGGGCGGCGAGGATCTCCATGAAGCGGAAGCCTTGCGGCGTCTGGATGCGCCACAGATTGGCGCGGTCCACGGTCTCGATCACACGGTTGCCGGCGCCGCGTTTCACCGTGTCGTTGAGGGGGAGGGCGGGCACCGCCGCGGGCGCCTGGTCGAGCGCCGCGAGCACGCGGTCGACCGTGCCGGCGTCGAGCAAGGGCCGCGCGCCGTCGTGCACCAGCACGCGCGACGGCGCCAATTCGCTCAGGCTTTCGAGGCCGAGCCGCACCGAATCCTGCCGCGCGGCGCCCCCGGCGACCGGCGGCAGCAGGTCAAGCCCAGCGGCGGCTTCGGCGTAATCGGCGGCATCGGCGGGATTGAACACTACGCGCACCCTGCCGATGCCGGCGTGGCGCGATAGCGTCTCGAGCGAATGGCGCAGCATCGGCTTGCCGGCGAGCATCCGGTATTGCTTGGGCCGGTCGCCGCCGAGCCGCGTGCCGCGGCCGGCCGCGACCACGAGCGCGATGCAGGTGGCCATGACGGCGCGACCCTAGAGCAGGCCAACTCGGGTGCCAAGGAGACGCGCTTTGCCGGCCGGACTTGGAGGCTGCGACCGTTGTTCACAGCGTTGTAATTTTTATTGCATTGCACAAGGCCGCCGGTATCCTATGCTCAAATCTTAGCCATCAAATTTTACTGCATAGAAAATGAGCAAGGGGCTGAAACAATTAGGAATTGGGCCGGTCACGGTCGCCGATCCGGTGATCCTGGCCCCCATGTCCGGCGTCACCGACCTGCCGTTCCGGCGTCTGGTCAAGTCGTTCGGCGCCGGGCTGGTGGTGTCGGAAATGATCGCCAGCGAGGCGATGATCCGCGAATCGCGCCGCTCGCTGACCATGGCCAGGACCGAATCCGAGGAGCAGCCGATGGCGGTGCAGCTCGCCGGCTGCGAGCCCGCTGTCATGGCCGAGGCAGCGAAGCTCAACGCCGACCGGGGGGCGGCGATCATCGACATCAATTTCGGCTGCCCGGTGAAGAAGGTGGTCAACGGCCACGCCGGCTCGGCGCTGATGCGCGACGAGGCGCACGCGGCGAAGATCTTGTCGGCGACGGCGCGGGCGGTGAACCTGCCGGTGACGCTCAAGATGCGCACCGGCTGGGACGACCGCAGCCGCAACGCGCCACGTCTTGCTCGAATTGCGGAACAATGCGGCATCCGCATGATCGCGGTGCACGGCCGCACCCGTTGCCAGTTCTACGACGGCAAGTCGGACTGGGACTTCATCCGCTCGGTCAAGCAGGCGGTGACGATCCCGGTGATCGCCAACGGCGACATCGCCACGCTCGACGACGCGCGCGACGCGCTCGCCCAGTCCGGTGCCGACGGCGTGATGATCGGGCGCGGCGCCTATGGCCGGCCGTGGTTCGTCCGCCAGGTGATCCATTTCCTCAAGACCGGCGAGCGGCTGCCCGATCCGCCGCTGGCGCAGCAGCTCGACATCGTCATCGGCCATTACGACGCGATGCTCGAACATTACGGCGCCGCAACCGGCTCGCGCATCGCGCGGAAGCATATCGGCTGGTATTCGAAGGGCCTGCCGGGCTCGGCCGAGTTCCGCGCGCGCGTCAACCACGCGGCGGAGCCGGCGGCGGTCAAGGCGATGATCCGCGAGTTCTACGCGCCGCTCACCGAGCGCAAGGCGGCCTAGATGCCTCTCCGCAGCATCGCGCACAAATTTGCCGGCGGCGAGCCTACGATCGATCCCGGCCAGGTGCTGGCGGCGCTGCCCGACCCGCTGCTGGTGATCGAGCGCGACGGCACGCTGTGTTACGTCAATGCCGCCGCCGAGCAGCTGTTCGACAGCGGCGCGTCGTCCCTGTTGGGCGCCGCGCTGAAGGACATGCTGCCGGCCGACGGGCCGCTGTTCGCGCTGATCGACAGCGTGCGCCAGTCGGGGAACAGCGTCTCCGAATACGGCGTCACGCTCGAGACACCGCGGCTGCCGGCGCGCACGGTGGACATCCATGCCGCTCCAATGTCGGAGGAAGCGCGCGACCGCGTCGTGGTGGCGCTTCAGCAGCGCTCGATCGCGCACAAGATCGACCGCCAGCTGACCCACCGCAACGCTGCGCGCTCGGTAACGGCGATGGCCTCGATGCTGGCGCACGAAATCAAGAATCCGCTGTCCGGCATCCGCGGCGCGGCCCAGCTGCTCGAGGAGAACGCCGGGCCCGGCGATCGCGAGCTGACGCGCCTGATCTGTGACGAAGCCGACCGCATCTGCTCGCTGGTCGACCGCATGGACGTGTTTTCCGACCAGCGGCCGCTCGAGCGGTCGGCGGTCAACATCCACGAGGTGATGGAGCGCGTGCGCGCTTCGGCGGCCTCGGGCTTCGCGCGCCACGTCCGCATCATCGAGCGCTACGATCCGTCGCTGCCGCCGGTCCACGGCAACCGCGACCTGCTGATCCAGGTGTTCCTCAATCTGGTCAAGAACGCCGCCGAGGCGGTGCCGGAAAAGGGCGGCGAAATCGAGCTTTCGTCGGCTTACCAGCATGGCGGCGTGCGCCTGGCCTTCGCCGGCAACGACCACCGCGTGCACCTGCCGCTGGTGATCTCGATCGCCGACAACGGCGCCGGCATTCCCGAGGATTTGCGCCAACACCTGTTCGATCCCTTCGTCTCGACCAAGCACAACGGCAAGGG
>Ga0335078_10015014_pt1 | contig 11491 bp, 14 predicted proteins | sample Lox_Sample_32_FD_206711 | JGI IMG/M metagenome (GOLD analysis project Ga0335078, IMG submission 206711) | Soil microbial communities from Loxahatchee National Wildlife Refuge, Florida, United States - Lox_Sample_3.2 | ecosystem: Environmental > Terrestrial > Soil > Wetlands | place: USA...
ACTGTTTGCTTGGTTTCATCCGAAAGTGGTAATATGACGGTTATGAAAGACCCAATAATTGATAGATCAAAAACGGCCCTGGTGGTCATAGATCTTCAGAAAGGCATAGTCGGACGACAAACCGCTCCCTATGCTTCGGACAAAGTAGTCAAAAATACTGCGGCTCTCGCCGAAGCGTTCAGGATAAATGGAATGCCGGTTTTTCTAGTGAGGGTTGCTTTCTCTCCGGATCGAAAGGACGCATTGAGTCCCATCGCGGACGCATCATGGCCGACCCAAACCCCACCACCAGACTGGGCGGATATTGTCCCGGAAGTCGGACCGAAACCGGGCGATTTCGTGATCACGAAACACCAATGGGGAGCTTTCTATGGGACAGAACTTGATCTGCAATTGAGGCGGCGCGGCATCGCGACCATTGTCCTGAGTGGCATCGCAACGAACTTCGGCGTAGAAAGCACGGCTCGGTTTGCCTTTGAATACGGTTACCATCAGATTTTTGCAGAGGATGCCATGTCCGCCCTCTCAACAGAGGAGCACCAGTTCACCGTTTCCAAATTATTTCCCCGCATTGGTTTGGTGAGAAAAACCGAAGAAATCTTAGCAGATCTACGGTAAAGCTCGAACACGGTGCGGCCAGCGCGGGGGAATCAGCCAGAAGCTGAGGACCACAGCCAGAAAGAAGACCAGATAGGCAGCCGTGAAGACGCCTTCGCCAACGTCGAAGAAGATCAGCGGGTGAAGCCAGTGCTGGATGAAGGACCCAGCATAGCGCTGCTTGGCGCCTGCCAGCAATCGCAATTGGTCCTCCCATGTAGTCAAGGGACAAATAAAGCCCAGTAGTGACTCCGCGGCGACCACGCCCATGGCCGCGAGATGCGCCACGCGAAACCAAATGTTTCGCACGAAGGCCCAGCGCCGAAACCGACCAACCCAAATCAACACCAGCCCAACGACCATAAAGACGACAAAAGCGGCGTGAATCACCAACACCAAATCCGCCAGTGCGAGGCAGAGCCGCTGAAAGAGGGTCATGAGTCGAGGATGCCGCAGCTAGCGCCGGCTGACAAGAAGCCCCGAACATCAACCCGCTTGCCTTTCATCCGACAGGCTTGACTTCACAGGGAAGCGGGGATTCACTGGCCCAACTATGACACATCTCACAGCCAGTCAGCTACGCCGTGCGGCAGCCATGAAATACAAAATCGAATCACTGCAAAAGCAGCTTGTCCGGCTGTTGGGCGGCACCGCTGGCGCTGCCGCTCCCGGCAGGCACCGAAAGATGAGCGCCGCTGCAAGGCGGAAGATTGCGGCAGCGGCCAGAGCACGGTGGGCGAAGGTCAAGGGGCGGGAGTCAGCCGCAAAGCCGGTCAGGAAAGCCAGAAGCAAAATGAGTGCAGCCGCGAGGGCAAAAATTGCTGCGGCGGCGAAGGCACGCTGGAAGAAGGCCAAAGCCGCAGGCAAAAGCACACTGTGAACTAGCGGTCAGGAAAAAACAGGGGTTTGAGCGAACCTTTTCCCGTGTGAAATACCACACCACAAAAGAAGTGACGATGCGTGAGCTCGGTGAGTACGTTGGTAAGGGCTGGGATATTATCGCGACCCGAACTATTCGAAACGTCCAACCAAACGGTTCTTTTGAGGATCAAATTATTTACGTTTTAGGAGAGCCGGTTCTGAAAGAACAGGAGTTTCAAAAAGGATGGAGCACGCAACAACCTTCTGGGTAGGCTTCACAGTGACGAAGGATGGCTAGTGCCGCGTTCCCAAACAAAGCCTTGTCTTTATCGGCTTGAGCCCATGAGGGAAAAATCTCACGTCCGCTTCTTAGAAGAGCGGGCGGCGGCAACGCCGCTCGCCTATCACAGGTCCCCGTCTCTTGTTCCTGTGCCCGAGTCACCTGAAGCCGGCGACTCGTCCCCAGAACCTCGTTGCCCGGAATCTATCGCTGGCTACTGGGATCAAGTCACAAGAACCCTGCCGCCCGGAACCGGAGAAAAGAAACCCGAGACAGAAGAACTGTGACTCGGAATCAGTCGCTGGTGCCCGGTTGCTTGAGCTGGCGACCAGTCCCCAGAAATTGTGACCGAAAACCGGAGACCCGGAACAAACGATAAGAAATCCGAGAAAGAGGAGAACCCCTGCAAACCGATGTCGGGAAAACCGGTGGTCGCCACTATGCCACCCAACGCAAAAAAAGAGGTGCCTGCGGCTAGACCGTTACTTTATCCAACCCTTGTCCTTTGCCTGACGATAGAGCGCGGCTAGTTGCGCAGGGGTGACGAAAACCATGTCGGGATCGCGCTGTACGTATATTTTGGCAAGGATTACGGAAGGGCTTGAGAAGCCGCCAACAAAACCATTCACAAACGCAGGGCGGTGTGAGCCAATTTGCTCGCGCACTTCGGGGAGGAATCCATCCGCGCCATGATCCCAAGTTGATACGTTGTAGAAGATCGGCATGCCGTCGGGTAATGAATAAGTCAACTTGTCGATACCTTGACGATCGGCTCGATCCCACTCATGACCCATGCCTGCGAAAATCGAGTGGCAGAAAGGCAGCGCCTCTGCGTATCGCGGATTCATCGTCACTATCGGACGTGCGAACAGTGCGCATTCCCATCGCTTGCATCGAACGTGCTGTCCAGTCCAGAAAGCCTCCGAGGACACGCTGCGGATCAGAGTAAGCAAGACCATAGTTTCTCACTTGAGTATAGGCCACACCGGAAACATCTGCGATGAATTCCGTCTCCGGTGTGGCGTGTTCGTAAAACCACTGCGCTACGGCAGGCATCAGTTCACGAATTGGTGGTCCCATACCATATGCCAGCGGAAACTTGCCGAACGATGGATCAAGGAAGCATTGTCTATAAACACCCAACCAGGCGTTTTCGTTGTCACCATCGGACATGACCAGGGCGATGTATATCGAGTTTTTTTCCAGTGGCGGGGCGGGTGGCTGTTGCGGTTGCACCAGTTTATCTATGCGGATACCACTCATCACACAGGCATTGCGCAGATAGTCGCTGCAAACGAGCCCCTTTGCATATCGGCTTGCTAAGGCAACGCCCTCCCCTTCACCCATCCCTACGCCTGTGCCTCCATAGGGAAATCCCAGCACCGCTATATTCGGGTCCATCTCGGAGAAAATTTCCGCCATGAGCCGGCGTTCGGCGAAGGTATCAGCACCCGGCTTGGCTTCGTCCACCGATCCCACAACCCAGAACATCACGCTGTCCCATTGGAAGTCATAGGCAAACGTGCAGTCCGCCAAGGTTGGGGGATAGGTAAATCTACAAAGATGATGACTCATCTGGCTTTTGTAATTCGTCCATACCCAGAGCATTCCCTCGGCGTAAGTTTTGAATCGCCCACGTAAATCAATCTTTACAGGCAACCCCAGTTTTTGCGCCAGCTCCGGAGTGGCCACGATCAAATCTTCACATTCCGCGACATCCACCGCCAACAGATCGCCGCGATATTGTTTTGGGTCTGGAATGATTGCGCCTTTATAGGCGCTGGAAAATTCTTTGAAAAGGTCTTCCCAGTTCGTCACCACCTCATAGGTGTCTATGTAGCCTTTTTCCTTATGCCAATCCAGCCAGGTTCGATCCTCCTGATCTTGCTGAATCCAAATTCGCGGCTGTTCGCGGCTCGTCAGACCCTGAAGGCAGGTAATAGCAATCCGTTCCTCACTGCTCAACTGTTCCACGTTCACAACCAACAAATGGCGCGCGGGCGGTTTTGATTTGGGCAAATATGTGTCTCCCCAAGGCCGGGGCGTGACGACATACGGCAGGTTTCCAGGCAGTGGTTCCGGTTTTTGAATCTCGTCTGACTCTGCGAGTCCGGCGCGAAATGCGTCGGCACTTAAATCACCTTTTTCCAACTCACACCAAAGAACCCCGCGCAACAATAGTTGCCCGGCAAAGTAACGGTCTGTTTCATCAGAACCGCCTGCAACTCCTCCCATCCAGACATCCCGCGCCCCGTGAAAACTAGCGCCCAGATGGCGAATAAGTGCCGCCGCAGGATGTTGTTCACCATCTGTGCCAAAGGTGACCAGCGGGAGAACCTGATCTCCCGCAGCAAAACTTTGCGGGTCCAGCCACTGAATATTGCCGATGTCGGTTGGCAACATCTTTTCGTTGAGTCCGAGCGGACGTCCGGGAATGGAGGCGCGAGGATTTTTTTCTTTATCCATCGGGCCACCAAATCCACCCGTATCAATGCCATAGCCGTCATGCCCGAAATAGCTAAAGTGTCCGAGGTCTTTCCATTCGCCGTTGGTTTTGACACACGGATGACAAAACGGAACGCCGTTCATGACAAGACATCCGCCCGCCGCGTGAAATTTACGCAGGTTGTTGAAGGCCATTGCAGGGAAGGCGTTTCCATAGGGCATTACGAGCGCCATAAAACGTTGCGAGTTGAAATTTGTTGGATCCGACAGTTCCGCTGCGGAAAGCGCTTGCGCGTTGATGCCGTGTTGTGCAAGCACTTGAATCATCTTGAAAGGTGGCAGCGAGGGAGTGCCACCGACGGTTGGAAATCCTTCTTCGTCGAACACCGCGACACGCGGCGAACTTACATTTGTGATATTTGTAGTCTGGGAAAGTCCATTAAGGCTTGAACAAAAAAAGATAACTGCCAACCTAAACGCAAAGGAGACAAGCTTCAGCTTTGATTTCTTTGCCATTGCAGAAAAATAGTTGGTTTCCAGCGACTGGCAAGCCCGGCGCGTCCGCCGCTGTCATCAATCCCAAAATGATTTTTCTTCCGCCTTCATCTGATTTTGGCGCGACCATTCGGTCCGTTGCCAATGAAGAACCCGGATTGCGAGAGGTTTAATTAACGTGGGGGCTACTCCGCCAACAGTTCGATGTGCGCTGACGGGGCGTTAGCACCGGAGTCTTTCTTGGGCTTCCGCTTCACCGGCGGCTGACTCAGTCCCCAGGGAGTCCAGACGGCGAAATCGGAAAATAACGCGACCCGTTCCACCGCTTCTCCGTAGAAACGTGGTTCATCATCGTCATATACGTTTTTCTGCCATCGTTTCATCGCCCGCAATAGCTTTACTGCGTCAACACCGCCAGCTTCCGCAACGACCTTCTGTACCACGGAGAGCGAACTCTCAAGACGCTCCCCGTCGCTCTCGGCGAAAATCCGACTCACAATTTCAGGTTGCTCCTGTTGCACCCGCTTGCCGAAGTTGATGCCGGCGGCGACCCAATCAATCAATTCCGCATCTGTCGCAGGGCAGTCCCGCTCGCTCTTCGTACCGCACTCCTGCAAGTGTTCGCGCAGGAACCCCTGCACCGTGGCGCACTCAGTCGGCTGAGCTGTGGAATAGAGCTGGCGGGCCAGTCGCAGCACAGGATGTTCGAGCCGTTCCATCACGGTGAGCCCAATCGAGTCCGTAGCCGAGCCGAGCCAAAACTGCCACAGGATGCCCTTAAACTCGGTTCGGACGTAGGACAAGAAGCCTCCGTAAAAATCGCAGAACTCGGGTTCCAGTTGCGCGAAGGTGGCGGCTCCGAAACCAGCGCGCATCGTCTTCAGGGCGGTTTCGGCAAAAATGGCGTTCAGCCGGTCAGTTGGGGTGTTGGGCCACTTTTCTTCAATCACGCGAACGAACGCGCCGTGGAGTGCTCGCCCGTAGCCTCGTTCGGTCCCGGCCAGCCGTTGCACGATGAGCAATCGGTTTCGGCATTGGCGCAATTCGTGGTCGGGCAGCACTTCGGGCAGGAGGTCGGGCCGGCGGCTACCGAGCTCGTAGCCGGCAAAAAAGGCGAAATACATCCAGTCGTCGAGGCAGCTTTGTTCGCGCGGCACTTGCATGAGGACTGCCTCGCGCACGAACGGGAACAGGAGTTTGACGCCCTCGAATTCGGTCGCACTCGCGCCGCTTTTAAGGAACGCGCGGCAGAGGCCATTTTCCATGCTGAGGTAGGGTGCCCACGTGTTGTACTGCCGGGCCAATTGCTGCTCGCGGGTAAGGTAGTTGATGTTGGCGTACCTTTTCACATCACCCCCCGGTTCGGGTTTTTAGCTTTTTGATCGCCCGTCGCTGATGGGAGCACCGCCAAGAGGAAATCGCGGATTTGCTGCGCCTCTTCAAGACAGGCCGTCCCGAGGGAACGTCGCAGGCGGTGCTTGGTAAAGTCCGGCAGGTGAAGCGTGAAGTGGCACCAGTAGGTGCCGTTATTGTTCCAGAGGTGGTGGTTTGCGTTGCCCGGGCGGCAACGCACCACGAATTTCAGATTATCGATCATAGGATACGTGTTTTTATTGTCACGAGGGCACGCATCAGGTAGGTCTGAAAACAAAAACGCCGTCGCGGCTCACGACGGCATCAGGTTTTCAGGGAGAACAAATTTCGGGAACACTCATTCCCGCACATCCGCCGTCGCATGGGCTACGGCGAAAAGCACCTTGGCGTCTCCTGCTAGGTTGCTGGGTTCAGGCTATCGCCCGAACGCACTCTGATGCACACACTCAATGTTAAAGAACTCTTACTATGACATATTTTAAACGATTTGGTTCAAGAGGGCAAACAGGGCAATGTGTCATAAATGTGGGGCACTGGAAGACGGGAGCCAATCCGCAGCGAATAAAGACCGGCATAATCTTCCGGTTCTCTTTTATCCCCTCCATGCTAGTGAGTGAAGCCAAAAAGGGCCTTCCATCACTGGAAGGCTAAGAACACAGGGGTTCAATAATTCAGTTGGAGAACGTAAAACTGTTGCTGGGCACCTGGATTCATTGCATTGGTGATGCTGACGGTGAAATTGCCATTGGCATCTAACATGTTTGTGGCAATCGGGATCCACTGACTCAACGGCAAATTCAGGTTTGTAGCCGTCAGCGTTCGGTACGTTGCACTCGCGAGACCATTGGTGCAATTAAGCATCAAATTCGCCCCCGACAATTGAATGCTGACTATGCCGCATTGAGGTAAAGGCAAAAGGTCATAACCGATTACATCCAGGGCTGCTAGTTCAACGCCCAAGTCAATAATTGCGCCGGCCTTTATCTCAGCATCCTGCACCTGTGGTGGATGTGGTCCCGCCGTCCACCAATCGCCATAATCAAGCCCTGCGTTTTGATTAAATCGAGACAGAAGATTCGTACCGTCAATGGAAAAGTAGGCGTTGTCGCCGTTCGTTGTAAAATTCCTGTTACCACTCGAATCATAACGAAACAAGTCTTCGGGATAGGAGTGCAAACCTCCGGCAGCTAACGCGGAGCCAAGACCCAGCACCTCATCAATTTCGTGTTCGGCACAGACCATGAGGTCGTATTTCTTCGGGTTAATGGAGGAACGTGAAAGGTTCATCGAAGTTGTATGCAGAGACACGATTCCATCCACGCCTCCTGCAAGTCCCGAGTTCATCCCAATAATTCCAATTGAATGTAGATTTGCAGTCTTCACCCGTATGGTGCTGACACCGGTTAAAGGGTTGGTTGGGGTTGAAATGAGTGAAAGAGCAATCAAGTCATTGGTGGTGGTGGCGTCGTTTTGGAGGTTTGTTAGATATTGCGAATACGGAATGCTCCAATACCACCAGGTACTGTGGCTCAATCCATTCGTCATCTCCTCAAAAGTAATTTTGACGGTAATCGGATCGGAGAACCGGGCCTCGTAAAACTGAATGGCGGTATTGATTGTGTTCTCAATCATCGGCGCATTGGTGTCGGTTGTAATTGAACTGTCCCAACTGGGTTCTATCACCAAACCGCGGGCTGCTGTTCCTCCGAAGACACCCAAAAACACCCCAACCGATCCTAAAAAGGAAATAAAACGGGCGGCTCTCATCACGAATTGCCAACGATGTCTAACTGTGATTATACGACGGTTGGTTCGTACAACTAAATCGGGCAGAAACGTTCCAAATCCGCAGTAACTTATTTTTAGTCAATCTTCCGGTATACTATTATACCATACCACGTCATGGAGTGAAGCCTAAAAGACGCTGGCCGAATTGAAAAAGCTGGATTCAAAGGAAAGTGTCAGGCTGCCAGCGCCGGATCAGGGGACCCAACTTGTGGGGAACGCCCGAACGCAAGACGCGCGGCAAATGAAATCGAGCTGGCTGGTGGCTGAGCAATAGATGGCCAACCGTGCTAAATTTCGAAATCATTTTGGGGTGAATCTTCGTCTCGGGCCTCTTCGCGTGAGTGGGCTGGCTGCGCATCAATTTGAGCGTCGCAGCGAAGGCTCGCAACTGTAGACGCCAGCAGCCGACCCACTGCCTCGCCGCGCTTTCGCGGAGGGATTTCAATCCCGGACTGGACACGGCCATGATGCGAATTTTCCAAAGAATTCATATAAGACCGGTAGCTGCGCGACGTGCGTTTTTTCTGGAACCACTCCGCAATGAGCCAGCCGAGGGTCTCGGTCTGCTCAGCGGGGGGGCGCGAGGCTGAGTTGATTGAGCAAATCGTCAAGCTTCCGCAAAAAATTGCGGTGGTAAGGAATAGGGAACTCGTAAGTTGGTACTGGCCTGAACCCGAGTGACATCGCGACCGGCTCAAGTCGCAGGACCGCTTTGTCCGTGGCACCACAACGCCACTTGGGGACATGCAGCCGACGCGCCAGCACCGCGCGCCAGTGCGGACCGAAGCGACCGCGAAAGAACTCTTTTAAGGCCGCAGCCCGGGCTGGCAAAAGTTCGTGGGCAAGCATGGTAAGATTCAGTTAGCTGAGGCCGCTGGCGACGGTCGGGTTCCTAGTTCGTTGCGGACTATCTCGATAGAGTTAAGCCCGGCCGCGTCCGCGGCTTCCATGGCTTTCATCACGCGCAGTGCTACGTCGGAGCCTTTATCGCCATTCCTTTCAGGACGCTCCACTGCGGTGTCTCCGAGCGCGCGCTGCGTCATGAGTTGGCACGTTTCCGCAGCTTTTACCAAATCGGTCAGCGGACGAGCCGAAAACTCCGAACTGTCCTTACCCCGTTTGGTCAGGAGGCTCATAAGTTCCTCCTCGCTCATCGCGGATAGACGCGAAATCAACTTGTCCAAAATGGACCGCAACCGGTGAGCCTGAACGTAGTGAAGGGCACGATTTATCTCAATCCGAAGTTCGTGCGGGTCGCCCTGACGCAATTCATTCCAATCCGCAATCTTATCCTGCCAGTGCTCGGCGTTGGCAAGGTCTCGAATGGTTTCCTTGTCAAGGTTCATCGCAAAAGCCGTCCGCTCAATGTCGCCACCTAAAACAATGTAGGTTTGAAAGATTTGCGCAACGTCCAAGACATTCTTGTTCAATGACACGTGAGGCATACTTGGTTCCAGCTGATTTTTATACAGTTCACTTGATCGCTACTCCCCATCTATAATATGCCGATTGGCGACCAAAAAGGCAACGAGAATGGGGTACGAGGAGTGAAGTGGCGCCGGTATGTGTGGACGACAAAGGCCCACATTCGACCGACGAGGCTGCCGCCTTGAGCCAATCATTTATCACCCACAACCGATGACCAACGGCCGGTAAAATATAATAAGCGACCGGCAAGCTGCCCCCAAGATTGCCCAAGGGTCCGCGCACAAATTTCCCGCACGAGTGCCCCCAAATTTCGCGCGCGAAGGGGTGAGCTGGTCGAAATATTGAATTTCCCCCCATCGTTTCAGGAGGTGGGGGTGGGGGTGGTACCAAAATGTGCACGTCGATGATGGCGCACACACGCCGCGCCGTGCGCCAATTGAAGAAACATCTGATTAGCTATCAAAAGCTTTCAGAGTCAAATCCGGTTGGCCGTGCCAGATTATCAAAGACTTACGACAATCCGCTCCCGGTCAACAACGGATTTGCGCTCTGATTGTGCTGGACCTCACCAGCACAAGCTACCAGATCCGGCGCTCCCACGGCCGATAGGGATTTCGAATTCCGGAAAGAGGCTCCGCACACATCGCGCGCGCGGATTTCGCTAAGACGGGTGGGCCAGCGCTCCTTAATTCCTCATAGTTCCTCAGTATGGGCAGGCCAATATATTACTGCCGCTCTCCGGGCGAACGAGGTTGTTGCGGCGGGCAAAACGGGGTCCTGCCACCATTGCTATTACTAGTTATGAAATTTGCGCATAAACGCTTGAAATTCTTGGGAATTTAAGTAAATGCAGCGGCTTTTTTGGACAAAAGGCCGGTCGTGGTATTCAAAAAACCTTCAGACCGGTAGTGGTAGTGGCACATCCCCCTTTAGGGGGTGTGCCGCCACCAATACTGGTCCCGCGAAAACCAAGCGCCAGATCCGCGGGCATCAGCCGACCCTCGGGCAGGCTCGGCAGGGCTGCCGGCAGTTTTGCGACAATAGCCCGAGTTAGACCGCTATGGGGTATCCGCCCGCAGGATGAAGTGCTGCTATGGTGACCCAAACCGGCACCGGTATCGGGCTGGTCGATAGGGCTGCTTGCCCCCGGCAGCTTTAGACCCTTTGAATGATCCCTCGCCTGTTACTTTTCCTTGGTCCTTGGTTCTTGGTTCTTGGTTCTTGGTCCTTGGTTTTTAGTTCTCGGTTCCTTGTCATAGGTGCCTGCAACAAGCGCCAGTCCAACTGTTTCTACAGTTTGTTATTCAGTGAAAACCTCGTAGAGCCGCCTTCGCCCAAATAAATCTGATTTCGGCGAAATACTTTCAATTTCGAGCCGCATACAACCTTCACTAAATACGGTCTAATCGGGCAGTTAGTATGAATATCGATTGTTTACAACTATTGGACCGCAGACGGCTCCCGGCGCGGTTGACCCCCGAGCAGGTTGCTCCGTTGCTTGGCTTCAGCGCGCATGACATACCCGTTCTGGTAAAGGCCAAATTACTCAAGCCACTGGGGAACCCGGCACAACAGGCCGTGAAATACTTCGCGGCGGCTGATATTGAAAAATGTTCCCTCGACAGCAATTGGCTGAACCGCGCCACAAGGGCCATTTACAACTGTTGGGCTTCACAAAACCGGCAGCGCGGCAAAGCGGCGCGCCGCGTCAACCTGAACGAGGGAGTTCATGAAAATAACTGACTTACCTCCCGAAGTGGCTGAAATTTTGGTCACTTGCCCAAAAGCCGGCGACGGCGTGAATAATTTTATCATTCGCGCCGCTTGGTGGCTCCATTGGGCAGGGGTCCCCGAAGCTGACATGCCATCCCTGATTGAGGCGGCAACGGAAAATTGCGGCCGCTCTCTGGTCGACGGTGAAATCGACAGGGCAATCGTCAAAAGTGGAAGATATTTCAGAGGTGAGATTGGCGCGGAGAGACGTACACCTAAATGGCCGAAGGCCAACCCCGAACAAATCCAAGCAATTGTCCGAGACGGCCCAAAGCTTCAGGACCTGAGGGAATGGTCACCGGTGAAATGGGCTGACCGTCGAGCCCATACCGACGAGGTCTTGGACGGCCTTTTCCCCGGAAACCCGCTTTTATGTATAGGGATGTCGAAGTTCAAATTTCACACGAGGCCCCGTAATGTGTGGCGCGGTAGGCTTTCCTTCGCTCAGTT
>Ga0335078_10015015_pt1 | contig 11490 bp, 9 predicted proteins | sample Lox_Sample_32_FD_206711 | JGI IMG/M metagenome (GOLD analysis project Ga0335078, IMG submission 206711) | Soil microbial communities from Loxahatchee National Wildlife Refuge, Florida, United States - Lox_Sample_3.2 | ecosystem: Environmental > Terrestrial > Soil > Wetlands | place: USA: Florida...
TTCCAGCGGATGTACGCCGACCAGATCGCGACGAGGGAGATCATGAACGAGGCCCTCCGTGGCTAGGTCGGACGGCACGGCCTCGGCCTGGGTCGTCGCCGCCCTGTGCGCCCTGTCGACCCTGCTGTCGCCGGCGGGGTGCAAGCGCAGCGGGGGGACGGGGGACGCGACGCGCCTCCAGATCGCGGTCGTGCCCAAGGGCACGACCCACGAGTTCTGGAAGAGCGTCCACGCGGGTGCCGTGAAGGCCGCGCGCGAGCTGGACATCGACGTCCTGTGGAAGGGGCCCATGCGCGAGGACGACCTCAAGGAGCAGATCGACGTCGTGCAGACGTTCGTCGCGCAGGGGGTCGGCGGCATCGTCCTCGCGCCGCTGAGCGACAAGGGCCTCGTCGGGAGCGTCAAGGCGGCGACGGCGGCCCACATCCCCGTCGTCGTCTTCGACTCCGATCTGGCCGGCGGCGACACCGTGAGCTTCGTGGCGACCGACAACGAGGCCGCGGGAAGGTCCGCGGGCGACGCGCTCGCCGCGCGCGTGGGCAAGGGCAACGTGGTGCTCCTCCGCTACCAGGAGGGCTCGGCCAGCACGGCCAACCGCGAGAAGGGCTTCGTGTCGTCGCTCGCGACGCACCCGGACGTCAAGCTGGTGAGCGACTCGCAGTACGGCGGGGCCACGACCGAGACGGCGGAGAAGGCCAGCGAGAACCTGCTGGCCGCTCTGCAGGCCGACTCCGGCGGCGTCCAGGGCGCGTTCGCCCCCAACGAGTCGACGACCTTCGGCATGCTGCTGGCGCTCCGGAAGACGGGCCTCGCGGGCAAGACGCACCTGGTCGGCTTCGACGCGTCCGACAAGCTCGTCCAGGCAGTCCGCAGCGGCGAGATCGACGGTCTGGTCGTGCAGCGGCCCTTCGAGATGGGCTACCTCGCCGTCAAGACGATGGTGGCGCACATCCACGGTCAGGGCGTCGAGAAGCGCATCGACACGGGATCCGTGGTCGTCACCAAGGCCAACCTCGACACGCCCGAGATCCAGGCGCTCGTGAAGCCCGATCTGAAGACCTGGCTGGGGGAGTGACCTAGGCCACCACGCGATCGCCGCCGTCCTGCTTGGCGCGGTAGGCGTTCTCGTCGGCGCGGCGCAGGAGCGCGGCGACCGTGTCCGAACCGTCGGCCAGAGCCACGCCCACGCTCGCGGTGACGGGTCGCGTGGCGTCGAAGCGGCTCGCGGCATCGCGCACGCTCGCCGCGAGGCGCTCGGCGACGGTCTGGGCCTGCTTGGCGTCCGTGTCCGGCAGCACGACCACGAACTCGTCGCCGCCGTAGCGCCCCGCGACGTCCGTCGTGCGCGTCGTCGCTCCGAGCGCCGCGGCGATCTCCTTGAGGAGCACGTCCCCCCGCAGATGTCCGAGCGAGTCGTTGACCGCCTTGAAGCGGTCCAGATCGAGCATCACCAGCGCCAGCGGATGACCGCGCCGCACCCGCGCGAGCTCGCTCTCGATGCGGGCGAAGAGGTGCCGCCGGTTGTAGAGGTTCGTCAGCGGGTCGAGCTGGCTCAGCTCCTCGAGCTTCCGGTTCACGTCCACGAGCATCTCCTCGCGCTTGTGGACGCGCTGGACGAGCGCCGTGACGATCGCCGTCGTGGCCGGGACGAAGACCGTCACGAAGCACGTGGCCATGATCGTGTCCGCGAGCTGCGGCCGGCCGAGCGCGGCGATCACCGGAGCGTCGGGCGCGAAGGGCAGCCAGCCCGCCCACTCCGCCCAGACGACGGCGTCGTACGCCGCGGGACCCAGCAGGGCGAGCGCGAGCGCCACGGGTCGGATGCCCACGACGCCGTTGGCCACCCCGGCGAAGAGGTAGAGCGACGCCATCGGTGTCGCGACGCTTCCCAGGCCGTGCACGGTGTAGGTGAGCACCGCCAGGTCCACCAGCCCCGAGAAGAAGCCCCGCGCATGCCCTCCGATGCGCTTGCGGATGAGCACCTGCTCGACGACGGCGATCGCGATGTACAAGAACCAGATCCAGATGTGCCCCCGCGACCGCGGGTAGAACGTCGGCAGGACGACGATCGCGACCAGACCCACCCCGAACCGCGACAAGGCCGCGCGGAACTTGAGATCGTCCCCTGTCATCCCCGCGGCCATCAGCTTACACCACGGTCCCGCGGAGCTTGGCCGTCCTTGCGAGGAGGCGTTATGACGGGGCGGTGCCGGGCCCGCCGCGCGTCGTGCTCCGCGATCTCCGCAAGTCGTTCGGCTCGACCGCAGCCCTCGCGGGAGTCGAGCTGGAGGCCGCGCGCGGGGAGGTGCATGCCGTCCTCGGCGAGAACGGCGCCGGAAAGAGCACGCTCATGAAGGTGCTCGCGGGCATCGTGGCTCCGGACGGGGGCGAGATCACGATCGACGGCCAGCGCTGGGCGCCTCGCGGCCCGGCCGATGCGCGCGCGCGCGGGCTGGCGATGGTCCACCAGGAGCTGGCGCTGTGTCCGCACCTGGACGTGGCAGCCAACGTGGCCCTGGGGATCGAGCCTTCCCGGTTCGGGTTCGTGCGCGCCCGGCTCGCGGCCCGGCTCGTCGGCGACGCGCTCGGGCGCGCCTTCGGCGACCGCCCGGTCGATCCCCGGACGCGCGTGTCCGAGCTGTCGGTCGCGGACCAGCAGCTCGTCGAGGTCGCGCGCGCGCTCGCGACGGCGCAGGTCTCGGGCGGAACGCTGCGCGTCCTGGTGCTCGACGAGCCGACGAGCAGCCTCGGCGCGGCCGACGTCGAGCGCCTCTTCGCGCTCGTGCGCGATCTGGCCTCGGGTGGCACGACCGTCCTGTACGTGTCGCACTTCCTCGAGGAGGTCGCGCGGATCGCCTCGCGCTTCACGGTGCTGAGGGACGGCCGGACGGTCGGCGCCGGCGACGTCGCGTCGACGTCCATCGACTCGCTCGTGCGCCTGATGGCGGGCCGCGACATCGGCAGCGCGTTCCCGCGCACGGAGCGCACGCCCGGCGAGGTGATCGTCGCGGCGCGCGACCTCGCCGGCGCGCGCCTGCCCATCGACGCGAGCTTCGAGCTCCGCCGCGGCGAGGTCCTGGGCATCGCGGGGCTCGTCGGCGCGGGCAGGACGGAGCTGCTCCGCGCGGTCTTCGGGCTCGACCGCGTGCGCCGCGGCGAGATCCGCGTCGGGTCGTTCGTCGGCCCCGCCTCGCCGGGACGCCGGCTCGCCCAGGGAGTCGGCTTCGCGAGCGAGGACCGCAAGGGCGAGGGGCTCGCGACCTCCCTGTCGGTCGCCGACAACCTCACGCTCTCTCGCCTCGGGCCCTCGGGCCCCTCGCTGCCGGCGCGCACGCACGCCGCGGCCGCCCGCTGGATCGAGCAGCTGGGCATCCGGTGCTCGGGCCCCGAGCAGCCGGTCGTGGAGCTGTCCGGGGGCAACCAGCAGAAGGTCCAGATCGCGCGGCTCCTCCATCACGACGTCGACGTGCTGCTGCTCGACGAGCCCACCCGGGGGATCGACGTGGGCAGCAAGGCGCAGATCGCGGCGCTGGTCGACGGGCTCGCCGCCCGTGGCAAGGCGGTCCTCCTGGTCTCGAGCTGGCTCCCGGAGCTGCTCGGCATGGCCGATCGCATCGCCGTGATGCGTCGGGGCAAGCTCGGTGCGGCCCGTCCCGCGGGCGAGTGCGACGAGGCGAGCCTGCTCGCCGAGGCCGTCGGCGCGTGAAAGCTCGGCGGCTGCCGTACGTCGGTCCGCTCGCGGCGCTGGCCGCGACGTGGGCCCTGTTCGCGGTGCTGGCGCCGGGATCGTTCACGCGCGCGTCCAACTTCGTGACGATGGCGAGGCAGTCGACGGTCGTCGCCGTCGCGGCCGTGGGCATGACCCTGGTGATCATCACCGGCGGGATCGACCTGTCCGTCGGCTCCGCGGTCGCCTTCACCACGGTCATCGTCGCCAAGACGCTGGCTGCCGGGCACGGACCGCTCCTGGCCGTCTTGGCGGGCGTCGGTGTGGCGACGGCGTGCGGTACGGCGTCCGGGGCGCTCGTGGGAAAGCTCCGCCTGGCGCCGTTCATCGTCACGCTCAGCGCGATGAGCATCCTGCGCGGAGCGGCCAAGGGCGTGGCCGACGAGCAGAAGATCGACTGCGACCCCCAGGGGCTCGACGCGCTGCTCGTGCCCTCGACCCGCTGGCCTCTCTTTCCTCCGGGCGTCTGGATCGCCGTCGCCGTCATCGTCGCGGGTGCGCTCGCGCTGAGGTACACCCGCTTCGGTCGTCACGTGTATGCCGTCGGCAGCAACGAGGCGACGGCGCGCGTGTGCGGCGTCGACGTACCGCGCATCAAGATCCTCGTCTACGCGATAGCAGGCGCCCTCGCGGGGCTCGCCGGTGTCCTCGAGTTCGCCACCCTGACGGTCGGCGATCCGACGGACTCCATCGGCCTCGAGCTCGAGGTCATCGCCGCCGTCGTCATCGGCGGCGCCTCGCTGTCGGGCGGGGAGGGGAGCATCGCCGGCTCGATCGTCGGCGCGATGCTCATGGCCGTCATGCGGACGGGATGCACCTTCGTCGGCGTGCACAACTGGGTGCAGGAGATCGCCACGGGGGCCATCATCCTGGCGGCGGCGGCCATCGACCAGGTGCGTCGTCGAGGGCGCTGAGGCCGGCCTTAAGTCCGGCATGGCGGGAGCCGTTCCAGGGGGGGACATGGCGAACCCCGCGCTCCACCAGGGCCCCGAGCTACCCCGTGTCGGCGACACGATCGGGCGGAAGTACAGCCTGGTTGGACGGCTCGGCGAGGGCGCCATGGGCGTCGTCTTCGAGGCGATGCACCTCCGCCTCCACCAGCGCCTCGCGGTCAAGGTGCTGCGCCCGGACTTCCAGGGCTACGAGGAGGTCTTCGCCCGCTTCGAGCGCGAGGCGCGCATCACCGCCCAGCTCCGCTCCATCCACACCGCACGGGTCATCGACGTCGACACACTCGAGAGCGGACTTCCCTACATCGTGATGGAGTTCCTCGAGGGGCGGGACCTGGGGGCGGAGATCGACGAGCTAGGTCCGCTCCCCGTGAACGAGGCCGTGGACGTCACGCTCCAGGTCGCCGCGGCGATGCAGGAGGCCCACGACAACGGCATCGTCCACCGCGACCTCAAGCCGGCCAACCTCTACGTGTGCCGCTCCGGCGGCCGGCGCGTGATGAAGGTGCTCGACTTCGGGATCTCGCGGTCCGAGGGCGAGGACAGCAAGATCACGCAGTCGCACAACTGCGTGGGCACCCCCTGCTACGCGGCGCCCGAGCAGCTGGCCGACGCGACCCAGGTGGACGGGCGAGCCGACGTGTGGTCGCTCGGGACGGTCCTGTACGAGATGCTCTCGGGTCGCACGCCCTTCCAGGGCAGCGTCACGTCGGTCGTCGCGCGCGTCATGTCGGAGGCGCCGCCGTGGCTGGGCCTCGTGCGTCCGGAGCTGCCGAAGGATCTCGTCCGCATCGTCATGACGGCGCTGGCCCGCCAGCCCGAGGCGCGCTTCCAGAGCATGCGCGACTTCGCCGCGGCCCTGGCGCCGTTCGGGCTCGAGCTGAGCACGACCCAGGCGCTGACCGAGGCGCAGCGCGGGCGCTCGCGCCTGGGCGAGATCCTCGTCGCGGACGGCCTGCTGAAGCCCGAGCAGCTCCGGCACGCGCTCGCCGAGCAGCGGCGCATGGGGCACCTGCTCGGCAAGACGCTGCTCGATCTCGGCCTCGTCTCGCGCTCCGACTTGCTCGCGGCGCTGGCCAAGCAGCAGGGGATCAGCGAGGCGCCCGGCCCGCTGCCGGTGCTGCAGGCGGCACCCGAGCCGCCGGTCGTCCGCGAGCAGCGCGCCGCCCGGGAGGCGCTGACGTTCGGCGGGACGGTCGCCCGGACGGGCTCGACGGGAGCGCCGCCCGGGAAGGCGCGCCGGATGATGGTGGCCGTGGCGGCGGGCCTGGCGCTCGGCGTGATCGGCGTCGCCGCGACCACTGCGGCCCTGCGCTCGGGGCCGGCCGTCTCGGCGCCGACGGGCATCGTCATGGCAGCTGCAGCCGGCCGACCCGAGCCCACGCCGTCCGTCGTCGCCCCGGCGGCGGTCCTCCTCCCGATCACCCCGGAGGTCTCGCCCTCTCCTCTCGCCGCTCCCGTGCCGCGCCCGAGCACGGCGCCGTCGGCCCGCAGCTCCGCCCAGCACGCGGCCGCTCCCCGCCCGGCGGCCGAGGCCCGCTTCGATCCCACGGGCATCTGAAGAGCCGTCCGCGGATGCCGGTGTGCGAACCTGCACGCGGACCGGGGCGGCGATACCATCGGCGCGATGCGCTCGCTGGCCGTCGCCCTGCTCGCCCTCGGCGCCTGCGCCGGGTCCGTGCCCGTGCCGGCGCGTCCCGGCTACGCTCCGACGCCCGCGATGATCGACGACGATCTGGCCCTGCTCCGAGCTCACGGGGACGTCGAGGTCCTCGAGGCGCCCGGCGGCGGCGTCGTGCTCGTGAGCCCGCGATGGCAGGGCCGCGTGATGACGAGCGCGGTCGAGCCCCACGGCGCGAGCCTGGGCTTCGTGCACCGGGCGTTCATCGAGTCCGGCAAGACCGGCACGCCGTTCGACAACTACGGGGGAGAGGACCGCTTCTGGCTCGGCCCGGAGGGCGGCCAGTATGGCCTGTACTTCCCGCCGGGGGCGCCGTTCGCCATCGAGTCCTGGCAGACGCCCCACGCGATGCAGGAAGGACCGTGGGAGGTCCGCTCGCGCGACGCCACGCACGTGAGGCTCGCGCGCACGATGCGCGTGACCAGCTGGTCGGGCGTCGACTTCGACGTCGCCGTCGATCGCACCGTGCGCGTCCTGTCGGCCGACGCCGTGCGCGAACGCTTCGGCGAGTCGCCGCCGGCCGGCTCGCGGTGGGTCGCCTTCGAGAGCGACAACACGATCACCAACGCGGGCGCCCGTGCGTGGACGCGCGAGACGGGCCTGCTGAGCATCTGGATCCTCGGGATGTACGCGCCGGCCCCGGACGCGCACGTCATCGTCCCCTTCGATCCCGCGGGCAGCGGGCCGATCGTGAACGACGCGTACTTCGGCAAGATCCCCCCCGAGCGCCTCGTCGTGCACGAGCGCGACGGCTGGCTGAGCTTCGTCGCCGACGGGCAGCAACGCGGCAAGATCGGCGTGGGCGCGGCGCGGGCACGCGAGGCGCTGGGCAGCTGGTCGCCCGCGGCCCGGCTGCTGACCCTCGTTCGCTACGCCAGGCCGGTGGCGGCACCGGACGGCTACGTGAACAGCCTCTGGGAGAGGCAGGCCGACCCGTACGGCGGTGACGTCGTCAACAGCTACAACGACGGCCCGACCGGACCGGGCAAGCCCTCGCTGGGCGGCTTCTACGAGATCGAGACGAGCTCGCCGGCGGCCGCCCTCGCGCCGGGCGAGTCGATTCACCACGTCCACGCGACGCTGCACGTCGTGGCGGACGCGACGTCGCTCGAGCCGCTGGTCCGCGAGGTCCTCGGCGTCTCGCTGCGCGACGTCGCCCGCTGACGTCACTTCGCCCGACCCGCCTGCTGCATCTGTCCGAGGTTCGTGCAGCCGAGCGCCAGCCCCGCGTCGCATGCGCGCTTGTAATACACCGCCGCCTTCGCGTCGTCCGGCGGTACGCCGTGGCCCAGCTCGAACATGTGGCCGACGTTGTTGCACCCGATCGGATCGTGCAGGGCACACGCCTTCGCGAAGAGCGCCAGCGCCTTGTCGGGCGCGCGCGGGATCTCGCCGCCGCGCTCGTAGAGGTTGCCCAGGTTGGCGCATGCCCCCGCGACGCCGAGCGTGCAGCCCCTGTCGTACAGGGGCAGCGCCTGCGCCTCGCTCTTCGCCACGCCGATGCCGTGCTCGTACCGGTAGCCGAGGTTGTGGCAGCCCTGGCCGCTCCCGGCGTCGCACGCCCTGCGGTAGAGCTCCTCGGCCGCCACCGGGTCGGCGGCGACGCCCCTGCCGGTGGCCCGCATGAAGCCGAGGTTCGTGCAGCCGTCGGCGCTGCCCAGGTCGCACGCCCGGCCGAAGAGCTTGGCCGCCTTCGCGTCGTCCGGCGCGACGCCCGCGCCATCCTTGTAGTCCAGGCCCAGATCGTTGCAGCCCAGGGGGCTGCCGCCCTCGCAGCCGCGCTGGTAGAACGACGCAGCTCGCGCGGCGTCCCTCGGTCCGCCCTCGCCGCGGTCGAGCAGCTGGCCGAGGTCGGTGCAGCCGGAGGCGACCCCTCGGTCGCAGCCGCCGGAGAAGAGCGAGGCCGCCTTGGTCTCGTCCACCGGGACACCGCGCCCCTGCTCGTAGTCGATGCCGAGGTCCACGCACGCGGCGGCGTCGCCGGAGGCGCAAGCGGCGTCGTGGAGCTCGAACGCCCTGTGGAAAGCCTCGACACCGGCGGAGGCGGACGGAGCAGGCGCGCTCTTCTCGTACACTTCGACTGGATCGCCCGAGGCAACGGAGCCGCCCCGGCTGGAGCTCTTCGAACAGCCGAGGCACCCGGCACACGCGCACGCTAGGGTGGCCGCGACAAGTTCCCCGGCTCGCACGATCGCCACGTCGGTGAGGGTATCAGGGTCGGCAAAAGGCGCGCTGGCAGTGAACCGGACCCCGACGTGGTACGTCTTAAGCAGGGACCTCGTTTGCCCATGAGCAGCCCGCCCCTGCCCGAAGCGCGCTCCACCCCGCCCCCGGGCGTTCCCGGACCGGGCGACGTCATCGGGGGCAAGTACGTGGTCGAGCGGGTCGTGGGCATGGGGGGCATGGGCGTCGTCCTGGCGGCGCGGCACCTCGAGCTGGACGAGATGGTCGCCATCAAGATGCTCCTGCCGCACATGCCGACGTCCGGGGAGCCGGCGATGCGCTTCGTCCGCGAGGCGAAGGCGGCCATCCGCATCCGCAACGAGCACGTCGTGCGCGTCCTGGACGTGGCCCGCACGCCCTCCGGGTCGCCCTACATCGTCATGGAGTACCTGGAGGGCAGCGATCTCGGGCAGGTCGTCGACCAGAAGGGGCCCTTGCCGCTCGAGGACGCCGTCGAGTACGTCCTGCAAGCCTGCGAGGCCATCGCGGCCGCCCACGCGATGGGCATCGTCCATCGCGACCTGAAGCCCGCGAACCTGTTCCTCGCCCGCGCGAGCGACGGGGCGCCGTGCGTCAAGGTGCTCGACTTCGGGATCTCCAAGCTCGCCGAGGGGCCGTCCAGCGGGTCGCCCGGGCTGACGAGCACCGCCACCGTCATGGGAACTCCTTGCTTCATGTCGCCCGAGCAGCTGCGCTCGACGCGCGACGTCGACGCGCGCGCCGACATCTGGTCGATGGGGGCGATCCTGCACGCGCTGCTGACGGGGGCCCCGCCGTACGACGGCGAGTCGAACGCCGACGTGTCGGCCAAGATCATCCGCGACGAGCCCACGCCGCTGCGGGCGCTGCGGCCGGACGCGCCCGAGGCCCTCGAGGCAGCGATCCTCCGGTGCCTCCAGAAGGACCCCGACAAGCGCTTCCCGGACGTGGCCTCGCTGGCGGAGGCGCTCGCGGCGGTCATCGCGCGCGAGAGCACGAAGGCGGCCGCCGCGCGCGTCATCCGCATCGCGTCGGGGGCGGCCGCCACGGCGGCGACGGTGAGGGCGACGTCGGATCCGGACGTACGGTTCGTCACTCCACCCGCCGTTCCCGGTCAGGAGCCGACGCGAACGTCGAGCGCATGGGGCGAGACGCGCCGCGAAGAGCGCCGCAAGCGTCGCGTCGCCTGGGGCATCGTCGCGGCGGGGCTGATCGCCGGGGCCACGGTCTTCGCCGCCCTTCGCCTGAGGGTGGCGACGCCCCCGCCAGCGGCGTCGGCACCTCCGCCGGCCACCTTCGTCCCCGTTCCGCCGCCGGCACCCGCGGCGCCCCAGCCATCGCCCGCGCCCGTCGAGCCGGCCCCCACGGCGAAGGCCTCGACCTCGAGCGTCGCTGCGCCCTCCGTGGCCACCGCGACGAAGGGGCCCGGGGGCAAGGTCCCCCTCGCCCGGCCGGCCGCCGCGACCTCGGCACCCGCGGCGCCACCCTCGGCCAGGCCCGCGACGACGACTCCCCCCGCCACGAGCCAGGGTCTGTTCGACGGACGGGAGTGACGCGACTCGGTTGACAGGGCGCGCCGGCGATGCAGATTGGAGAGCGGCGCGTGGCGTGTTGCCCGCGTCGACGAAACCCGCCGGGAGCGATCAGCCCCGGCCGAAAGGTAGAAAACAGAATGCATCCGTTACACGCGTGGTGGCACGCGCGCCAGAGTGCGTCGTGCGGTGAAGGCGTGGGCTGCGGCCCGCATGGTGGTGGTCCCTGGCGCGGAGGGCATCACGGCCCGCCGTTCGGGGGCCCCGGCGGTGGAGGCGGCGGAGACGACTTCGGCGGGGGCCACTTCGGCGTGCGCCGTCCGCTGCGTTTCCTCGCGTACAAGCTGGACCTGGAGGAAAACCAGGTGACCGAGCTGGCGGCGATCCTGGCCGAGCTCAAGACCGAGCGCGCGCAGGCCGCCGTCGACGAGCGGCGCAGCGTCGCGGCGCTGGCCGACGTCATCGCCGCCGAGGCGTTCGACGCCGAGAAGGCCGGCGCGGCGACGGGCGAGCGCGTCAAGAGCACCGAGAGCGTGCAGAAGGCCGTGGCCAAGGCGCTCGGGCGCATCCACGCGCTGCTCGACCCCGAGCAGCGGAGCAAGCTCGCGTACCTCCTGCGGACCGGCGCGCTGAGTATCTGAGAGGGAGAAAACCGCCAGGGCGCCCGAGACGCCAAGGAGGAGACCAGGCTTGTGCCTGGCGATCTCGGCGTCTTGGCGGTCAACCTCTCCCTGCTTGGTGCTACAGCAGGGCGCGTGAAGTTCGTCGACTCGTGCAAGGTCAAGGTCGCGGCGGGCGACGGCGGCAACGGCTGCGTCGCGTTCCGGCGCGAGAAGTACGAGCCGCACGGGGGACCGTCCGGAGGCGACGGCGGCAAGGGGGGCGACGTCGTCTTCGTCGGCGACGGCGGCAAGACGACGCTGCTCGACGTGGCGTGGACGCGCGCGATCGAGGCGAAGCGCGGCGAGCACGGACGCGGCAAGGACCAGTACGGAAAGGGCGGAGCCGACCGCATCGTCCACGTCCCCGTCGGCACGCAGGGCTTCGACGCCGATACGGGCGAGATGCTCTTCGACGTCGACGCCGCGGGCAAGCGCGTGATCGTCGCCCGCGGGGGCCGCGGCGGACGCGGCAACATCCACTTCTCGACGCCGTACGATCGCGCCCCGCGCCGCGCCGACCCCGGCGAGCCGGGCGAGCAGAAGAACCTCCGGCTCGAGCTCAAGGTCATGGCCGACGTGGGGCTGCTGGGCTTCCCGAACGTCGGCAAGAGCACGTTCATCCGGGCCGTGTCCCGCGCGCGCCCGAAGGTGGCGGACTACCCGTTCACGACGCTCGTGCCTCACCTGGGCGTCGTCTCGGTCGGCGACGAGCAGAGCTTCGTCCTGGCGGACATCC
>Ga0335078_10015016_pt1 | contig 11490 bp, 10 predicted proteins | sample Lox_Sample_32_FD_206711 | JGI IMG/M metagenome (GOLD analysis project Ga0335078, IMG submission 206711) | Soil microbial communities from Loxahatchee National Wildlife Refuge, Florida, United States - Lox_Sample_3.2 | ecosystem: Environmental > Terrestrial > Soil > Wetlands | place: USA...
GGCGTTACCAGCGCCATTGCCGGCGAAATGTCGTGTCGGCATAATGCGTTGCCGTGGGCAAGGGTTGGGCAAAACCGCGCCCCTGCCGTCCCGTCGAGCCTTGCGAAAACGCGCCGCGTCCGGGGAGGAAACACCGCCATGAATATCGCTCAGCCACATCTTGCGCCGACCGCGGCGGAAAGCGCGATCCCGCGCGACTACAACTTCGCCGCCGACCTCTTGAAGCGCAATCTCGACGCCGGGCGGGCAGACAAGGTCGCTTATATCGATGCCCGCGGCGAGTGGACCTATGGCGCGCTGGCCACCCGCGTCGACAGCTTCGGCCATGCGCTGCGCTCGCTCGACGTGCGCCGCGAGGAGCGCATCCTCATCTGCCTGCTCGACAGCATCGATTGGCCGACGGCCTTCCTCGGCGCGATCAAGGCCGGCGCGGTGCCGGTCCCGGTCAATACGCTAATGACCGAGGACGACTATCGCTACATGCTCGCCGACAGCCGGGCCCGCATGCTGATCGTTTCCGAGGAGCTTTATCCGAAATTCGCCGATCTCATCGAGGGGAGCGAGAACCTCGCCCATATCGTCGTGTCGGGCGAAAACGGCCACGGCCATCCGCGCTTCGAGGAATTGCTGGCCGGCGCCGATGTGGAACCGATGACCGCCGCGACGGTGCGCGATGAAATCTGCTTTTGGCTGTATACCTCCGGCTCGACCGGCAGGCCGAAGGGCGCCGTCCACACCCATGCCGATCTCGCGCTCACCCATGCGCTCTACGGCCGGCCGTTTCTCAACATCACCGAGAACGATGTCTGCTTTTCCGTGGCAAAGCTGTTCTTCGCCTACGGGCTCGGCAACGCGCTGACCTTTCCGCTGTCGGCGGGGGCGACGACGGTGCTGTTGCCGCAGCGGCCGACACCGGAAGCCGTGGCTGAGATATTGCGCCGCCACGGCGTCACCGTGTTCTATGCGGTGCCGACGTTCTATGCCGCCTTCCTCGCCAGCGCCGCCGCGCCGGCGCAGAGAGAAACGCGCCTTCGCCTTGGCGTGTCGGCGGGCGAGGCGCTGCCCGCCGAGGTCGGCCGCCGCTTCCGCGAACGCTACGGCGTCGACATTCTCGACGGCATCGGCTCGACGGAAATGCTGCATATCTTCCTGTCGAACCGGATCGGCGAGGTGAAATACGGCACCACCGGCAAGCCGGTACCCGGTTACGAGCTGCGCCTCGTCGACGACGACGGCGCGGTCGTGAAGACAAAGGGCGAGATGGGCGAATTGCAGGTGCGCGGGCCGACCAGCGCGGTGATGTATTGGAATAACCGCGAGCAGTCGCGGGCGACCTTTCTCGGCGAATGGACGCGCTCGGGCGACAAATATGTCGAGGACGAGGACGGCTATTACGTCTATTGCGGGCGCCGCGACGACATGATGAAGGTCTCCGGCATGTACGTCTCCCCCTTCGAAGTGGAGACGGCGCTGCAAAGCCATCCCGACGTGCTCGAAGCCGCCGTGGTCGGCTGGCCTGACAACGAGAAGCTGATCAAGCCGAAAGCCTTCGTGGTGCTCAAGTCGCCGGACCAGGCGAGCGACGGCCTGGCGCGCACGCTGCAGGATTACTGCCGGCAGAAGCTCGCCGTCTTCAAATATCCGAGGTGGATCGAGTTCCGCCGCGAGCTGCCGAAGACCGCAACCGGCAAGATCCAGCGCTTCAAGCTGCGGGCCGAGGCGGAGCAGCACTGAAGGCCCCTCGACCCCGCGCGAGCGGGGACCCAGCTGCGCGCCCCGCTGGCGCGGGAATGAGCGGGGAGGTGCCGCGTTTTGGAGATGCCTTGCGTTTACAATTTACGGGTATTACTAGGATCCGGTCGCACCAAGCAAGCCGCGGTAGCTCAGCCGGTAGAGCAACGCATTCGTAATGCGTGGGTCGGGGGTTCGAATCCCTTCCGCGGCACCAGTTTTCAAAAAATCGGTCGATCCCGTTTCACGTCACGGTCGTTCTGCCGATCGGCATATCGGCATAGATCTTATACTGCTGCGTTTTCGGCTTCGCCTTGTCGTCGTCGTTGACGTATTGGATCGAGCTTTTGCCGAGCAGCGCGGCGGGTAGGATCAAGACGCGAATGAACCGCGTCGGCCGATCCGCAGCCTGGGCAAAGACGCGGTCCGGCCCGCTTTCGTACCAGGCGCCACCCGGCCCGTAGGACGTCGAGCTTCCGTGCGTATCGATGCGGATGCCGCCTTCGAGCAGGCAGCGAATGCCGGGCCCCTGATGGCGGTGCAGATAGGCACAGCCGCCCGGCGGAAAGGCGACGCTGTCGCCGCGCAGCAGAAGGGCGCCGTGCGGCAGCGTATCGAGGCGGGCGGCAAGCTTCTCGCGCGAGAGCAGGCCGGGCCGCCTCGCCGCCGCGTCGGCCTCGCCGACGGCCTTGACCGTGGCGGCGGTTTCGCCACTCCAAGCCTCGCCGTCGCGAAACATGCGACCGGAGATTGCGACGGCGCCATGCACGACAAAAATCATGCGCGGCAGCGCGGGCAAAATGGCTTCTGCCCCGGCCGACAGCACGTCTTCATAAAAACGCAGCACGGGCCGCATGCTGCTCTCCTGCCTTGTCCGAAGGCGGCAGCGGTCGAGGCCGCCGCAATGGCATTTACACCTGTACCTGCCGCCAGCTAAACCGCTGCCGCGGCCGATCTCCACAAGAACATCGAGCCAAAGCAAGCTACAGGGCCGCGCCGCAGAGGAGGAGACGATGCAACGCGCCAAGCCGCCGTTCCGCGCCGACCATGTCGGCAGCCTGCTGCGGCCGCCCGTGTTGAAGGAGGCGCGGGCGAAACGCGCCCGCAACGAAATTTCGGATGAGGCGCTGCGCGCAATCGAAGACAGCGAGATCGACAGGGCGATCAAAAAGCAGGAGGAGATCGGCCTCAAGCTCGCCACCGACGGCGAGTTCCGCCGCTCGTGGTATCAATTCGATTTTCTTAAAGGTCTGGACGGGGTCGAACTCTATCAGGTCGGCGAGGGGATCCAGTTCCACGGCGTCGAGACCAAGGCCGAGAGCGTGCGCACGGTCGGCCGTGTCGGTTTCTCCGGCCATCCGCATCTCGACGATTTCCGCTTCGTCAAGGCGCATACGCGCGTGATGCCGAAAATGACCATCCCGGCGCCCAATATGCTGCACTTCCGTCCCGGCCGCGTTTCCATCAGCAAAGCCGTCTATCCCGATCTCGAACCGTTCTTCGCCGACGTCGCCGAGGCCTTCCGCAAGGCGGTCGCCGCCTTCTACGATGCCGGCTGCCGTTATCTGCAGTTCGACGATACTACCTGGGCGATGATGTGCGATGAGCGCGAGCTCGCCCGTTCCCGCGAGCGCGGCGACCAGCCGGAAAAGCTGCCCGCCGTTTACGCGGGCATGATCAACCATGCGCTCAAGGGCCGGCCGGCGGACATGACCGTGACCCTGCATTCCTGCCGCGGCAATTTCCGCTCGACCTTCATCGCCTCCGGCGGCTACGAGCCGCTGGCGGAACGGCTGTTCAACGAGATCGATATCGACGGCTATTTCCTCGAATACGACAGCGATCGCGCCGGCGGCTTCGAGCCGCTGCGCTTCTTTCCCAAGGGCAGGAAGCAGCTCGTGCTCGGGCTTCTCACCTCGAAAAACGGCGCGCTGGAAAACAAGGACGCCATCAAGCGGCGGATCGACGAGGCGACCAAATACGTGGCGCTCGATCAGCTCTGCCTCTCGCCGCAATGCGGCTTCGCGTCCACCGAAGAAGGCAACGTGCTGTCCGAGGAGGAGCAATGGGCGAAGCTGCGCCTGGTGGTCGAAATCGCCGACGAAGTGTGGGGAAGCTAGCGCTTCTCAAGTGTCGTTGCCGCTTGACCCGGCAATCCATGCGGCGTTGAAGCAGCAAGGACCGCGGGTCAGGCCCGCGGGTGACGACAAGGCAAGTAAAAGGACAATCATGCTACGCGCCAAGCCGCCCTTCCGCGCCGACCATGTCGGCAGCCTGCTGCGCCCGACCGCGCTCAAACAAGCGCGCGAGCGCTTTGCCAAAGGCGCGATCGCGCCGGCCGAGCTTAAGGCGGTGGAGGACCGCGAGATCGAGGCCATCATCCAGAAGCAGGAGGAGGTCGGGCTCAAATCCATCACCGACGGCGAATTCCGCCGCTCCTGGTGGCACCTCGACTTCCTGTGGGGGCTCGATGGCGTCGAGCGCCATGTGATGAACACGGGCGTCGCCTTTGCCGCGGTCACCACCCGCAACGAAGGCGTGCGCGTCGTCGGCAAGCTCGGCTTTTCCGGCCATCCGATGCTCGACCATTTCAAATTTCTCAAGGCGCACACGCAACGCACGCCGAAGATGACCATTCCGGCACCGTCGGCGATCTACGGCCGGCCGGTGGCCACCCCGATCGACAAAGCGGCCTATCCCAACCTCGATGCGTTCTTCGACGATCTCGGCCAGGCCTACAAAAAGGCGGTGCGCGCCTTCTACGACGCCGGCTGCCGCTATCTGCAGCTCGACGAGGTCTTCATCGCCATGCTCTGCGATCCGAAATACCGGACGCAGATGAAGGACCGCGGCGACGATCCGGATTATCTCGGCACGCTGTACGGCGATCTCATCAATACCGCGGTCTCCGACGTGCCCGACGACATGACCGTGACCATGCATCTGTGCCGCGGCAATTACAAATCGACCTTCATGGGGGCGGGCGGCTACGACGCCATGCAGGAGGTGCTGTTCGACCGCATCAAGGTCGACGGCTATTTCATGGAATACGACACTGGGCGCGCCGGCGGCTTCGCGCCGCTCAAGCGGCTGCCCAAAGGCCCCGTCGCCGTGCTCGGCCTCGTCACCACCAAGACTGGCGCCCTGGAAGAGAAGGACGCGATCAGGCGCCGCATCGAGGAAGCGGCCAAATTCGCACCGCTCGATCAGCTGTGCCTCTCGCCGCAATGCGGCTTCGCCTCGACCGAGGAGGGCAATCTCCTGGCCGAGGACGAGCAATGGGCGAAGCTGCGCATGGTGGTGGAGGTTGCAGAGGAAGTCTGGGGGAAATAGCCGCCGCACCCGTTAAGGTCGCCATGGCCGGGCTTGTCCTAGCGATCCACGTCTTTAATGTGCGGCACGACAAGACGTGGATGCCCGGCACGAGGCCGGGCATGACGACTGCTTGAGAAAGGTAAGAGTTTTTCCATGCCAGGAATCGTCAATGGCAAGGTCGCCATCGTCACCGGGGCCGGGCGCGGCATCGGCCGCGGCATCGCGCTGCTCATGGCAGCGCAAGGCGCCCGCGTCGTCGTCTGCGACATCGGCGCAAGCCTCGAAGGCGCCGGCAGCGACACTTCCCCGGCCCATGACGTGGTCGCCGAGATAAAAAAGGCCGGCGGCGAGGCCATCGCCTCGACGTTATCGATCGCCGAGCCGGCCAATGCCGACAAGATCGTGCAGGCGGCGCTCGACGCCTTCGGCCGCGTCGACATCCTGGTCAATAATGCCGGCATCCTGCGCGACCGCATCTTTCACCGCATGAGCTGGTCCGACTGGTCGGATGTGATCAACGTGCACCTCAACGGCTCCTTCAACATGAGCCGCGCCTGCGCCAGCCATTTCCGCGAGCAGAACGCCGGCGCCTATGTGCACATGACCTCGACCTCGGGCCTGGTCGGCAATTTCGGCCAGGCCAATTACATGGCGGCCAAGATGGGCATCGTCGGGCTGTCGCGCGGGATCGCGCTCGACATGGCGCGCTTTCATGTGCGCTCGAACTGCGTGGCGCCGTTCGCCTGGACGCGGATGATCGATTCCATTCCGGCCGAAACCGAAGAGGAGAAGGCGCGCGTCGCCCGCTTCCGCGAGATGACGGCGGAAAAGATCGCCCCGCTCGTCGTCTATCTCGCCTCCGACCGCGCCGACGGCGTCAGCGGCCAGATTTTTTCCGTGCGCAACAACGAAATCTATCTGTTCAACCAGACCCGCCCCATTCGTACCCTGCACCGCTCCGACGGCTGGACGCCGGAAAAGCTCGACGCCCAGCTCAAAGGAGCCTTCGCCTCTTCCTTCACGCCGCTCGAACGCTCCACCGACGTGTTTTCCTGGGACCCGGTGTGATGGCTGCTCCTACCATGACGTCATGCCCAGCCTATGCCGGGCATGCACGTCTTTCGGCTCACCGATAAGATAAATCACGGTTGGCCGGAAGGAGTCCGGCCATGACGGGACGAACACATGACCCTCGTCTACGAAAAGCTGATGGCGCTCAACATTCCTCCGGCGGCGCAGGTTTACGACGATAAGGACTGCATCCTCTATGCGCTCGGCGTCGGGCTTGGGCACGATCCGATGAGCGAGGAGGAACTGGCCTTCGTCTATGAGAAGAACCTGAAGGTGTTGCCGACCATGGCGACCGTGCTCGGCTATTCCGGCTTTTGGCTGCGCGATCTCGATACCGGGGTCGAGTGGGTGAAAGTGGTCAACGGCGAGCAGGGGGTGACGCTGCATAAGCCGCTCGCCGCGCAGGGCGCCGTCATCGGCCGCACCCGCATCGTCGAGGTGATCGACAAGGGCGCGGGAAAGGGCGCGCTCGTCCTCACCGAGCGCGAGGTGAGCGACAAGGCAAGCGGGGAATTGATCGCGACCGTTACCCAGACGGTGTTCTGCCGCGGCGACGGCGGCTTCGGCGGCCCGCCGCGTGAAGCACCGCCACCGCATCCAATCCCGCAACGCGCCCCCGATGTCGTCTGCGACCTGGCCACCCGGCCGGAAGCGGCGCTGATCTACCGCTTGAGCGGCGACCGCAATCCGCTGCACGCGGAGCCGGCCGTCGCCAAAGCCGCGGGATTTCCCCGCCCGATTCTGCACGGACTCGGCACTTTCGGCGTTGCCGGCCATGCCGTGGTCAAGACCATGTGCGGCTATGAGCCCACGCGGCTCGTCGCCTTTGCCGGCCGCTTTTCCGCGCCGGTGTTTCCGGGAGAGACCATCCGCACCGAAATGTGGCGCGACGGCGCGGTGGTGAGCTTCCGCGCCCGCGTAATCGAGCGCGATGTGATCGCCATCAACAACGGCCGCGCCGAGGTCCGTCCATGAGCGAAGCCGCCGACCTCGCTCAAATCCGCGAGGCGGTGCGCGCGCTGTGCGCGGATTTTCCCGGCGAATATTGGCGCCGCCTCGACCGCGAGCGCGCGTACCCGCAAGAATTCGTCGCCGCGCTGACCAAGGCCGGCTTCCTCGCCGCGCTCATCCCCGAGGAATATGGCGGCAGCGGGCTTTCCATGATCGCAGCCGCCGCCATCATGGAGGAAATCCAGCATTCCGGCTGCAACGGCGCCGCCTGCCACGCGCAGATGTATACGATGGGAACGCTGCTGCGCCACGGCAGCGCCGAACAGAAGGCGCGCTATCTTCCCGCCATCGCCCGCGGCGAGTTGCGGCTGCAGGCGTTCGGCGTCACCGAGCCGACCTCCGGCACTGATACGCTGAGCCTGCGCACGAGCGCCGTGCGCGACGGCGACCATTACGTCGTCAACGGCCAGAAAATCTGGACCTCGCGCGCCGAATATTCCGACCTGATGCTGCTGCTTGTCCGCACCACGCCGCGCGCGGATGCAAAGACGCGCACCGGGGGCCTTTCGGTGTTTCTGGTTGACATGCGGGAGATAGGCCACGGGCTGACCATCCGCCCGATCCGCACCATGATGAACCACGCCACCACCGAAGTCTTCTTCGAAAACATGCGGGTGCCGGCGGAGAATTTGATCGGCACCGAAGGCGAAGGCTTCCGCTACATCCTCTCCGGCATGAATGCCGAGCGCATTCTCATCGCCGCCGAATGCATCGGCGACGCCAAATGGTTCATCGACAAGGCCGCGGGTTATGCACGCGAGCGCGTCGTGTTCGGCCGGCCGATTGGGCAGAACCAGGGCGTGCAATTTCCCATCGCGCGCGCCTATATCGGCATGCGGGCCGCCGAGCTGATGGTGCGCGAGGCGGCCGCCCTCTACCAAGCCGGCAAGGATTGCGGCGCCGAGGCCAATATGGCGAAACATCTGGCCGCCGAAAGTTCGTGGGCGGCTGCCGACATGTGCCTGCAAACCCACGGCGGCTTCGGCTTCGCCGAAGAATTCGATATCGAACGCAAATTCCGCGAGACCAGGCTCTATACGGTGGCGCCGATCTCCACCAATCTCGTTCTATCCTACATCGCCGAGCACGTGCTCGGATTGCCGCGGTCGTATTGAAGAGGAAGCGAATGGCGAAATGAGATAGGATTTTCTTCGCTGCCGCCTCTTCGCTATTCGCCATTCGCACCTTGTCGGCGCCAACAAAGACGGAGAAATTGCCAATGGACATCGGCTTCATCGGCCTCGGCAATATGGGCGCGCACATGGCGCGGCGGCTCATCGAGGCCGGGCATCAGCTCGTCGTCTATGACACGCGGCAGGAGGCGATCGGCAATCTGACCGCGCGCGGGGCTAAGGCGGCGCGCTCGCCGGCAGAAGTCGCCGATGCCGCCGAGATGGTGATGGCGAGCCTGCCGACGCCCGACGTGGTGCTTGCCGTCGCTACCGGCGAGCGCGGCGTCATCGAAGGCAAGCGCGTACGCCGCTTCGTCGATTTCTCCACCACCGGCGCCGTGATGGCGCAGCGTATTTTCGCCAAGCTCGCCGCGCGCAGCATCGTGCAGATCGACTCGCCCGTTAGCGGCGGGGTTACCGGCGCCGAAAGGGGTACGCTCGCGGTGATGGCGTCGGGGCCGCGCGCCGAGATCGCGGCGATCGAGCCGGCGCTCAAAGTCATCGGCAAGGTCTTTTTCATCGGCGAGCGGTCCGGCGCCGGACAGACGATGAAGCTCGTCAACAACGTGCTCTCGGCGACCGCGATGGCGGCGACCGCGGAGGCGATGGTCATGGGCGCCAAAGCCGGACTCGATCCGCGCATCATGCTCGAGGTGATCAACGCCGGCACCGGACGCAATACCGCGACCGAGGACAAATTCGCCAAGGCCGTGCTGCCCGGCACCTTCAATCTCGGCTTCGCCGCCGGCCTGATGCTCAAGGACGTCAAGCTCTTCCTTGCCGAAGGCGCGGCACTCGGCGTGCCGACGGAAGTGATCGAGGCGGTGGCGCGTCAATTCGAGACCGTTTGCACCGAACTCGGAGCGGAAGCGGACCTTTCCGCGGTCGTGCGGCCAGTCGAGAACCGCGCCGGGGTCGAGGTGCGCGCCGGCTGAAGTGAGACGGCGGTCATTCAAGCGGCGGACCGAAATTCGCTCCGGACCCGCCGCTGCCCCCAAAATGGCTTATGCGGCAGCGAACGGGCTCTGGTCGGCCGGGATTCCGATGTGAGAGCGAGCGAGCTGGACGAGGGCATGGATCGTAGAAGTCGGGGTCTGTGGCTACTCATCCCATACCCTTGATCCCCGACCGGCGGAAACCTGAGCTAGCAGCGCGACCAGCTGCGCCTGCCGGTTGGTATCGGTCTTCTGAAAGATGCTCTTTAGCTGTTTGCGCGATGTCTCATAGGTTATGCCTAACTCGGCCGCAATTTCGTCAATCGAATCGCCGCTCGACAATCGAGCTGCCAGCCGCGCTTCGGCTGGCGTCAGATTGAATACGCTCATCACATCCCGCTCGACCAATCGAACCCGCGCTTCCAGATCAACCAGCACCGCAACGGATTGACACGGCGCGAAGCAATCGGCGGCGATTCCCGACAGGCGCGAGAGGTAAGCAAGGATCGGATGGCCATCCCTGCGCCGCAAGCTGATCGGAGGCTGCAGAGACCCGCCGCTGGGATGCCAGAGCAGAGCATGGAGCGCGTGGTCCAGTGCTGCCGTCGCATCCTGGTCCCGCGACACGAGCCGCTTGCGGACGATCTGAAGGTCGTGGCCGAGCAACCCTTCGGCGGCTTTGTTGATGCGGAATACTTCTCCGCATCGATCGAACAGAACCACCGCCGATCCGCTGATCTCGAATGCATGGAGCGCCGCCTCTGCGCGCGCAAAGCCGAATGCGCGCGCTGTCGCCGCAGCCGCTGAAAGACTCTTCGACAGGGCGGTTAAGCGGCGGACATCCCGCGGGGCAAACGGGCCTTCATCCGCGGAGCGTTGGATGGCGAGACACCACAAATCGTCGCCGGCGGCAACCTTGACACCGGCCACCCATCGCAAACCCAGCGGAGCGCAAAGCTCCCGATAAATCGGCGTGCGAACGAATTCGTCGGGCGGCCCAACATCAAAATCAGTCATGACGCCACGCCGGATCAACGCGGGAATACCGGCGTGGCGCGGATCGTGCCGGTGCCAACCGTCATGAAAATAGGCGGAAAACAGCTCTCCTACCGATTGACTGATCGGGACACTCGGCAGATGCCCCCGAACCGGCAGCAGCGCGGCTCCGGTACTGCCGGTTACTTGCGCAGCCGTATCCATGGCGCTTTCCCAAAGCGCTGGATTGGTTGCTGCGGCGCAAAAGGCGTCCGTCAGACCCGCCAAATCGCCGGGCCGCACTTTTGCGACCATTTCACCCCCATGGCGGATGCAATTTCCAAAATATTTCAATCACCGACTGCAGTGGAATGCAAGAGTCGAGCGGTCCACCGGCACCGCCGCGACGGTCTGAGGTCTGTGGCTCCACGTTGATACGTGCACGCGCCTCATCAAACCATCACCCTCGCGTGCCGCTGCGCGCGCGACGGGTCATCGGCAACGGAGCGGCTTGGCGCTGCGAAACCATGCGCAGCACCCGCTGCCGCTTCCTGATCTGCGCAGCATCGAGCAGCATCTGGCCGGCCCAGCGGTAGACATTATGGATGCGCACCATGTCGCGCATCAGCCGCATGCGCTCGTGCTGCTCGGATCGCGGCATCAACAGCGCCTGCTCGATCGCATCCGCCATGGCGTCGGCATCGTAGGGATTGACGATCAGCGCCTCGTAGAGTTCGCGCGAAGCGCCGGCAAACGCCGAAAGAATCAGCACGCCTTGCTCATCGTCGCGGGCGGCGACGAACTCCTTGGCGACGAGATTCATGCCGTCGTGCAGGCTGGACACGACACAGAGATCGGCGGCGCGGAACAGTTCATAGACCTCGTCAACCTCGCAGTGGCGCACGCTGAGCATGATCGGGCGCCAGGTCTCGTCGCCGTGGCGCGCGTTGATCGCCTCTGCGAGCGCAGTCGCCTCGGTCTGCAGATTGCGGTAGCTCGCCAGCTTGCTGCGCGTGGGCGCGACGAATTGCGCGAAGATGAAGCGGCGCTTCCACTCCGGATGACGGCTGATGAAGGCGTCGATGGCGCGCAGCCGGTCGACGATGCCCTTGGTGTAATCGAAGCGCTCGATGCCGACGCCGAGATGCATGGTCTCGGGCAAGCCGAGGCGGCGGCGCACGGCGGCCCGGCATGTTTCCACCGACGGCTGTCGCGCCAGCGCCGCCGGCGGCCATTCGATCGAGATCGGATAGGGGCGCACGAAGCTTTCGTGACCGCGC
>Ga0335078_10015017_pt1 | contig 11489 bp, 18 predicted proteins | sample Lox_Sample_32_FD_206711 | JGI IMG/M metagenome (GOLD analysis project Ga0335078, IMG submission 206711) | Soil microbial communities from Loxahatchee National Wildlife Refuge, Florida, United States - Lox_Sample_3.2 | ecosystem: Environmental > Terrestrial > Soil > Wetlands | place: USA...
TGAGGCGAACGCGCCGCCAAGACCCCCGCGGCGAGCAAGCGCACCCGAGCCTGCCCGCCTCCAGGCCAGTTGCCGTGCTTCGCGGCTGCAGGGCCCGGGCCCGTCCTCCCCGCGGCGCAGCGACCCGCTGCCGGATGCCTGCACGCATAGTTGCCGCGGCCGGCCGATGCCGCAGCGGTGCCCGTGGCGACGGCCTCGGCTCTGCGGCCGAAGCCGAGCCTCAGCCGGCCGTGATCAGCCGCAATGGGGCTATCGGCGTATTGCTCAACGGCGTGCCAGGCCGATGAGACCAGCTCGTCAGGCACCCGCGGGCTCCCGCCCTGGCTCCCTGACCAGTAACCAGCGACGGGCTATCCGCTAGCGAGATCGCCTGGCAAGCTTCTGAACTGCAGGAACTGCGGCGGAAGCCGCTGATCCGCTGGGTTGTCGCGCTTGCCGACACGCAAGCACTCACCGCCGCTCCCCCGCACGCCGCTGACCTGCAGCTATGGGATCGGACAGCACCGCGGCCACAGCCGGGCCAGTCCGGCCCACGGACCCGGTCCGACGACTCAGCAGGGTCCTGAGCAGGGGAAACAGCGCGAAGTGGAGCTATGGGGATTCGAACCCCAGACCTCTTGCATGCCATGCGGATCCGGTCCGTCGATCTGCGTCGGAGGGAGTCGAGCGGGGAGCCGCCCACCTGCAGCAACTGTCTGAGTGGGTCGCGGTGAGTCCGAGGGTGCCTGAATACGGTGGCTCCCGTTTGTGGCTCCCCTGCCGACGGTGCATGACCATGGTGAGCCTGGCCCGCGGGTAATGACACGACGGCTCGGCCAGCAACATGCACCACCTCAGCCCGTCAAGACCCTGGCACCACGCCGGACTGATCACCGGGCACCCCGTCAACGACCAAGGCGAATGCCTCTACCCGCCGCCCGGCCCCAACCCACCAGCCCGGGCACAGGGACGAAAGCTCAGCAAACGACACCTCGCCCGCCTCGCCGCTCCCGCAGACGACACGTGAACCCGCCGGGACTGTCGGACCCGCCGCTACCGTCTCCACCAGGACAACAGAACACCCCGCATCGACCCGAAGAGGTGCAGTATGCAGCCCGAGGTTTCGCCCTGGGCGCCCGGCGGCGTGATCAACGAGTACTGCCGGGCAGCGTAGCTTGATCCCATAAATCCCAGGTCAGCTACCATGCGACGGGTTTTGAGGCGGTACACGTTGGCCGTCCTCAGGCGAATTGCGGCGCGCCGCCTTTATCGCTGCGGCGACGGGCCTGGCTCGGTGCGACGCCCTCGCGGGAGGCCCGCTACGTGGCTATCCTGCGCGGATAGTTCGTCCGGTGCTCGTCGCCCAGTTCCCGCACCCGTTGGTAGTCGCGCTCGGCAAACGTGGTGCGCCAGGGCTTGCGCATGCCCGTAATGACCGCAATTGCGCACCGCTGTAAGCCCCGGCCCGTTAGTTGGTCGTGAGTGCCGTTCTCGAGCAGGCAGAAGAGGCGGAACTGCTCACGCCCGGGTCCGGTCAGCCGGATTTCATACCAGCCGCCCATGGCGCCGTGCATGGCCTCCCATTTGCCGCCTCCAGAGAACCGGGGAGGTGGCGCTCCTGCGACCGCGTCCAGCACCGCCGTGAATTCCGCGTCGATCTTGCCGGGGCAGCTATCGAGGAACTGCAGTGCAGGCGTCGTCCCGTCCGGTGCCTTGTAGTAGACGACGGCCCATGGCATCTGTCCGGCGGGGTCCGGCCGGATGCGCTACGAGCATGGTGACGGTCACGTCCCCGCGGAGGCATGGGACTGACCGTAGCGGCCGAAGCTTATGCGCTGGCCGTGACGCGCCCCTTCGTGCTGCTTTCACGCATCGACGGCCGCGCGTCCGCCGGTCGGCGGACAACGCGCAGGTCGGCTCCCAGCGCGTCGGCGAGCGCTGCGATGAGCGGGAATTCCGGGCGCACCTGGCTCGCCGTGAACAGACGCCGGACGCTGGATGCGTTGCGGTTAACGCGCCGGGCAAGTTCCGCCTTGGATATGCCGAGGTCAACCCTCAGCGAGTCGAGGTCCCGGATCACCGCGTCGGTCTGGGCAAGCTCGCGGGCGGTGCGCTCATACGCCAGCCGGTACTCTGGTTCCTCCATCCGGCGCGCCCGGCGACGCTCATGCAAGCTCACGTCGAGCATCTTCGAGTCGGCCATGACCCCTCTCCTGGGTGACGCGTATCTCCCTGGTGACGCGTAGGGGACACATTCACTGTACCTCCTAAGCAACACTCTGCCAAGGATGAGCATTCCGGCGACCGCCTGGCTACCAGGCGTGCCGAGAATCGCATCCACGGCTCTGACCAGCAGAGTTGCTCGCCCGGGCGCTCCGCCGGAGATGATCACCGATCATGTGCCTCCTCTTCCTGTGCGTGCCGAAAACCTCGTCCAAGTCATGCGGCCAGGCGATATTCGTTGACCAGGCCACGACGCGAGTGTGCCTTCGGACGCGGTACTGGTCGAGATCGACCGGTTCGGGCAGCGGCTTCAGCGGCGCGGCGCCGTGCAGGGAGCGGTGCGGCCGGCGCTGGCTATGATGGATCTCGTACTCGCGCAGGATCCCAGGTAGGCGGCCAGAGTCGCCGATCAGGCAGAGCGGGAGACCTTTCTTGACCCAGTCGCGGGTGGCGAGGGTGTGAATTCGGCCTGGTCGCGCCGACCCTGCTGTCCTGGTGCCTCTCGATCCTGCTCGGCGCACGCGCCGTCATGACCGGGAGCGCAGGCCGGCGATCGTCTCGTGCAGCGCGTCGTCCAGCGGTGCCGGACTGATACCGAACGCCTCCATGGCGGCCGTGGAGTCCAGCACGAACAGCTTCCGGATCTGGTACTGGGTCTCCCGCGCCGCGCGAGCCAGCGGGTTGAACAGACCGCCGAGCCACAGCACCGGGTAGGGCATCACGGACAGCCGCGGAGCCGACACGCCGGCCAGCTCGGCGGCCCGGGTCGCCACCTCGCGAAACGACTTCGGCGGCCCGGTCGGCACATGCCAGGCCGGCCCCAGGATCCGGCGTCCGCTGCGACGGCGAGCAAGGTGCGGGCAACGTCGCCGGTGTAGGTCCAGCTGTGCGGCGCGTCCAGGTCTGCCGGGGCCAAGGCCCGTTTGCCCGCGAGCACCCTCGGCAGCACGAGCAGCGTCAGCGGCGACACCGCACCGGCGCCGAGGTAGTCCGAGCTGCGCACCTCGGCCGTGCGGATCCGGCCGGCCCGGTGCTCGTCGAGCGCCTCGTTCCAGATCCGGACCCGCACCTGGCCCTTTTCGGTGTTCGGCCGCAGCGGCAGGCCCTCGGTCATCGGGCCGTCGACCGCGCCGTAGCCGTACAGGTTGCCGGTGGTGACCAGCAGCGCACCGCTGGTCTCCGCTGCCCGCAACAGCGCGGCGGCGAGCGGCGGCCAGTCGGTGACCCACCGGGGGTAGGCAGGCCCCGCGCAGCTGTAGATCACGGCGGCGTCCTCGGCGAGACGGCTCAGCGCATCCGCGTCGGAGGCGTCCGCGGCGACGCGCTCGACGGCCGGGTGCTCAGATCCTCCGCCGCTTCGGGTGACCAGCCGGACCCGCTCGCCACGGTCCGCCAGCAGTTGCGCGGTAGCGGTGCCGATCGCTCCGGCGCCGATCACCAGCTGCACGTCCATGCTCGCTCCTCGGTGCGTGAGTAATTCAGTATCGGCCCCGCGCCGAACGTACGGCGACTTGGTCATCTAGGCGATCTCGGATGCGGGTTGGTGTGCCTGCCGGTGGCGCAGATGGCCGTGCCGGTCACGCCGGCCGGGGTTCCAGTTGCGCCAGGAGCCGCGCCCGGCCGGACCGTTCCAGCCAGGTACCGAAGTCCATGAGGCCTGGGAACGCCTCCCGCAATGGCGCGAGGTCGGTGCCGAGTAAGTCTGGTTCGCCCAGGTGAACAACACCTTCGCGGCCGCGGGACTGTGGTCCCACAAGACCTTGAGCGGGATCTGGGTGTGCGGCACCGGACGACCGGCCGCCGTGCTCAACGCGGCGGCGATCTGCGGCGCGGTCAGCTTGTCGCCGGTGATCTCCATGGCCCGGCCCAGGTACTCGTCCGGTTTCGCGAAGGCCAGCGCGGCGAACGCCCCGATGTCGTCGATGGCGATGAGCTGCATGACCAGGTCGTCACGCCAGGGCACGTTGAGCGAGCCGCGCTGGAAGAACCGCGCCGGGCTGATGAAGTCCTCCATGAACCCGGCCGGGCGCAGGATCGTCGCGGGGACACCCAGGCCGCGGATGTGCTCCTCGATCTGCCACTTGCCGATCCGGATCGAAGAGGCGCCTTCAGGTACGCGTTTAAGCGGCGGCCTGCGGCATCGAGGGCCGAAGGTCTGTGCCCGGGGAGGCTGTCGGCCCTGGCACATGGCCCGCCTGGGGCATAGGCACGTGCTTAAAGCTAGGCGCGACCGCGGGGGGGGTGAGGAACGATGTGATCGAGAAGCAGCGTGGCGGAGAAGGTTCAGGGCGCGGGCAGCAGCGACCGGGCGGGACAGCGGGGCCGGCGCAGCCGCTGGACCCGGCGCAACGTCGCGACGGCGGCGCTGCTGGTGTATGCGAGCACGTTCGTCTGGATGACCGCGGCGTTCGCGGAACCAAGAAGCCCCCCGGTGGGGCGGCGTGGGCGCTCGCCAACGCCGGCGCGCTGGCCAGCTTGGTGTTGTTCACGCTCGCTGCGTGGGGGGTGTTCAAGTCGAAGCCGTGGTGGGAGCGGGCCGCGGCCGCGGGTGCCGTCATCGGCCTAGCGGCGCTGGTGCCCTATGGGATCGCCGCCTCGTCGACTGGCGTCTCCGGGCCTGGGCTCAACAGCGCCATCCACATCGCGGGAAGTGCCGCCGTCCTGCTCGTCGTGCTGGTCCCTGCCCTGGAACGCCGCCTGCAGGGGTGGCTTTGGGGCGGGGCGCGGCCCCGGAAGCGGTGACACGGTGTGGGGATCCGTTGCCAGATGCCGGTTGGTCTTGTTGCTGGGCCGAAGGCCCGGTCGCCGGGGCGGTGCCCGGGGAGGCCTGGCTGAACCGTGCCCGGGGGTTTGCCTTTGCCGCCGCCTTGGGGGCGGGCCTGGCCGTGGTGTATGTGAAGGTTGTCCGGCCGTGGGCGCTGCGGTGGGGGGCGACCGGCCGGGAGGCTGACCGGCGGTTGCCAGGTGACGGGGTCGTGCAGCGAGCGGACTTCGTGGCGACCCAGGCGATCACCATCCACGCCGCGCCAGATCAGGTGTGGCCGTGGCTGGTGCAGATCGGCAGCGGCCGGGCGGGCTGGTACAGCTACGACCGGCTGGACAATGCCGGGGTGCCGTCCGCGGCCGAGATCCTCCCAGAGTTGCAGCAGCGGAAGGCCGGCGACCTGGTCCCGATGGTGGCGGGCAGGGACATCGGGGCCTGGGTCAAGGAGCTGGAACCGGACCAGCGGATGCTGTGGTGGGACCAGAAGGGCGAGTACAGCTGGGAATGGCTGCTGGAACCGGCTGAGGCGGGCACCCGGCTGGTCAGCCGGCTGCGGGCCACGAGGCACCCGTGGACGCGGAGGATGCTGTATGAGGTGGTGGCGACGAATGGTGACATCATCATGACCAGGAAAATGCTGTGCGGGATCAAAACACGTGCCGAACGCCTGGCGGCCCTCTGCCCGGTCCCGGCGGGCGGGAGTCCCCGGTCATGAACCCGGCCCGGATCCTGCGGTACGCGGCGGCGGCGGCCGGCGCCGGACTGGCCGGGTTCGGGGCTTACGCGGCGGTGTCGTGGGCCCGGTATGGGCACGCCGACCCGCAGCGGCATCCCCGCGATGAGCTGCTGGACCGCTTCATGCCGCAGCCGGAGGTGGATGAGTACCACCGGTTGAAAGTTCGCGCGCCGGCGGCCGTCACGTTCGCGGCGGCCAAGCAGATGGACATCCAGGCCTCCCCGGTAGCCAAGGGCATCTTCTGGCTGCGGGCGATCCCCTCCTTGCTGCAAGGCGAGCCGTTCCGGCCGCAGGGGCCGAGGGGGATCGTGGCCGAGACGCTGGGCCAGGGGTGGGGCGTGCTGGCCGAGGTGCCCGGCCGGGAGATCGTGGTAGGGGCCTACACCCAGCCCTGGCATGAGCATGTCACGTTCCACCCCCTGCCACCGGAGGAGTTCGCGGCGTTCAGCGAGCCGGGCTACGTGAAGATCGTGTGGACGCTGGCGGCCGAGCCGGCCGGGCCGGGCGAGTCGTGGTTCGTGACCCGTACCCGCGCAGTCACCACCGACCCCGAGTCCCGGAAGAAGTTCCGCCGCTACTGGGCGCCGATGTCGGCCGGGATCATTCTCATCCGCTACGCCGGCCTGCCCCTGGTGCGCAAACAGGCCGAACGCCAGGCACGCCAGGCGGATAGAGCCGGCTCGCAGACGGTCACCAGCCACAGCGAGTAGGTCCCGCCGCAAGGCGGGAAGGGAGGAGGAGCGATGGCATCGCGGCCTGATCTTGATGCCGTGCCAAAGCCGATCACACCCGGCCCGCAGATGCAGGCCCTGGCCCGGTTCCACCCCGACTACACGTGGACCGGGACGATCGAGGAAGGCGGGATGGGGCCGGGCACGCCCGCCATGACCGCGACCGGCCGGGGCGAGCATCACCAGATCCAGGACGGCGGTGGATCGTAGGCACCTACGAGCAGGACCAGTACCTGGCCGATGGCACCTTCGTGCTGAAGTGGCAACTGCACTGGGTCGCCGGGTGGGACCCGGCGCACGGCGAATACCGGGCCACGATCGCCGACAACTACGGCCACGCCGACGTCATGCGGGGATGGATCGATGGCGACCGGCTGACCTTCGAGACCATCGGCGACCCGCCCGCCTGCCTGCGCCTGACCTGGGACATCAGCGACCCCGCCAGCATGACCTGGCGGAACGAAATGTCAGTGGGCGGCGGCCCCTGGTCACTGGTCGAGGAATACCACTGCCAGCCCACCGAGAACCACGCGCCGGCGCCCTGAGCGTGGCACCTGGTGAGCAGCCGGCGGCGCTGACCCGGGGTTGCCACACTCCGGCATTGGCTCAGGTCACGCGGTGCCGCCGCGTCTATATCCCGAAGAAGAACGGGAAGCTCCGCCCTCTCGGGCTGCCCTCGTGGTCCGGTAAGCTGGTCGGCGAAGTGGTCCGCCTCCTGCTGGAGGCGATCTACGAGCCGTGCTTTTCCAGCGGGTCGCACGGTTTCCGGAAAGGCCGCGGGTGTCATACCGCTTTGCGGGACATCCGGGAGACCTGGACCGTGTAGGGCTCGATTACTCGATCTGGCCTGGCCAGGCTTGCGGGCTGAGATGATCGCTGAGTGATCTTCTCGGCCGGCTACCTGCTCGCGCGCTGCCTGCTCGACGGCCTGATGGTGCTGGCCCTGCGGCCGGGCGGATACGCGATCATCGAGGCTGCCAACAACATGCATGCAGCTAACCGCGGGCGTTACCTGCTCCGGGTGAGCGGATCCCGGCCTCAGCCGTGCAGCTCGGATACCGCGGCGGCATCCCGTTCGTGAACCATCACCCAGATACCGTTGCCCGCCAGCTCGAGGCGGCCGGACTGCAGATCAGGCGCCTGCTGTCGGTATCCAACCTGCGCCACCCGCTCATCAAGAAGGCGCTGCCGGAGCGGGTGATGCTCAGCGTCGAGCGGGCCGCTCAGGAACGACTCGCCCGGATCCGCTTCGGGCCGAGCATGTTCTTCCTGGTACGGAAATAGCGCCCGGCCTTACCTTCTGCCCTTCCTTCGAGGGCTGCGGTAGCCGCCACTCGTCATCGCGCTGAAGTGCACGAACACGGCAGGTGTCGAGAACAGCGAGTATGAGCGCAAGGGCCGGGACAGTCACTAGCCGGCGCGTTGAAGCACGGCTCGCTGCCAGGTACCGGCAGACATTCCCTGGACGAACACGCTAAACGGCTGCGACTCGCAGTCGGCTGGCCGCCTGCGCGAGCCGCCGGCACCTCACGCGGGCATAGGCGTCTCAGGCCCGCGCTCTTTCTTGCCTTCTTGCCGCGATGATGGCCACCCCGCTGACAATCCTGCCTCCCAGCCGCCCCGGCGGCGCGGGCCTGCGCCGCACGGGGCCGCGACCGGTCCCGGCGGAACGGGTTGACACCGGACGTCAGATGACGTGCAGCTCAGGAACCGGACGTTTGAATATGTAGCTGGTCAGGGACCAGGTGGCGCCCCAGTCGGTGCCCCTGTTGCCTCCCTGCTTGTCTTCCTCAACGCCGGCAAGTTCCCAGCCGTCAGTTCCGAGCTGGTTGAGCAGGTCCAGCACAGTCTGCTCGCTGTCGGAGAGGTTGTCGTCTGCTCCCGCACCGGGCCCGTGCCACAAGATCGTCCGCGTGTGCTCCTCCGTGCGCGCATCCACGATGATCGTTAGCTGCGCGTACTCCCAGACTGACATGGTGCCTAGTGTCCCCCGGTACTCCCGGCTGACACGCAGGACTGACACCAACGGGGCCCGGACATCGCCGTCGCGAGAGGGACTACTGGCCGAAGCGCCATGCCCGGGAGCGGGACAGGGACGCACACCCAGGCGGCCACGCCGATTCCACATGCCTTTATCTGGCGGTCTGCCCCGTGTACTCGCTGATGGCGACCAGCATGCGTCCAGGCCATGTCGTCGCGGCTGCTGTAACGGACGCGTACCCAACGGGCTGACCTGCGCCGGCGCCCGCAAGGGCGCCGGCGAAGCATCGGCAGCGGCACACGCGGGCGGGGTTCAGCTGGCAGATCACGCTGCCGGAGGCATGGACCAGCCGCGGTGGGCCTCCGATGGCCTGCCGGCTGTTGCCGAGGGGACTGGCCGCGCTCGACACGCTGTCCCGCGCGATGGCGGGTCGTTGATTGCGTGGCTGGCACGACGGGCGCGGATGTAGCGCGGAGCGGTAGAACGCCGCGTAGTGCAGCAGCCATCCCGCCAGGCCAATCAGGATGACCACGTCGATCGCGCAGCGGGCCGCGTGGGTGATGTGGGTGACGCCGACCAGCAGCACGGGGCCGGCGGTAGTGGTGAGCGCGGCGAAGTCGGAGCAGCTGTGCGCGCAGCCGCCGAGGATGAAGTGAGGATGAAGTACTGCGCGGTCAGCGGGATCGGAGGCGCGGTCAGCTCGCTTAGGTACAGGTCGCTTTGGGTAGCCATCATCTGTCCCGCGAGACGGCTCACGTCCGCTGGGTGCGCACGTGTTACGCTCCTCCCACGTCTGTGACCCAGGGGGCAAAATGACCGGATTGATACGAAAGAGCCTTGATTCCCCGGAAGAGACCAGGCCGTTTCATGACGGCAAGGGCAAGCTCGAGCTGGTGAATCTCGAGTCTGGAGCAGTCGGCCGCGCCACATTCGAGCCGGGCTGGCAGTGGTCGAAGCATGTCAAGCCCATCGCGCAGACTGAGAGCTGCCAGGCCGCTCACATGGGCTACTTTGTCTCCGGCAGGATGAAGGTCGTCATGGATGACGGCGAGGAGATGGAGTTCGGCCCCGGAGACTTCGCTGTCATGGCCCCGGGGCACGACGCCTGGACGGTCGGCAGCGAACCTTGCGTCGTCATCGATTGGCAGGGCTTCGCCGACTACGCCAAGGGCTAAGGCTGGCAGCGGGTCGTGCGCCTCGAGGCCATGGGCAGTCGCCTTGAGGTGCTCGCCGACTGATGCCCTGCGCGTGCCGAAAACCTTGTCCAAGTCATGCGACCAGGCGATATTCGTTGATCAGGCCACCGAGGCAGCCCGGCCGTGCCGCCGTGCTCCCAGGCGGGCGGTCGATCAGCATGGCCAGGTCATTGACGTCCTGCTGTCCGTGCGGCGTGACCTGGCGGCCGCGCGGCGCTTCTTCACCCTGTAGGGCTCGATTACTCGATCTGGCCTGGCCTGGCCAGTCTTGCGGACTGAGATCATCGCTGAGTGATCTTCTCCGTCACCTACCTGCTCGCACGCCGTCTGCTCGGCTGCCTGATGGTGCCGGCCCGGCGTTAGGTGTCCAAGGACGCCCGAGCTCCTGGTGCTCCGGCACGAGAACGCGGTGCTGCGCCGCCAGATCGGCCGGGTCCGCTACCAGCCGGCCGACCGGCTGTGGCTCGCGGCACTGTCCCGGCTGATCCCCCGGCACCGGTCGGGCGAGGTCTTCGCGGTGACCCCGGCGACGCTGCTGGCCTGGCACCGGCGACTGGTCACCCGCAAATGGGACTACACGAACCGGCGGCGGCCCGGACGGCCGTCCACGGCAGCCGCGATCCGGAAGCTCGTGATCCGCATCGCGACGGACAACCCGGCCTGGGGGCACCGGCGGGTGCAAGGCGAGCTCGTCAAGCTCGGTCACCCGATCGCCGCCTCCACGGTGTGGCAGATCCTGCATGACGCCGGGATCGGCCCAGCACCCCGCCGCAAAGGGCCGACTTGGAAGCAGTTTCTGACCGCGCAGGCCCGCGGGATCCTCGCAGTCGATTTCGTCCATGTGGACACCGGGCTCTTGCGGCGCATCTACGCCCTGATCATCATCGAGCACGGCACCCGCCGCGTTCACCTCGCGGGCATCACCGCGAATCCCGATGCCGGGTGGACAACCCAGGCAGCCCGTAACCTCCTGATGGACCTCGGCCAGCGCGCTGCTTCCATCAAGTTCCTGGTCAGGGATCGCGCCGGCCAGTTCACCGGCTCATTCGACGCCGTGTTCATGGCGGAAGGGATCAGGATTCTCGCCAGCCCGCCGCAGGCGCCGAGAGCGAACGCGATCTGCGAGAGAGTCATCGGTACCCTGCGTCGGGAGCTCTTGGACCGGTTGCTGATCGTCAATGAGCATCATCTGCGGCAGGTGCTGACCGAGTACATGCGGCATTACAACACCGCCCGGCCGCACCGGAGGATGTCCCGGCCTTCGTAGAACTTGAGAGTGGCGGTCCCCCACCTGGAGCCTGCCGGGTGGTAGGCCACGGGTGAACGGACAAGGAACACCCGAAGGAGAGGGACCGCCGTGAGCAACACCTACCAGAAGAAGTCTCGCCGTGCCCAGCCTGACTCGGAGCTGGACGAGGTCACCGTTCCCGAGCAGGTGACCGTGTCGATGGCCGAGATCGCCGAGTCGGCGAAAGAGGGCCTGCTGGCCCTGGCCGTAGGCACCGGCCTGCAGGTCATGACCGCGATGTTCGACGAGGACGTGACCCGGCTGTGCGGGGCAGGCGGCAAGCACAACGCGGACCGGACCGGGTACCGGCACGGCACCGAGGCCGGGTCGGTCACCCTCGGCGGGCGCCGCATCCCGGTCACCCGGCCGCGGGCGCGAGCCGCCGACGGGTCCGGAGAGCCAGAAGGTGGAAGCGGCGGCCGCCTCGGTGAGCAGGTCGGCGGTCTCGCGCCGGTTCGTCGCCGCGACCGAGACCGCGGTGGAGCAGCTGATGTCGCGCCGCCTCGATGACCTGGACCTGGTCGCGTTCATGGTCGACGGCGCCGGGTTCGGCGAACACTGCTGCGTGCTCGCGCTGGGCATCGACATCGA
>Ga0335078_10015018_pt1 | contig 11489 bp, 11 predicted proteins | sample Lox_Sample_32_FD_206711 | JGI IMG/M metagenome (GOLD analysis project Ga0335078, IMG submission 206711) | Soil microbial communities from Loxahatchee National Wildlife Refuge, Florida, United States - Lox_Sample_3.2 | ecosystem: Environmental > Terrestrial > Soil > Wetlands | place: USA...
GTCCGCCGCCGCTACCGCCGCGAGGACCTCGGCGTCGTCAAGCGCGCGCCGGCGCGCGAGATCGGCCGTACTTTCTTTGTGGCGCTGCCCGCGCTGCTGCTGCCGTTTCTGATCCGCGCCGCGGTGGTCGAAGGCGTCGCCACCGCGACCGAGGTCTCGACCATCGGCATCGCCTATGCCGCGGTGGCCGGGCTCGTCGTCTATCGCCGCTTCGACTGGTCGGCGCTCAAACCGATGCTGGTCTATACCGCCGGGCTCTCCGGTGCGATTTTGCTGATCATCGGCACCGCAACCGGCATGGCCTGGGGCCTTACCCAGTCCGGCTTCTCGCGCTCGCTTGCCGCCGCGATGACTGGGCTGCCTGGCGGCGCGGCAAGCTTCATGGCGGTGTCGATCGCAGCCTTCATCGTGCTCGGCTCGGTGCTCGAAGGCATCCCGGCCATCGTGCTGTTCGGCCCGCTGCTTTTCCCGATCGCGCGGCAGGTCGGCATCAACGAGGTGCACTACGCCATGGTGGTGATCTTGGCGATGGGCATCGGACTGTTCGCGCCGCCGTTCGGCGTCGGCTATTACGCCGCTTGCGCCATCGGCCGTGTCGATCCGGCCGCCGGCATGCGGCCGATCTGGGGCTACATGGCCGCGCTTGTCGTCGGCACCGCCATCGTCGCCGCGGTGCCGTGGCTGTCGGTCGGCTTTTTGCGGTGAGAGGTCATTCCTCGCCCACTCGTTCTATGGGGGAGGAAGGCTCCTGCTACGGGCAGGGATGCCGCAACCCGTCGTAACCGAGATAGGTTCCGCTCGCCGGATCGTAGGAGCGGAACCGCGACTCGCAATATGCCACCGAACCGCCGCCGCCAATGACGGGTGCGGGTGCGACGGCGTAGCCGTAATTCGGTTCGTAGGCGTAACCTGGGTAATAATCGTAATAGCCGGGCGCCCACAGCGGCGAGGTTGCCGCCGCCACGGCGCCGCCGACTACGCCGGCGGCGACTGCGCCGGGCCAGCCCCAGCCGCCACGCCAGCCGCCGTGCCAACCCCACGCCGCCGCGGCGGGCGATGCGGTCGCCGCTATGGTGCCTGCTGTGAGCGCGAGCGCCGCCGCGCCGCTCAAAAGTTTCGATCTCATGTCGTTCTCCCGATACTGAAAGTTCCAAATGTTTGCAGCGTGCGGCGACGGTGATCGCCGTCCCGCTGCGTCGTTAATGGCAATGATTGGCTGTTGTTCCCGCGCCGGCGATTGCGCCGCTCCGCATTAGGCGCGTATAGCGCGTGCGCGGATAAAATGCCGCAGCAAAGATGAAATATTTTTCAGGATCGCGGCTAAAAACGGACTTTGCCGCTCGCGATGCCAGCGGCGAGCGCGGTGTCGAGCGGCACGAAAGCCTGACGGCGCGCATCGTCAAAATAGATCGGATCGCCGATGATGGTGAGATCGAAGCCTTCGCGCGCAAGCGCGCCGGTCTTGTGCTTGAAGGTCGAAGTCGCGTCGATGCGATCCTTGAGCCGCAGGAAAACGGGCCGCGCATAGGCCGGCAGCCGGCGCGCGATATGTGCGCGCAGCGCGCCGAGGTCGAGCGCGGCGTCAGTGGCGAGCGTCGCCATGCCGGCTTTGCCTTCGCTGCCGGGAACCACGACGCCGTAGACGGTTGCATCGCGGACGCCGGGGAACTCCGCGAGCACGGCGGCGACTTCCGCGGCCGACACGTTTTCGCCCTTCCAGCGGAAGGTGTCGCCGATCCGGTCGACAAAATAGAAGAAGCCGGCCGCGTCCATGCGCATGAGATCGCCGGTACGAAACCAGGCGTCGCCCGGCTCGAACACGTTGCGCAGAATTTTGCGCTCGGTCTCCGCGGCGCTGGTGTAGCCTTCGAATGCGCCGCCCGCTGCCGCGCTGTCGCCGGGTTTGGCGATCCTGCCGATCGCTTCGCCGACCTCGTTGGTCGCGCAGCGCATGCAGCGGCCCGTGGCGTCGCGCGCGGGCTCGCCCGCGGCAGCGTCGAACTTCACCAAAGCGAGCGGGAAGCGGTGGATCAGGAACGGCGGCACGCGGCCCACCGCGCCGACTTTGCCCTCGACATTGTAGAGCGACACGTTGCCCTCGGTCGCGGCATAGAATTCCAAAATGCGCGGAATGTCGAAACGCGCCTGGAACTTCTCCCAGATATCGGCGCGCAGGCCGTTGCCGCAGGCGAGCCGCAAGCGATGCGCGCCCTCGCGCGGATGCGGCGGCGCATTGACGAGATAACGGCACAATTCGCCGATATATTGAAACAGCGTGCAGTCCCATTTCGCGACGTCGTCCCAGAATTCGCCCGCGGAGAATTTCTCGCGGATGACCACCGATCCGCCGCGCGTCAGCAGCGCGCCGATCGCCACCACGCCGCCGACGGAATGGTACAGCGGCAGGCAATCGTACATGCGATCGTCCGGCGCCGCGTTCATCAACGCGCCGAACCACAGGCTCCATTGCATCAGGCGGCGATGGCTGACATTGGCGGCTTTCGGCAGCCCAGTGGTGCCGGACGTGTAGATGCTCAGCGCGCGGTCGGCGATCGTCACGCCGCGGCGCTCGGCCGGAGCAAGCGGCACGCCGGCAAAGCGCTCGATCTCGCGGTCGACGCGCGCGAATTTGCGCGTGTCATTTTCGGCGCGGCCGTGCAACCAGATTTTCGGCCGGCCGACCAGTTCCGCCGAGCGCAATTGCGCGACAAGCTCGCCGGCGACGATGATGTGTTTGGGCGCAACGATATCGATGCAGTGCGCCAGCGCCGGCCCGCGCAACTGCGTATTGACGAGCGACACGACGCCGCCGACGGACGTAACGCCGAGCCAGATCGCCACATAGTCCGGCTGGTTCGGCATCAGGAGACAAACGGTTTCGCCCTTGCCAAGCGCCTGGTCGAGCGCCCAGCGGGCGTAGCGGCGGCTGCGCTCGACGAGCGTCCGATAGGACAGCGCGCCGCGCTCCGAAATCAGCGCCTCGGCATCGGCGCGCTGGCGCGCCGCATCCTCGATAACGTCGAGCAGGATGCGCCGCGGATGGCTCGGGATCGGCGCGGTCGCCTCGAGCGCGCGCACCCAGTCGTGCAGCGCGCCGTCCGCGCCGCGGCTGCCGCGCGCCCGCTGGTCGATCTCGACGAGAGCCATGATTTGAGCATCGTCCAACAAAGTGAATCTTTCGCTTCAACAATGGATAAAATTTGAACGAATCGAAGGCGTCACGCGCACCGATGCCGCATCGGTCTTGTAAACAATTAACGTTATTCCCTCGAATTCGCCGCAGTCGGGCTGTTCCGCCTTACTCGGCACCGATAAGAAACCCAATTGCGTTTAAGGTCGAGGCAGGGTGGCGTGTTTTCCGATTGCTGGCGGCAGGCATGAAAAACGAGACACTGGCCGTTCACGGCGGCTACGAATCCGATCCGACGACCAAGGCGGTCGCGGTGCCGATCTACCAGACGGTGGCCTACGAATTCGACAGCGCCGATCACGGCGCCGCTCTGTTCAATCTCGAAGTCGAGGGCCATCGCTACAGCCGCATCAGCAATCCGACGGTCGCGGTGCTGGAGCGCCGCGTGGCCTTGCTCGAAGGCGGCGTCGAGGCGCTGTGCGCCAGTTCCGGCCAGGCGGCGTTGAATTATGCGGTGCTCAATCTCACCGCGATGGGCAGCAATATCGTCTCGGTGCCGCAGCTTTACGGCACCACTTACACGCTGTTCGGCCACATCCTGCCGAGCCAGGGCGTCACCGTGCGCTTCGCCGAGACCGACAAGCCCGACGCGATCGAGAAACTGATCGACGAAAACACGCGCGCCGTGTTCTGTGAGAGCGTCGGCAATCCGGCCGGCAATATTTGCGACATCGAGGCGCTGGCGGCGGTCGCCGGGCGCCACGGCGTTCCGCTTGTCGTCGACAACACCGTCGCCACGCCGATTCTGCTCCGCCCGATCGACTACGGCGCCGACATCGTGGTGCATTCGCTGACCAAGTTTCTCGGCGGCCACGGTACGACGATCGGCGGCGCCATCGTCGACAGCGGCAAGTTTCCCTGGAAGCAGCATCCGCGGCGGTTTCCGCAGTTCAACGAACCGGATGCCTCCTATCACGGCCTCGTCTACGCCGATCGTTTTGGCGACGCCGCCTATATCGCGCGCTGCCGCAGCGTCTATCAGCGCACCACCGGCGCGGTATTGTCGCCGCTTTCCGCCTTCCTGCTGCTGCAGGGGATCGAGACCGTGGCGCTGCGGGTCGAGCGCCACGTCGACAATGCGCGTCGCGCCGCCGAATTCCTGCGCCAGCATCCGCGCGTCGAGTGGATCAATTACGCCGGCTTCGCCGACAATCCCTATCACGCGCTGGCTGAGAAATATCTCGGCGGCCGCGCCTGTTCGCTGCTGACCTTCGGCATCGCCGGCGGGCTCGAGGCGGGCAAGCGGTTTTATGACGCGCTGCGGCTGTTCAAGCGGCTGGTCAATATGGGCGATGCCAAGTCGCTCGCGTGCCATCCGGCGTCGACCACGCATCGGCAGATGTCGGCGGAGGAGCACCGCCAGGCCGGCGTCAAACCGGAGATGATCCGGCTGTCCATCGGCATCGAGCATATCGACGACATCATCGGCGATCTCGATCAGGCGCTGGCGGTCTCGCGGCCGCGGCGATCGGCGCTGATTGCCGCCGAATAAAGGGTGACCGATGCCGCTTTCCCTGGATCGTGGACGTTCGGCATCGACGCTCGATTTCGACGCGGCCAATTGCATCACCATCGGCCTCATCAACAATATGCCGGATGCCGCGCTTGAAGCGACCGAACGGCAATTCGTCGCGCTGATCCGGGCGGCGACGCCTGACGTCGCAGTGCTGTTGAAACTGTTCGCCATGCCCGAACTGCCGCGCGGCGAAAATGCACGCCGCTTCATGGCCGAACGCTATCGCGACATTGCCGCGCTGTGGGGTACGCCGCTCGACGGCTTGATCGTGACCGGCGCCGAGCCGCGCGCCGGGAATCTGATGGACGAGCCCTATTGGGAAACTTTGAGCAAGGTCGTCGATTGGGCGAGGGACCATACCTCGTCGACCATCTGGTCGTGCCTTGCCGCGCATGCCGCGGTGCTGCATGCCGACGGCATCGAACGCCGCGCGCTCAAAGAAAAATGCTTTGGGGTGTTCGATTGCCGGCTCGCAACCGACCATCCGATGACCGAGCATTTCCCCGAGCCGTTGTGGGTGCCGCATTCCCGCTACAACGACCTGCCCGAACCGGCGCTGGCGGCTTGCGGTTACAAGATCCTCACCCGTTCGAAGACCGCGGGCGTCGATACGTTCGCCAAGCAGGACGGCAGCCTCTTTCTGTTCTTTCAGGGCCACCCGGAATACGAGGCCGATACGCTGTTGCGCGAATATCGGCGTGACGTCGCACGGTTCCTGTCGGGCGAGCGCGAGCATTATCCGGAGCTGCCGGCGGGCTATTTCGGCGACGCGGCGGCAGCGGTTGCGGAAATCTTCCGCTCGCGGGCCCGGGCGGATCGGCGCAGTGAGCTCATTGCCGAATTCCCCAAAGCGGTCCTCGAAGCCGGCCTGCAGTGCCCGTGGCGCGCCGCGGCGCTCGGCGTCTACGAAAAATGGTGCGCGTTCTTGAGCGCCCGTAAGGCCGAGCGGCGGACCGCGCCCTTGCCGCCGGCTGGGGTGCGGCTGCGCCGGACATGGCGGGATTGGCCGCTTGGCACGCGGCGAATTGTCGACAATCCGGCGCAATAGCAGCCGGCTGGTGAATTGCCGCTTTCGGCGAATTTACGTTTTTTTGGCAGTGGTGCAGTTTAATGGCCGTTCGCAAGGCCCCGGAGAATCTTGTGCCGCACCCCGTCGTTTTTGCCGTTCCCGCCGATATCGAGCTTGCTCCCGCGCCGATCCCGCCGCACTGGATCACCGAAGGAACTCCGGTGGCGAAGTCGAAGCGTCTGGGCACCAGCGCGGACGGCACGGCCTCGATCATTGCCTGGTCCTGCACTCCGGGACGTTTCACTTGGCGCTACAGGGTCGACGAGGTCGTTCACGTCATTTCCGGTGAGCTTTCCGTCACGGACGAAAACGGGCAAAGCCGCCGCCTCGGGCCGGGCGACATGGTGTTCTTCCCGGCCGGCAGCATGAGCCACTGGCATGTGATCAAAGAGGTGAGGAAGCTCGCCGTGTGCCGCCAAAGCATGCCGCGCCTGTTCGGTTTCGCGCTGCGCGCCTGGAACAAGCTCGCCGCCATGCTTGCGGGTCTCGGCGAGGAAGCGGATCCGCTCGGCAGCGGCGCTGCCGTCGTCAGCGATACCGAACGCGCCACCGCAGCCTAAACGCATCAATCCAGTCCGATGGCTCACATGCCGATCCGCCGCGTCATCACCGGCCATAACGCGAACAACACGGCCAAGGTTATCCTCGACGGGCCCGCGACCAATACCAAGACGCCGCGCGAGGGCGTCGCCTCGACGCTGATGTGGTGTACCGACCGAATGCCCGCCGATGTCGCGATCGGCGAGGACGTCGAGGACATGGGCGCGCGGATTCTTGGCACGCCGCCGCCGGAGAACGGCTCGCGCTTCATTGTCATGGAATTCGCCCCCGGCATCGTTTCCGAAATGCATCGCACCGAGACGATCGACTATATCGCGGTGCTGTCCGGGGAGATCGACATGGACATGGACGAAGGCAGCGTCACCTTGCGCGCCGGGGACGTCATGGTCCAGCGCGGCACCAATCACGCCTGGGTCAATCGCAGCGCTGCGCCGGCGCGGCTTGCCATCGTGCTCATGGATGCCAAGCCGCTCGGCATCGGCCATCCGCGGCTGCGCGGCCAGCAGGCGCGCTAGGTCAGATCGCAACTGCCTCATCCATCGTCACGCGCGCCGGAGCGAGCGCGGCGGCAAGCGCCGGCAGCTTGGCCCGATCGCAAAAAGCCGGGATCACGGTTTTCGCCTGTGTCGCTTGGACCAGCGCAATCGTATCGGAGAGCCGCGGGTGCACGTTCCAGCGCATGGTTTGCGCGCGGCCGCTCTTGGTCAGGCGCTCCGCCGGCGTCGTCGGATTGATGTGACCGGTGAACAGGATCTTGACCGCGGGCAGATTTTCGAATTGCGGAATGAGCCGCGCGGTGGCGCCGGACGTACCGTCGGCGGACGCCGCGAGCATGACGCCGCGCGCGCCGTCGATCGGCTTGACCGTCCCCGCGAGGCGTTCGATGTCGGCGCGGGCGTCTGCGCGCAGCGAAACGGCGGCGCCGTCGCGAAGCTGCTGCAGCGCTTTGCGCATCGCGTCGTCGACAAAAATGTCGAGGACGCCATGGCGCATCAGCTCCAGCGCGATTTCCGGGCCGCGGCCGTTGGCTGGGACCGGTAAGAGCAGCGGGCCGCGTTCGACATGGGACATGAGCGTGCTCCAGCATTCGCCGATCGGCTTTTGATAATCGGTATAGGAGCAATCGATCAGCGCGGTCGCCGCGGCGATAGCCGGAGGATCATAGGCATAAAGCACCGACTCGGCGCAGTAGTCGCCGGTGTAGAGGACGCCGCCGGCGGCGGCGAAATGCAGCCACACGCCGCCCGGTGCATGGCCGTTGCGGCCGGTCGTAACCGCGATGCCGAGCACGTCAGCAGTGCCACCAACCGGCAGCGGCCGCGCCGCAACCGCTTCCGGCAAACCGCGCGCGACAATTACTGTGGCATAGACCGGCGGGTTGCCCAGTTTCGGCAATAGCGACAGCGCGCCGACGTGATCCCGGTGACCGTGGCTCAAGATCACCGCATCGACGCCGCCAATCGCCTCCGCGTCCGGCACGAGGCCCGGCGGCGGTCCTTCGCCGAGGTCGAGCAGGAGCCGCCTGCCGGAGACTTCGAGCAGGAAACAGGCCGGCCCCTTTTTGCCGATGCCGGAGACAAGCCGCAGCAAACCCGCGCCTTTATTCATTATGTCCCAATCCCTATTTGAGCGGAGCCGCGGCGCGCGAGCCAAGATTGACAAGCGCCGGGCCCAACCTTAAGCAACGGCCCAACTTCCAGGCATGATCCCGAAAAGTGGATACCGGTTTTCGGGTAAGATCATGCGCAAAAGAGTGTAGCTCCGATGAAAGTCCGCAATTCATTGAAATCCTTGCGTGGCCGGCACCGCGACAATCGTATCGTCCGCCGCAAGGGCCGCGTCTATATCATCAATAAGACGCAGCGCCGCTTCAAAGCCCGCCAAGGCTGACCGACCGGCGGCTTCGGCCGCCCAATTTCGCCGCATTCCACGCGCCTGATTGCGCAACTTTACGGCTTGCCGTGCCGCGGCCGGCCACTAGATTCGTACGCATGAAGCTGCGATTCCCGTTTTTCCTCTGTGCCGCCTTGCTGGCCGTGCCGGCGGTGGTGCCGGCGCTGGCGCAGAGCCCGGACGAATTGCTGTCGCCGCCGAGCGACCTGCCGCGCGCCGGGCCCGGCGAGACGACCTACAGCCTCGACACGCTGTTTGCCGCGTTGAAGATCGCGCCGGATGACGCGAGCGCGCGAGCCATCGAGAACCGCATCTGGGCGGTGTGGATCGAGTCCGGCAGCGACACTTGCGATCTGTTGATGACGCGGGTGAAGGACGCGATCGAAGAGAAGGATTACGATCTCGCCATCCGGCTTCTCGATTCGATCATCGCCATCAGGCCGAACTATGTCGAAGCCTGGAACCAGCGCGCCACGGTCTATTATCTGAAAGACGACTACGCTCGCGCCATCGCCGACATCGCCGAGGTGCTGGCGCGCGAGCCGCGGCAATTCGGTGCGCTGGCGGGCTTAGGCCTGATGCTGCAGGACATCGGCGACGACAAGCACGCGCTGGAAGCCTATCGCAAGGCGCTCGCCATCGATCCCCGCCTTGAAAACATTCCCGACGTCGTCAAGACCCTGAGCGAAAAGGTCGAGGGCCGCGACATCTGATACATCGTGCTCCCCCCTTGTGGGGAGGGGCTAGGGGTGGGGGTCGCACGCGCGTGCGATGACGCGTAAGTTTTACCCTCCCACCCTCCTCCCAACCCTCCCCCACAAGGGGGAGGGAACAGATGGAAACGCTCATGACAATCGACGACGACAAACGCATTATCCGCGAGCTCGTGGAAAACTGGGCGCTGTGGCGCGACGCGCGGCTGTGGGACCGTTTCCGCACCGTCTGGCATCCCGAAGGCCGGATGTGGGCGACCTGGTTCCAAGGCAGCTTCGAGGAATTCATCAAAGCCAACGACGAGGGCTGGAAGCGCGGCGTACGCATCCTGCATTTTCTTGGCGGCAGCGCGATCGACGTCACTGGTAGCCGCGCCGTCGCGCAGACCAAGATGACGATCTCGCAGCGCGCTCCGGTCGACGGCGTCATCTGCGATGTCGTCTGCACCGGGCGATTCTACGATTTCTTCGAAAAGCGCGGCGACCGCTGGGGCTTCGTGCTGCGCAGGCTGATCTATGAGAAGGACCGGCTCGACCCGGTCGATCCGGCGGCCAAGCTTGCCCTCGATCGAGATCTGCTCGCCAAGTTTCCGGAGGGTTATTGCCATCTCGCCTATCTGCAAAGCAAGATCGGCTACAAGGTGAAAACGGACATGCCCGGTCTCGAAGGGCCGGACCTCGACGCGCTTTATGAGCAAGGTGCGCGGTGGCTGAGAGGGCAAACGATCACAACTTGAATGCACCACGCGCTAAGCGTCGCTGCGGAAATCCTCGCGCTCGGCGCCGTCGTCACCGTCGTCGGGGCGCGGCTGATTGAGCGGGCGCATCCGCCGCGCGGCCGCTTCGTCGATGTCGGCGGCCTGCGTCAGCACGTGGTCGAGCTCGGCGATGCCGTTGCGCCAGACGCGTCGCCGCCGCTCGTTCTCATTCACGGCGCCGGCTGCAATCTCGAAGACATGCGGCTTGCGCTCGGCGACCGGCTTGCTTCGCACCGCCGCGTCATCCTGATCGACCGCGCCGGAATGGGCTGGAGTGAGCGCCGCGGCCGGCGCGGCAGCTCGCCGGCCTATCAGGCGGCGATGCTGCGCGACGTGCTAGACCGCCTCGGCATCGATCGCGCCGTCATTGTCGGCCATTCTTGGGGTGGCGCGCTGGCGACCAGTTTTGCGCTCGATCACCCGGCACGCGTCGCCGGGCTCGTGCTGCTCGCGCCGCCGCTTTATCCGCTCGACCGCAGCATGACCTGGCTCTATGCGCTCTTTGCAACGCCGGTGTTCGGCTGGCTTTATGCGCGCACGCTGGCGTTGCCGCTGGGCTTGCCCTTCATCGGCGTCGGCCTGGGCTCGGCATTTCTGCCGCAACTCCCGCCGCGCCGCTACATCAAGCGCACCGCGGCGCTTCTGCTCCTTCGCCCGGCCGCGTTTTTGGCGAACGCCCGCGACGTCGCCGATCTGCGCGCTTTCCACGCCGGCGAAGCCAAGCGCTACCCGACGCTCGCGGCGCCGACCGTGATCATGACCGGCGACCGCGATCTGGTCGTTGCGCCGCAGCGGCATGCTTTGGCCTTCACCGCTGCAGTGCCGCAGGCAAAACTCGTCGTGCTGCCCGGCATCGGTCACATGCTGCATCACGCGGCGGCGGAGCGGGTGATCACTGAGATCGAAAATCTGTCGGCCGATGGTGCTTAGGCGCGTAGTCAAATCGGCTGAATGCTGCGTCTGCTTTGCTCCGCGAAAGCGCACGTCGGCAGCGGCGAATTGTATTTACGCTAGGTGCAAGGAACAGACGGACGGCACTGCAACATCTGTTTTTCTGGTCAAAATTTCAGTCTTAAGTGGATCGATGATCATATCGGTGTGCGACATAATAGCTGTTGGTATCGGCGGTTACGCCAAATCGGTTTGAGGCTGCACTGACATGGGCTAATTTCGGTGCCTTTGGCACCACGGCGGATTCGGGTTAGCGCTATGGCCACTTTCAACTGGACCGGCGACGACGATACCAACAATCTTAACGACGCGCTCAACTGGAGCCCAAATAGCGTCCCCGGCATCTCCGATACCGCGGATCTGAACAGCAATAACAACTCGCCCTTCGAAGGAAACTTAGATGTTGCCGTGTTTGAGGTTACGAGCACATCAGTCGCAATTAAGTCTGGAACCGGCAGCAGCATCACGGCCGGAGCCGATTCCATTAGCGATGGCCAATTCGATCTAGCCGACGGCACTAACACCGTCACTGGCAACCTTACGATTTTCCAAAGTAACGGTTCCGGCGCGCAATATCACGTCCAGGGCGGCATGGTCACGGTGGACGGCACTGAAGTCGTCGCCGATGGCGCCTTTCAGCTACAGTCCGGCACCAATGACGTGACCGGCCAGCTCGCACTCGGCGAGGAAGGAACTCAGGGTGAGTACGAAATCGCCGGCGGCTCTGCCACCTTCGGCAGTGTCGTACTTGGTCATGACACGGGCGGCTCGACCGGCATCGTCGGACAGGGCGGCGGCACATTCACCGCCGATGGCGCGCTGACCATCGGGCTCGAAG
>Ga0335078_10015019_pt1 | contig 11489 bp, 7 predicted proteins | sample Lox_Sample_32_FD_206711 | JGI IMG/M metagenome (GOLD analysis project Ga0335078, IMG submission 206711) | Soil microbial communities from Loxahatchee National Wildlife Refuge, Florida, United States - Lox_Sample_3.2 | ecosystem: Environmental > Terrestrial > Soil > Wetlands | place: USA: Florida...
GAATAACAGCTGGTAAGCGCTCCCCGGGGGGTCGTATCAAGTCGGCATGGGACCTCGAGTTCGCATCTTTGTTCTGGTAGTCGCGGTAGCCGCTGCGCTCTGTCTGGCAGGGGCATCTTGGTTTATTCCGGTCAGTGATCGCGCCCTTCATTGGAACGCAGTCGCGGCGTTCGCAGCCCTCGGCTTCCTGTCAGAGGCTACCTATCTTCGGCTTCGGGTGGGCCTCAGCGAGACCAATGCTTCGGTCGCCTTTATTCCCTTCATCGCCTCATTGATGCTGTTCGACACCGGGTGGGCGGTGTCGATCGCTGCTGTCGCCGAGTTGGGTGTTGAGTACGCGGTGCGCAAGAAGCCTGCGATCAAGATCGTCTTCAACGTGGCGCAGCTAATCCTATCACTGACGCTGGCGTCGTGGGTCTATCATTCCCTCGGCGGGGAGTCCTCGCTCACCCACTTCCGACTTACGCCGGTAACCGCCATGGCAACCGGCGCCTCTGTTATCACCTATTTCGTTGTTAACACGACTGCGGTGACCATGGCGGTCGCGCTCAACGATCGACTGGCGTTTGACGCAGCCTGGCGCCGGATCGGCGGCCCGTCGCTCGTATACGACATTTTTTCTTCGGCCCTCGGACCACTCCTCGCGTTCCTTTACGTTCAGTTTGGGTTCAAAGGCATCGTGTTGCTAGTGTTGCCACTGTTCTTCGTGCGGCACATCTACCAAGTGAACATGCAGCTCGAGCAGGTGAATAGAGACCTCTTGGAGCTGATGGTTAAGGCGATCGAGGCTCGTGATCCGTATACCTCAGGACACTCGCTGCGGGTGTCGCGCATCGCAGGCCAACTGGCGAAGGAGGCAGGCCTGGGGTCTCGCGTGGTCGAACAGATCACCACGGCCGCGTTGCTGCATGATGTCGGTAAGATCCACGAGGATTTTGCGCCCCTCCTGAGGAAGGAGGCCAAGCTAGATGGAACCGAGAAGGCCCTGATGCAGACGCACCCGTCGAGGTCAGCAGAGTTGGTCTCGACGATTTCTGCTTTCCGGGGGCCGATCGAGCAGGCGGTCCGCTACCACCATGAGAACTATGACGGCACCGGTTATCCTCACGGGCTTGCCGGGGAGGAGATTCCGATCGGGGCGCGGGTGATCATGTTGGCAGATACAATGGACGCAATGACGACTGACCGTCCATACCGACGGGCTCTGACATACGATCGTGTTGTTGAGGAGTTGCGGCGCTATTCGGGACGCCAGTTTGACCCGGCATTGGTGGACGTCACGGTGAGAAGTCCGACCATAAAGGAAATGGTGGCTGCGCGGCTCAGGCGCGAGTCAAACGACGCTCCCATCGGCGGACTGGAGATCTTCGCGCGCGTTGACCACCGGACCAGAGAGCCCAGGGCCGTCGCGGCTGGCTAGAGCTTCCTTGGGACGGCGTTCGACCTGTGCAAGAATGCTGGCCGCCTGATACCGTCGAGCAGCCTCAGCCAATTCCTGTCGCCCCAGCATGTCGCTGCACCCTTTGGTTGCCTCGGTAATGCGAATCCGCTCCAAGCACAGCCTCAGCCATTGGTCAATATCCCTTCTCGATAGCTCGCGAACTGCGGTGTCAAGCCTCACCATGCCCCCCGCGTTCCGAGCTGGATTCATGCAGGCGTTCCATGCAAGCGCGGCCTCGACCGGCCACCGATCAGTGATCAGATGCCCTGAGCCTCGCGAAATCACCTCCAGTCGCTCGCAACAGCGAGCCAACTCCGACATGCGGCCGACACGTAGCTCGCACAGCGCCACTCCTCCGCAGCCGATCACGGCGACCTGCCAGAGGTCTGTTTCGGTGGCGACGGCACAGGCTCTCAGATAGCTGTCGCGCGCCTCCTCAAACCGGCCCGCCTCGTAGGCAACCTCCGCATCGTTATAGAGTCGATAGGCTCGGTGAGGCCACTTCGGGTATCTAGCGTCGATCTGTGCTGACTCTCCTAGGTGCGCTGACGCAGCCTGGAAGTCTCCCATCGCCATTTCAGATACCGCGAGATTGACCAGGCTAGTAGCTTGGGCTTGCGGATTGAGAGTCCTCTTGGCTAGTGCGAGACTGTAGCGGATCTGCTCAATCGACTCCGCGTACCGGCCGAGTTGCTTCAGAACAACGCCGATGCCGTCCCGGCACGCGTGCTCCAACTCCCAGTTCTGCTCAAGCTCGGCCTGGCGCCGCGCACGCTCCAGCAGCGGTAGCGCGCGCTGCGGCCAGTAGTACTTCGCGAACACGTAAGCGCTGGCGAACAGGGCGTGCGCCGATCGCTCACCGGCCGAACCGGCGGACTGCGCCCGCCGCTGCGCGCGCGCCGTCGCCCGGACCAGCCCGAAGGCGCCCGTCTTGTCGGCCGTGCGCATCAGGAGCGTCATGGCGTCGCTCCGATGGGAAAATGCCCCGGGCCCCGAGGGCCCGAGCAGGCGCTCGAGCGCCGCGCACACCTGCGACAACTGCACCCGCCCGGAGTGGTGATCCGCAGCGATCTCGAGGTACCGGAACTCGCCCGCCAGCGCGCTCGTCAGATCGCCGTGGGAGCGAGCCTCCCGGCAGAGCGCGTCGAGCCGCTCGAACTCCCGCAGCCCGAGATAGCACTCCGCCAGCGCCGCCGCCGTCTCTCCGTCGTACCCGTCCGAGACCCGCCGCGCCAGGCGCAGCGCCTCCGCCCGCTCGTTGACTGCGCCGAGGGAGCGGGCGAACGCGGCCGCGGCGAGCGCATGCGATCGGGCATCCGCCCGCCCGCCCGCGCGCTCCAGGTGAACCGCCACTTCGATGCGGGCGGCCGGATTGCGCGCCGCCGACTCCTCCAGCACGGACGCCAGCCTGGCATGAATCCCGGCGCGCTCGCGCTCGTCGATGGCGGCGGCGGCCACCTCGGTGTAGCTGTCATGCGCGAATCCGAACCGGCCCCCCTCGCGCCGGAGGAAACGCCCGCCTTCCAGCTCGAAGACGGCGGACGCGAACTCTGCCGGCGCGAGCCGCGCAACCGCGAGGATCTCGTGCTCCGCCAGCGGCCTGGCTGCCACCGCCAGCGCCGCCGCCACGTCCCGGGCGCCGCGGGACAGCGCGGCGAGCCGCGTCGCCGCCGAAGCCTCGAAGGACTGCTCGGCCGTGCGCTCCTGCTCGGACATCGCGAGCAGCCAATCCAGGGACGCGGTACCGTCCCGCGCGGGAATCGCCAGTGCCAGCTCGATCGCGTGCAGCGGATTGCCGCGCGCGAGACGGCCCACGCACGTGACGACCGGCGCCAGCGGCTCCAGTCCGCGCTGCGTCAGTACGTCCGCCGCCAGCCGCTCCAGATGGTCCGCCTCCAGCGGCCCGAGGCGCTGGATTCGGGCGAAGCCCTGCTCCCATGCCTCCCCCGCGAACGCGGCGCCGGCCCCCGCGACGCCGCCCTCGGAGCGCGCGACGTAGATCAGGAACGTCCGCTGCGCGCCCGCCTGCCGCCCGTAGTAGTGCAGCAAGGCCAGCGTCGTCTCGTCCGCGTCCTGCACGTTGTCCACCACCAGCAGCAGCGGCTGCTCGAAGGACACGGCCTCGCCGGCGCGGAACGTGGCCTCGCACAAGCGGTGGCGGGCCGAATCGTCCGCCGCGAGCGCCGGCGGCGCGTGGGGGAAGCGCTCCCGGAGCTCGGGCACCAGCCGCGCGAGCTCGCTGATCCAGACCTCGCCGAGCGCCACGAAGCCGGGAAGCGCGGCGAGCTGCCGCACCAGCGTCGAGATCGGCGCGAACGGCACGCACTTCTCCGTGTGGAAGCAGCGGGCGACGCACACCGCGCCGCCCGCCGCCTGGATCTGGTCGGCGAGCTTCGTGACCAGGGCCGTCTTGCCGATGCCGGCCTGGCCGAGCAGCACGACACAACTGCCCCGGCCCGCGCGCGCCGCGTCCCACGCCTGCCACAATGCCGCGAACTCCGCCGTGCGGCCGTAGAGCGGCGAGAGCGCCGGCCGCATGACGCCCTCGCTCACGCGGGGCGCGGGAGCCGCCGCCGTTCCCCCCGTCCGCTGGCGCCGCGCCCAGTCCTGCATCTCGGGCCCCGGCTCGGCCCCCAGCTCGGCGCCGAGGCGGCGCTCGAACTCGACGTAGCGCCGCAGCGCGAGCGTGCGGTCGCCGAGCAGCGTCAGGGCCACGAGGTGCGCCAGCATCGCCGTCTCGTCCAGTCCGTCGAGCTCGAGCAGCGCGTCCGCGATCGAGCGCAGACCCTCCCAGGCACCCTCGGTCCGGGCGGCGCGCAACAGCACGTGCAGGGCCCGGCGCATGGATTCGAGCAGGCGCCGGCGCTCCACCTCCAGCCAGTGCTCGAAGTTCGGCGCCTGCCGCACCCACACGCCCTCCAACAGGTGTCCGCGCCACAACGCCCGCGCATCCTGATGCCGGCGCTGGGCCACGCACCGCTCGAACTCCACCACGTCGGCCCATACGAGCCCGTCCCGCAACGCCATCTCGTCCTTCGTCGTGGAGACGATGGCCTCGCATCCGAGTGTCTTGTTGATCAGCGAAACGGCCTGGGAGAGGGAGTGCCGCGAGCGCGCCGCGTCATCTTCCGACCACAGCAGCTCGATCAGGCCGTCGCGCGACTGCGCCTGACCGGGCCTCCGGACGAACAGCGTGAACAGCGCCAGCTGCTTTCGTGTCCGGAACGACAACGGCCGCCCGGCCGGTCCGAGCAGCGAGACCGGACCGAGGCATCGATACTCGTGCCGATGCAGCCGGCTCTCTCTGGAAGGATCCACGCGCCAACCCGCCGCATACTGGTTTCGGAGAATGGCTAGCCGGCAGCGTCACCTACGTGTCACCAGAGAGCCCTCCGGCGCAAGCGGATGTGCGAGCGGGAACGCCGCATTTCCGTGGGTCATCGGCGCGGCACAGGCAGGCCTCGCACGGACCCAAACACGATCCCTGCCGTCTTCGCGCCCGGCGGAGGGGACCTGCATCACGCCGAAGGCGTGGCACGGCCTATCGCACGGGCGCAACAGGCGTGGCACTCCTCCACCAAGGGACGGGCGGATGTCAGGCTTCCGGAGGTGCCGTAACCGATTACCGGACAACGCCTTGAATTCGGAGCGGCCCCACCAGGGGATGGCTTGTCTCTTGCGGATGTAGAACCGAGTTGCTGCGGCCCCCCTCCAGTCGTACGACTGGCCCCAAAATCCCGCAGTCCCCAGAGGAGGTGTTGATGTCTCGCACGAAGTGTATCGTCGCCGCGGCCGTGGTCGGTCTGGTCGCGCTGAGCGCGGTTGTTCATCCCGCGTCGGCGCAGACCACCGCCACCGCGACGATCAATGCGAAGGCGCAGGTATCCGGAATCGCGCCGCTCACGGCCACCGGCGTGAACGACCTCGATTTCGGCACCGTCACGGCCGGCACGCCGTTCCGCCAGACCGACCCCACGAAGCAGGGCCGGTTCGCGGTCTCGGGCCAGCCAAGCCAGCCCGTGACCGTCACGTTCACGCTGCCCACGGTCCTCACGGGCTCCGGCAGCGCGACCATCCCGATCTCCTTCGGCTCGAGCGACGGCTTCATCTTCAGCCCGTCGTTCCCGACCGTGTCCACGACGTTCAGCCCGAACGCGCCGTTCGCCGCGAGCATCGCGGGCGACGGCAGCCTGCTCGTCGGCATCACGGGCACCGTCTCGCCGCCGAGCCTGACGTCGACCGGCCTCTACCAGGGCACCGTGACCCTCACGGTCTCCTACTAGCGGCCGACCAGCCGCGCGCCGTTCGCGCGACCACCGTGCCGACCCGACAGCAGCCGGCGAGCGACGGACCTCCCGCGCTGTTGCCCGGGCCGGCACGGAAGCTGGGGATCCATGGGCAGCCGATGGGCGACCGCGGTGCTGTTGGCGCTGGCGCCGGCGTGCGCGTCGCCGCTCCTGGCGCAGCGGCGCCAGGTGTCCGTGCTCGTCGTTCCGCTCACCGCCATCGCCATTCACGACCTCTCGTTCGGCACCGTGCTCCCCGGCATCCCCGTATCCGTGTCCACCAGTGACCCGATGCACGCGGGCCAGTTCGAGGTCGAGGGGCCGCCGGCCGCGAGCGTCCGCGTCGAGTTCACCCTGCCGGCCGTGCTCACGTCCGGCGGTAACGCGCTGCCGGTGTTCTTCGGGGGCGCCGACGGGTTCGCCGACTTCAGTCACGACACGCCGCCGCACAGCGTGGTCTTCGATCCCCACACGCCGCTGATCGGCACACTCGGCACCGGCGGCCTGTTCTTCCTGAAGCTGGGCGGGACGGTGAGCCCGTCGCGCGTCCAGATCGGCGGCGCCTACAGCGCCACCATCTCGATCACCGTGTACAACCTGGGAAGCTGACGGTGCGCCCCCGCTCGTCGGCCGCGCTGCGCGTCGTGGCGGTCAGCGCGCTCCTGATCGCCGTGGCGCCCGCGATCATCGAGGCCGTGTACGTGGCCCCGACGGCGGTCTTCATGGACGACCGCAGCGACGCGGCCGAGGTGACCATCGGCAACTCGGGGGACACGCCTGAAGAGGCGACCGTGGAGCTGAAGTTCGGCTTCCCCGACGCCGACTCGGCCGGCACGCCCTTCGTGCGGATCGTGGACGATCCGGGTCCGGAGTATCCGTCGGCCGCCGACTGGATCCGCGCGTACCCGCAGCGCGTGGAGCTCGGACCGCACACGCAGCAGGTGGTCCGGCTGCTGGCGCGGCCGCCGGCCGACCTCCCCGACGGCGAGTACTGGACCCGCCTCATCGTGACCGGCCGCGGCGCTTCCATCCCGGTGCTCGGCGCGGACAGCGGCCTCCGGGCCGGCGTGAACCTGGTGATCCGGCTCGTGGCGTCGGTGACGTACCGCAAGGGGAAGGTGTGGACCGGCGTGTCGGTGCGCGATCTCGGCGCGGAGGCGGACGGCGATTCGCTCACCGTGTGGGCGCACCTCGATCGGCAGGGCAACGCCGCCTACCTCGGCCGCGCCGACTTCGACCTGGTGAGCACCCGGGACTCCGTCGTGCGGCACTGGGCGAGCGCGCTGGCCGTCTACGTCCCCATGCGGCGCCGGTTCGCCTTCGCGCTCGACTCGGTCCCCCCCGGGGACTACCGCGTCCGCGTCCGACTCCGCACGGAGCGACCGGACCTCCCGGCGGACCGGGTGCTCCAGGCCCCGGCCGTGGCCGACTCCGTGGCCGTCCGCATTGATTGAGGCGAGGCCGCCGCGCCGCCGTGACGCACCCTACGAGCCGAGCCCGCCGGTGCTCCTGCACCGTGATTCCGCTGGTGGCATGCGCGCTGTCGGTGGGCGTGGCCGCGCCGTCGGCCGCGCAGCTCGCTCTTCATAGCGCGCCCGTCATCGAGCGCGACAGCGCGGGCCGCGATACGGCGTTCGTCGAGGCCGTCGTCGAGCTGGACCTGGAGAACGGACCGTCGGACGTCGTGCCGGCCCTCGAGTACAACGCGTCGCTGCTGCTGCCGCTCCATCGCTTCCTCGACCTGGCCGGCATCCGGATCGGCGCCTTCGCGCTGCACGACTCGCTCGTCGCCGTCCTGGAGCCGGGCGACGTGCCGCTGCGGTTCGTGCCCGCGGCCGGCGTGCTGGAGAAGGGCGGCGTGCGGGTCGCGTACGACACGTCCGACGTGGCCTGGTCCGACGGCGATCTGTTCGTCGCCACCGGGCTGCTGGACCGCCTCCTGGACCTGGACAGCAAGGTGGATTGGGGAAACCTGGCGGTCGTCGTCGGGCACACGGGCGGCCTGCCGGTCGTGCAGCGCGAGCGCCGGGACCGCCGCCACCAGCTGCTCTACCGGCCGGCCACGCCGCCGCCCGCGCTGGACCTGCCGCTGCGCGAGCGCGTCGTGGACGGCGCGGTGTTCAGCTGGTCCGTGACCGCGGCGACGAGCGGTCCCGCGAACGAGGCGACCGCGGACCTGGGCTTCGGCGCCGGCCTGCTGGGCGGGAGCGCGGAGCTGCGGCCGGAGCTGTCCAGCTACCCGGGGACGTCCACGGCGCGCCTGCAGACGTCGTGGACGCGGGCGTGGACGGGGACGCCGTGGATCCGCCAGGTGCGGCTCGGCGACGTCCAGACCAACGGCCTGGAGTCCATGCTGATCGACGGCGCGGTGATCACCAACGCGCCGTACATCCGCTCCTCCGAGTTCGACATCGAGCCGATCATCGGCGACGTTCCGGCCGGGTGGGAGGCCGAGCTGTACCAGGGCGGCCGGCTGATGGGGTACGCGGACGCCACGACGCTGGGTGCCTTCCAGGTGCCGCTGCAGCTGCGCTACGGCGAGAACCCCTTCAACCTCGTGCTGTACGGCCCTTCGGGCGAAACGATCCAGGAGAAGCGCACGATCCGGGTCCCGACCAGCCGGCTGCCGGGCGGGGACTTCGAGTACGCGCTGGCGGCGGGACGATGCCAGTACGATCCGTGCGACGGCCTGGTGAGCGCAGACTTCCGCTACGGCCTGTCCGACGCCGTCACGGTGCAGGGCGGATCGAACGGCTTCGTGCGGGGGCCGGCGGGGGCGCTGTGGCAGCCGTACGCGGTGGTCTCCGCCGCGCCGGTGCCCGCGCTCGGCCTCACCGGCGAGGCCGTGGTCAACGGGCATGTTCGCGCCTCGGCCGACTACTCGCCGAGCGAGGACCTGGACGCCTCGGCATCGGCGACCCGCTTCGCGCCGGCCGGGGCGGTCTACAGCGGGGCGGGCGCCGAGACGTCGGAGCTGGACGCCTCGCTGTTCTGGCGTCCGGGGTGGATGCAGGGCCGACTGTTCTTCAACGGCGCGGGGCTCGTGTCGGTGATGCCCGGGCTGCGGCAGGTCGTGCAGCGGGTCTCGGCGACCACGCAGGTGGGTCCCGTGCGCTACTCGCTGGGGGTGCTCTACAACACGGTGAGCCGCGGCGCGGCCGGCGACACGGCGGGCTTCACGATCGACGCGAGCGCCGACGAGATCGTCCGCAGCTCGTGGAAGTGGCTCGCCTCGGCGGACGTCGGCGGCCAGCTCGCGTTCGAGCCGACGGGCGGGCTGATGGCCATCCAGGCCAGCGTGGGACGCCGGATCACGGCGCTACTGCGCCTCGACGCGACGCTGGGCTGGTTCCGGGCCGGCGGCATGAGCCTGGAGCTGGGGCTGACGACCGCGGCGCGGGGGCCGCAGGTCGGCACCCGCAGCCGGTTCGCACAGACGGGGTCGCAACAGCTGACGTACTCGTCGGGGTCGGTGGCCCTCGATCCGCGCTCGGGGCTGCTGAAGCTCGGCGACGGGGCCGATCTCGAGCGCGCGGGCGTGTCCGGGATCGTCTTCAGGGACGACAACGGCAACGGCGTGCAGGACCCGGGCGAGCCCGGCCTGGCCGGGATCCCGGTGAGCGTCGGCGGCTACGCGGCGGTCACCGACTCCAGCGGCCGGTTCACGGTCTGGGGGCTGCTGCCGTGGGAGCCGGTGCGCATCGAGGTGGACACACTCGCGCTCCCCGACCCGCACCTGCTGCTGCCGGCAGCGGTGCTGCGCGTCCGGCCGTCCCCGAACTCGTTCGGCGACGTCCGGATCCCCGTGGTCACGGGCGCCGAGATCTCCGGCTTCGTGGTGATGGGCGACCAGGCCGTGGCGGGCGTGCCGGTGCTCCTTCGCGAGATCGATACCGGGCGCGAGATCACCGTGCGGACGTTCGCCGACGGCGGCTTCTATCGGGAGGCGGTGCCGCCCGGGGACTACGAGGTGACGCTGCCGAAGGACGTGCTCGATCGGCTCGACGCCTACGCACCGCCGGTGTCCATCTTCGTGCCGCCGGGGCCGGGCGAGAAGCGGTTCGCCGACCTCGAGCTGCGGCTGGAGCCGCGCCCGTGAGCGCGGCGCGCGCCGGGCGCGGCGGGGTGTTGCCGCCGCGGGGAAGGATGGTTAATCCATCCGGAGGAGCGCCGGGTGTCCGGCGCCGTCACGGGGCCGGGGCCGCGCGTCTGGGGGGACGAGCGTAGTGCCGATCCAGGGGAGTATCGAGGAAGCGGGCCTGCCCGACGTCCTCCAGCTGCTGGCGCTGGGGCGGAAGACGGGCTGCCTGGGGCTCGTGGACGGCGCGTCCGAGGGCCAGATCTACCTGGACCTCGGGCGTATCAGCTACGCGACCGTGGCCAATCGCCTGGATCGCCTGGGCGAGATGCTGGTGAAGAACGGGCGGTTGACGCAGCCGCAGCTCGACGCGGCGGTGGCCGAGCAGCGGCGCAGCAGCAAGCGCCAGCTGGGGCGGATCCTCGTGGACTCCGGCAGGATCGAGCGCGGGGAGCTGGAGCGCTTCATCCGCATGCAGGTCTAGGAAGCCGTGTACTTCCTCTTCACCTGGAAGCAGGGCACCTTCACCTTCACCTCCGACCGCCTCCCTCCGCACCAGCCGCTGCTCGTGTCGCTCGACGCCGAAGCGATCCTGCTGGAAGGCGCACGCCGTGTGGACGAGTGGAGCCTGATCGAGAAGAAGATCCCGTCGTTCGACCTCGTGTACCGGCGCACCCGCGAGCACCTGGGCGCCACGTTCGACGGCCTGACGGAGGAGCAGAAGCGGCTCCTGCCGCTCGTGGACGGCGAGTGCAACGTCACGGGGCTCGTGGACGACACGGGGCTGAGCGAGTTCGAGGTCGGCAAGGCGCTCTACGGGCTGCTCACCGCCGGGCTGATCCAGCTCGTGGAGCGGCGCTCCCACATCCGCCATCTCGAGTACCGGGAGCTGCTCGCCTACTCGGTGAAGGAGGCGGAGTTCGCCGACCCGCAGCGGCGCAAGGACGCGGCACGGCACATCGTGGACTGCGCGACCTGCTCGGAGCGCTTGCGCACCATCCACGTTCGCCGCACGACCCGCGCCTCTCCGGTTCCGGAAGCGGCCCCGTTCGCCGAGCCGCCCGCGCCGATGCCGGCGACGCCCAGGCCGTCGCCGGTGACGTCCAGACCATCGCCGGTGACGCCCAGACCGTCGCCGGTGACGGTCGCCCAGGCGGCGGTGACGCAGCCGGTGGCGGCGGTCCACCCTGGGTCCGGGCCGGCGGCGCGCACCGTGGCCGTGCCGCGCGCCGCCGCGGGGGCACTCCCGGTAGCGGCCCCGCCAGCAGCGGCAGCGGAGCGTGAGGAGCCGGAGCCGGCGACGCCGCCAATCCCTGAGCGGCGGACGCGGGACCGGCGCACTGGGCGGGACCGGCGGCAGTTGGACCGGCGCGCCGGCGTGGATCGGCGCGGGGTGGGCAGCCCACGCGCGCCGTTCGGCACGGGGCAGCACGGCGTGGTCCGGCGTGAAGAGGACCGCAGGATGTACGGGCGCGACCGCCGCGCGGCGGCCTACGCGACCCGGCCGGCGGCGGTGGCGCAGCCCGCCGCGCTGCACCGGATGACCGAGCCGCGGCAACTGGCGCCGGTGGATCTGGAGGAGATGGAGGCGCTGGCGGCCGCTCCCGAGGCCGACGAGGCGCCGGCGGAAATCGCCGACGCGACCCCGGTCGAGGTGCCGGCGGAGCTTGCGCCGGCGCCGCCT
>Ga0335078_10015020_pt1 | contig 11488 bp, 9 predicted proteins | sample Lox_Sample_32_FD_206711 | JGI IMG/M metagenome (GOLD analysis project Ga0335078, IMG submission 206711) | Soil microbial communities from Loxahatchee National Wildlife Refuge, Florida, United States - Lox_Sample_3.2 | ecosystem: Environmental > Terrestrial > Soil > Wetlands | place: USA: Florida...
TTCCATTGGGCGCACCGTTTCCGTTACACGCTTTATGACGGCCTGAAAGTCAAGCACCTCAACGAAGCCATCTTCGTCTTCTGTTACGGAGGGGCAACCCTGGGAACCCTGGTCGCAGCGTATTTGTTATGGACTATTCGATAGTGGAATAGGAGGTTCTTGTGGAGCTGAAACTGAAGACTATTTCGAAGGAAAGCATTCCGGAGGCGATCTCCAAAGCGGAAATTTATCGCAATCTGAACGAGCCGGAGGAGTCGGAGTCGATCTGCCACGACATCCTCGCGGTCGATCCCGAGAACCAGCGCGCTCTCCGCATCCTTGGCCTAGCCATCACCGACGAATTCACCGGAATTCTGACGGACCGCTATGTCGAGGCGGAAAAGGTTTTTCAGCAGCTGACCGATGCCTACGAGCGCGAGTACCACCTCGGCTTGTTGGTGGAACGCCGCGCCAAGGCGCAGATGCGCAGTGGCCGGCCGCCGCACTCTGTTTCTGTCATGTTCCACGACGCCATGAAACATTTCGAGGCAGCCGAGAAGCTCAGCCCGCCGAAAAACGACGACGCCATGCTGCGCTGGAATCGCTGCGCACGCCTGCTGGAGAAGTTGCCGGCGGAGTTCCCCACGGAACATCAACCGACCTTCGAGGACGACGACACCGCCCCGATCCAGGCCTCGCCGTGGAGGGTGGCAAGCAAATAATGCTACGGCCGCGCATTTGCATCAGCACGGGACCTCGCGGACAGCTGAAAACGTCGGAGTTCGCGTTTTGAAAGGGCACAGCTTTAGCTGTGCCGTTATAGGGTTATCCCGGAGGCGGCTTTAGCCGCTGAGGTGCAGGGGCTAAAGCCCGGTAGTGATCTCGCATCCTTCGACACGGCTGAAGCCGTGCCCTTTCAAGACAACTAGCCTCTAGCCCCTGATCCCTGGCCCCTGGGTGTACGATGTTGCCTTCGACCATCGCGGAGGTGCTCGTTGGATCGTCGTCATTTCCTGTCATCCAGTCTTACGGCCAGCGCTGGAGTTGCCGCCGTTCTCGCTTTCCGCAACGATCTTCTCGCGCAACTGCAGAACGCCCCCTCATCGCTGCCCAGCGACACGCTCTACGTCCGCGACCCCGAGAGCTACTGGACCGAGTTGCGCAAGCAATTCCTCATCCCCGAAGACGAAATCTACCTGAACAACGGCACCGTCGGATCGAGTCCTGCGCCGGTGTTGAAGGCCGTCTTCGACGGGTACACCTCGACCGAGAAGCTGGACGAAACTGATCCCGAGGATTACCCGATCTGGGGCTACGGCCCGTGGAACGAGTTTCGCGATCCGCTAGCGGCGTTCGTCGGCTGCTCGCGCGACGAGATCGCTCTGGTGCGCAACGCCACCGAGGCCAACAGCTACATCGCCAACGGCATCGACATGAAGCCCGGCGACGAAGTGCTGATGACCGACCAGGAGCATCCCGGCGGAGAGCAGCCGTGGCAGCTTAAAGCCAAGCGCTACGGCATTGTTGTCAAGAAAGTTAAGCTGCCGGAGCCGGTGCAGGATTCGCCGCAGGTGCTGAATCTCTTCAGCGATGCCATCACGCCTCGCACGCGCGTGATCTTCTTCAGCCACATCACGACGGTCACCGGCGTTGTGCTGCCGGCGAAGGAAATCTGCGCCCTGGCGCGGTCGAAGCAAATCCTTTCCGCCGTCGATGGCGCGCACGTGACCGGCATGATGCAGGTGAACCTGCACGACATCGGCGCCGACATGTACAGCTCCAGCCCGCATAAGTGGCTGCAGGCGCCCAAAGGGTCGGGCTTCCTCTATGTGCGCAACGACGCTCAGGATTTCCTGTGGAACACCATCGTCACCGCCGGTTGGGACGACAAAACCATTCGCGCCGAACGCTTCCAGCGCATCGGTTCGTCGAATGTGCCATCGTTATGCGGCTTGCGCGCGGCGATTCAGCTGGCCAATCAGATCGGAATGGATCGCATCGAGAAGCGCCATCGCGAGCTCTGCGACTACATGCTGGCGCAGATGGTGCAGCGCGGCGCCGTCTCCTGGACCTCACCCGATCCGAAACTGCGCTGCGCAATCGCGACCATGAACGTCCCGCCTATTCAGCGCATGCAACTGGAAGACTGGATGTGGAAGACCAAGAAGATCAGAATCCGCGGCGGCGAGCCATCCAAGCTGCGGCTGTCGACGCCCTATTACCTGCGCAAGAAAGACATCGACGCGTTCCTGGCGGCGTTCGACGAATATAAGCGGGAGAAGGTGTAGCTGATCCGTCAGCCCTCTACAGGAAAGACGTCCTATCGGCCTTCCAGATTTTTGAGCCGATCCGAAAGCGATTCAACCTCAGCATCCAGCGCACGCAAAGCCGCAGCGTGGCTTCGCTGGCGCAATTCAACTGGCGAGGCCCACTTGTGAAACTCGGTCAGCAAGGTGGTTTCGACCTTTTCTAGCTGTTCCCGGATCCACTGCTTGTCTTCTTCGCTCAGCACACGGCAATTATAACGGAGAGCAGATTTGACGGATAACTGGAAAACGATGCCGGCCCAAGCATTCCCGGTAACAATACGAGCTTCGGCATTGTAGGCCGGCTTGGAACTCGCCTACTTATTGCTCAGCGCTTCCACGCCCGGCAGCTTCTTGCCTTCCAGAAACTCCAGAGAGGCTCCGCCGCCGGTGGAGATGTGCGTGATCTTGTCGGCGACGCCGGCGGCCTTCACCGCAGCAACGCTATCGCCGCCGCCGATGATCGAGACGGCCGCGCCATTTTCGGCAACCGCTTGCGCAATCTTCTTTGTTCCCTTGGCGAACGCGTCGACTTCAAAGACACCCATCGGGCCGTTCCACACGATCGTCCGGGCTCCGTCGATTTCGCCGGCAAACAGCTCGATCGTCTTCGGCCCTATGTCGAGCGCCATCATGTCGGCAGGAATGGCCTCGCCTTCGCCGATTTGCTTGATGCGTGCGCCATGCTCCGGTTTGTCGGCCACAACATGGTCGACCGGCAACAGGAACGTGATGTGATGGGCCTTGGCCTCGGCCAGCGTTTGCTTCGCCAGATCGACCTTGTCAGCCTCCAGTAGCGATTTGCCGATCTCGTGCCCCTGCGCTTTGAGGAAGGTATACGCCATGCCGCCGCCGATGATGAAGGTATCGACCTTGCCCATCAGATGCTTGATGACGCCGATCTTGTCGCTGACCTTGGCACCGCCGAGAATCGCCACAAACGGCTTCTGCGGATGCGACAGCGCCTTGCCGAGATACTCCAGTTCCTTCTCCATTAGCAACCCGGCAGCGTTCTTCTCGACAAAATGCGTGATGCCTTCGGTCGAAGCGTGTGCCCGGTGCGCCGACCCGAACGCGTCGTTCACGTAGTAATCGCACAGCTTGCCGAGCTGCTTGGCGAAGTTGGGATCGTTGGCTTCTTCCTCGGCGTGGAAGCGCAGGTTCTCCAGCAGCAGCGTCTGGCTGCGCTCCAGCTTGTCGGCCATCTCTTCGGCCTGCACGCCGATGCAATCGGGAGAAAAGCCGACGTTCTCGCCTCGCCGCAACACGTCGTCGATCAGAACGCGCAGCCGCTCAGCCACGGGCTTAAGGCTCATCTTCGGATTGGGTTTGCCTTTGGGCCGCCCCAGATGCGAAGCGAGGATCAGCCGCGCGCCATGCCGCAGGGCGTATTCGATGGTCGGCAAGGTTTCGCGAATGCGCGTGTCATCCATAACGCGGCCGTCGTCGAGCGGTACGTTGAAGTCGACACGCATGAAGATGCGCTTGTTGTTCAGCGGAAGATCACGAATGGAGAGCTTTTGCATGGCGGGCACCAGTTTAGTCAGCAATCAGCACTCAGTAGTCAGCACTCAGCCAAACATGGAATCCAGCGATCAGCAGGCATTGCCATCCGCGATGGATTCTGCACGGCACGGCCGATATCGCGAAGACCTGCGCAGACTGACTGCTGATTGCTGACTGCTCGCGCTGCCGCGTTACAGCCCTTTCTTGGCCAGATAATGAATCAGGTCGCGCACCCGGCAAGAGTATCCCCATTCATTGTCATACCAGGAGATCACCTTGACGCAGTTGCCGCCTACCACTCGAGTCATTGGCGCATCAACAATGGAAGAACGATCATCACCACGATAATCGATCGAGACCAGTTCGGCAGTTTCGTATCCCAGATATCCCTTCAGCGGCCCCGACTCCGACGCAGCTTTCAAAGCATTGTTCACTTCCTCGACCGTCGTCTTCTTCTCGACAAACACAACCAGGTCGACCACGGAGACGTTCGGCGTCGGCACGCGCATGGCAAAGCCGTCGAGCTTGCCCTTCAAGTCGGGAATCGCCAGATAGATTGCTTTTGCCGCTCCCGTTGACGTCGGAATCATCGACAGCGCCGCTGCACGCGCGCGTCGCAGATCTTTGTGCGGGAAGTCGAGGATGACCTGATCGTTGGTGTAGGAGTGGATCGTGGTCATCGTACCGCTGACGATCTTGAAGTTGTCGTGAATGACCTTGGCGATCGGCCCCAGACAGTTCGTGGTGCAGCTGGCATTGGAAATAACGTGATGCTTGGCGGGATCGTATTTGTCCTCGTTCACGCCCATCACGATCGTGATGTCTTCGTTAGTCGCCGGCGCCGAGATGATGACCTTCTTCACCGGCCCGCGCAGGTGTTGCTTGGCTAATTCAGCTTTGGTGAACTTGCCGGTGGACTCGATCACGACCTGCGCGCCCACGGACTCCCAGTCCAGCTTGGAAGGATCCTTCTCGGCGAAGACCTTGATGTTCTTGCCGTCGACGCTGATCGAGTCAGCGCTGGCGGAAATCTTGTTGGGCAGGTTGCCGAGAATCGAGTCGTACTTCAGCAGGTGGGCCAGCGTTTTGGGATCGGTGAGATCGTTGACCGCGACGAATTCCAAACCGGAATCGTTGAGAGCGGTGCGAAGGATGTTGCGGCCAATGCGTCCAAAGCCGTTGATGCCAACTTTTATTGCCATAGAACCTCGTTAAGAAATGCGAAATTGAAATGCAGACTGCGACGCTACGCACGAAACCGGGGTAAGGGGTACGGCCAAAGAAAAAATCCTAGCATCCGGATTGAGGCGAGGCAATGTTACGAATCACAAAATGCCGCCTGCACGTGCCACAAAAGGGGAATGCCTTGGATTGCTCCCAAGTGGGAAAGCGTGTTACAAGTGCAGCATGCGAAGATGGACACGCGACCGCAGCCGGAGGCGCAAGCCGCAACAGGCGGAGAAGCCGGCACAAGAGAATCCCGCGCCGTTGCAGCCGAAATTTCCTGAGCCTCCGTCACACGGGTCAGTTGAAGACAGGCAGCCTGAGTTCGAAGCACAGCCGGACGAGGCGGAGCTGCAAGAGAGCCAGCCCGCTGAGAGCCCTGCCGGCCAGGCGCAACCACAACAGTTCCGCCGCGACCGCAATCGGCGTCGCGGACGCCGCGGACGTGGCGGCCGCCAGCCCGCTGCGCAGCCGCCGACGCTTCCCGGGCCGGGTGGTCCAACCGGCGAAGGCGCCGAAGCGGAAGTTCCACCGGAGTCGGCTGAGCCGGTAGCACAACCCGCTCAGCCCGCCAAGTCGGCCAAGCAGCCGAAAGGCGCTGTGGTGTTGTCGATCGGCCTTCCCGGATCAGGCAAGAGCACCTGGTTCAAGCGCCACAACATTCTTCCGCTCTCCAGCGACATGGTTCGCATATTGCTATTCGACGACGTGACCGAGCAGCGCTATCAGGACCTGGTGTTCTCCACCTTGCGCTCGATGTTGCGCGCGCGTCTGCTGGCGCGCCGGCCGTGGAATTATCTGGATGCGACTAATCTTTCGCCCCACGAGCGCCGCAGCTGGATCAAACTTGCCCACGATTTTGGCTACGAGGTGCATGCCGTCTTCTTCGATGTGCCGCCGGAGGTCTGCATTGACCGCAATCGCCGGCGCGAACGCAACGTTCCCGAAGACGTCATGCAACGCATGGCGCAGAAGCTGCGGCCGCCCAAGTTCGAAGAGGGATTCGCCAAGATTACGGTCGTCCGTTTGAAGAAAAAAGAAGGCGAAGCCCCGCATGAGGAGCCGCGCCAGGAATTCGGCGTTGAGCCGGATGAAGGCGAGCCGCCGGAGCCCGAAACCGTGGATTCGGAGTACTAGGGCAGAGCCCTGGCGCATTTCGTAGCGCCAGCCTCTGGCTGGCTGTCGCGCGGACCTCCGGTCCGCGCTTTATTTTCCAACAGGGATGCGGGCGCAATAGCCGGCTCGCGGACCGCCTTTCCCCCGGCCAGCAAAAAAGGCGGCCGGTTAGCCGCCTTCGCTTTAGCTCGAACGCACACGCTTTGTGCGACCGAATCTGTTATCCCGCCTTCTCCATCAGCGCCAGGCTGACGTTCCGCTTCTCCACCATCTCGCGCGTGACTTCGCACTCGCGTACGCGTTTCTGGCTCGGCAGGGTGTACATCAGGTCCAGCATCAGCTCTTCCAGGATCATGCGCAGGCCGCGAGCGCCGACCTTGCGGGACATGGCCTCGCGCGAGATTGCCCGCAGCGCGTCATCGGAGAAGCGCAGCTTGACGTTCTCGAATTCGAAGAGCCGCTGGTATTGCTTGATGATGGCGTTCTTCGGCTTGGTCAGAATCTCGACCAGAGCGTCTTCGTCCAGATCGCCCAGCACGCCGACGACAGGCAGACGTCCGACAAATTCCGGGATCAGTCCAAACTTGATCAGGTCTTGCGGTTCGACCTGGGCCAGCAATTCGGTATCGCGCTTGTTGCTTTCGGTGAAGGCCGCTTCCTTGGCAGCATCGGTGCGGAAGCCCATCGAGCGCTTCCCGAGTCGCCGCGCGATCGTACGCTCCAGTCCAACAAAAGCGCCGCCGCAGATGAACAAGATGTTGGTGGTATCAACCGGAGTGAATTCCTGGTGGGGATGCTTGCGGCCGCCCTGCGGTGGAACATTCGCGACCGTGCCTTCCAGAATCTTCAGCAGCGCCTGCTGCACGCCTTCACCGGAGACGTCGCGAGTGATGGATGGGTTCTCGTCTTTGCGGCCGATCTTGTCGACTTCGTCGATGTAGATGATGCCGGTCTGCGCGCGCGCCACATCGCCGTCGGCGGCTTGCAGCAGCTTGAGGATAATGTTCTCGACGTCTTCGCCGACATAGCCGGCTTCGGTCAGAGTCGTGGCGTCGACGATTGCGAACGGGACATCGAGCATCTTCGCCAGCGTCTGCGCCAGCAGAGTCTTACCGGTGCCCGTCGGCCCGATCAGCATGATGTTCGACTTGGCCAGTTCTACATCGGTCCCGCGCTGGCGGTTCATGTAAACGCGCTTGTAGTGGTTGTAGACCGCAACCGCGAGCTTCTTCTTGGTCTGCTGCTGGCCGATGACGTATTCGTCCAGAAACGCCTTCACCTCGGCCGGCTTGGGAAGCTGACTGGGCGTGGCGTTGGGCTGTGCTTCAGAACGATCGTCTTCCAGGATGGAATTGCAGACCGCAACGCACTCATCGCAGATGTAAGCGCGGGGGTAATCGGTTGGAGAGGAAATCAATTTCGCAACGGCGTCTTGCGATTTGTGGCAAAACGAGCAGCGCAGCACTTCTTCGGAACCGGTCCTTGTCCTCACAAAAACTCCTTCACAGCGCGCGCCAGCAAATTGCGGTTCCGCGATTTGCCTTTCCCGGCGGCTCAAGTCCGGGAGGGGCGGCGTTTGCCCCTACGGGAAAGCTGCTGTTGTCGGCCACCAGCATCTCCCCCAAGCCCTTGGCCCTATGCACCGTTGCAAGCTATTGAACCACAATTTCTAGTTCTGAAACGCTCCGTTAGTGCAATTATCGATACCACTTTGGGAGCACTTACGGAATTTTTTTCACCTTAGTTACCCTTAGCTTGTCCTATTTGTGCTTGAAGATAATATCGTCAACAATCCCGTATTCCTTCGCCTGATAGGCGTTCATGATGAAATCGCGCTCGACGTCGCGCTCCACCTTCTCCAGCGGCTGGCCGCTATGCTTCGACAGCAGTTGATTCGTGATCTCGCGCATGCGCAGGATCTCGCGCGCATGAATATCGATGTCCGTGGCCTGACCGGATAGGCCGGACATCAGCGGCTGGTGAATCAAAATGCGCGAAGTGGGCAGCGCGAAGCGCTTCTTGGGCGCACCACCGGACAGCAGTGTTGCCGCCATACTTGCCGCCTGGCCAATGCAAATGGTCGTGACATCGGGCCGGATGAACTGCATGGTGTCATAAATCGCCATGCCTGCCGTAATCGAGCCGCCCGGGGAATTGATGTAGAGCGAGATGTCCTTCTCCGGGTCTTCCGCTTCCAGGAACAGCATCTGCGCGATGATCAAGTTGGCGACGTTATCGTCGATAGGAGTACCGAGGAAAATAATGTTGTCCCGTAACAGGCGGGAATAAATATCGTAGGCCCGCTCGCCCCTGCTGGTCTGCTCAATCACCATGGGCACAAGCATTGTTTGCAGCTCCTTGAACTCTCCCGGACGCACCCGTTCCCTGAGGGTCGAAGGGAAAGTGGAATGCAGGCCGCCCTATGCGGACCTGCGGTAAAGAGAATCTAGGGTCTTTTCATTGCGGAGGCGATGCCGAATTCTATCCAGCCCACCATCCTGCGTCAAACGCGCGCGCACCTGCTCCACCGTCTGTTTCGACTGCGTGGCCAGCGCCTCGATCTCGTGGTCAAACTCCTCGTCGCCGACCTCAATCTTTTCTTCGTCAGCGATCTGTTCCAGGATTAGCGAAGCCTTCACTTCTCGCAGAGCCGCTTCGCGTTGACCAGCGCGCAGGCGGGTGAAGTCCATGCGCTTCATATCCTCGGTGCGCATGCCTTGCGCCGCCAGGGCCCGCAGCCCGCGTTCCAGTCGGATATCGATCTGCTCGTTTAACATCGCTTCGGGAACAGGGAAGTCGTTGCGCTTGACCAGTTCTTCGACCAGCTTGTCCTTGCCCTGGTGGGCCGCCTCGTGTTCTTTCTCGGCCTTCATGTTTTCCCGCAGCCGAGTGCGCAGCTCATCGACGGTGTTCAGTTCGGCGCCGAGTTCCTTGGCAAAGTCGTCGGTCAGATCCGGAACGCTCTTGGACTTGATGCCCTTCACGTTGACTTCGTACGTCATCGACTTGCCGGCCAACCGCTTGTCGGAGAAATCGTCGGCGTACTTCACATCGAAGGTTCGCGTCTCGCCGGACTTCGCGCCGCGCAGGTTCTCGGTGAACTCAGGAATCGTATTCTGGCCGCCGATCTCCACCATGATTTCGTCGACTTCGACCGGCTTGGCATCGGCCTCGCCTTCCTTCGGCGTGCCTTTGAAGCTGACCACCGCGAAGTCGCCGTCGGCCAGGGGCCGGTCTTCCTCAACCGCGCTGTACGTCGCGTGCTGCTGCCGTAGGTTGTTGACCGCAGTTTCCACGTCTTCATCGGTGACGGTGGTATCGATGGTGCTGACGCGAATGTCGTCGTAGGGAGCCAGCTTGAATTCCGGCAGAACCTCAAACGACGCCTTGAAACGCAAAGGCTCGCCTTCGTGGATATGCAGATCGGTTACCCGGGGCTGCGATACCGGCGACAGATTCTGCTTCTTCGCCTCGTCGCGAAAATACCGCGGCACCAGTGCGTCGACCACATCGCCTTCGATCTCTTTGGCGAAGCGCTGCCGCACGATCGACGCCGGCACCTTGCCTTTGCGGAAGCCAGGTATGCGCGCCAGCTTCTGATAGCGGTTGACCAGATTGTCAGTCTCGGTCTTCACCACATCGGCGGGAATCTCTACCGCGATCTCGCGCTGGCAAGGGTTGGAAGGTTCAGTGGAATCGAGTTCTTTCGTAGTTGTTTCGGTCGTCAAGGAAGTGCCTTCAGAAACTTAATGCGGTTGCCGATGAGTATGTACCGGAGCGGCTACATGGTTTCGGCGAACACGGAGAGTACGTGCCTCGGCATCCGTTGGGACAGGCCTAATATTCCGAGGTCACGTCTGTCTTAAGTTTATGAGAGGGCTGCGGGACGGTCAAACGGGCAAATACCACGTTAGGGCTGTTGGCTGCCTGCTAGCGCGCCCGTCGCTTTCGCGAGACGATCCGTTTCTCGACCGGTCCGGATACCGGCCTCTTTTTGCCGCGAATGATGCGAGTTCCGGTCGCAGACTCGCGTCTGGCGCTTTCGACTTCCAGCAACGAGGCGGGTTGGTCGAAGAGTTCTGCCAGGTAGCTGTCTTTGCAGTCGATGCAACAGAAATGAACGGCGAGTAGCTGGACGGCTCGCTCATAACGCCAGGCCGGATCGATCACTACCTCGCGCCGCGCGGCCTGCGTGCCGACGTTTTCGGCCGCCATTCCGTTGATCCACGCTTCTGCCGGCCCTTTGAGGTTTCCGCAATAGTCACACACAAACTGCAGCATAGTAAGTTGGACGGTCAAACTAGACGCCGCGTTGTTCCGCAATTTGTGAAGTCTCTCCCGGAAATCGCTTTGGTTTGTACCAGGGCACGACCCTTCGGCTTCGCTTAGGGCCGGCTCTTGGTCGTGCCGGGCGACGCGCGAAATGTGCGGGGATCGGCCTGCTAAAGGTCGACTCAGGGGCTGAAGCCCGAGTGCTTATCTGGCCCGGTACGGCACGGCTGAAGCCGTGCCCTGATACGAAGCGCTTTGCAAGAAAGCGTGCTGCAGATCTACTCGCCGCAGGATAGCGATGCAGTCGTCGCCGGGGGATTGGGCGCCGGCGGCGGGGTTGGATTGCCTGGCTGATCGAACTCGTCCAGGATGTCGAAAGAACGCAGCTGAGTCAGTTCAACCCACGTTTTCGCCCAGCGCTGTGCTACGCATTTGTCGATGCGCGTTCCGGTCGGGGGAAATCCAAAGCCTTCGTAGAAATTCAGGATGTTCTGGCGCAACGGCTGGTTCAGGTGAGCGAACTGCTGATAAGCGAGTTCGTCCAGCAATTCGCGATAGGTCGCGTCGGCAAGCGGATACTCGCCGCGCTTCGTCGGTTTGCCAGTGTCGAGATTGATCGCGGGAGTTTGCAAATCGCTGTTCTTCACCTCGCGCAGAGCCTTGCCGTATTGGTCGACGGTCTGGTCGACGCTCTTGAAATAGAGATTCTCCGTCTTGGTCGTCGGCTCCTTGAAATCGATGGCGCGCAGCGGTCCGACCTTGGGAACGACCTTAAACATTGCCGCCATAACATGCGCGCCGGCCCCCGGTTGCTGGTAGCCCGAGCCCCATGACTTCTGATAATCAGCCTTGGAAAGGTGGTAAAGAAAATGCTGGCGATTGAAGTTTGGAATCTCCCGCCGTAACTGATCGCCCTTCACCAGCAGCGCGACTTTCGTCATCTCCGGGATAATCTGGCTCACGCTGCGCCGGTAGGTATTGATTGCCCGTGGCTCATTGGGCATCACATCCCTGAGTTGCAAGCCGTAGGTCTCGTAGAACGCCCGCTCCAGCAGCGGCGTTGCGACCTCAAAGCCGATAAAGTT
>Ga0335078_10015021_pt1 | contig 11488 bp, 9 predicted proteins | sample Lox_Sample_32_FD_206711 | JGI IMG/M metagenome (GOLD analysis project Ga0335078, IMG submission 206711) | Soil microbial communities from Loxahatchee National Wildlife Refuge, Florida, United States - Lox_Sample_3.2 | ecosystem: Environmental > Terrestrial > Soil > Wetlands | place: USA: Florida...
CGGAAGCCGAGCAAGGTCTGGTAGCGCCTTTCGTACCCGGCGCTTCATTTCTTCCGCCGCCTTTTCCGTGTAAGTGAGGGCGAGAATGTTTTCCGGGTGTACGTGCAGGACGTCCAGCAGATGAACGATTCGTTCGGTGATAACGCGGGTCTTCCCGCTTCCGGGTCCCGCGATGACAAGTAAGGGACCTTCCTCGTGCTCTACCGCCTGCCGTTGTTCAGGATTGAGTCCGGGCATCGCCTCGCGCTCAGGCCTATTTCACTACTCTCTTGACTGCTTAGTGCGCGCGCGAGAAGTGCTCGTGCACGATCTGCCACCGGCCGTCCTTTTGTACAAACACATGACTGCCCCGGCCCTTGACGATGTGGCGCGGAGTTCCCGTGCCCAGTTCGACGGTCCAATAGAACGTGGCGACGGCGGTGTCGCCAAACACGTCAACCTGAGGCCGGTCAATCTCGTACTGGATCCGGTTCGTGGCATGAAGATAGTATTGGAACGTCTTTCGCATCCCTTTCGGGCCTGTGACCCTCGGGTGCTGTGTCGACGAAAACCCCACAACTTCCGGGTCAAAGTGCGCGAGAAGATCGTCGATCCGGCCGGCATTGAAATCGCGGACCATTTCTTTCTCGATACCCAGAATCGTTTGCGTCACTGAAGCCATGGCTCCCCCTTCTCATTATCGATTGACGATTGCAAGAGAAGATCAGCCATCAGCATTCAGCTATCAGCACGCCCGACCTGCACTTGACTCCGTCCTTCTTGCTGGCGGTTGATTGCTGAATGCTGACGGCTTTTCTTGATCGTCAATCGACAATTAGTTGATCCACCTTCCATGATCGTCCTTGCGCTCCTGCTTGCGCATGTAAACCTCGAACTTGCGGCGGAGGCGGGCGCGTTTCCAGTCGCGGTACCGAACCTGGACGCCACCAGGAAGGTGAGCGCCGCGCAGGTAGAGGTACCCGAAAAGCATGCCGCCCAGGTGCGCAACGTGGCTCACGCCCGATCCCGGATTGCTCAAGGAAGAGACGAACTCGATCAGTCCCATGACCAGTACGAACCATTTGGCCTTGATCGGGATGATGAAGTAAAGGAGGATCGGCCGGTCGGGAAAGAGCAGCCCGTAAGCGAGGAGAAGGCCGAAAACCGCCCCGGAGCAGCCAATGGTGCTGGCGCGACTCGAAGGCTCGAGCAATACATCGAAAATGCCTGCGCCAACTCCGGTTAGAAAGTAATAAAACAGGAATTGGCGTCCGCCCCACAAGTTCTCCAGGTCGGCGCCGAACATCCAGAGAGCGAAAAGATTGAAGATGATGTGAAACCAGCCGGCGTGGAGAAACAGATAAGTGACCAGTTGAAAGATCAGAAAAGGGTAGTGGGTCACGTAATACGGCTGGAGGCTGAACCACGCATAGGGAATGGCCCATCCGAAAATCTGCGCCGGGATGAAGGTCACAAGGAACGCGACAGCCGTGACGACAATCAGCCGCTTCACCATCGGCGTCAATGGCGGTCCAAACGAAATTGATTGCCGGTAGTAAGCCATTGGATAAAGCGTACCACAAGAACTGTGGTAAGTGGCGAGTAGTCGCGGGACGGACGACCCTCCATTTCGAGACTTGCCCGAGATCACCTGATCTCGACAATCTCATCCCCGGCCAGCAGTGATCACTGCAACACAGCATGGTCGGTCTGGTGTGCGGCGTATTCAATCGCCGCCAGGATGTCCTCACTCTCCAGAAACGGGTAGTCCGCGAGAATCTCCTGAAATGAGGCCCCGGCTGCCAGCAGTTCCAGGATATCGGGAACCCGGATGCGAAAACCCCCGATGCAATGCCGACCGCCGCACTTTCCTTCTTCAACAGTTATACACTTCAGGCGCTCAACGTTCATCGGTTTCCGCCTTTCTCCCCTAATCGTAGCCGTTACATAATCGCCGTCGGCGGTGCCGGTTCGTCAGGACTGCCGGCGTTGGCCAGCGGCAGCCAGATCATGACCGCCACCAGCAAAGCCAACCCTATCAGTCCGGTCATCCACAGGTTCCCCGATGCCAACTGGAACAGTTTCGCCTCGGCGTGCGGATTCTGCCTCAACTTGTGCGCAATGATGGCGGCAATCGCGATTCCACACAGCGCCTCGCCAGCAATCAGTCCGGAGGCAGTGAGCACACCTGCATTGTCCACGCGCGCCTTCTGCGCATCGTTGTAACCGCGGCGGTCGCGCAAGGTGTCGGTGACCCAGCGGATCACACCGCCCAGAAAGATGGCGAACGTGGTTTCCAGCGGCAGGTACATGCCCACGGCGAACAGCATCGGGCTCCGCACCTGCACCATGATCAGGGCAAAACCCATGAAGATTCCGACGATCACCAGCGGCCAAGCCATGTTGCCGCCCACGATGCCCTTGGCGAGCATGGCCATCAGCCCGGCCTGGGGCGCCGGAAGCGAGGGACTGCCGAACGTGTAGGCTCGGTGCAGCATCATGAGGGGGAAGAAAAGCACCAGGCTGGAAACCCCTACCCCGAACAGATCGCCGATCTGCATCTTGGCGGGCGTACCGCCCAGAATGTATCCCACTTTCAGATCCTGCAGCATCTCGCCGGCGACGGCCGACGAAACGCAGACTACCGCGGCAACCCCCAGCACCGCCGCCACGCCGCTGCTGCCTGAGACTCCCAGGGCCACCATCAGGAGCGCCGCCACCACTAACGTGCACAAGGTGAGCCCCGATACGGGATTATTCGACGAACCGATCATTCCTACCAGATTGCCCGAGACCGCGGCGAAGAAAAACCCGAGCACCAGCATCACCGCAGCCGCTACGATCGCAGCGAGCAGGGTGCCGGAAAAATAGAAGTAAAGCGCGATCATGCACAAGAAAACCAGCCCCACGCCCACGAACACCACTTTCCCGCTCAGGTCGCGCTCCGTACGGCCGGTGGCCTGATGCGCGGCGGCCGATTTCTTCAGGTCGGAAATGGCGCGGGCCATGCCGGCTCCAAGTTGGGCGCGCATGCGGAACAAAGTAAAGCATGCTCCCACCAGCATTCCGCCCACGGCGATGGGCCGCACGATGGAGTACCACACGCCACCCGCGATTCCGGCCCAGTAATCAGCGGCGCCGGCCCCGGCTGGGGCGGCCGGCAGCGTGGGACCGAGAAAGTAGATAAGAAGCGGAACCAGAAGGCCCCAGGCCAACACGCCCCCGGCGAAGTTGAGCGACGCCAGGCGAGGCCCTATGATGTAGCCTACTCCGAGGTAGGCGGGACTCATGGCAGGAGTCGTAAAGGTGCTCATTCCGCCCGCCGCCACTGCCGGTCCTTGTCGGCCGAGCCGCAGCCCGTTCAGCATGGTAGGGATCCTGACCAAGACCGATCGCGTGTACCAGAAGAGGTTGATCTGCGAGAGGAAGTACATCACCGCGCCAAAACCCATGTTGGCGAACAGGATCTTCGCCGCCTTCGACCCCTGCTGGCCCGCCTTGTGAATCTCCGAGGCGGCCACCGATTCCGGGAAGGGCAGTTCCGGGTCCTCCACCATGACCCGCCGCAAAAGGGTGACGAAGAGAATGCCGAGGGTGCCGCCGACCGCCATCAGGGCCACCGACTTCCAATAGGCGTGCCTGGTGTCGAACGCGGGCCACACGTCGGCAAGCACGAACGCGGGAATGGTGAACACCGCGCCCGCCGCCACCGATTCGCCAATGGAGCCCACGGTTCGGGCAATGTTCTCTTCCAGCAGCGATCCTCTCATGAGTCGCAGCAGCGCCATACCGATCACCGCAGCGGGATACGTGGCGGCGATGGTCATGCCCGCTTTCAAGCCGAGATAGGCATTGGCGGACCCGAGGATCGCCGTCATCACCATCCCGAGCAGCAAAGCCCGGAAGGTGAATTCCTTCATCTGCATCGTTTCCGGCACGTAGGGAACGTGTTTCTTTCCGCCGGTTCCTGGTTCAACAACGATATGGGTACCCATAGCCGTGTTCCTTTTGTACCGTGCGGCGAGATTACTCAGCTTCCGAGCTTCGCTCTCACCTTTTCGCTGACACGCTTACCGTCTACATTCTTACCCGCGAGCTTGGCCATCGCCGCTTTCATCACTTTGCCCATGTCCTTGGCGGTAGCGGCGCCAATTTCAGCCAAAGCCGCACTGATCGCGGCATCGATTTCCTCTTCGCTTGCCGCGGCGGGCAGATAGGTCTCCAGGATTTTAATCTCGGCCTCTTCTTTCGTCGCCAAGTCCTCGCGTCCGCCGTTGCGGAATTGCTCCACCGAATCGTGACGCTGCTTCACCAGGGTGCGCAGGACGGCCGCCGCGGCCGCATCGTCGACGGGCTTGCCATGCTCCACTTGTTTCAGCTTCAGCGCCGTCTTCGCCATTCGAAGAACGCTTAGCTTCAGCTCTTCCTTCGATTTCATCGCGGCGATCAGGTCCTTCTCGATTTGTTCCACCAGCGTCATAGGCGCCTCAATTCCAGGCGACTATATCATAGCCAGGGTGACGGCAACAGGCTGAAGGTGCCGTCTGGCATTACGGACTAGCAGGGGGTGCTGAAAAAGGCCCCCGCAAAGTGTCATCCTGAGCGAAGCGAAGGATCTGTCTTCTGTGTTTTCAGAAAGCTAAGAGCGATGCTTCGCTGCGCTCAGCATGACAGAAAGCCTTTTTCCGCACCCTGCCAGTCTAGCCTAGTACATCGTTCGATTGGTGCTTTATATTTCGACTCCCTCGGGATCTTGATGCTGATAGACCCGAAGGGGCGAAGTAGCGTAGCCCAGGGCGCAAGCCCTGGGGTTAGAGCGACTCCCCTTCACCCCTGCTCTCTCCCCCCAAAAAAGGCGTGGAGAATTTGGAAGGAGAAAGATGTTTCTCACAAAGTTACAAAGGGGCAAAGAACACAAAGGGTTTGTCCTTGGCGGTTCTCTTTGCCTTTGTGTCTTTGTGAGAAACTCTTCGCTTTCTTCACGCCTCCAAAGGGGGGAGGGGGTGCCCGGAAGGGTGGTAAGGGGGCCTTTCCCCAGGGCTCACGCCCTGGGCTACTCTATTTCGCCCCTGCGAGGCTAAGGACTTCGGAAGGATGGGTTAAGGGCGCAGGTGACTTGCTGCTACAATCGGTCGTCATGCTAAAGGCGCAGGATGTGGCGCAGCTTCTAGTACCCTTCGGATTGTCGCTCGGAGAACGCCAGATCGAGAACGTTCTTTTGTACCTCGCGCTTTTGTTGCGCTGGAACGAGCGGATCAATCTGACCACAGTCGAGGGTCCGGAGGACTGCATAACGCGGCATTTCGGTGAGAGCATGTTTCTGAGCCGCTGGGTGGACCTGAAGGGCAAGCTGCTCGACGTGGGCAGCGGAGCCGGATTTCCCGGCCTGGCCCTCAAGCTGATCGCGGATGATTTGACAGCAGTCTTGCTGGAGCCGGTCGCCAAGAAGCGTTCCTTTCTCAAGGAGGTGATACGCCGCTGCTCGCTCGAACGGGTGGAGGTGAGAGGCGAGCGGCTGGACCAGTTCGAATCATCGGCTTTGGTGTCCGAGTTTGATCTTGTCACCGTACGCGCGGTCGGGGGCTTATATGATCTGATTCCGGCGGCGGCCAATCGTCTGGCGGCCAATGGCAAGCTTTGCCTCTGGATTGGCAGAGAGCAGTGTTCGCCAATCGTACGGGGTCCGGCGGATTTGGCTTGGAGGGAACCGATTCCGGTCCCGCTTTCGCGGAACCGGGTGTTGCTGATCGGTGAGCGGATCGCGAACCGCGCGTAGCCCGGGTGGCTCGCCCGCTGCGGGGGTAGCGGCCTGCTCCCGCCCCCGCCGCTGCCTGAGAAAATGCTGCTCCTTTCGCCCCCAATGACATGCGCGACTTCGCGTGCTAAGATGCACGGTTAACTAAGGCATGAAAGGAGTCCTCCTCTATGTTCAGCAATTCAATCTCAAGGCGACAATTCATTGAGCGAACGGTGGCCGGGGCCACGGCGGCGGGCGTCACGCTCGCTGCGCGTCCGGCGCGCCCATCAACCCCGGTGAGCTCGCCCAACGAAACCGTCACCATGGCAGTGATCGGGGCGGGAATCCGCGGCCTCGAAAACATGCGCTCGATTCTGGCCGTCGGTGGCAAGGTGGCCATGGTCTGCGACCTCTACGACGGGCATTTCCGGCGGGCCCGCGAGTTCCAGCCCAACACGCCGGTTACGCGCGATTATCGCGAGGTGCTCGACCGCAAGGATATCGACGCGGTCCTGATCGCCACCTCCGACCACTGGCACGCGCCCATCGCCATCGCCGCCATGCGCGCCGGCAAGGACGTTTACTGCGAGAAGCCGATGACGCACACCATCCCCGAAGCGTTGGAGATGGTGAAGGTGTCGCAGGAGACAGGCCGGCTGGTGCAGGTGGGCAGCCAGAGCCTCAGTATGCAATCCACGCACAAGGGCAAGGAGTGGGTGGATAGCGGCGCCATCGGCAACGTCTTCATGGTGCAATGCGAGATCTACCGGCCCGACCCGGTGGGCGCCTGGAAGTATCCCGTGCCGCCCGACGCCTCGCCCCAGACCATCGACTGGGACCGCTACCTTGGCAACGCGCCCAAGCGCCCCTTCGACCCGGCACGCTTCTTCCAGTTTCGCAACTGGTGGGACTACGGCACCGGCATCGCCGGCGACGAGTACGTCCACCTGCTCTCACGCGTCCACTACTTGATGAACGTTCAGTACCCGGTCAGCGGCGTGGCCAACGGCGGCATCTACAAGTGGACGGGCGACCGCGACGTGCCCGACATTCACAACACGCTCTACGATTATGGGAAATTCCAGGTGGTGGTGATGGCCAATCTGGTTTCCAACTTCGAGGGCGGCGAAATCGTCCGCTTCATGGGCGACAAGGGCACCGTGGAGCTTACCGAAGAGTCGGCTACGCTGATGCCGTACGACGAGGAGTGGTCGTACGGATACCCCCTGGATAGTTGGCCCAAGGACACGCGCGATCCGTTCATTGCCGCCCACAAAAACGACCCGACAGCCGATGTCGGCACCTACGATCAGCAACCTCACCGCCAACGCCAGGTCTTCAAGCAGACGGCGGAAGGTACCGAAGACCACCTGCGCAATTTCTTCGCGGCTATCAAAAGCCGCCAGCAGCCGATTGAGAACGTCGATTTCGGATGCGGCACGGCCGTGGCCTGCCACATGGCCAACATCTCGTACCACGAGAAGCAGCGCGTCTACTGGGACGCGGAGAAAGGGGAATTGACTGGCGAGAAAGGTCCGGTGGATATGTCGTGGCCGGGACCGAAGTCAGCCTGATCTCGTGTCCCGGTTAATCTTTTACTGAGAGCGATTGTCTTCGAGGACGGCGCCCCGGGGTACTCCCATGATGGAAGATCTGGGGCGTCTCCTCGAGTAGCGTGGGGACCGCCTGAGCGCGCCGCGGTGCCAAGTGGCGGTCATGGTCGATGCAGATGGTCACAGGTCAGGGCCGGTGTGGAACGTTGTCGGCCGAAGCATTCCTCCCGGATACCATAATTATTATCTTTGCAAATCGAGTAACTATGCTATAGTAAGAGTTGAGGATTCCACCTGGAAGGAGTTCTCGGTTGGTTCGAGAGTGCTGGAGCGAGAGCACTGTGGTGTGACCGGAGTTTGCATTATAAGTCAGCCCTTCAAAGCGATTGGGCGTACCTGATCCTTCGTTGGGAATGATTCAAGCCCCGAAGGGGCGAGCTAACAAAGCCCAGGCCAACGGCCTGGGTTCGGAGCAGACTCGATCCTTCAACTGGGAGCAAGCCCTGCAAGGGCGAAATAACCAGGGGTTGGCCTCCGCGTCGAGCGGCTTGTCACGCCCCTTCAGGGCTAGCCGATCGGGCGGCACGGATTCCTTACCCAGGCCGTTGGCCTGGGCTTTGTTAGCTCGCCCCTTTGGGGCTTAAGACTGTCGTCAGCAGGTTAGCGGCTCGCGGCACCCCATCGAGTCGCCCCGACTTACGTCACGAATCACTGGAACAGGAGACTAGACTGTCGTCCGGCCAGGCGAAGAACTGATGGAACTTGCAGGACCCGTTACACCGAAGAAGATGGCGACGAGACTCGAGACCGCCTCACAACGGCGTCTACAGATGGTCCGAAAGGGCCGTTAGGACCGGTTCCATTGGGTGGCATATAATCAAATATGAAGGAGCAACCCACGATCTTATTGAAAACAAAGCTACAGAAAATGGAATGTTGGAGCAACCCACGATGTCTATGAAAATAAATGGCTTATTTCGATTACCCCACGATGTTTATGAAAACAAAGGGCTTGATCATCCACGATAAGTCGTAGCGGCGATCGCGGGGCACTCTTTCCTCTTGCCTCTTTTAGCCGCGACTATCGACCTTCGACACTCTTCAGCGGTTGTATTTCGGCGTAATCCCACGCAGGCGTTTCCAGACGGCATCGCAACGTTCCAGTGTCGCCGAATCGAGGGGTCCGGCTTGGCACGCTTTCAGGTTTTCCTCCAATTGCTCCAACCGCGATGCGCCGAGGATCACGGAGTCAACCTGCGGCTGAGCCAGCAGCCATTGCAAGGACAACTCCACCAGAGTCTTCCTCGCCTCGCCTGCGATCGAGGCTAGTTCGCTAACGGCGGCGAAATAGTCGTCGTGCCAGTAGCGATTCAAGTAGAGCGTGTTCTTATCAAAGCGGCTGCCGGCTTCGGGGGTGGAGCCGCGGGTATGCTTGCCGGTGAGGAAGCCCCCCGCCAGCGGATTATAGGGGACCACGGCGATGCCGAACCGCCGGCAGAACGGCAGGTATTCTTCCTCGATCCCTCGCGCCAGCAGATTGTACATGGGCTGCGAAACGTACGGCGCCTTGTAGCCTAGCTTGGCGGAGATCGAATGGATTTCGCACACTTGCCAGGCGGCGAAGTTGGAAACCGCCGGGTAGCGGACCTTGCCTGCGCGCACGAACTCGTCCATCGTGGACAGCGTCTCCTCGATGGGAACGTCGTAGTCCGGCTGATGCAGGTAGTAAAGATCGAGGTAATCGGTTCCGAGCCGGCGCAGGCTGGCGTCGAGGGCTTTCACCATGGCGGCGCGCGAGAGGCCGACCTCGTCCCGAGCATCGCCCCACGGATAGCGTACCTTGCTCGCCAGCACCACGCTGGGGCGCCGGGCGCCGAGTGCCTTGCCGAGGATCTCCTCGGCGCGCCCGCGATTGTACATGTTGGCCGTGTCGAAGAAGTTGATCCCCGCATCGAGCGAGCTGTCCACCATGCAATCCGCGGCAGCCTGGTCCGCCTGCGAGCCGAACGTCATGGTACCGAAACAAGCGCGAGAGACCTTCAGGTCCGTGTGCCCGAGCATTCGAGATTCCACGTTAGCGCCTCCCGATAGAAGCGGGAAGCAGTAGGCAGAAGGCAGTAGGCAGTAGGGAGAAGAGAACCCTTGGACATCCCCTGCTGCTTTCCGCCTTCTGCTTTGCGCCCACCGCTTACAGCTCTCTGCCTACTGCAACTGCCTACTGCATACTGCCTTCTGCTTTCCGCCTTCCCTTGTCCGCTCCCAGCTTTGGTGTTAGATTCGCTCCGTTGGGATTGGAGGAAGGACAGTCATGCCGCAAGTCATCAAGAGTCCAGAGATATATGATGCTGTGATTGTAGGCTCGGGAGCCGGCGGCGGCATGGCTGCCTACGTCCTCACCCAGGCCGGGGCAAAATGTTTGATGCTCGAGGCCGGCTCGTGGTTCGACACAGCCAAAGACTCGAAGATGATGATGTGGCCGTACGAGGCTCCTCACCGCGGAGCGCCCACACCCGAGAAGCCCAACGGCTATTTCGATCCGGGCTACGGCGGCTGGAATTTGCGCGGCGAGCCTTACACCAGCGCGCCGGGCAGCGATTGGCGCTGGTTCCGGACCCGTGCCTTGGGCGGCCGGACCAACCATTGGGGCCGCATTTCGCTGCGCATGGGACCCTACGACTTCAAGCCTTACAGCCGCGACGGGAAGGGATTCGACTGGCCCCTCACCTATGGCGATCTCGAGCCCTACTATGATAAGACCGAGGAGCTGATCGGCGTTTATGGCTCGGCCGAAGGCCTGGAGAACACACCCGATGGCAAATTCCTGGCGCCACCAGCGCCGCGCTGTCACGACCTGCTGGTTCAGAAGGCGTGCCGCAGGCTGGGCATCCCGTGCATCGCCGGTCGCCTCTCCGTCCTCACCCGACCGCTCAACGGCCGCCCGGCGTGCCATTACTGCGGGCAGTGCGGGCGCTCTTGCGGCACCGGCTCGAATTTCTCTTCCCCCACGGTGCTGATTCCGCCTGCGCTGGCCACTGGCAACCTGGAGATTCGCTGCGACGCTATGGCTCGCGAGGTTCTGGTGGCACCGGACGGGCTCGCCACCGGGGTTTCCTACATCGATAAGAAGACCCGCCGCGAAGTTCAGGCGCGCGCGCGGATCGTCGTGCTGGCCGCGAGTTGCTGCGAGAGCACGCGCATCCTGCTCAACTCCAAGAGCCGGCTGTTTCCCAACGGTCTGGCCAATTCCAGCGGCCTCGTGGGCCGATACCTGATGGATACGGTGGGCACCGACCGCACCACCGGCTTCATACCGGCCATGACGGACATGCCGCCCCACAATTGCGACGGCGCCGGTGGCATGCACCTTTACATGCCCTGGTGGAATTATCAGAAACAGGCGCGCGGCCAGTTGCCGTTCGCGCGCGGTTACCACATCGAGTTTGGCGGCGGATTTCACATGCCCGGCATGGGCACGTTCTCGGGCAGCGAGCGCTACCTGGGCGGCGGTTATGGCGCCGAGCTCAAGCGCGGGCTGCGGAAGATTTACGGCGCGTTCGTCGGCTTCTCCAGCCGCGGCGAGATGATCCCCAACGATAAAAGTTACTGCGAGATCGACCCGGAGACCATCGATGAATGGGGCATCCCGGTGCTCCGGTTCCACTTTCAATGGACGGCGGACGAAATCAATCAGGCCCGCCACGCGCGCGAGACCTTCCGGGAAATCATCGAGACCGCAGGCGGCGAAGTGGTGCACACCGCCGGCGCTGACGAGCAGTGGGGCATTTCCAAAGGCGGCGCCATCATCCACGAAGTGGGCACCACGCGCATGGGCGACGATCCCAAAAGTTCGGTGCTTAACTCGCATTGCCAGGCCTGGGACTGCAAGAACCTGTTTGTCACCGACGCCGCGCCATTTGTCAGCAATGCCGATAAAAATCCCACGCTCACTATCCTGGCCCTCGCCTGGAGAACCTCGGAGTATGCGGCGGAGCAGGTCAGAAAACGAAACGTCTAGCCCGGACTTCTCAAACCTTTGAACGCCCGGCGGAAGGGCGGGCCTTCAGGCCCGCTGAAACTGCGGCTCCTACGCCTTGCTCGTCCTGCGGATAGCGCTCGAACGGCGGAGCTGAAGCTACGCCCTTCCATGTTTGCATGCGGTGCAGCCGCCGACCTTGCTTGCAAACCGTCGTGAAGGAAGTCATACTCCCATCATGAGTCT
>Ga0335078_10015023_pt1 | contig 11488 bp, 13 predicted proteins | sample Lox_Sample_32_FD_206711 | JGI IMG/M metagenome (GOLD analysis project Ga0335078, IMG submission 206711) | Soil microbial communities from Loxahatchee National Wildlife Refuge, Florida, United States - Lox_Sample_3.2 | ecosystem: Environmental > Terrestrial > Soil > Wetlands | place: USA...
GAGGGCCGTTTGGTCGACCTCGCGACGGTGTCGCACTCCGCGGAAGCTCGGAGGATTGCCGTGGGTGCGTCGATCTTCACGGCCGCCACTTAGGTTCACCGTTATCGCGCACGCGGACGAGATCGGCGTTCGGAGTTGGATCTGTTCCCGTGATGGCTGCCTTCCTCCCAATGTACGGGGTCGCGTGCGAGAGCGGGCAGCAGCGGCGAAGCTGGAATCGAATGGCTGCGCCGCGCTGTTACCGAATGGCGTGATCACTTTTCACCCCAGCAAGCTCATCTGTGATGGGCAAGATCGGCGAAGAACATGTTTTGCCTTCGAGCGCCTCTGCGTCAAGCAACAGCCGCCCTTTATCAATAGCCATGCTCATCGCGTACGATCCCGGGAGAAGGCGATGAACGAATATCCACGGGCTGCCGTCAATCCGTACCTGCCACCGGCCAACGGCACGATGGGTCGGGAAATAGTCACGGCCATCGATCAAGGTCTGAAACGCGCCGCCCGAAGCCTTGGCGAAGGCCTCGCGGAGCGTCCAGACTCTATAGAAGGCTGAAGCGCCTTCGGCCTCGACCGTTTGGCGCTCGCGAGGCCCGAACGCGAGCGACGCCAAATCCTGGAAATTCCGATCAGGGTTCATGTATTCGATATCGATCCCGATGCGTCCGATGTCAGCGACGGCGCACGCGACCAGATCCCGAGAATGCGAGAGGGAGATTGCCGCGCCAACCTCGCGCGAGGCCGGGCGCGCAAGAGGTCTGCCTTCGGCATCCTCAGCGAGCGACCAAACGTCGGTCCGCCATCCCGGCATTTGCCGCAAGACGGCGCGCAGGAGGGCGCGTGAGACCAATGTTTGCCTGCGCCGGATCGGTCGCGCATATCGCTCGGCACTGACGTGATCGGCCTTCAGCGCAAACTCGGAAACCAATCGATCCGCTGCCGGCGTCGCGACGCCGATGCAAGCGACTTTGTTCAGAGCGGTCCCTCCCAGTGCGCCGGGCGGACGCTCGTTGGGCGCCCTTGCGATTGCAGTCGATCCGGCATCTATCTATGCTATTGCAGAAAGCAGGCATATGCTATGGCAGACGCTGGGGGCCGCCAATCGGGGAAATGCCAGTCCGCAAGCGATTTAGTTGCGGTCAAAAAATAGCGAGCTGGAGGAAAGCATTTTGTTGCAAATCCAATCCGGTGCCATTGGGCGCTTCGCCTTTGGCATGGTCGTGTTGCTTGTGATGGCAGCTTGTAACCGCATGCAGCCGATCTACAACGTGGTCGATCGTCCGATACCGAGCCAAACACAGAATCTCTCCTTGGACGAAATCGGCCGCAACATCGTGATCGCTGGTACGAGGCACCATTGGCGGTTCGACCGACTGGCGCCCGGTCAACTCCGCGCCAGCTATTCGGAAAAGACGTACGAGGCCGTGGTTTTGATTAGCTTCACGCAGCAGGCCTACAGTATTCATCTGGATCAGACAGTAAATCTCAAGGAGAATGGAGACGAAATACACAGAACGTACAATCGTTGGGTTATGAATTTGGAGCGGGATATCGACGACCAGCTTTCGAGAGCGGGTCTGGGGGTCAAATGAATTCGGGGGTCGGAAGCACTTTAGGACGTCCGGTTGGTGTTGAAGCTGACCGAGGGCAAGCTTTGCGCTTTCGAGTAAAGGATTGGATGGCCTACGGCATGGGCCTGCAGGGGAAGCAGGCTTGGCAGGCTTGGGCCTGCGATATGCCGCCAACGGCCGCGGAGCCGATTTCGGAGCCAGAATTGCCGGTGCTGCTGCGGCGCCGCGTCACTCAGGCGGGAAAGCTGGCTTTTCGCGCGGCATGCGGGATCGGCATGGAATCAGATCTGCGCTTCATATTCTGCTCGCGTCACGGCGAATTCGAACGGACGCTGCGGCTCCTCGAAGCTATCGCCGCGCGTGAACCCGTTTCGCCCGCGGATTTCAGCTTGTCTGTCCACAACGCGCTCGCAGGGCTGCTGTCGATTGCGTGGCAAAACCAGGAAGGCCATACGACGATCGCCGCGGGCCACGACAGCTTCGGATATGGCATGCTCGAAGCCGCCGCCAGCCTCGCGACCTCGCCCGCGCAGCCGATCCTGCTCATATACAGCACCGCGCCGCTGCCCGGTGTCTACGCGGAGCTTGGCGAGCCCGCCGGACCGGAACTTGGACTGGCGCTGGTCCTAACCGCCGCGCACGGCAACGAAAGCGATCTCTCGGTCGTCTGCGAGCCGCTCTCGAAACCGTCGCTGCCGCCTCCGAGCGACCAGGCGCTCGAATTTTTGCGCTTCTTCCTCACGCATGAGCACGAGGCAAGCGCGCTTGGGGGGCGCATGCGTTGGTGGTGGCGCCATGCTAAGTAGGCGCATCAATTACGTCTGGCGTCTCACGATGACGGGCATCGCCTTCGTCGAAATGGGGCTGGGTGCTCTGATTCTCGCGCTGGCCGTGATTCCCGTGATGACCGGCTTCACGCGCGACCGTGCGGCGCGTCTGCGGCGCGCACAGCGGATCATCCGCACCAGCTTCCGCCTTTACGTTGCGCTGTTGCGGCGCTGCGGCGTAATCACTCTGCAAGTGATTGGTGAGGAAAAACTCTCGGACTGCGCCGGTGCCTTAGTCGTTGCCAATCATCCGACCTTGCTTGACGTCGTGCTCCTGATGTCGCTTGTGCCGGACGCGCAATGCGTCGTGAAGCACCAGCTTTGGCGCAACCCGTTTCTCAGGCCAGTCGTCAAGGCCGCGGGCTACATTCGAAACGACCGCGACCCCGAGAGTTTCGTCGAGGAATGCCGCGCGAGCCTCCATACCGGCCGCAATCTCATCATTTTCCCTGAAGGCACGCGTTCGGTTCCGGGTAGGCCGATCCACTTTCAGCGCGGCTTCGCGCACCTCGCGACGCTAATCGGATCGAACTTGCAGCCGATCCTCATCACTTGCGATCCGGTGACGCTCGTCAAAGGGCAGCCCTGGTACTCCATACCCCAACGACTGCCAGCGTATCGCATCAAGATCGAGGACCAGATCGAGATACGAGCGTTTCTTACGGATCAACCGCGCTCACTAGCCGCACGTAGGCTGGTTGCATACCTGGAGGCACGCTACCGCGGAGAGCTGGCCCATGCGTGACCTGGAGCTCGAGCTGAAGAAGCTGATCATCGACGTGCTGGAACTCGAGGATGTCCAGCCTGACGACATCGCGAGCGATGAGGCGCTCTTCGGTGCAGGGCTCGGGCTCGATTCTATTGACGGGCTCGAGCTCGGCATGGCGATACGGAAGACCTACGGCGTGAAAATCGAGGCCACCAACGAAGACGTGAGGAAGATTTTTACCAGTGTGAAGACGATTGCCGATTTTATCGCCGGTCAGAAGGGGGCCACCTAATGGTCACTCGGGCCGAGATCCTAGAGAAGCTCACGGGTCACCTCCAGAACATGTTCGATGTGCCGCGCGAGAAGATCGTGCTGTCGGCGCGATTGTTCGACGATCTCGAGCTGGACAGCATCGACGCCGTCGATCTCGTAGTGGTGCTACAGGACTACACCGGCAAGAAAATGGCGCCAGCGGATTTCAAATCGGTTCGGACCGTGGGAGACGTGATTGACAAGCTCTACAGCCAACTCACTGAAAAGCCGTAGCTCTCGGCTACTTCTGGCTGCCGTCGGTATCGCGTATCCGCTCGTCGTCTATTTCGGTCTGCGATCCTTCTCCCCCATGGCAATCGGCGCAGCACTGCTGCCGTTCCTGGTGCTGCGGCTCGTCTACCGGCCGCACGACGGCCCCTCGCGCGCGATCGCGGACGTGTTAGTGATCGCCGGCGGCTTGGCGCTCGCCGTTGTGGCTTTTTCGCCGCTGATGGGCCTAAAAGCCTACCCGATCTTCGTCAGCTTCGGGCTCGCCGTGCTCTTCGGCTACACGCTGCTGTGGCCCCCAACCGTGATCGAGCGCATCGCGCGACTATACGATCCCGAGTTGCCCGACGCGGCACGCCCTTACCTAATCAAGGTGACGGCGGCGTGGATTTCATTTTTCCTCGTCAACGCCGGCCTGTCCGCCTGGACAGCGGCTAGCGGCAGCCTCGAGCTTTGGACACTCTATAACGGGCTAATCTCGTATCTGCTGATGGGAGTTCTTTTCACAGGCGAGTTCATCGTCCGTCAGTTCGTGCGGCATCGACACGGCGAGACACCATGACGATCGTCCCGATCGCTGAGCTGCTGCGGGGCGCAAGGCGAGACGACCATGGTGTCGCCTTCCGCGCGGGCCGGATTGTCACTGTTGCTGAGCTTCGACGCGATGTTCTGCACAATGCGCGGCGACTTGCCCGACTGCCTTCTCACCGGTCGCTCCTCCTCTGCGAGGACGCTTATTGGTTCCTCGTCGGGCTGGTGGCCCTCATGCAACTCGGCTCGCGAGTGATCGTGCCACCGAATTCGCAGCCGGGTACGCTGCAGGAGCTCTCGGGCGCCTTCGACCTGATGGTCGCGGACTCCCCGCATCCTGAGGCAGTGGATCCATTCATACTCGAGCGCGGCGCCGATGCGCCGATCGCGACGATCGATCTCGGGAGCGGCGAGCTCGATTTCTTTACATCCGGCTCGACCGGGGCCGCGAAGCGCGTCACGAAATCCCTCCGGTCCTTCGAGCGCGAGGCAAGCGCACTGGAGGCCTTGTTCGGCGAGATGCTCGGCGCCCTGCCGGTCTTAGGAATGGTCCCACATCAGCACGTCTATGGCGCGACCTTTCGTCTGCTCTGGCCATTGTTGGCCGGTCGTGCCTTCAGCGCCGACACCTACTTTGCCTGGGAGATCCTGCTGCACCACCTAGCGGCACCCGCTATGATCGTTTCGAGTCCTGCGCATCTGACGCGTATCGGCGGCATCGAACCGATCCCCAAGGCCAGGCAACCGCGGATAATATTCTCCGCCGGTGCGCTGCTCAGATCAGTGGCGGCGGCCGAAGTGGCATGCATCTTTGGCGCACCGCCGATACAGATTTTCGGCAGCACCGAAACCGGCGCCATCGCGTGGCAGAACAGTGTTGACGATGCGCCGATGTGGCGGCCGCTGCCGGGCGTCGAGGTCTCGACGACGGCGGAGGGTCTGATGTGCCTACGGTCTTCATTCCTCGATGGTGAGCCTCAACAGACTCTCGCCGACCGCGTTTGCATCGCGAACGACGGGCGTTTTCAGTTCGAAGGGCGCGCGGACCGCATCGTCAAGGTCGAGGGTGTGCGCATCAGTGTGCAAAAACTCGAAAACGACATCCTCGCTCTGCCATGGATCGCGGATGCTGCCGTCGCAGCCGTCGCGGACCATCGCACCATCCTCGGTGTCATCGCGACGTTATCGCCGGAGGGGAAGGCAGAGTTGGTGCGGCTGGGTAAGTTCCGCTTCGAGCGTATGCTTCGACAGAGCTTGGCGAAAACCTCGGATTCCGCCGCGCTACCAAGGAAATGGCGCTTCGTCGAGACAATCCCGTTGGATGGCATGGGCAAGCGGCTCAACCAAGACATCGCGCGTCTACTGCAGGCATCGGCATGATCTCTCCCACAGGAACCGAACCCAAGTCCGACAAGGATCCCGTCCTCTTTTCGGTGAAGCGGATCGACGACGTGAGCGCGGAGCTCGACCTCCTCGTGCCGGGAGCGCTGTCTTATTTCCGCGGGCATTTCCCGGGCTATCCAATACTCGCCGGCGTGGTGCAGATCGACTGGGCAATCCGTTACGGCCGTGCGCATCTCAACGTGGCCGACCGACCAGCAGAGGTCGTGCAGGCGAAATTCCGCAAGCCGATAAAACCCGGCACCCGTCTTCGGCTCCGCCTCGACTACGCGCTTCCATCCGGGCGCCTCTCGTTCAGCTACCGCGACGACGAAGGGCCGTGCTCGTCCGGCCAAATCACGCTGGCCGCGGTCTGATGTTCAGACCCTGTGCGATTGTGCCGAGCCGCAATCATTTCGCGGTCGTCGGCGACATCGTCGGCGGCCTTCGCGCCGCGGGTTTGCCTGTCTTTCTCATCGATGACGCCAGCGACGATGCCGCACGCGGCGTGCTCGCCGCATTGCACGCCCCCGAGCGCGGTGTCACGGTCCATCGGTTCGAGGCCAATCAGGGTAAAGGCGGCGCCGTGATCAAGGGCTTCGAGCTCGCCTCCGATCGGGGCTTCACGCACGCCGTCCAAGTCGACGCCGACGGGCAGCATGACCTATCGGCATTGCCGTTGCTCCTGTCGTTGGGCAAGGCCAATCCGACCGCGCTCATCGTGGGAGCGCCGGAGTTCGATCATTCGATGCCACGCGCACGCCGGTTCGGCCGCTGGATCACACACCTGTGGGTCTGCATCGAGACACTGTCGCTGCAAGTCGTCGACAGCATGTGCGGATTTCGACTCTATCCTTTAGCGCCGACGGCCGCTCTTCTTGCGGAGGAGCGGCTGGGTCGCGGAATGGATTTCGACACCGAGATTCTCGTACGTTTGATGTGGCGCGGGACCCCGATGTGCTTCGTTCCCGTGCGCGTCTCTTATCCCGCTGGCAATCTCTCAAATTTCGATCTCTGGCGCGACAATCTGCGGATCAGCGCAATGCATGCGCGCCTCTTCGGGACGATGCTGCTGAGGTGGCGGCAAATCCTTCGCAATCGGCGCCGCCTACACGAGGCTCGCGGGAGCCACTGGTCCGCGATGGCGGAGCGTGGCACCTATTGGGGATTGCGTTGCCTTGGTCGGATTTATCGTATCGGCGGGCGGCGTCTCCTGATGCTGCCGTTGCTGGCGGTTGGGCTCTATTTTTACGTCTCGGGATCCGAGCAACGCCGTGCCTCGCTGTCTTTCCTACGAAGAGTCGCCGCGTTTCAAGGGAGTAAGCGCCGACCGGGTCGGCTCGATAGCCTCCGTCACTCTCTCGGCTTTGCCCGCAGGACCGCCGATACTTTCGCGGCCTGGCAGGACGGACTGGCGCCCGACGAGATCGAGCTCGCGAACCCCGAGGAGCTGCTGCGTCTCACGTCGAGCGCGAGCGGTATCCTCTTGATCGTCTCGCATTACGGGAACGTCGAGCTAAGCCGGGCGCTGCTTAGCCCGGAGCAACGGGCAAGGCTCACCGTGCTCGTGCACACCGCGCACTCCGCGAATTTTGCGCGCCTGCTCCAAAGGGCTCAGCCGGAAGCAGCCATCAATACGCTGCAGGTCACGGAACTCTCCCCGGCTACCGCGATGGCGCTCAAGGAGGTCGTCGACCGCGGCGGTTGGGTTGCGATTGCCGGCGATCGGACGCCGGCCGGCGGACACGGGCGCGCCAGCCGCGCGCGTTTTCTGGGCGAGGACGCACCATTCCCGCAGGGACCCTACATCATCGCACATCTATTGGAATGCCCGGTCTATCTCATGTTCTGCGTGCGTGAGGGCAGACGGCACCGGCTCTATCTCGAGCCGTTCGCCGAGCGATTGGCGTTGCCGCATCGCGACCGGGCGGCGGCGCTCGACGGCTGGGCTCAACGATACGCTGAGCGGCTCGAGGAGTACTGCCTTCGCGATCCCTATCAATGGTATAATTTTTTCGATTTTTGGGCGTTTCGGCCTCAAGAAATTGCAGCGGGCGCGGGATGATTTATTCCGAAGTGACAATCAAGACGCAATTCTACGATCTCGATCCGATGCAGGTGGTCTGGCACGGCAACTATGTTCGTTATCTCGAGCAGGCACGCTGCGCGCTCCTCGACAAGATCGGCTTTAACTACGAGGAGATGTCGCGAACGCGATACATCTGGCCGGTCGTCGATCTGCGGATCAAATATGTCCGCCCGATCCGGTTCGCACAGGAATTCAAGGTAACGGCGACACTCCTTGAATACGAGAACCGCTTGAAGATCCGGTATGTGGTGGCCGACACCCTGACCGGCGAGGTTCTATCTCGGGCGGATACGATACAGGTCGCGGTGGACAAAGAGACCAGCGAGCTCTGCTTCGATTCGCCTCGGGAGTTGCGCGAAAGGGTAGAGCGGTACAAATGAGCCGGCTTCTCGCGATACTCTCGCTGGCTCTCGCGCTTGCGACCGCGGACTCCGATGCGCAACCGAAGCAAGCCCCTCCCCTCGTAATCGGCGAGATGCTAAAGGGCCGCTTCATACAGGAACGTCATCTCAGCGGGATGAGCGCGCCGTTGCGTAGCGAGGGACAGTTTCTGCTGCTCCCGGGGCGCGGGCTCATCTGGCGCGTGGAGAGACCTTTTGCGACGGTCGCGGTCATCACGCCTGTGGGTATTCTGCAGAGCGTCAACGGCGCCGAGCCCATGCGGCTGCCCGCTGCGCGCCTGCCATCGCTCGCACGCTTCTACGACATGCTCGCAGGCGCTCTTACCGGCGATTGGGTTGCTATGCAGCAGAAGTTCCACGTCGAGGCGCACACCGACGGAGCGTCATGGACGATTGTGCTGACGCCGCGCGACCCCAGCGACGCCGTTACGACACAGATCGCCACAATCGCCGTCACAGGAAGCGAGCTCGTGGAGTCCGTTGAGATCCACCGACCCAATGGCGATTGGGAGCGCTTGACCTTCCACGACCAGACGCGCTCGGCAGCAGCGCCATCTCCCGACGACATCCGGCTCTTCGAAAGCGCGGAACATTGAGGCTGCTGGCCTTCATCTGGTTGCTTCTGGTCTGTGGAGCGGCGGCATTGCTGATGTGGCATGTTCATCGCGGCATCGATGTGCAGACCGACCTGCTTGCGCTTTTGCCACGCGAGGACCGCGACGTCCGGATCCAACGCGCCAAGGACCGTATCTCAGAGTCGATCGGTCGGCGTGTCCTGTTCATGATCGGGGATCGCGATGCCGCGAGGGCTCACGAGGCAGGATCCGAACTCGCGGATTGGCTGCAGAAATCGGGCATGACCGATTCAGTCACGTCGCGCCTGCCGGCGGACGAGGTCCGCAGCCTTGGAACGGTGCTCTTCCCCTATCGCGAGGGATTGCTCGCGGCGGAGGATCGTGCGCGGCTGGAGCAAGGCCGTGCAAGCGAGATCGTCGATCGGGCGCTCGCGACGGTATACGGGCCGATCCCCGTCGCAAGCGTGGCGCTTTTGCGGAACGATCCTTTCTTCCTGCTCCCGAGCTACCTGGCGTCGCTACCGTCACCCCTCCCTAGGTTGGGACCTGACGATGGCTGGCTCTCCGTGCAGGACGGATCGCGGACTTACGTTCTTGTGACGGCACAATTGTCCGGAAGCGTATTCTCTCTGGATTTTCAGAATCGCTTCGTCGCCGATCTCGGCGCGACTGAGGCGCGCCTGCGGGCGCAATTCCCGGAGTTAGTGATCCTGCGCGTCGGCTCCGTCTTTTACGCCCAAGACGCCGGCAAAATCGCGAGCAAGGAAACGGCGGAGATCAGCTTGGTGTCGCTCGTTGGCACAGTCCTTCTCATCTTAGCCGTGTTTCGCGCAATTCGGCCGTTGCTGCTCTGCCTGCTATCGATCGGCGTCGGCGTTCTCTGCGCCTTTGCCGTGTGCCTCCAGCTCTTTGGAGGATTGCATGTCGCGGCCCTGCTGTTCGGCGTGAGCCTCGTCGGAATCGCGACCGACTACTGTCTGCAATTCGTTGCAGCGCGCTTCGACGTGGAGGCGAAATCGCCTTGGGATCGGCTCCGCCGGGTACTACCGGGAATCAGCCTCGGCATAGCCACGACGTTGATCGGCTACGTTACGCTGCTGCTAGCGCCATTCCCAGGACTACATCAGGTCGCCGTCTTTTCCGCGGTCGGTCTTGCCGCCTCCTTCGTGACCGTCCTACTCTGGCTGCCTCTGCTGGATTCGGCCGAGCCGTTGCGACATGGGTCTCGCATGCTCGCGAGCGCGGGTTGGCCTTGGAGATTCTGGCACGAGCGTCGTTACCGCTGGGCCCGTTTAGCGTCGGTCGGCGTGTGTACGGCACTCACCGCCGCGGGCCTGACGCGACTCCATGCCGATGACGACGTGCGTCACATGCAGGTCCTTTCCGAGCGTCTCCGGCTCGAGGAACTCGAGGTTAGACGTCTCACCGGTATGGGCGTCGCCGGTGAATTCCTTCTCGTCGAAGGGGCCGATGAGGAGCAGATCCTACAGCGCGAGGAAGCAGCGATCGACCGGTTGCAAAATGCCCACGCGATTTCGAGCTCGCTAGCGATATCGGAGTTTATCCCCTCTAAGGCGCGCCAGCGCGACAATCGCGGTCTCGTGCGAGAGAAACTCCTCGCGCCGTTTCTCGCGAGTTACTACGCCCGCATTGGCATCGAGGATCGGCCAGCGCCACCGCCCGAGGAGTCGCCCTTTCTCACGCCCATGGTTTTCGCGGCCAATTCGAGCTTGGCGTTCCTGCGGAACCTCACAGTCAATGAGGGCAGCGACGAGGTCGCGCATCTGGTGCTACTCAACGATGTACCCGATCCGAGCGCGGTCGCGGCGGCGGTGACGGGGATGGAAGGCGTTCGTATCGTCGACCCCACTGGAGACGTCACCCGCCTGCTGCGGGCCTATCGAATCCGCGCGATGATCCTCATCGCGGTTTCCGCCGTCTTGATGTTGCCGATCGTACTGTGGCGCTATGGCAGGCGAGGCACGCCGCGCGTCGTGCTGCCGCCGATCCTCGCGGTTCTCCTGGCGCCGCCGCTCGCAGCACTCTTCGGCGTGACGTTCACCTTTTTCAGTGCGATGGCGCTGGTTTTGGTCTTATCAATCGCCTTCGACTACGCGGTCTTCTGCCGCGAAGCGCGCCCGCCACGGATACATGTAGTCATGATCGGCATCTGGCTTGCGATGGCAGCGACGCTGCTGTCATTCGGATTGCTCGCGTTCAGTCGCACGACCGCAGCCAGCGGATTCGGCACGACGCTGCTGATTGGGACCTTGCTGGCGTGCCTCATCTCGCCCCTCGCAGACAATTCCGACCCGAGCTAAATGGATATAGAATGAGTGCGGGGGTTCCTGAGCGACTTGGACAATGTGGTATTCGCGGATGATACCGTGCGCGACCCGCTCGCTCCGCGAGGTGGAGTATCGCGGGGCGTCGGCGTTGATTTTCCTTATCCTTCTAATTTGTGCATTCGGCTGCAGTGATAAACGCATCGAATCCGGCGGCGACGTATTGATTGCGCCGGGCGTGCCCTTCGTCACGCCGGGTCCGAACGAGCTTGGCTACCGAGTGAACGCAGTGCAGCTCGTCACCGCGCGATTTCGGGGTGAGACATACGTCTTTCAAGCACAGATCGACGTCACGCCGGAGCGGGTTACCTTCGTCGGCCTCGATGGCTTCGGGCGCCGAGCGCTCACCGTCACGTATTCCGGGGCGCGTATGGATGTTCAGGCTGAACCGTGGCTACCGGCGGGCATTAGGCCTGCGAATATGCTCGCTGATGTCGCGTTCATATATTGGCCAGAAGCATCGGTCCGGGGCGGGTTAGTGAACTCTGCGGCAACGCTGCGCAGCTCCACCAAGAGCCGCTCG
>Ga0335078_10015024_pt1 | contig 11488 bp, 12 predicted proteins | sample Lox_Sample_32_FD_206711 | JGI IMG/M metagenome (GOLD analysis project Ga0335078, IMG submission 206711) | Soil microbial communities from Loxahatchee National Wildlife Refuge, Florida, United States - Lox_Sample_3.2 | ecosystem: Environmental > Terrestrial > Soil > Wetlands | place: USA...
CCGGCGGAAGTCAGCGAAATGCCGTCCGTGGAATTGTAGCCGTGGTTCCAGGTAACGCCGCTGTCGACAAAGCTATAGAACTGGTAGCCGGTCATAAATCCGAAATTCAGTTTTTGATCGAAGCGCAGCTCAAGTGAGCCGGCGATCCCGTTGTCGCCGCTGGTTTCGGCCGCGGCGTATCCTCGACCGAAGGCGGCGCCGCCGAGATAAAATTGCTGGGACAAATAGAGCGGCCCCGATGCCATTTGACCGGCGGCGGAGACCTTGAGCGACCAAGCGTCCGTCAGCGTTTGATAGCGCGTGAACCACGCATTTAGTGCCGAAAAGGTCGGCGACGCTCCGATGTGCGAAACGAAATCGTCGCTGTGCGGGGAGGCACCGAGGATATCGACGCCCTGGCGCAGCGCCATGGTCAGGTAGTTGTTTCCGCCAAAGCCGTCATGCACGCGATAGTCGGACGTCAGCGTCAGGGTGCGGATGCGATCGCTGTAGATCGGCCCGAACACATCGGATTCTGCGACATTGCTGACATCGAACGCCGCCGTCAGCGTCAGCGCTGTGCGCTGCGACTGTATGGGGACGATGCTGGCGCGGAGTTGAAGGGCTTCCGTCGTCGTGTTGTCGCCGTAGGCGTGCCGGTAATCGCCAGGCCAAACGTCGCTGAAAATGCCGGCAAACCCGGTGATACGCGCCTGCCGGCGCTTCAGTTCAACACACGCTTGGCCTCGGGGCTGTCGAGCGAAAAGGTCGGCACGTCGATTTCAAACTTCTCGCCGCTTTCGCTGACCATTTGATAGCGCCCGGTCATAAAGCCCGACGCCGTCGGCAACGGAACCCCGGACGTGTATTCGAAGCGCTCGCCGGGCGCGAGCACCGGCTGTTCCCCGACCACGCCCTCGCCACGGACTTCCTGTTGGCGGCCGGTCGCATCGGTAATGATCCAGTGGCGCGTGCGCAACTGCACGGTCTCGGGGCCGGAATTGGTGATGACGATGGTATAGGACCAGAAATACTGGCGGTTTTCCACGGACGAGCGCTCCGGGAGAAAGTTCGGCTCCACGGTCACTTCGATGTCGCGGGTCACGGCGCGGTACATGTGGGTTTGATCGTCTTCTCTTAAAGAGTTGATATTCTATCCGATCGATCGCGCGGAACCAATTGTGCGGAAGGTCTCATGCGGTGTTTTCCATCGCCGTTTCACCATAGTTGGGGGGTAGTGGCGCGGAAACTTGAAACAGGGGACACCAGGCGCGGCTTTGCTTGTCCCCCTTTGGCCTATAGACTTGTGCGACGCGTCGGCCGAACGGAACGTCCCCTTGAAGATGATCTGAGATGACCTCGGTTGCCGATCAAATTTCCGGACGGCCGCTTGCGGCCGAAGCCGGTGCACGCGATGTCCAGGCTGCCCCGGCGATCGCACGGCCGGCGGCTGCCGAGCGTGAACTGCGGCTCGATCTGTTCCGGGGGCTGGCGCTGTGGCTGATCTTCATCGACCATCTGCCGCAGAACCTCCTGACCTGGGTTACGATCCGCAACTACGGATTTTCCGACGCCACCGAAATCTTCATTTTCATTTCCGGCTACACCGCTTCCTTCGTCTACGGCCGGGCGATGCGCGACGCCGGTTTCATCGTGGCGACCGCGCGCATCCTGCGCCGGGTCTGGCAGATCTATGTCGCGCACGTCTTCCTGTTCACGATCTTTCTCGCCGAAATCTCCTACGTCGCCACCAGCTTTGAGAACCCGCTCTACACCGAAGAGATGGGGATCATGGATTTTCTCAAGGAGCCCGACGTCACCATCGTCCAGGCGCTGTTGTTGAGATTCCGCCCCGTCAACATGGACGTGCTGCCGCTCTACATCGTGTTGATGCTGTTCCTGCCCTTTATCCTGTGGCTGATGCGGCGCAGCGCGGACCTGACGCTCGGACTATCCGTGCTTCTCTATGCCGCGACCTGGGAATTCGATCTGTACCTGTCGGCCTATCCGAACGGTTTCTGGGTCTTCAATCCATTCGCCTGGCAATTGCTGTTCGTGTTCGGCGCCTGGTGTGCGCAAGGCGGCGCGCAGCGGATGTCGCGCATCCTGGCTTCGCCGATCACGCTGTGGATCTGCATTGCCTACCTGCTGTTCGCGTTCTTTGTCACGCTCACCTGGTACGTACCGCAGTTCAGCCACCTGATGCCGAAGCGGCTCGAGCAGTGGATGTATCCAATCAGCAAGACCGACCTAGACGTGCTGCGTTTCGCGCATTTCCTGGCGCTGGCCGCCGTGACCGTGCGCTTCCTGCCCAAGGATTGGCCGGGCCTGAAATCGCCCTGGCTGCGACCATTAATCCTTTGCGGCCAGCATTCCCTCGAGATCTTCTGTCTGGGCGTGTTCCTGGCCTTCGCCGGCCATTTCATCCTGGCGGAATTTTCGGGCGGAACCGGGTTGCATTTTGTTATCAGTATTTCCGGAATCCTAATTATGTCAGCCGCAGCATGGCTTTTTTCGTGGTACAAGCACTCTGCCGACAAGAGTGGGTCCAAAGCCAAGGCCACCGGCGGCAACGCCGATCTGGCGGGAGGGGGCGCATGAAGTCCATCTCAGGGACAATCCTGAGTGTGAGCTTGCTGGCGGGCTTTCTGGCCGCCGTTCCCGTGCGTGCCGAGGATACCCCGACGTCTGCGCCCGCGGCATGCGAAGTTCCCGACTACATCTTTTCCAGCGACAATGCCCTGCCGAAGGTGGCCGAGGCCATCAAGGCAAGCCATCCGCTGAACATTCTGCTGGTCGGAAGCCGGTCATCGACCATCAACCCGGGCAGATGCAGGCCGAATTGAAAGCGAAACTTCCGTCGACCGAGGTTAATTTAACCGTAGAAATACAGGCAAAAAAGACCGCGGAAGAGGTCGCCGCCGGCCTTGCGAAGCTTTTGGACAACAAGAAGCCGACTTTGGTGATATGGCAGACCGGAACCGTCGATGCTATGCGATCCGTTGATCCGGATGATTTCCGCACCGCGGTCAGCGAAGGCGTCGCGGCGTTACAGGAGGCGGGTGCCGACGTCGTCCTGATCAACCCGCAATACAGTCCGCGCACGGAATCGATGATTTCTGCCTCGCCCTACCTGGATAATATGCGCGTGGTTGCGCAGGAGCACGAAGCCCCGCTGTTTGATCGGTTCGCGCTGATGAAAAGCTGGTCTGAAGCCGGCGAGTTCGATCTGTTCACCCCGGTTCATGGCTCGGAACTGGCAAAGCGGGTTCACAATTGCCTCGGACGTGCGTTGTCGCAATTCATTATGGCTGCGGCTCAGCCCAAGCCCGCGCCGGAGAATAATTGAGAAAGCCTTTCGTTGATGCCTTGGAGTTACCACCGCCCTTTTTGCCGACCGACGCGGATTGTCGCCGTCGCGGCGTTGACGCTGCTGACGCCGGCCGCGGTCGCGCCGGCCTGCGCCGAAACGACCCAGCAGCCCACGCTGTCCGATAGCGCCAGATTCGATAACGCCAAGTTCGACGGCGCGAAGTCCACCGCCATCGACGCCAAGTCCGAGAGCGCCACTCCAGATATTTCCAGGCCCGAAGATGCCAAGCCGGTCTCGCCGGTGGCCCAGTCCTCGGGGCAAGGTGCGGCGCCGGCCGATGGCGCCAGCCAGGCAACGCCAGCCAGCCCGGCAACGCCTGCCACTCAAGCGGCGGCAGCCAACCAGTCGCAAACCGATAATCCGGCGCAGCCCGGCAATCCGGCGCCGCCGAAGAGCATGACCGAGAAAGCGATCGACAAGGTCAAGCAGGTCGCCAGATCCGCCAGCGATATATTCAGCCGGGTGCCGTGCCTGCCGCCGAAGGGCGTGGCGCGATCGCTGGGTTCGCTGCCGCGTGTCGCGCGCAAGCTTGCCACGGGCGAACCGGTGGTGATCGTCGCGTTCGGATCGTCCTCGACCGCCGGCTACGGCACGTCTGCACCCGAGTTCACCTATCCCAATCGGCTGGCGGCGCAACTGCGCCGGAAATATCCCACCGCCGACATCAGCGTGGTCAATCGCGGCCGCGGCGGCGAGGATGCGCCCCAGATGATGAAGCGGCTGCAGACCGAAGTGATCGACATGAAGCCCGATCTCGTGATCTGGCAGGTCGGCACCAACGCCGTGTTGCATAATCTCGACCCCGGCGAGACCGCGCAAATCGTGCAGGAGGGGGTGGGCCGCCTTCAGGGTGCGGGCGCCGACGTCGTGCTGGTCGACCTGCAATATTCGCCGCGGGTCATCGAGCATCCGGAAAGCGCGGGCAAGATGGTGAAGCTGCTCTCCAGGATCGCCCAGCTTCGGCATATCGGCGTGTTCCCGCGCTTCGAGGTGATGCGGCAGTGGCACGAGAACCAGTCGCTGCCGATCGACAGCTTCGTCATCGCCGACGGTCTGCACATGAACGATTGGGGCTATGCCTGCTTCGCCCAGTTGCTCGGCGACGACATCATCCGCTCCGTCGGCCAGATCAAGCTCGGCATCAACGTGCCGTCCGGCGTGCCAAATCGCCCGATGTGACGTTTCAGCGAATGGCGAATGGTGAGTAACGAATAGAACACCAGCCGCTATTCGCCACTCACTGTTCGCGGCGAGCTCAAGCTCGCTCCAACGCCGCGTACAGATCCTCGACCAGATCGTCAGCGTGTTCGAGGCCGGTCGAGAAGCGAATGAAGCCGTCGCTGATCCCGAGCTCGCTGCGCGCCTCGGGCGAAAGCCTTTGGTGCGTCGTGGTCGCGGGATGGGTAACGAGGCTCTTGGCGTCGCCGAGATTATTGGAGATGCGCGCAAGCTTGAGCGCGTTCAGTGTGCGGAACGCCGCCGCCTTGCCGCCCTTGACCTCAAAGCCGACCAGCGTCGATCCGGCCCGCATCTGCTTCTTCACGAGCTGAGCCTGCGGATGGTCTTCGCGGCCGGGATAGATCAGGCGAGAGATTTTCGGATGCCGCGCCAGCGCGTCCGCGACCTTCGCGGCCGTTTCGGTCTGGGCACGCACGCGCACGGCCAGCGTCTCCAGCCCCTTGAGCAAAACCCAGGCATTGAACGGCGACAACGACGGGCCGGTCTGGCGCATGAAGTTGTGCAGATGTTCGGCGATGAAGGCTTCGGATGACAGGATCATGCCGCCGAGGCAACGGCCCTGGCCGTCGATGTGCTTGGTTGCGGAATAGACCACGACGTCGGCGCCGAGCGCGAGCGGACTTTGCCAGATCGGCGTCGCGAACACGTTGTCGACGATCAGCCGCGCGCCAGCGGCGTGCGCGATCCCGGCGATCGCGGAGATATCGAGCACGTCTAGCGTCGGGTTGGTCGGGCTTTCGAAGAAGCTCTTGGTGTTCGGCCGTACCGCGCGCTGCCACTGATCGAGATCAAGGCCATCGACCAGCGTGGAAGTGATGCCGTAGCGCGGCAGCAAATCTTCAACGACATAGCGGCAGGAGCCGAACATCGCCTTCGCCGCCACGACGTGATCGCCGGCCTTTAACGGCGCGAGGATCGCGGTCGTCACCGCCGCCATGCCGGTTGCGGTCGAGCGGCCGGCTTCGGCGCCCTCGAGTTCGATCATGCGCCGCTCGAACATCGCAATCGTCGGGTTGGAATAGCGCGAATAGATGTAGCCGGGATCTTCGCCCTTGAAGCGGGCCTCGCACAGCTCGGCGGTGTCGTAAACGTAGCCCTGGGTGAGAAACATCGCCTCCGACGTTTCGCCGAATTCCGAGCGGATGGTTCCGGCGTGAACCAGCCGGGTTTCGGGGCGGTAGCGGGCAGGGGAAGCGGGCGCGGCAGACGCGGACTTGGTAGAAGAACTGGACATGTGACCTCCTGGCCGTCCCTCGAAAACGGCCACAAAAAAAACCGGCCTGGAGAAACTCCATCAGGCCGGGATCACATTGTCCCCGGCCTGTTTAGCGATTTATTTAACGTGGCTGCAAGCCGGCCGGCTCAAATCACCACGGGATAAGTCATGCTGTTATTCCCTCGCACCCTTTCCGTCAAGCCGACCATCGGATAACCGATAAAAGCCCTTATTTTTCGGCATTTGGAGTACCCCTCGAGGACCGAACCCCGTGAGCTTCACGCTTCCGCCCGGCGCCAATGGCATCCTGCCCGACCGCATGATTGCGGCGATGGCGGATTCGGGCCTGATCCATCCGGCCTATCCGTTTGTCGAAAGCCAGATCCAGCCGGCGAGCCTCGATCTTCGTCTCGGCGACATCGCCTATCGGGTGCGGGCTAGCTTCCTGCCGGGACCTGGCGCCACCGTCGCCGAGCGCATCGACCAACTGAAGCTGCACGAGATCAGTCTTGCCGACGGCGCGGTGCTGGAAACCAACTGCGTCTATATCGTGCCGCTGCTGGAATCCCTGACGCTGCCGCCGGAGATCGTTGCTGCGGCAAATCCGAAGAGCTCGACCGGACGGCTCGACGTTTTCACCCGCGTGATCGCGGACGGCACGCGCCGCTTCGACATGATCGGCGCCGGATATCACGGGCCGCTCTATGCCGAGATCAGCCCGAAGACGTTTCCGGTGCTGCTGCGCGAGGGATCGCGGCTCTCTCAGGTTCGTTTCCGTGTCGGCGACGCGATCCTCAGCGCCGATGAACTCGACGCCTTGCACCGTCTGGAGCGGCTGGTCGATGCCGACAAGGCCGATCTCACCAACGGCGTCGCGTTGAGCGTCGATCTCTCCGGCGAAAAGGCCAATGGCTTTGTCGGCTACCGCGCCAAGCGGCACACTGGTGTGGTCGATGTCGATCGTCGTGGGGGCTACGCGGTGGGGGAGTTCTGGGAGCCGATTGCGGCGCGACAGGACGGCAGCCTCATCCTCGATCCCGGCGAGTTCTATATCCTGGCCTCGAAGGAAGCGGTGCAGGTCCCGCCGGACTATGCCGCGGAGATGGTGCCGTTCGATCCGTTGGTCGGCGAATTCCGCGTGCATTACGCGGGCTTCTTCGATCCCGGTTTCGGTTATGCCGGCGCCGGCGGCAAGGGTGCGCGCGCCGTGCTGGAAGTGCGCTCGCGCGAAGTGCCGTTCATTCTCGAGCATGGCCAGATCGTCGGCCGCCTGGTGTACGAGAAGATGTTGTCGCGGCCCAATGCGATGTACGGCCAGCGCATCGGTTCGAACTATCAGGCGCAGGGTCTGAAGCTCTCCAAGCATTTTCGAGTCTGATCGATACGATGCTGATTCGATAAAGACCCTCATCCTGAGGAGCGGCCGCTTGGCCGCGTCTCGAAGGAGGAGGCCTCATGGTTCACCCGCGATGCGAAGCATCGTCCGGCGACGCGCACCGGACGGTGGACGCGCCGCAGCGGACTCCTCATCATGAGGAGTCAGGTCTAATTTAGTGTGCATCACCGTTTTGCCGGCGTTACGCGCCAGATCGTGTTGCCGACATCATCCGCCACCAGCAGCGCGCCGTGCTTGTCGATGGCGACGCCGACCGGTCGTCCCTGCGCTTCGCCGTCGGCATTGAGAAAGCCGGTCAGGATTTCGCGCGGCGGTCCCGATGGCATGCCGTCCGCGAACGGCACGAAGATCACCTTGTAGCCGGAACGCGGCTTGCGATTCCATGAGCCGTGCTGGCCGACGAAAGCGCCGTTCGCCATGTCGGGCGGGAACAAAGTGCCGGTATTGAAGGCTAAGCCCAGCGAAGCGGTATGCGCGCCGAGCGCGTAATCCGGCGCGATCGCCTTGGTGACCAGATCCGCTCGCTGCGGCTGTATCCGAGTGTCGACATGCTGGCCGTAGTAGCTGTACGGCCAGCCGTAAAAGCCGCCGTCCTTCACCGAAGTCATGTAATCCGGCACGAGATCGTTGCCGAGTTCGTCGCGTTCGTTCACGACCACCCATAGCGCGCCGCTTTGCGGCTGCCAGGCGGGTCCGTTCGGATTGCGAATGCCGGAAGCGAACACGCGCCATTTGCCGGTTGCGCGATCGACTTCGAGCACAGCGGCGCGGTTGACCTCCGCATCCATGCCGTTCTCGCCGACATTGCTGTTGGAGCCGACCGTCGCATAGAGCTTCGTGCCGTCGGGCGAGGCAACAAGGTCCTTGGTCCAGTGATGGTTGAGCGGGCCCGCCGGCAGGTCTGCCAGCTTGGCACCGGCCGCGGTAATCTTGCTGTCGCCGGCGCGGAAGGGAAATCGCACGATGGCATCGGAGTTGGCGACATAGAAGTCGTTGCCGACTAGCGCCATGCCGAACGGCGAATTCAGGCCGTTGAGGAAGGTGGAGCGGGTTTCCGCGACGCCGTCGCCGTCGGCATCGCGCAACAGCGTGATGCGGTTGGCGCTGCGTACATCGGCTCCGGCACGGCCCAGCACGATTCCGGTGATCCAGCCGCGGATGCCTCTGGTTTCTTCGGGGCGTTCCGGTGCGCCGGTTTCGGCGACCAGCACGTCGCCGTTAGGCAGGACATGCAGCGTGCGTGGATGATCGAGCCCGCTCGCGAACGCATTGACCGTCAGCCCATCGGCGGCGATCGGCTTGCCGCCGGCCGGCCAGCCCACGGCCTTGGCGACATTGACGGTCGGCACCAGCGATTTCTGGGGCTCGACCAGCACGGGCTTGGGACCAAAGGTCTGCCCGACGGTTGCCGTTTCCTGATCGTTGCAGCCGGCAAGCGATACGGCGAGGCTCACGGCCGTGGCCGCAAGCCAGCGATTCCGGTCAAGAGATTCGCGCATCCTGTCCTCAGCCTGTGGTGCCGCGTCGGGCAGGTCATACCATAAAACGCGGCGCGTCGGTCGGTACTTCCTTCGCGCTGACCGGCGCGATCGACTGGGAGGAACGCTTCCGTCTCACGCTCGTCCGAGGGTCTTCTGCATGGCGATGGCCGCGAGGTCCATCTGCTCGGAGATGTAGGTCGCGATCTCGCTTGGCAGGACGTCGACAATCCAGATAATCCGGCTGCGGTCCTCGCCGTCGCGGAGCACTTGCACGGACCCGTTATAGTGCTTCACGCCCTCGCGGCCGATGATGGCATAGGCGAGGCGCCGTCGTGCCTCGTCGCAATCCACGAACTCCTCGCGCACCACGTTGCCGTTGTGGAACGTCACGATGCGCGCGTAGCCGTCGAGACGGCAGTCGACGACAAAGCCCGGGTTCAGCCGCTGATGCACGGCGCCGAAATCACGCACCGCGTTCCAGACCGCGTCGGGATGCGCATCGATGAGGATGTCCTTGCAGATCGAAGCCATGGATCAATTCCTACGTGCAGACCGCTTCGACATTGTTGCCGTCGGGATCGATCAGGAATGCGGCAAAGTAGGTCGGGCTGTAATCCTTGCGGGGGCCGGGTGCGCCGTTGTCGCGGCCGCCGGCCTTGACGCCTTCGCTGTGGAACTTGCCGATGGCGTCGTGATTGGGCGCGCGGAACGCGATGTGGGCGCCGGTGCCGGCCTCGCCTCGATGCAGATGCAGCCACAGCGCCGGCACGCCTTTGGGCCCGAACCCGGCGCCATCAGCATCTTTCGTGCACAAGGCATAGCCGAACGGAGCCAGCGCCGCCGTATAGAAACGGACGCTGGCGTCGAGGTTGCTCACTCTGATTCCGACGTGGTCGTACATGGTCGTCTCCATTCGTGTCCGGCGGCCCGAGAACCGCCGACGATAGACAACCATAGTCAGTGCAGCGCCGACCTCTCTTGGAGAATCTTGCGCTTTCCACGCGCAGCGTCGCGGAAGGCACCAGGCGAGACGCCAGCGGCGCGGTGGAAAGTGCGCACGAAGTTGGAGAGGTCCTTAAACCCGACATCATAAGCGATATCGGTGACGGCGATCTCTTCGTCGGTCAACAGGCGCGCCGCCTGGCGCAGCCGCGAGCGCACCAGATACTGGTGCGGCGTGACGCCGAGCACCTTGGCAAACAGGCGCAGGAAGTGGAACGCGCTGATGCCGGCCTGGCTGGCGGCAGCATCGAGGTCGATCGGCCGGTGCGAATTCGCCTCGATCCAGGCCGCGGCTTCGACCGCCCGGCGCCGATCGCGGGCCTTGACCTCGACGGATTTGCGCGCGCGATCCGAGATCGCATCGACAAAGCGGCTGGCGAACAGATATCCGGCTTCGTCGAGACCGACATCGCTGCGACCGTCGGCTGCGGCCTGCGCCAGTTCGCCGAGCACCATCAATTCGCCCAGGGGCGGTGCGGCGCCGATCCGCCACGCCTTGCGCCGGTCGCCGATCGTGTCGACCAGTTCCGCCGTCAGGAAAAACGACAGGCATTCGTCGCCGCAGACGTGGTCGTGGGTACAGACATATTCGTCGCCGGGAAAGCCGACCAGCACCGACCCCGTCACCAGTTCGAACTTCCGACCGCGGGATTGGCAGCCGAAGCTGCCCTTGCGCACATAGGAAACGGAGTGGCAGTGAAACTGCTCGGCAAACGGCTTCTCGCCCGGACCCGCGGTGCAACGGAAGTCCGACACCGAGATCGAGCGGTGCTTCAGCAAGGTCGTCCTGATCATGCAAGGGAATCTAGTGAGGCGGCCGCGGCGGGGCAACCGGCAGCAGGACGTCCAGCAGCGTTTTGCTCTTGGAACTGACGGCCCCCTCGATCGACAGCAGGCGCCGTTTGGAGATCAGTCCCGCGTGCGGAGACATCCGGTCGGCATAGCCGCCCGCCTCCAGCACGCGATGACAGGGAACGATGATGACAAAAGGATTACGGGACAACGCCAGTGCCACCGAGCGCACGGCGCTGGGCGACCCGAGCCGCGCGGCGACGTCGCCATAGGTCAGGGTTTCGCCGCGCAGGATTCGCTGCGTGATCTGATAGACGCGCTGGTCGAAACCGCGCATGCCGCGCATATCGAGCATGATATTGGAGAAATCAACTGCCTGTCCGCGCAGCAGCGCAACAACGCCCTCGATCGCGGCCTCGGAATTCGGCGGCGGTTTGCTTTCCCGGGCCTCGGGATAAAAATGAAAAAGCCGCCTTCTTGTATCGATCTCGCGGGTCTCGGGAAGCTGGACCCCGGCGATGCCGCCCTCGCTCCATGCGACCGCGCAGCGGCCAATGGCCGTGTCGAAAATGGTGTACGCCCGCCCCGCCATGCTTCCGTCCCCGAAAGCACCATAGCACCGTCACGATCGGCCGCATCCTAAAAGTGAAGGTTCGGTTAAATTCACGCACAGGCAAATTGGAGGAAGGCGTGCCGGCGACGCCGTGGCGTGCGCAGGGAACAACCAGTTCGCCCGCGCGTGAGTGGCGCACACGAGCCCATCAACTATTATTCAGTTCTGGCGTGACCTGCGCTTTGCTAGAGACCGAGCACCGGACTCCCCCGTCCGGGACAACCTGGCAAGGCCGTCGAGCGCACCATTCCGCTTGGCGGCCTTGCTGTTTGTGGGCGGATGCCGCAATGTGGCGCGGCTTTGCGGGCGTAGTTCAATGGTAGAACGGCAGCTTCCCAAGCTGCATACGAGGGTTCGATTCCCTTCGCCCGCTCCAGCACTTAGCCGAAATTGGCCT
>Ga0335078_10015026_pt1 | contig 11487 bp, 7 predicted proteins | sample Lox_Sample_32_FD_206711 | JGI IMG/M metagenome (GOLD analysis project Ga0335078, IMG submission 206711) | Soil microbial communities from Loxahatchee National Wildlife Refuge, Florida, United States - Lox_Sample_3.2 | ecosystem: Environmental > Terrestrial > Soil > Wetlands | place: USA: Florida...
CGCTGGCCGTGGTGATCAGCGCCCAGTCATACCGTCGCGGCCCTTTGGCGCCATCGCCGCAGCTGAGCGTCTGCCACGCCGGGGCGGGCACGAGCGCGGCCAGCGCATCGGCGCGCTTGTTCCCCGCGGCGGTAGTCACCTGCTGGCTGCACGGGACCGCCATCACGTAGCTGATCTGCCCGGCTTCCAGCCAGGACCGCAGGTGCCGGTTCTGGCCGTACACCTCATCGGCGGCGACCCAGGAAAACGGCACCGCCGCCGCGGCCGCCCGCTCGATCATCCGCCGCGCCAGCTCCGGTTTCGTCGCGAACCCGGCGTCGTCGCCGATCCCGGCTTCCCGGCAGCGCGGCCGGTCCTCAGTCCACGACTCCGGCAGGTACAGCTCCCGGTCGATCAGCGCCCGGAACCGCCGCCCCGGCACGGCATACGCGAGGAACACCCCCACCTGGGCGTTCTCCACCCGCCCAGCGGTGCCGGTGTACTGCCGCTGCACGCCGGCCGACATCTTGCCCTTCTTGACGAACCCGCTCTCATCGGCCACCAGCACCGCGGCCGGGTCACCCGCACCGGCCACCACGTACCGGGCCAGCGCATCCCGCACCGCATCCACGTCCCAGGCGTAATGATTCAGCAGCCGCTGCATCCCGTCCGGGGACCTGTCCCCGGCGAACTCCGCGATCGTCCACCCATTCTTGCGCTCCGCCTGCGACAACAACCCCAGCAGATACCCCCGCGCCCGCCACCGCGACTGCGCCTGCGCGAACTCACCAGCCACCCCGGCGAACATCTCACTGAACGACTCCGCCCACGAGACCGGCTCATCTACGCTCGGCGTTAAGGCCGCCACGTGATCAATCAGGACACCCACACCCAGATGATCACGAGGCGGCCGCCCACATGTCACGCCGACACGCCGGAGACCATCTCACCGTGCGGCTGTAGTACTAGGCGTCGGCCGGTTTTCGGCAAGGCGCGGAAGTTGCGCTGCTCAGTCACGGCCTGCGACATGCCTATGCCAGATTCAGAGCGCGCGTCATTTCGTCGCAGCCTGCCTAATCGACTGTCAACCCGAGCTCCTCCCCCCGCGTCCCTTGTGGGAGTCCCGCCGGAGGCGCGGGGGAAGGATCTGAATATGCAACACGGATCAAGGCAAAAGGTATCAAAACGTCTACGGCTGATGACGTCAGCGGCTGCTGTCACAGCGGCCTTCATCCTGGTTGCGGGAGGCACAATGGCACTGACGACAGGCACCGCTGCCCCGGCGGCCGCACCCCGAGTTCGAACTGCCCTGGCCGCAGCGTCCTGCAAGGGAATGACGATCTCGGAGTGCGAGGGCAAGGTTTTCGTCCATAGGACCGTCGTCCACAAGCGGACAACGGTCAAGCGAAAGGTAACGGTCAAGCGGAAGTCAACGACTTACGTCCATAAGACCACGAAGCACACGACCACGTCAAAGTGCCGCCACAACACGTTCAAGCGCAAGAAGTGCAAGCCAAAATGCCATCACTCGCACAGGCACAACAGCAATCACAGCCACGGCCACGAGCGATGCCTTCACCTGCACCATGTGTGGAGCCAGGACGGCCAGTGGAGCCGCTACGACCAGCAAAGTAACCAGGACGGGGACGGTCAATGGGGTAACCAGTCTGGCGGGTACGGCCGGCGCAACGGCCAACACAGCGAGTGGGGCCAGGACAACTAGTACAGCCACCGTCACGAGCATCAGGGGTGTGAGTAGCACCTGCAAGCCGAACCCCCGGCCCAAACTTCCAGGGTCGGGGGTCGTGGAATCTGCTGATCGCGTGCCCCTTCTTGCCGGTGCGCTTGAACAACGTGTCATCCAGGATCACCTGCACCGGCTCGCCATGGGGCACCAGCAGCGCCACCACCAGGCGGGCGAGCACGCGGCCCCGGTCTTGCGCGCTTTACCGGGCATGGGTAAAACCGGTGCGTCCGGTCATGCCGCCACACATTTGACAGCCCGGCGCCGACCAGCATCCTGCACTGTGCGCTCGCTCGTCTGCGCCACGAACCCGGCAGCTAGCGCACAAAACGCCCGGTAGACGGTCCGGTGAAGCGAGGCCAGAACACGGTCAGCAGCCTCATCGACCACTGGACTCCAAGATCACTCGACGTGTCGCGGCCGCCCCGCGTCATCCAGTCCGTCCGGCAGCGTCTGTCGCGTCGCAACCGGCCTGCACCAGAAACTGCGAAAGTCGAGCTGGAGCGGACCGGGCGAACGTTTACCGGTAGACGCCATCACGCTCGGCCGGCAGAGCGAACAGACTCGGCAGACGGGCTCAAGGTCGTTCGTACGCTGCGTGACAATCGTCGCGACACGGCGGACTATCTCGGACTTCCGGGCACCGTTGATGCAGGTTGGCGTACGGCGCAGTGCTGTTGATGATCGTGCCCGGGGTGATTGTGCTGCATGGCTTGGATGTACCAGGCCGGAATCTCGCTCAGGTAGACACCACCGTCATGACCGTTCGCCCAATCTTGATCTTGTCGCCTTTCTTCAGCCGCTGGGTTCCGTGGATGCGGCGTCTGTTGAGCCAAGTGCCGTTGGTTGAGCCAAGGTCTTCGATGTACCAGAGGCCGTGCGCGGTGGTGAAGCGGGCGTGCTGGTTGGAGGCGAATTCGTCGCTGATGGCGAGTGTGCCCTGCCGCCCGGCCGTGAATTCGGCGTGGAACATGTGGCGCTGGTCTCCGGCCTGGATGAGCAGGGATTGTGTGACGGCCATCTCGGGGAGGGTGATGCCGGTCTGGCCGGCGACGGCCGACACGGCGGCTTTCCATGCTTGCTTTTCTTGCTCCGTGACGTCTTCCCACGGCGGGAGAGATGTGGGGTAGGCGCCGCGGTGGGCTTCGTAGGCGGTTCGTGCGAGACGTTCGAGGCCGGGGCTAGTCACGCATCGATGATGCCAGAGGCGGTGGGCTGATGGGTGCCAGGAAATCTCCCGGAGGTGACGGTGGCAGGGGGTTCGCGGAGGATGCGGGCACCTGGGGCGGGCGGGGACGTCGCCGAATACGCAGTACCCTCAATCTCCCCACGCGTGGTCTGGCCTGCGGCAACGCCTTGCTCAAGCTCTGCTCGCGGTGTCCCCGTGGCGCTGGGTGCGCAGACCAAACCCGCGCCTTCTCCCTCCAAATCTAATCCTTTGTCCCCGTGCCGTCATTTCCGCAATCGCACGATTCCGCCCCCCAGCGGGCAATGTCCGGGTGCGGATCCGACCGACCGGGCGCAGCTGCGGAATCGAGCGCACGGTGTCGGGGCGGGACGACGTGTTCGCGGTCCGCGGGAGTCACGGGCACGCTCAATAGAGCGGCATGGAGGAACTATGCAGGCATCTCTTACGAACGATCGCCCGCTGACACCGCGAACGCCAGGTTCACGGCTTGAAACAAGACTCTGGGGCGATCACGCAAACACCCTGCACCGCACCCTCCAAAGTTAGGTGCGGTGCAAGATGCCGCATCGCTCCGGACCTGGCACAACCAACTCCGGCCGGATACGGGCGGAGCTGCCGCGGCTGCAGCTCAGCCGAGGCGGTCGAGGAGGCCCTGGTACATGTCCCAGAGTTCGCTGGGCAAGTGGTCGCCGAAGGTACGCAAGTGGTCGGGGATAAGCGCCGCCTCCCGTTTCCAGGCCTCGGTGTCGACGGAGAGCAAGACGTCGAGGTCGCTTTCGGAGATGTCCAAGCCGTCGGTGTCCAGTGCTTCCGGCGTCGGCACGTTGCCGATCGGGCTCTGCGTGGCCCCGGCCTCGCCTGAGAGTCGTTCCAAGATCCACTTCAGGACGCGGCTGTTGTCGCCGAAGCCTGGCCACAGGAACTTGCCGTTCGCATCCTTGCGGAACCAGTTGACGTAGTAGATCCGTGGCAGCTTGCTGGCGTCCGCGGAACGCCCGATCTCCAGCCAGTGAGCGAAGTAGTCGCCCATGTTATAACCACAGAACGGCAGCATGGCGAATGGGTCATAACGCAGCTCACCGAGCTTGCCCTCGGCGGCGGCGGTCTTCTCCGAAGATACGTTTGCGCCGAGGAATACGCCATGAGTCCAGTCGAAGGATTCGGTGACGAGGGGCACGGCGGTCGCGCGCCGACCACCGAACAGAATCGCCGAGATCGGGACACCCTTTGGGTCGTCCCATTCAGACGCGATGATTGGGCACTGGGCGGCCGGGGTGGTGAAACGGGCATTAGGGTGCGCGGCAGGCTCTGGCGAATCTGGAGTCCAGTCCCGGCCCTTCCAGTCGGTCAGATGAGCGGGGGGTTGTTTGGTCAGACCCTCCCACCACACGTCGCCGTCGTCGGTGAGGGCCACGTTGGTGAAGATGCTGTTGCCCCACAGAGTCGCGATCGCGTTGGCGTTGGTGTGTGCACCGGTTCCGGGCGCGACGCCGAAGAATCCGGCCTCTGGGTTGATCGCATACAGTCGCCCATCCTCGCCGAAGCGCATCCAGGCGATGTCGTCGCCGACAGTCTCGGCTTTCCAGCCGGGGACAGTGGGCTGGAGCATGGCGAGATTAGTCTTGCCGCACATGGACGGGAAGGCTGCCGCGATGTACGTGGCGTCACCGCTGGGCGGGGTGACCTTGAGGATCAGCATGTGCTCGGCCATCCATCCCTCGTCGCGCGCCATCACCGAGCCGATGCGAAGGGCGTAGCACTTCTTGCCGAGCAGGGCGTTTCCCCCATACCCGGAGCCGTAGGACCATATCTCCCGCGTCTCCGGGAAGTGCGAAATGTACTTCGTCTTATTGCACGGCCAGGGTACGTCCGCCTGGCCAGGCTCCAGAGGAGCACCCACCGAGTGGACGGCACGGACGAACGAACCGCGCTCCTCGATCCACCGCAGTGCTGGTGTCCCCATCCTCGTCATGATCCGCATCGACACCACCACGTACGGCGAGTCGGTAAGCTCGACGCCAAGCTGGGAAATGCTGCCACCCAGCGGCCCCATGCAGAACGGGACCACGTACATGGTCCGGCCACGCATACAGCCATCGAAAACTTCCGCGAAGGTCTTGCGCATTTCATCGGGCGCGATCCAGTTGTTGGTCGGCCCGGCGTCGTCTTCCTTCTCTGAGCAGATGAAGGTGCGGTTCTCGACGCGTGCCACGTCACTCGGATCGGAGACGCAGTAGAAGCTGTTTGGGCGAATCTTCGGGTTCAGTCGCGTGAATGTCCCGTGGTCTATCAGGAGGCTGGTCAAACGCTCCCACTCACTATCCGAGCCATCACACCAGACAATCTTCTCTGGCTTGGTCAACTCAGCGATACTGCGAACCCAGTCGGCTAGCTCTGCGTAGCTTGTCTCTGATCGTCCATGGTCGAGTCCTACGCTGGTCATCGCCGTCTCCTTGCATGCGATTAGTGGGGTGCGGCAAACGATCCGCGTCCGCAGAGACAGACCGCCTGGCGGATTGCCTACGGCGAAAGGTCAATGCAACACAAATGTGACCCGGATCCCGGCTGCAGACCAGGGCCGAAGGTCCATCTATCCCGGGACCAGCGTCGTGGGGCTACGGCACACTGTGTTGAGGCTACGGCCTCAGCATCCACCGCAGGTCACCGGCTCGTTACGGTCTTCCTAGGCGTCCCGGCCAACCAGGCTCATCCGCGCCGGGGGTAACGGACGTACGCCAGGTTACCAAGCCTTCGTGGCCGGGCCGGCGGTGCCGGCCGCGCTGGCGGTGCCCACCACCCGGCTGTGGCTTCGGCGACCCGGCCGCGCGGGCCTGGCCGTCCCGGGGCGGCCAGTGTGGCACCACCGGGCATCTCGCCTCGCTTCCGGCCCTACGACGCCGCTGTCGCGTGGATCCAAGCCCGTCGTGCACCGACCCGTCAAGGGGGATAAAAGATGAATGGGACGGACGTTTTGCTAGATGCTGTGGAAGCTCTGTCGCGGGACACGCGCGAACTCGATGGCGGAAACGAGCCTGACGGAGATCCGCGTCCTCATTGCCGCCTGCCGCCTGCCGCCTGCCGCCTGCCGCCTGCCGACGCCGGCAGCGATGGCACCTTATGGCGATGACCCCTGTGCTGACGCTGGCGGCGGCACGGATGGCGATACCGGTGACGGCGGCACGGAAGATGGCGGCGGCACAGAAGATGGCGGCGGCACAGAAGATGACAGCGGCACAGAAGATGACAGCGGCACAGAAGATGAGGCAGAAGGTGACCGTGGTACAGAAGGCGACGGTCGCACAGAAGGTGACGGTGGCAGCGGGTGCGACGGCGGCATAGAGGGCGAAGATCGCGGCGATGGTGACGGCGGTACAAAAGAGGGGGACGGCGGTAGCGATGCTGACGGTGACACAGAGGGTGACGGTGGTAGCGGGCGTGACGGCGGCACAATGGAGGATGATGACGGTAGCGAGGGTGAAAATGGCACAAAGTAGGGCGACGGCGGTAGCTGGTGTGACGGCGGCACAGACGATGGCAGCGGCAGCTCGAGTGGCAGCGGTTGAGGGTCGGCTGGCGCCTGGACCGGCCGCGGCGACGGCACCGGGGTGAGCGTCGGCGGTGCCAGTGGGTTCGGTCCCGTCCGGTAGACGACACGCGGCGACGGGCGACTGATGATCACTGACGGTTTCAGCTGCTCCACCATCGGGCGCTGGTAGTAGTAGTGGTACGCGCTGATCCCTACCACCGATACCACGACAAGCAGCGTGCCGGCCAGCAGCCGGCCAGGGTGCGCCGCGAACTCAGCCAGCGCGAAGTCCCGGTAACTCTTCATGGCCCGTGTCCCGTCGCGCTCCCCCATGATCTTGCCCGCAGCCGCTAAGTGATCTGCCTTTCCGGGCCAGCTATTGTTTACGCTGCTCACAGGGCTTCCCGGGTCAGGTCACAGGGCTGCCCCGGGTTAGTTAGGCCCCGGTCACCGAACTCCCTCGTGGCAGGGGAGCAAATAGTCCTTGCCGACACCTTCCGCCCAGGACATCCAGCCGTCCCGATCTCCCTGCCGACCGCTTCGGTTCGGTGCGCTTTTTCGTGATCTTCGAACCCTTCCTGGCCAAATGGTTGTCCGGATCCGCCCACCTGCACGTTGTGATGAAATACCGTGCTTTATAACAACAGTGTAGTTCTGGCCGCTTGCCGCGCGCGAGGGTGAAGCCGCCCAAAGCTTCGCGCGGAGCGCGCGGGATCATGGTTGTGGTCGATGGGGCGTTCGGGAACTGACCCGGGAAAAGGTACGCAGCGAGCGCGACGAAGATGGTCAGGGTTACTGATGTGAACAACGTGCTGTTGGGTGCGGCCAGCGAGACCCTGTCCCTGTCGGCCCGGCGGTCGAACAGGGCCGACGCGTAGCCGAAGATGCCGTGGTGTAGCCGAGGAACCGCTGACGTCGGGGAGGAGCCCAAGCCGTAGCCCACGGTCGCGTTAGGTCCGTGGCGATCGCGGGCGTCCTAAGGCTCAGTTCTGGGGTTGCTCTCAGCAGGGTGCCGGTGGAAAGCCGCTTTGTCCTGAGGTCGCCGAAGGTCGAGATCATGACGCCCGCCCCGCCCGCCACTGCGGCGTTGCTCGCAGTCACGTCCCGCATCAAGCCGTCCTGCGATGCGGTGTGACCGTTGCTGAAGGGTGCCGGAATAGGCGCCCGTCGCTGGATCACTCGCCCGGGTCGTGCAGAGCGGGGCAACGATCTTGGGCTGAATGACCCCGGCCCAGGGTGTGCTGAATATCCCTGGCCCAGGGTGTGATGTGTGACCTGCCGTTAAATCCGCCTTCCCGGCCGGCCTCTGCCGCTCGGCGAGAGGCTCGCGTGGCACGCGCGGGTTTGAGCCCTGGAAGGACCGGAGACTCCTGCCAATCCTGCCCGCATGCGCACGCCGATGTTGACAGGTGCGCCTGGAGAGTCCAAAGTGTTCGTCGAGGTGCCATCTGGTCGAAATGAGGACAACATGGCCCGAAAGCTGGCTGCGGAACTACTGGGAACGGGACTACTCGTATATTTCGCCGTCGGGGTGGCGACTTTGTCGTTTGGCTTCGGCACCGCGGGGAGCAGCTTCGCGGCCGGCGTAGTCGCCACCGCGCTCGCGTTCGGGTTCGTCCTGCTTGCCCTGGCCTACGTGCTGGGGCCCGTTTCCGGCTGTCACATCAATCCAGCAGTCACGATGGGTGCGCTTCTCGCCGGCCGGATTCCGCTGGTCGAGGCGGTCGGCTACTGGGTCGTCCAGTTCGCCGGCGGGATTCTTGGGGCTCTGCTCCTGTGGGGTACGTTCGCCGCTTCGCCTCTCTACAACCGTACGACGACCGGCCTCGGGGCGGACGGCTGGGGTGCCGCCAGCCACATCCATATCAGCGCGGGTGGCGCGTTCCTGGCCGAGGTGGTGCTGACCGCGCTTTTTGTCTTCGTCGTCCTCAGCGTGACAAGCAAGACCGCCAATGCCGCCACGGCGGGCCTGGTCATCGGCCTGTCGCTCACCGTGGTGCACCTCGTCGGGATTCCGATCACCGGAACGTCAGTGAATCCCGCCCGCAGTCTCGGGCCCGCCCTCATCGTCGGCGGGACGGCCCTCAGCCAGGTATGGCTCTTCATAGTCGCGCCCCTCGTGGGCGGCGTCGTGGCGGCTGGGCTCCACCTGCTGATTTTCCCAAAGGCCGCTCCTGCCCTCAGCCGAGCCTGAGGGCCTGCCTGACGGCGGCTGTCTGACAACGGTGCCGCAGGTTCGGGCGCGATCTGCGCTCCGCGTGTTCTTGGGGTCGCGGTGAGTGCATCCCGGTCTACCGGTTTGCTCGATACCAGGTAGGGACGGCCGGAACGCAGCGCGTACCGTTCATTTCCGCTGAGGATCACTGGTCTTGTTTGAGCGCGCGCGGTCGAGACCGACGTCCTGCCCGCCATGCGGCACTTCGGGCTCGGGGCTCTCCCCTACTCTCCGCTCGCCAACGGCACTGCTCACCGGAATATTCCGGAGCGGCCGGGTGGTGCCGCCGGGAGAGGTCGGCGAATCCGCCTGGTTAACGTTACAGACGAGAAGCCGGAACGCGTGGCTGCCCTCGTCGGTTTGGCGGAGGACCAGGTAACGCTGCTTGAGTTGGCGATCGGCGGACTGGCAGCGCAGCCGGGCTGTATTCGATCATCGCCGGTGCCACCTCGCTGGCGCACGTCAAGGCCAATACCGAGGCGGTCACTCGGCAGCCGAGCGCGGATCAGCTCGCTAACATTGACGAGATTGTCCCGCTGCCTGGCGACTGATCGCCGGTCGTAGCTGCGAGCGGGCCGATCGCGCCGCGCGAACCGGACTGGAGGAGTACCAATATTTGTCTGTCAGGTATGAGATATCTGCTGTCAAATTTCATCAGCGGAGTCAGGCACCTCCGGCGCACCTTCGGAAACCGGAGCCGCGAGCACGACTCCGCTCGCGTTGGCGATGTGCCTCACAGTGTCGATCGTGTCGGCGTCAGCGGCGCCCTTGTCCGGGCGGTACCTGATGACGCGGGCAAATCGTAGCGCAAGTCCGCCGGGATAGCGCGGGCTCGCCTGCACCCCGTCGAAGGCGATCTCCACGACCAGTTCGGGCCGTACCGTGACGACCCAGCCAGCGTCCGTCCCATCCGATCCCGAACGGCTGAGCGCCGGATCGGCAAGCTCAAGCAGTCGCGTGGTCTGCCAGGCGAGGATCTCGTCCGTCAGCCCCTTGAATGTCTTGCCGAGCATGACGTGCCCGCCACTTCCGGGATCACGCGCGGCAAGATGCAGGTTGGAGAGCCAGCCGCGGCGCCTGCCGTGACCCCATTCGGCGGCGATCACCAGGAGATCGAGCGTGTGCCGGGGCTTTACCTTGATCCAGCCGGCGCCGCGGCGCCCGGCCGCGTAGGGCGCGTCGAGCGACTTGACGAGGACTCCCTCGTGACCACGCGCGGAATGACAAGATCACTGCGCACCGTGGCGGCTAGCTGCGCGTACCGTTCGGCCCCTGGCGCATCGACCATGTCCGCGCCGTCCAGGTGCAGCAGATCGAAGAAGAAGGCGGTGAGCGGTACCTCATGGGCGAGCTTGCCAATCTCATTGCGATTTCCCGTGCGCCCTGCCGTCACTTGGAATGGTCGCGGGCGCCCGCCCGGGCCGAGGGCGATGATCTCGCCGTCGAGCACGATGGAGCGGGCAGGTATAGCGGCCACCGCCCCGACTACCTCTGGAACCCGGGCGGTGATCTCATCGAGCGTGCGGGTGAAGACCGCCACGTCGGTGCCGTCCTTGTGGACCTGGACCCTGATCCCGTCGATCTTCCACTCCACCGCTGCGGGTGTGACACGCCCGAGCGCCGCCCGGACGTCGTCCGCCGAACCAGCCAGCATCGGCCGCAGTGGCCGCCCGACTCGCAACCTGAAGCCCCGCAATGCCGCGAGCGCCGCCTCTGGTGTGCTGCACACAGTCACGGGGCCGGGTCTGTTGGCCGGGACAGTGCCGGTTTGGAGCGCAGTGCCCTCTTCCAGGACGGTCCCGTATTTCGGGGCAGTGCCGTTTTTCACAGTAGGGCCGTCCTCTTGGACAGTGCGGTCTTTGAGCGCAGTGCCATTTTCTGCGCTGGTGCGTTCCTGTCGTGCAGGGTCGGCTTTCGGGCCGGTATCGCCTTTCGCAGCCATGAAGCCCGGGGCGGTGGCGTCTGGGGCGAGCGCCGCCGAGGCGACCGCGAGCAGTGACCCGCCGAGCATGTGCGCACGCCGCACCTCGCCAACGGCGACGTCGGCGGCCGTCGCGATCGCTTCGACCATAACGCCTTCGAGTGCGCCCTGGCGCAGGTCGCCGACGAGAAGCCGGGTCAAGAAGGGCCGCTCCGCATCGTTCGCGTCGGCGAAAAGTGCCGCGAGCAATCGGCGCCGCTCCGCCTGTGATCCCGGGCCGGTAGCCGCGCCAATATGCGTGAAGGCCGCGTCGACACCGGCGACTGTGAGTCCAGGCGCTCGTTCGGTGCTGTCTGGCGCGCCTTCCCGGCTCGCGACGCCTGCCGGGCTCGCGACACCCGCGATGTCCCGAAGTGCCGCGTAGCCGACGCCGATCTGGCGCTGGCGCAGTTCCCCAGAGAGGAATGCAACCACGACAGGCACCTCCGGAGGCTTGGCGCGACGGAGCAGGTTCGAGATCCGCTCGATCTTGGCGCGGCGCGACGAGGTCGCTGCCACCGCAGCCGAGGTCTTCACCAGCTCATCGAGCAGCACACTCGTATTGTGCCCGACTGCACCGACATTTCCGCAGCGCTAGCCCTTGGCCGGGTGCGCGCCAATTTGCAGGTAGCAAGATCGGCTTGCGTGTGTGGTGAGGTCAACGTCTGGCGTCTGGTTGTGCGGCACGTTCCAGATGCGGTCTTCGGGTCTGCTGGCAACCCCCAATCTGAGTGTTATAAGCACTCAGATTGAGTTGCTAGCCAGCCAGAACCCCTCGTGTTTCGCAGTTTGGCGGGTCGGAGCGTGCCGGTGTCCTTGATGCCCGATGGGGTCAAGGGTGTCGGCTGGGGCCTGCATAGAGGATGAAAGTGCG
>Ga0335078_10015027_pt1 | contig 11486 bp, 11 predicted proteins | sample Lox_Sample_32_FD_206711 | JGI IMG/M metagenome (GOLD analysis project Ga0335078, IMG submission 206711) | Soil microbial communities from Loxahatchee National Wildlife Refuge, Florida, United States - Lox_Sample_3.2 | ecosystem: Environmental > Terrestrial > Soil > Wetlands | place: USA...
GCCAGATTCTGGGCGATCTCGGGGGCGCGGCGAGCATCGCCCTCGTCCGGCTGGGCGACAAATTCGGTCTCTACAAGACGCTGCATCAGAAAGGGCCGATGACCGTCGCGGAGCTCGCCGCCGCGTCGGGGCTCAACCCGCGCTACCTGCGCGAATGGCTGTCGCATCAGGCGGCCTCGAACTACCTCAGCTACGATCCGGCGACGCAGAAATTCACGCTGCCCGAAGAGCAGGCGATGGTCTTCGCGATCGAGGAAAGCCCCGTCTATATGCAGGGCGGGTTCGAGCTGATGACCGCGCTGCTCGACAACCAGCCAAAGGTCGAGGCAGCCTTCAGGCATGGCGGCGGCGTCGCCTGGGGCGACCAGGCCGGGTGCATGTTCTGTGCGGTCGCGCGGTTCTTCCGGCCCGGCTACCACAACAACCTGGTGGCGAACTGGCTGCCGGCGCTCGACGGCGCGCTCGACAAGCTGCAGCGTGGCGCCAGAGTCGCCGATATCGGCTGCGGCCACGGCTGGTCGACGGTGCTGATGGCGCAAGCCTATCCCAACTCGCAATTCGTCGGGTACGACTTCCACCCAAGCTCGATCGAGGCGGCGACCGCTCACGCCGCCGAGCACGGGGTTTCCGGCAATTGCCGGTTCGAGGTCGGCACCGCCAAGGAGTACGCGGGTGGCGATTTCGATCTCGTGACCTGTTTCGACTGCCTGCACGACATGGGCGACCCGGCGGGCGCTGCGGCGCATATCCACCGGTCGCTGAAGCCGGACGGGTCGTGGATGATCGTCGAGCCCATGGCCGGCGACCGGCTCGAAGACAATTTGAACCCGGTCGGGCGGCTCTATTACGCCGGCTCGACGATGATCTGCGTGCCAACCTCGCTGTCGCAGGAGGTCGGCGCCGCGCTCGGCGCGCAGGCCGGCGAGGCGAGACTGCGCGAGGTCATCACCGCCGGCGGGTTCAAGAGCGTGCGGCGCGCCGCCGAGACGCCGTTCAACATGATCCTCGAGGCGCGCCCGTAACGCTTGGCTGAAGCCTTGGCGCAGCAGGTCGGCTATGCTCGCGGATATCCGCGAGCATAGAACCAGGGAGGGTGCGATGCCGGAAACCGCCCAGATCGACCGGGTGTTGCAGGGCGCGATCGAGCGGGGCGCCGTGCCGGGGGTTGTCGCGGCGGCGGCGACGCGCGGCGGAACGGTCTATCAGGGCGCTTTCGGCCGCCGCGCGCTCCCCGACGGCGCGGCGATGACCGCGGACACCGTGTTCTGGATCGCCTCGATGACCAAGGCGATCACCTCGACCGCGGCGATGCAGCTGGTCGAGCAGGGCAGGCTCGCGCTCGACGCGCCGATCGGCGCGATCCTGCCCGAGCTCGCCGCGCCCCAGGTGCTCGAAGGCTTCGACGCCGCCGGCGAACCGAGGCTGCGCCCGGCGCGCCGGCCGATCACGTTGCGCCACCTGATCACCCACACCGGCGGTTTCGTCTACGACATCTGGAACGCCGACATGGCGCGCTACATGGAGAAGCGCGGCATTCCGGGCATCATCTCCTGCGAGAACAAGGCGCTGGCGCTGCCGCTCGTCTTCGACCCCGGCGACAAATGGGATTACGGCATCAACATCGACTGGGTCGGCAAGGCGGTCGAGAAGGTCAGCGGGCAGAAACTCGGCGACTATTTCGCCGAGCACCTGTTCGGCCCGATCGGGATGCGCGACACCGGGTTTCGCCTGACCGCCGGCCATCGCACCCGGCTCAGCGCGATGCACGCGCGCGGCGATGACGGCGGGCTCGCAGCGATCGAATTCGAGCTGCCGCAGGAGCCCGAATTTCAGATGGGCGGGGGCGGGCTTTACGGCACCGCGGCGGATTACCTGGCCTTCGCCCGGGTGTTCCTCGACGAGGGCCGCGCCGCCGGCGGGCCGGTGCTCAAGCCGGAGACGGTGCGGCTGATGGCGCAGAACGCGATGGGCGCGCTCGACGTGCGGCTGCTGAAGACCGTCGCCCCGGCCTATTCCAACGACGCCGAGTTCTTCCCCGGCATGGTCAAGAAATGGGGGCTCGGCTTCATGATCTCGACCGCGGACGTGCCGGGCGGGCGCAAGGCGGGCAGCCTCGCCTGGGCCGGTCTCGGCAACACCTATTTCTGGATCGACCCGGCGAGCGGCGTCGCCGGCGTCATCCTGATGCAGCTCATCCCGTTTGCCGACTCCAAGGCGCTGGCGGTCTTCGACGGGTTCGAGAAGGCGGTCTACGCCGCGCTCGCCTGAGCGGGCCGCCCCGCCGCGGCGATTGACGCCGCGCCGCGATTTGCGTGATACGATGCCGGCAGGTCCGCGCGGCGCGGATCGACGGATTTTTCCACGGGAGATGGCGGATGAGCGTCCAGGGAATGAATCATTTCACGGTGCTGAGCGACGATCTCGAGGTGACGCGCAAATTCTACTGCGACCTGCTGGGTTTCGAGGTCGGTGCGCGGCCGAACTTCCAGTTCCCGGGCTACTGGCTGTGGGTCGGCGACCAGCCGATCCTGCACGTGATCCACCGCAAGGAACTGCACGAGCACCGCGCCGGCGTGATCGACCACATGGCGTTCACCGCGACCGATCTGCCGGGCACCGTCGCCAAGCTCGAAAAGGCCAAGGTGAAGTGGGAGCTGCGGCGCCTGCCCGCCGAGAGCGTGCGCGGCGGCCTCTGGCAGCTGTTCTTCGACGATCCGCATGGCGGCAAGGTGGAATTCGACTTCGACAAGTCGGAGGCGGCGCCGGCGGGCTTCGCGGGCTAGGGTTTCGGATGCGGCGGCACGTTGGTGCCGCCGCAAGCTCGCGTGCGGGCGCATTTGCTTATTCGAAATCCGGCGCTGGCAGCGGCCGCGTCGGCATCTTGAGCGCGAGCGGCGGCGGCAGATCGTCGGCCGCCGCCGCCCATCCCCATTCGAGCAGCGGTCGCGCCGCGGCCGCGAAATCGACGATGCGGTCGACGAGGCTCGGCGACTGCATCTCGTCGTCGCCGATCGCGAAATCGGTGAGGAAATTCTTCCAGCACACATAATCGGCGGCGGGGCTGCCCTTTGCGCCCTCGAAGCTGCGCGGCAAGCGGCTCAGCCGTTCGTTCTCGCAGGTCAAGGGATAGCCGCGCCCGCTCAGCTGCTCGGCCATCGCGAGAAATTCCGCCGGATCGCCGGCGATCGTGCCGCGCAGCCGGCCGAGCAACTCGGGCTCGGGATGCCAGAACCCGGCGCCGATCATCGACGCGCCCGGTTCGAGGTGCACGTAGAGCAGGCCGGGATCGCCCTTGCCGCCCGAGCGCGTCAGCACCGCGCCCTGATGGGTCTTGTAGAGCTGCTTGTTCGCCGAGAAGCGGACGTCGCGGTAGATGCGGAAGATGCCGCGGGCGGGGTCGCCGACCAGCGGGATGCCCGCCTCTGCCAGCGGTCTGCCGAGCGCGCCGAGCAGCGCGCGGAATGGCGCCAGAACCTCGCGCTCATAGATGGCCTTGCGCGGCTTGAACCACAGCGGGTCGTTGTGCCGCGCCAGGCCGCGGAAGAAGCTGAAAGCCGCCGGGCGGAAGCCGGCAAACGAATGCGGGGAGAGGGCCATCGCGCGGGGTTCCGGAGCTGCGCCTGATCTTTACCTTTAAGCCTTCGTTGAGGAAATCGGCCCAGGCTTCCCCGAGCTTTCTGGAATCGGCGCATGAAATTCGTCGTCTTCACCGGTGCGGTGATATTGGGGCTGCTGTACCTGCTGCATCAATACGTCGCCGCGCCATACTGAACGGGGATCGCCCGCTCGCGGATGAGCGATCATCCGTCGCGTCGGGCATAGAGCAGGAATTCGCGGTTGCCGGCCGGGCCGGCGATCGGGCTTTCGACGATTCCGACGACCGACCAGCCCGGCTGCGCGCCGACCCACGCCGCCGCCGCTTCGCAGACCGCCCGGTGAATTTGTGGGTCGCGCACCACGCCGCCCTTGCCGACCGCCTTGGGGCCCGCCTCGAATTGCGGCTTGACCAGCGCCACCAGCCGGGCCCGCTTCTTGGTCAGCGCAAGCGCCGCCGGCAGCACCGTCGCCAGACCGATGAAGCTCGCGTCGCAGGTGACGATGTCCACCGGTTCGCCGATCTCGGCCGCTGTGAGGCGGCGCGCGTTGATCCCCTCATGGACCCTGACCCGCGGGTCCTGGCGCAGCTTCCAGGCAAGCTGGCCGCGGCCGACATCGACGGCGTGGACCGGCGCCGCGCCGCGCGCCAGCAGCACATCGGTAAAGCCGCCGGTCGAGGCGCCGATATCGAGGGCGACAAGGCCGGCGACGTCGATCGCGAAGTGGTCGAGCGCGTGGGCGAGCTTGACGCCACCGCGCGACACCCAGGGGTGGTCGCGGCCGCGCACGTCGATTTCGGCATCGTCGGCAAGCGTTTCGCCGGCCTTGTCGACGCGGCGCTCGCCGGCATAGACGAGGCCCGCCAGGATCAACGCTTGCGCGCGCTGCCGGCTCTCGGCGAGCCCGCGCTCGACGAGCAGCTGATCGGCGCGGCGCTTGGCGATCAGGCCCGAGCCGGCTGTTCGGCGACCTCGCGGCCGAGCGCGGCGAGCGCGGTCGCGACGATGTGCTTTGCGGTGAGGCCCGCGGTCTCGTATTGCGCGTTCGGCGAATCGTGATCGAGGAACAGGTCGGGCAGCATCATCGTGCGGATCTTCAGCCCGTGGTCGAGCTGTCCGCTGCCCGCCAGATGGGCCAGCACGAAGCTGCCGAACCCGCCGATCGAGCCCTCTTCGATCGTCACCACGACCTCGTGCTCGCGCGCCAGCCGGTTGACCAGATCGGTGTCGAGCGGCTTCGCGAAGCGCGCGTCGGCGACCGTCGTCGAGAGCCCGTAGGCGCCCAGCTCCTGGGCCGCCTTGAGGCACTCCTGGAGCCGCCCGCCAAGGCTCAGCAGCGCGATCTTGGTGCCTTCGCGCAGTATCCGGCCGCGGCCGATTTCGAGCGGCACGCCCTTTTCCGGCAGCGCCACGCCGATCCCCTCGCCGCGCGGGAAGCGCAGCGCCGAGGGCGCGTCGTCGATCGCCACGCAGGTCGCGACCATGTGGACGAGGTCGGCTTCGTCGGCCGCCGCCATGATCACGAAGCCGGGCAGGCAGCCGAGATAGGCGATGTCGAACGAGCCGGCGTGGGTCTGCCCGTCGGCGCCGACGAGGCCGGCGCGGTCGATCGCGAAGCGCACCGGCAGCTTCTGGATCGCGACGTCGTGCACGACCTGGTCGTAGGCGCGCTGGAGGAACGTCGAATAGATCGCGGCGAACGGCTTCATGCCCTCGGTCGCCATCCCGGCGGCGAAGGTCACCGCGTGCTGCTCGGCGATGCCGACGTCGAAGGTGCGGTTGGGAAACCGCTCGCCGAACAGGTTGAGCCCGGTGCCCGACGGCATCGCCGCGGTGATCGCGACGATCTTGTCGTCGGCCTCGGCCTCCCGAATCAGCGACTTGGCGAAGACCGTGGTGTAGGCCGGCGCCTTCGCCGACGACTTGGCCTGCGCGCCGGTGATGACGTCGAACTTGGCGACGCTGTGCCACTTGTCGTCGGCCTGCTCGGCCGACAGGTAGCCGTGGCCCTTCTCGGTCACGACATGGATGAGGACCGGCCCCTTCTCCTTGCTGTCGCGCACGTTCTTCAGCACCGGCAGCAGGTGGTCGAGATTGTGCCCGTCGATCGGACCGATGTAGTAGAACCCCAACTCCTCGAACAGCGTGCCGCCGGTCACGAAGCTGCGCGCCAGCTCCTCGGCGCGGCGCGCGGCGAGCTCCAGCCGCTTCGGCAGGTGGCGGGCGACCTCGCCGGCGAGATGGCGCAGCGAGCGGAACGATTTCGACGACAGCAGTCGCGACAGATAGGCGCTCATCGCGCCGACCGGCGGCGCGATCGACATGTCGTTGTCGTTGAGGATCACGATGAGCCGCGAATCCATCGATCCGGCGTTGTTCATTGCCTCGTAGGCCATGCCGGCGCTCATCGCGCCATCGCCGATGACCGCGATCACGTCGCGCATCTCGCCCTTGAAGTCGCGTGCCACGGCCATGCCGAGCCCCGCCGAGATCGAGGTCGAGCTGTGCGCCGCACCGAACGGGTCGTACTCGCTCTCCGAGCGCTTGGTGAAGCCGCTCAGCCCGCCGCCCTGGCGGATCGTGCGGATGCGGTCGCGACGGCCGGTGAGGATCTTGTGCGGATAGGCCTGATGGCCGACGTCCCAGATCAGCCGGTCGTGCGGCGTGTTGAAGACGTAGTGCAGGGCGACGGTCAGTTCGACGACGCCGAGCCCGGCGCCGAAATGCCCGCCGGTGATCGATACCGCGTCGATCAGTTCGGCGCGCAGTTCGTCGGCCACCTGGCGCAGATCGGACTCGGGTAGCTTGCGCAGGTCGGCCGGGACGTCGACCAGGTCGAGCAGCGGCGTCCGGTTCGAGATGCGGTGACTTTGCTGATGATCCAAGCTCGAACTCCTCAGGTGCGCCGGTTTACAACGAATCGCGCCACCTGTCGCAAAAGTTCCGCTCTTTGCTCGAACAAATCAAGATGGGTAACCGCTTGATCGACCAGAAGCTTCGCCTGGGCGCGGGCGCGCTCGATCCCCAGAATCGAGACAAACGTTGCCTTTCCCGCCGCCGCGTCGGCGCCGACCGGCTTGCCGGTCTCGGCCGCCGAGCCCTCGACGTCGAGCAGATCGTCGGCGATCTGGAAGGCGAGGCCGAGGTCGTGCGCGTATCCTTTGAGCGCGGTGCGCCGCTCGGGCGCGGCCTTGGCGAGAATCGCCCCGGCCTCGCACGAGAACGCGATCAGCGCGCCGGTCTTCATCCGCTGCAGCCGGGTGATGGCGCCGATGTCGAGTGCGCGGGTCTCGGCGATCAGGTCGATCATCTGGCCGCCGACCATGCCAGCGCATCCCGCCGCCGCGGCGAGCGAGGCGACGAGCTCGCAGCGCACCGCCGGGTCGCCGTGCGTGTCGGGATGGGCGAGCACCTGAAACGCCATCGTCAGGAGCCCGTCGCCGGCCAGCACCGCGGTCGCCTCGTCGAACGCCTTGTGGCAGGTCGGCCGGCCGCGACGCAGATCGCTGTCGTCCATCGCCGGCAGATCGTCGTGGATCAACGAATAGGCGTGCACCATCTCGATCGCCGCGGCGACCTGCAGCGCGCTCACCCGGGCGACGTCGAACAGCCGCGCGCTCGCCAGCACGAGGAGCGGACGCAAGCGCTTGCCCGGCGCCAGCGCCGAATAGCGCATCGCCTCATAGACCCGCGCCTCGAGGTCAGGCGGCGCCTGGAGCAGCCGGTCGAGCAGAGCGTCGGTGAGCCGCGCGGTGGTCGCCGCGGCGTCGTCGACGGAGATCGAATCCGCCCATAGATGCCCGGTCAAACCCTGCCCCCGCCCCTCGATGTTTCCGCCCGTCAATCGAGCTTCGCCGGCTCGACCGTGAGCGCTCCCTCCGGGCCGATGACGATTCGGTCGACCCGCTGCTGCGCCTCGTTGAGCTTCTGCTCGCAATGCCGTTTCAGCTGCGCGCCGCGCTCGTACGATTTGATCGCCTCGTCGAGCTTGACCTGGCCCCCCTCGAGCCGGCGCACGATGCCCTCGAGCTCGGCCAGCGCGTCCTCGAAGCTCATCGCGGCGATATCGGCAAGCGGCATCGGGCTGCTCATCGGCACGCTCTCGGGCTCAGGCGGACATCAGCGCGCGGACATGGGCGGCGGCGCTCGCGCCGAGCGCGGCCAGATCATAACCGCCCTCGAGGGTCGATACCACCCGTCCGCCCGAATGACGGCTCGCGATGTCGAGCAGCTGCTCGGTCGCCCAGGTGTAGTCCGCCTCGTCCAGCATGAGCTGGGCGAGCGGGTCGTCGCGGTGCGCGTCGAACCCGGCGGAGATCATCACCATCTCCGGCCGGAAGCGGTCGAGCGCCGGCAGCAGCGTGCGCTGCATGCCGTTGCGGAACTGCGCCGAACCCGACATCGGCGGCAGCGGGACGTTGACGATGTTGTCGGCGGCGCCGGTCTCGCCCGCCGCGCCGGTGCCGGGATAAAGCGGCGACTGATGCGTCGAGCCGTAGAACAGATGGGCGTCGTCCCAGAAGCGGGCCTGCGTGCCGTTGCCGTGGTGGACGTCGAAATCGACGACCGCGATCCGCGTCACGCCGTGCACCTCGCGCGCCCGAAGCGCGCCGACCGCGACGTTGTTGAACAGGCAGAAGCCCATCGCGCGGCCCGGCTCGGCATGGTGGCCCGGCGGGCGGACCGCGCAGAACGCGTTGCGGGCCTCGCCGCCGACGACCGTATCGACCGCTGCGGCGACCGCGCCGGCCGCGCGCAGCGCCGCGCGCCCCGAGGCCGGGCACATCACGGTGTCGGCATCGATCCCGATATGCCCCTGCTGCGGCACGGCGGCGAGCAGGCGCTCGACAAAGCGCGGCGGATGCACGCGGGCAAGATCGTCGAGCGTCGCTTCGGGCGCTTCGCGCCGCTCAAGCGCGGCGAATTCGGCTGCCGACAGCGCCTCCAGTACGGCTCGCAACCGGGCCGGCGCCTCGGGGTGATAAGCGCCGGGGTCGTGCTCCAGGCACGCGGGATGCGTATAGAGAAGCGTCGTCATCGCGGCTCGCGTTTCAGCTGGGGCTCCAGTCTGGCACGTTTCAGCGTCGGCGAAAGGCCAGAATCGCCAACGCCCCCCATCCGAGGATGAAGGCGGTGCCGCCGAACGGCACGGCCCAGGCAAATTGCGCTATGCCGGTCAGCGCGTGGGCAAACTGCGCCAGGCTGAACAGCACGATGCCCAGAGAAAAGCAGCTGCCGGCGACGAACGCTGCGCCGCGCCGCGGCTCACGGCCCTGCGCCAGCGCGATGACCGCGACGAGCGCGGCGGCATGGACCATGCCGTAGAGCGCGCCGTTGGTCAGCAGTCGCGCGGTCGCCGGCTCGTCGGCGAGATGCGCCGCCGCGGCGCCGGCGATCACCGACGCCATGCCGCCGAGCCCGGCGACGAACAGCCACAGCCGAGTCATCGCCGCCGCTCCGCCAGGGCCGCGCGGCACACCGCCAGCGTCTGCTCGGCGATGATCGGGTCGCCGAACTGGGCGCAGACCCTGGCGCGCCCGGCCTCGCCCATCCCGCGACGCAGCGCCGGATCGCGGACGAGCGCGGCGATGGCCTCGGCCAGCGCGGCGACGTCGCCCACCGGCACCAGCAACCCGGTCCTGCCCGGCACAACGATCTCGCGGCAGCCGGGCGCATCGCTGGCGACGATCGGCTTCGCGCATGACGCGGCCTCGAGCAGCGCTTTCGGCACGCCCTCGCCGTAGGTCGAGGGCAGCAGCGCGATCGCGGCGCGCCGCCACACCTCGCGAACGTCCTCGACAGGGCCGAGCCACTCGATCCCCGGCTCGCGCGCGATCTGCTGCATCTCGCCCTCGCTCAACGAATCGCTGCTGTCGGGATCGGGCGCGCCGGCGAGGATGAGCCCGATCTCGATCCCGCCGGCGCGCAGCGCCTTGATCGCGGACACGGCGTCGAGCACCCCCTTGCTCCTCAGCATGCGGCTGACCAGCCCGGCGGCGAGCGGTCGCCCCGAAGGCTCGGGCAACGCCGCGAAATGCCCGGTGTCGACCCCCGAGCCGCGAATCAGCGCGATCCGCATCGGATCGAGGCCGAAGCCGGCCAGCGCATCGCGATCCTCCGGGTTCTGCACGACGACGGCGCCCTCGGCGCAAGCGATGCGCAGGGCGAGGCCGAGCAGGCGCCGCTTCCACGGAGCCGTCGCGCTGGCGCCGAGCCCCATCACCGCCGAGACCAGCGCCGGACGCCTCGCCCGCCGCCAGGCCAGCCGGCGGGCGAGGCCGCCGAACAGCACCGGCTTCAGTGCCACATGGTAGAGGATGTCCGGGCGTTCCCGGCGATAGAGGCGCACGATCTCGCACAGCGCGCGCAGGTGACCGAGCGCGCCGTCGCCGCGCCGCTTCCAGCCGAGCGGATGCAGCGCGAAGCCCTCGGCGCGGATCGCCTCGCCATGCTCGCGCACGCGGGTCGCCACGGCGACGGCGAACCCGGCGTCGCGCGCGGCGCGCGCCACTGGCAGCCGATGCGACCAGAAGTACCAGTCCTCGGTCACGAGAAAGAGCAGCTTTGGCGGGGCCACGCGGTTGGTTTCGACAGGGTCGGGTTGCAACGCGCTTCCCTTAATGCAACACCGCGCAATCGCCGAAGGAATTAGCGAAAGCGGGACGACAATCGTGGCGCGCATCCTGGTCACCGGCGCGGCGGGCTTTATCGGTACGGCGCTGTGCCCCGTGCTCGCGGCGCGCGGGCACCGGGTCGTCGCCGGTCTGCGCCGGGCTGCGTCCGCCCCGGGCGCCGCCGCGACGGTCATCCTCGGCGAGATCGGTCCGGCGACCGACTGGTCCGCGGCGCTGCACGCGGTCGACGTCGTGATCCACCTGGCGCAGCGCGCGCATGCGGCTGCCGGCCCGGAGGGTTTCGCCGCCGAGCCCGCGGCGGTCGCCGCGCTCGTCCGCGCCGCCGCGGCGAGCGGGGCCCGGCGGCTGGTGCTGCTGAGCTCGATCAAGGCGATGGGCGAGGCGACCGCCCCCGGCCATCCGTTCCGCGCCGACCGCGAAGCCAGGCCCGAGGATGCCTATGGCCGGTTCAAGCTGGCGAGCGAGCGCGCCGCGGCGGAGGCCGCACGCGGCATCGGGCTGGAGCTGGTCGTCATCCGCCCGCCCCTGGTTTATGGGCCGGGGGTGCGGGCGAATTTCCGCGCGCTCGTCCGGCTGGTCGACAGCGGGTGGCCGTTGCCCTTCGCTGCGGTCGACAACCGGCGCAGCCTGATCGCCCGCGACAACCTGGTCGATTTTATCGCGCTCGCCGCCACACATCCGGCGGCGGCGGGCCAGACGCTGCTCGTCCGCGACGACGAGGACTTGTCGACCCCCCAGCTGATCCGCGCGCTTGCCGCGGGAATGGGACGCAAGGCGCGCCTCTTTTCCGTGCCGGGCGCGCTGCTGGCGATGCTGCGCGCGCTGCCCGGGATCGGCGCCAAGCTGGCGCCGCTGACCCTGTCGCTGCAGGTCGACGATTCGCCGACCCGGACGCGGCTTGGCTGGTCGCCGCCGGCGGTCGCCGCCGATGTGCTGGCGGCGACCGCGCGCGACATCGTCCGGGTGTAAATCGCCCCGCACCCGTATTATATCGCAGCACCGATCCTCTCGCCCGGGCAGGACCCGCATGCCGAGCTTCGATATCGTCTCCCGCCTCGACCTGGCCGAGGTCGACAACGCGATCGCCGGCATCGAGCGTGAGATCGCGACCCGCTTCGACTTCAAGGGCAGCAAATGCACCGTCAAGCGCGAGGAGGGCGCGCTGAGCCTCGTCGCCGACGACGACCTCAAACTAAAGCAGATGCACGAGCTGTTGAAGGTGCACCTGACCCGGCGCAAGGTCGATCCGGCGGCG
>Ga0335078_10015028_pt1 | contig 11486 bp, 10 predicted proteins | sample Lox_Sample_32_FD_206711 | JGI IMG/M metagenome (GOLD analysis project Ga0335078, IMG submission 206711) | Soil microbial communities from Loxahatchee National Wildlife Refuge, Florida, United States - Lox_Sample_3.2 | ecosystem: Environmental > Terrestrial > Soil > Wetlands | place: USA...
TCAGCCGTCTTCTGGGACGGCCAGGCCGCCTATGTACGCATTCTCGGGTCCACTCCCCGCCTGCTTCTGGCATCTTTCAGTGCCTACCTGGTGGGGGAGTTTCTCAACTCCCTGGTGCTCGCCCGGATGAAGGTCGCGACGCGGGGAAAATGGCTGTGGACAAGGACCATCGGGAGCACTCTCGTCGGCCAGGGCGCTGATTCGCTCATTTTCATCCTGATTGCATTCGGGGGGTCGCTCTCGACAGCCAACCTCGCCAGGGTGGTCATCGCGCAATGGCTGGTCAAGTCGGCGTATGAAACGATTGCCACGCCCGCGACGTACGCGATTGTGGGCTTTCTGAAAAGAACGGAACGAGAGGACCACTACGACTATCAGACGGACTTCAATCCCTTCCGGTTGAAGGGGTAAGGAGGGCAGGACGAAATCGCGGAAACTGGAGACAAAGGCTCTCTCCGAGGGTTTGACCCTCTTGAAGAAGAAAAAGGCGAAGCCCGAGAGAAAGCTCGAGGCCTTCCCCAACAGGAACCCGGGCCGCAGATATACCGTCACACTGGTGTGTCCGGAGTTCACCTGCGTGTGCCCAATGACCGGTCAGCCTGACTTCGGGACAATCACTATCCACTACGTCCCTGACCTGCGAATCCTCGAATCCAAGTCTCTCAAGCTGTATCTCTGGTCGTATCGCGAGGAAGGGACCTTCCACGAGCACGTGACAAACCGCATCTTGGACGACGTGGTGCGAGCCCTGGACCCCTGGTTCTGCAAGGTCACTGGAGCTTTCCACGCGCGGGGCGGCATTTCCATCACCGTAGAGGCGGTCTTCGACAAAGAAGCGTCGCGCCGGACCTGACGGGAAGCTCCTACTTCTTCTCCTGCTTCCTGTCCTTCGAATCGTCGAAAACGATCGTCGCTCCGCCGACGTCAATGACGTCCCCGGGCTCGAGCTTGCGGGTCTTCACCGGCTGGTTGTTCACCGTGATGTCCCCGGACCCCACCACCGTATAGCTCTTGTCTTTCGGGTCGAAGAGGATGGTAGCGTGCTCCTGCCTGACCTGCGGCGCCCCGACGATGGTAAGGTCCGCGCTCGCGCTTCCGCCAATGACGGTCTTGGTTGCCGAAAGGGGAAGGACCCGGGTCACCGGGTGCCCGATCCGGGTCTGCAGGACTTCCAGGTTTGCAGGTCCGGGCCTCCTCTCCAGCTTCAGGAGGGTGAGAAGCCACAGCAGAGCGAATCCCAGGACGAACGGGATGATGAGGACCACGGACAGGCTGTGAAGCGGGAGGCCGAACACGATGCTTGAGAAATAAAAGCGTGTCGCCGTGCTTTCCTTGCCGGCGTCGTTCACCGATAGTTGGACAAACTTCTTCTCCGCGGGGGTGGTCGTGGCGCGATAGCCAATGAGGTACTCCCCGGCGACCTGGCGATGGATTGCCGCATACACGCCGTTCAGGTCTTCCCCACGCGCGGCCTCGAACGTCTTTCCTCCGGTCTCCTGGGCGATTGTCCGAAGGTTCTTGTCCATGACTTCCACTCCGAAGTCGATTCCGTAGACAGTAACACCCTCTTCCTGGTTGGCGACGATCGACTCCGGATACGTGAAGACGCGGGTCCCGTAGTCCGGGTGGGGCTTGCCGGTGTGAGTGAAGTAGGGGAAGTTCTCACCATCTGAAAGGACAATGATGGCCTTGCGGCCGCTGACCCCGGCGAACTCCTGCGAGGCGAGCTTGAGCGTGCCGTACAGCTCCGTGTACGCTTCATCCGGCACTGGCTTGGTGATCTGGTCCAGGAGCGAAGCAACGCGTTCCCTGTCCGTGGAAGGGCGAGCCAGCAGGCGATAGCGCGTGTTGAAGACGACGAGCCCCACCTTGTCCTGCGGGTTGGTCATGCTGGCAAGGAAGGCGCGGACGGCTTCCTTTGCCCGGGTGATCTTCATTTTTGCCGGATCCGTCGTGGGTTTGCTGTCAGGGGTGTCGTACATGCTTCCCGAATTGTCTATCACGAGGAGGAAAGAGATCCCCCTGTTCGCCCCCGCGCTGGGCTCGAAGGCGATGACGGGAAGCTTCGCGTAGTGCACGCCATCCGCGGATTCGGAGACGGTGAACGCGTCCTGCTGCAGGCTCGTCAGCGGCTCACCCTGGTCATCCGTGACGCTGACGTAGGCGTTCACTCTCTGGCTGAGAAGCAGGCCCGAGCTGTCGATCTGCGAGAGGCTGATGGTGAGCGCGGATGCCGCACCGGCAGCGACAGACAGCAGGAAGACTCCCAGGAAAAAGCATCTGGTCATGATCGCGCTCCTCATCCGTACTTGTAGAAGATTCTCGCTGAACCGATTTTGATCACGTCCCCCAGCTTCAGCTTCCTTTCCTTGACCTTCTCTTCGTTGACAAGCATCGTAACGCTCGGGTCGAGGTTCGTGATCACCGGCTCCCCCTTCCTGACGCGGATGTCGGCCTGGAGGTCCGCAAGGTCGTCATAGGCGGGCAGCGCTATCTCGTTGCGAGGGGAGCGGCCAATGCGGATGCGCCTCTCGGTGAGGAAGAACTCCTTCCCCTTGAGCTCTCCCGCAAGGATGCGGAGGACTCCGAAGGACATTCCCTGCTCGATGAGCCCGTAGAAAAAGCCGATGGCAAGCCCCAGGATGACGAGGCCGACGAGACGAAAAAGCGCGAAACCGGGAAGCAGGAGCCGCGAGTACTCCAGGGCGAAACCGCCCACCATCCCGCCCAGGAACCCGCCCAGGACGCCGACAGCGATCTTCTTGGGGGAAAGGGAGCGACAACCTTCGCCGGCTCCGACAAACACGCCGAGCACCGCCCATCCGATGGCGCGGGAAACGGGGAGGACCACCCACTGCATGTCCCGGTAGGACAGCAGGAAGATGCCGCCGATCAGCCAGAGCGCTGCCTGTCCCACCAGGGCCCCGAGGGCACCTCCAATGCACCCGACGAGGGCGCCGAGGAGCAGTCCCGCGGGGATCCTGTTTCTGATCCTTGACGTGATCCCTTCCGCTGATCCGAAGAAGGCCCCCATGAGGGCGCCGACCACGGCTCCCAGAAGAGAGAGGAATGCCAGGTACGAGGGGAACGCGCCCTGGGAGTACAGGATCAGCTCCGCCGCGGGCCACGCCGCCAACCCTCCGAGAAAGCCCAGCGCGAGAATGATGAGCCTGCTGCTCACTGTCGTCATGGGATCACCTCTTGGTCTCGGGTACGAGTCGGGCGTCGAGGACGAGCGTCGACTGGTACGGTTTGATGATGAGATTGAACTCCTGCCCCACGTATCCATCCCTTTCAACCCGGAACGTGTACGTGCGCCCCGGCCAAAGCCCTTCCGCTTTGGCAAGAAAGACGGGAAGCCAGCGATCACCCACCAGGACCTGGACTTTCGCCGTGCCGGTCAGGTCTTCACCGGTCTCCGCGCTGGAGACCGAGTATCTGACCGTGAGCGGCAGGGATGGCGCGCTTTCCTGACGCAGAGTGACTCTCTGTGCGTTGGCCGTGTCAAACGACTTCCGCTGGACCCACCGCGGGTTCAGCGTGAAGGATGACCAGTACAGCTGCCCTTCCAGCCCGACTTTGAGCCTGTATCTGCCGGCCTCCAGGTAGAGCTTCTTCGAGGAGAGGAGGTAGGTATCTCCCGTGCGGCCGGATGGGCTTTCATGGATGCTGAAGTCGATTCCGCTGATCCTTGTCAGCTGGTTGCCCTTCTCCCGATAGAGCACCGGCTTGAAGAAGACCTCCTCGGGATCCTTGTAGGCGCTGTCAACCTGCGCGGAGACGATGAGCGCCCCGTAGCGGTTCCCTTCGAACAGCTCGTACCAGTAGCCCTGACGGAAAAGCAGCCAGCCACCGGATGCAAGCACCAGCACGGCCAGGATTGCCGCCAGGGTCCAGTAGGTCGGCGCCCGGCTTCGGCGAAGGAAATCCTGGATGCTTTCCCCTTTGAGGACCTTTTTCATGGCCTGCCGGACGGTAGCCGGGTCCCTGCGGGGAATGCGCTTTTCCAGGAGACGGAGGACAACGCCGAGGTCCTGGTAGCGCCGACGGCGATTGACCCTCATGCACGTGGAGGCAATCCTGGCCAGGAAGGGTGACGCCCGTGGGTTCAGGCGGCGGGGAGGCGTGTACCTGCCCTTGTGAATGAGGCGGATGGTCTCCGCCGTGAAGGAGCCGGGGTACGGGGTCTTCCCGGTCAGCATCTCGTACAGGACGACTCCCACGGAATAGATATCCGCGCGGCGGTCCACGTTTCGAGCGTCCTCGATCTGCTCCGGCGGGACGTATGCCGGGGTGCCCAGCATGGTTCCGTCCTGCGTGAGGCCGTCATCCATTTCCGCAGCAGAGGTGGCAATCCCGAAATCGGCGAGCTTCACCTCGCCATGGCTCGAGATGAGGATGTTGCCCGGCTTGATATCGCGGTGGATCACCTGCCGGTCATGAGCGAACTTCAGAGCGCGGCACACCTCGTAGAGGACGAGCATTGCCGCATCGTTGGAGAGGTATCGCTCCTTGCGGATCAGAGCGTCGAGGGAGATCCCTTCGACATACTCCTCCACGATGTAGTAGTTGGGGCCTTCCTTGAAGTGGTCGTACACCTGGACGATCCGCTCGCTGTTGAGGTCCATCATGAGGCGCGCCTCGCGCTTGAACCTCTCCACGACCTGGCCGCCGCCGTGGATCGCGAGCTTCTTCAGAAGCACGACTCTTTCCAGGGTCGGGTGCCGTGCCGTGTAGAGGGCTCCCATCCCACCCTGTGCGATCTTTCCGATCAGCTCGTACTTTCCGATCTTCTTCATGTCACACCGCCAGCAGGGATCGCTCGTCTATGCGCACGATGTCCCGCTCCAGCTGAATGCCCCCCCCGGCAGGAAGATGCGCAATGATGAACCGCTCGGGATCATGGATCTGCACGTACTTCCCGCCGGCGCGCAGCTTGTAGGAGCCGGCAGCGGGCCGATGACCGCCCAGGTACAGCGCCTCCCGCGCCGCTTCCTCCCCGAGGTAGCACTCCAGCATCTGGTCGACGCTTCCCGGTTCGGCTTCGTCATTATCTGTCCACGTGAGTCCCTCCACCACCTCCGGGTCCGTGCGGTACCCGATGATGCGGTGCGGGGGAAAGAAGGTTGCCGGCTCCGCGTGGGAGAGGAGAAAGCCCGGGCCGACCGCAAGGAGCGGCAACTCCTTCTCCATCCGAGCGTACTGGCCGAGCAGCTGGGGGCCATAGAACTGTTTCATGTAGGAGAGCACCATTATCCCCTCCAGGGCGAACTTGCGGAAGGGGAGATTGCCCCCGCCGGATTCGTTGGTGATGTTCTCATGGTTGCCCTTGAGGAAATGGAAGAGGGCGGGATAACGGCTCTTGACCTCCATCACCATCTCCATCACTCCCAGGCTCTCACGCATCTCATCATCCATGCTCCCATGAGATCGATAGTTGTCCAGGAACTCCGCCTGGGCGGCCTGCCAGCGCTGGGCGGCCCGGCCTTCGGCGTGCACGCCGTCACCCAGGCAGACCACCTGGAGGCGCCCCTCTTCCAGGAGGTCGAGGGTCCGGCTGCCCTCTTCCGCCTGGTACCCGAGCACGCCCAGAAAGAAATCCATCCGCGCATGAAGGTCCGGCACCACGATGGTGGAGAGGCCGGGATCCAGGAGAACGAGACCCCCGGGCCTGCCGTTGTCATCTGCCGGTCGGATTCGCGGGGACTCGGTCTGCAGAGCTTCCAGCGCCTCCGCAATCACCTCCCCATAGGACAACGCCTCCGGAGGGCCGCTGCGTCGAAAGATCTCACCGAGTCTTCGAACGAGCTCCTGCATCAGGATGCGTCCCGCCGTCGGCTATTCCTCATCCAGCTCCTTGTTGACCTTGACGAACTCCTTGGTCAGGATCTCCGTGGACTTGCTGATCTGACGCTCCTGCTCGTCGAGGTCCAGCTCCTCGGCCGTCACGGCAATCTTGAACACCGGAGACGAGCTGAGGATGGGACCCGAGGAGAAAGCCACCGGAGCTCCGATCCGCACATCCCCCTGCAGCTGGGAGTTCTCCTGTGACGCGGACTCCGGGACGTCCTTGCGAAGCCCGATGCTCACATACTGGACGTTCCTGCCCTGGTCCCTCTGGGGGCCAATGTTGATGAGAGAGCCAGAATAGGTCATTGCGAGGCAACCGCGGCCGTCCGCTCTTTCCAGCACGTCCACCTCTTCCAGCGACATTCGCGAGATATGGCGCTCGAAACGCTCCTTCTTCTCCAGCCAGCCCTGCGCGATCATCTCCAGGGAGTCTTCCGTGTCGGGCAGCCCGGAGCTCTTCGTGATCTGGCGGATATGCCCCTGTATTTCGACGGGGATCTGGCTCATGTACTCGCTCATTGCGTCCTCCTGGGGGTTGCACCCCACCTACAAGTATATACCGCTTCACCGAAATCACGTTTTCGCCGAACGCCCGTCCAACTGCGGCGTTCCCTGTCCGTTTCCCTGGGCTTGCCTCCTGGACCTCGGCGTGGTTCAATTCTCCCATGAGATTGCTCGATCGAGGCATCTTCCGGACGGGGTGGATCAACGCGGGAGCATCCGTTCTGCTTGCCGCCGGGGTTTTCATCGCCAGCAAGATCTATTCTCCGTTGAATCACGGCCCGGCAATCCTCCATTTGAAAACTCCCCTGGACGATGCGCTTCCGCTGGTCCCGCTCTTCGTCATCCCCTATGTGTCTCTCGAGCCGCTCATCTATTTCTCGCTCATTGTCTTCCTTGTCTTCAGGACAAGGATCTTCCAGTCGGCGGCGCTTTCATTGATTCTTGCGATGCTGGTCAGTTACCTGGTCTATTTCCTCCTGCAGTCGGAGGTCGTTCGTCCCGTGGTGGGCGGCACCGACCTGCTTTCCCGCATGGTTCGCGACGTGTACGCGGGGGACAACCCCTACAACGATTTTCCGAGCCTGCACACCTCGTTGTCCACCATCATCGCCATCCATTGGTGGAGAACGGATCGCAGGCTGGGCATCGTGGCCGCAGCGTGGACGGCCCTGATCGTGGCGTCCACGGTCTTCGTCAAGCAGCACTATGTCGCGGACGTCGCATCCGGACTTCTCCTGGCCTGGGGCGCCTCCTGGCTTTCCTGGAAAGCGCTGCGCAAGGAGCCTCAGTAGCCCCCTGAGTGGTCTGCAAGGGAGTCCGGCGTCGTCTTTTCCCGGAAGAACCGGTACACGAGCACCTGGTACACGATGACGATCGGGACGAAGATGGCTGCTACGATGCTCATGAGCCGAAGCGTGTAGGGACCTGATGAGGAGTTGAAGATCGTCAGGCTTGCGGCGGGATCGAGGCTCGAAGGGATGAGGTTCGGGAAAAGTCCCACGAGACCCGTCGCAACAACCAGCACGATCAGAGCGCAGGAAGAGAAGAAAGCCCCCAGCATCCGCGCCCGCGCGTGCAGGATTTTGACCAGGAGAAGGGCCGCCACGGCCAGGACGGGGACGAGCAGCCACCCGGGGTGCGAAAAAAAGTTGTCGTACAGCTTCGTGGAAAAGCCCGTGAGCACGAGAAAAGCAACGGCGACCAGGAGCACGAGGTACCACAGCCTTCCGGCGAGCCGCGAGCTCCTTTCGGACATGCCGCCCCCGGATTTCAGCGCAAGCCAGACCGCCCCATGCTGCAGGAACAGGACGATGAACAGGACCGCCGTCAGAAGCCCATAGGGGTTGAAGAGCATTCCGAAGCTGCCCCGGTAGCCGTCCTGCGCAATGGGCAGTCCCTTGAAGATATTGCCGAACCCGAGCCCCAGGACCAGCGGCGCCGTGAAGCTGGTGACTGCCAGCACCCAGTCCCATGCGGCGCGCCACCGCGGCGTGTCGATCTTCCCGCGAAACTCGACGGAGACGCCCCTCAGGATCAGGGAGAAAAGGATCAGGAGCATGGGCAGGTACAGGAAGCTGAACAGGGAGGCATACGTCAGCGGGAACGCCGCAAAAGTGGCTCCGCCGGCAGTTATCAGCCAGACTTCGTTTCCGTTCCAGACCGGCCCGATGGTTGCCAGCGCCACCTGCTTTTCCGTCTCGTCGCTGGCCAGGAAATTGCGCAGCATGCCGGTGCCGAAATCGAATCCGTCCAGCATGAAGTACACCGCCCACAGAACTCCCCACAGAACAAACCACAGCACCTGCAGAGCCATACTATTCCACCTTCCGCGCGTACCTGGTGAGAAGGAAAGCATCCACGGCCGCAAGGGTCCCGTAGATGACCAGGAAGGCTATGAGGGAGCCCAGCACGTCCCCCGGGGTGATGGAGCGGGAATACGCGTCCGCCGTTTTCAGGAGCCCATAGACGATCCAGGGTTGCCTGCCGATCTCCGCGAGGATCCACCCCAGCTCGCTCGCCAGATATGGCAGGACCAGCGCGACAGCCATGACCCAGAGGAACCATCGTTTCGTTTCAAGAGTCTTCGTCCATGCAAAGATGACCGAAAGAAGGGCGCACAGGGCGAAGAGGAAACCCAGGGCCACCATGGCCCGAAAAGCGATGAAGGTCACCAGCACCGGCGGGCGCTCCGTCGCCGGAAAGTCATCCAATCCCTTTATCGTTGCGGTCGAATCATGATAGGCGAGGAAGCTCAAGAGGCCGGGAATGGGAAGGGCTTCAATGCTGTTGCGGCCCGCCCGGACATCCGGGAGTGCCATCAGGTAAAAGGGAACGTTGGACTGCGTTTTCCATTGCGCTTCCATGGCCGCGAGCTTTGTCGGCTGGAACTTCGCCACCTGGACCCCCGAAAGGTCCCCGGCGACGATGATGAGCACGGCGGCGATGAGCCCGAAGGGCGCCGCCAGGCGGAAAGACTTCCGCACCATCTCGCTGTTCCTGCCGCGCAGCATGTGGATGGCGGAAATCCCCATGACAAAGAAGGCGGCGAGCGTCCACGCTGCCATGATGACGTGGAAGAACTTGATCCATGCGTACGGGTTCCAGATCAGTGCTCCGAAGTCGGAGAGCTGCGCCCGTCCGCCGGAGATGACGTAGCCGCGGGGCTTTTGCATCCACCCGTTGGCCAGGAGGATCCACAGCGCGGACAGCGTGCTCGCGAACGCGACGAGCCACATGATGGCGGCGTGCGCGCCGCGGGAGACCCGCTTCCAGCTGAACATCCAGACTCCGATGAAAGTCGACTCCAGGAAGAACGCGACGGTGGCCTCGATGGCCAGGGGCGCGCCGAAGATGTCCCCCACGAACTTCGAGTACTCCGCCCAATTCATCCCGAACTGGAACTCAAGGGTGAGCCCCGTCACCACCCCGACCGCGAAGTTGACCAGGAACAGCCTGCTCCAGTACCGGGTCATCTTCAGGTACGTCTCATCACCCGTCCTTGCGTACATGGTTTCCATGATTGCAACGAGGGTGCTGAGACCGAGGGTGAGAGGAACGAAAAGGAAGTGGAAGATGGCGACGCTGGCGAACTGGATGCGCGAGAGTGATTCGACCACCACGGCTCCCCCTTTTTTCTCGAATTAGCACATTCTCCCCCGGGTTGTCAATCGCGGAGATTTGCGCGTACACTGGGCAGGGATGACAGGCACTTCCGCCTGGCTGCGGCAGAACGGCAGGCATTCCCGTCGGCCGCTGGCCCTGACAATTGCGCTGGGCGAGCTCTCAGGAATCCTCCTCATACTCCAGACGGCGCTCCTCGTGCGCATCGCGGACGACGTCATATTCCACTCCGCCGGGGTCGCCTCTCTTGCCGGCCTGTTCGCCGGCCTGGCTGCGCTTGTGCCCGCGCGATTCATGGTTTCGTGGGGGACGCGGCGGGCCGCCTTCGAGTGCGCCTCCCGGGTCAAGCAGGCGGTCCGCTTCGATGCGGGAGAGCGCCTGCGCGCTCTTGGCCCGATTGCGCTCGCCGGGATGAAGACGGGCGAGGTGGTGACACTCGTGGTTGACGCCGTGGAGGCGCTCGAGGGCTATTACTCCCGCTACCTGCCGCAGCGGGCCCTGTCCACCCTGCTGCCCTTCACCGTCCTTGCCATCGTGTTCCCGCTGGACTGGATATCCGGCCTGGTCCTGGTCCTGACCGCGGCTTTCCTCCCGGTGAGCATGATCGTCATCGGAGAGGAATCGCACCTCAGGAACCAGCGGCTGTGGGCCACCCTTGCCCGCATGAGCGGCAGGTTCCTCGATGTCCTCCAGGGGCTGACCACGGTCAGGATGTTCGGGGCAGTGCGGCGCGAGGCCGAAGAGATCGAGCGGGCCTCCAACGAATACCGGACCGCCACCATGTCCGTGATGCGCATTGCTTTCCTTTCCTCTTTCATGCTGGAGCTCCTGTCCGCTGTCAGCATCGCGATCGTTGCGGTCCTGTCCGGCCTGCGGCTCATGGCGGGGACAATGCGGTTTGCCCCCGCGTATTTCATCCTCATGGCAGCCCCCGAGTATTTCCTCGTCCTGCGGAATCTCGGAACCTTCTATCATATGCGCATGGAGGCCATGAGCGCCGCAGAGCGCATCACGGCGCTCTTTGCCCGTGACACCCGGAGGAAGTCCCCTGAGTCGCGCCAGGCCGCAAGGCTTGCCGCCCCTGACGGCGCCTGTTCCGTCGCCTTCCGTTCGGTCTCGTTCAGCTATGACACTCGGACAATCCTGGAGGACGTGTCATTCACCATCCCGCCCGGCGGGCGCGTTGCCCTGACGGGAGCGAGCGGCATCGGGAAGTCCACCATCCTGAACATCCTGCTTCGGTTTCTCGACGCGTCTGGTGGAGATGTGCTCATCGACGGTTCCCCGCTTTCCCTCCGGGAACGCCGTGAATGGCTTCACACGGTGGCGTGGCTTCCCCAGAAGCCCACGCTCTTTCATGGCACAATCCGGGAGAACATCAGGCTGGGAAGGCTTGATGCCAGCGAGAAAGAAATCTCGCGCGCCGCGGACATGGCGTGCGTCTCGGAGTTCCTCGAACGTCTGCCGGCCGGCCTGGATACGCTGGTAGGCGAGGGGGGGCAGGGACTTTCCCGCGGGCAGGTGCAGCGGGTGGCGCTGGCGCGGCTTTTCCTTCGTCGTCCAAGCCTCGTGCTGCTGGACGAGCCCACCGCCCATCTGGACCCGCCCAACGCCGCGCTGGTGGGGGCCGGCATCGAGGTTCTGTCCCGGGGCACGACCCTGGTCATGGTGACCCATCGCGGCTCCGCGGGAATGGAACGGACGCTCGTGCTGGAAGCGGGAAAGGTGCGCGAGAGCGCATGAAGGACCTGCTGCGAATTGCCCGGCTGGCACTGCCCCTGTGGCCCTGGGTGATTCTTGGAATCCTTCTCTCCCTTGCCACAACTCTTGCTCACATCGGGCTGCTTGCCCTCTCCAGCTGGTTCATTGCCTCCATGGCGGTCTCCGGCCTGCTCGGGGTGGTCATGAACTACTCCACTCCTTCCGCCGGCGTGCGGGCGCTTGCCATCGCGCGGGCCGGGGGCCGCTATGCGGAGCGCCTCGTGAACCACGACACGACCTTCCGCATCCTG
>Ga0335078_10015029_pt1 | contig 11486 bp, 11 predicted proteins | sample Lox_Sample_32_FD_206711 | JGI IMG/M metagenome (GOLD analysis project Ga0335078, IMG submission 206711) | Soil microbial communities from Loxahatchee National Wildlife Refuge, Florida, United States - Lox_Sample_3.2 | ecosystem: Environmental > Terrestrial > Soil > Wetlands | place: USA...
CTTGGGGTTCTCGAGGAACTCCTTGATCTCGTGCAGCTCCTCGACTGCCTCATCGACGCCGGCGACGTCGCGGAAGGTGATCTTGGGCGAGTCCGCGGACATGCGCTTGGCGCGCGACTTGCCGAACGACATCACTTTGGAGCCGCCGCCCTGCACCTGGTTCATGAGGAAGATCCAGAAGCCGAGGAACAGCGCGAACGGCAGGATGTAGGTGAGCAGGCCGAGGAGCGCGCTGCTCTTTTCGGATTCGACGTTGAACGGCACGCCGTCCTTTTCCAGGGTCGCGAACAGCTGCGGCGCGGCCTGTTCTATGAACCCGATTTCATAGGTTTCCTTGTGGCCCTTGGCGTTGAGCTTGACTTCCAGCGCTTTGCCCTTGTTCTTGAACTGCACGGAGCTGACTTCGCCGTTGGGCAGTTCTTTGCTGACCAGCGTCTGGTAGCTGTGCGTGGGGCCTTTGTTGCCGCTGGGGCTGACGAGTTTGACCGCCAGGAACGCCAGCACGACGACGATCAGAATCGGGAATGCGGCGCTCTTGAAGAAGCGGCTCATGACTGGTTCCTGGGGGTCTGGGCAGGGCCCGAGATGGTGGCCACCAGGCACCTAGCCTACCATGGCGGGGACGGCTGACCAGGTGCCTGCGGGCCGTTGCAGAGGGCTGCGCTCAGCCCTCCAGCACGGCCACGAACGGCAGGTTTCGATGCTGCTCGGCGTAGTCGAGGCCGTAGCCCACCACGAAGCGGTCTGGTATCTCGAAGCCGACGTAGCGGGTGGGCAGATCGACCTTGCGCCGCTCGGGCTTGGTCAGCAGCGCGCACACCTCCAGCGAGCTGGGGTTGCGCGAGCCGAGGTTGCGCAGCAGGTACTGGAGCGTGAGGCCGGAGTCGACGATGTCCTCGACGATCAGCACGTCGCGCCCTTCGATGGCGACGTCGAGATCCTTGAGGATGCGCACCACGCCGGAGGAGTCGGTGGCCGAGCCGTAGGAGGCGACAGCCATGAAGTCCACCTCCACGGGGATGTCGATGTAGCGCATCAGGTCCGACAGGAAGAACACGGCGCCCTTGAGCACGCCGATCAACAGCAGCCGCTTGCCGGCGTAGTCGCGCGAGATCTGCTCGCCCAGCTGCGTCACGCGGAGCTGCAGCTCCTCGGCGGTGACGAGCACCTCGCCCAGGCCCGGCTCGCTGGGGACGCTTGCGGTGCCGGCCACAGGCTGCAGTTTAACCCCGCGGCGGCAGCTTGATCATGCTCAGCCGTCCGCGCTCCAGAACGGCGCCGGCCTGCCCGCCCACGTGCAGCTCGGCGCGACCGCCGCGACCGACCGTGGATCGACCGGCGAGCGCGAGGATCTCCCCCACGCGCTCGCCGGCCTGCGGCACGTAGGCGCCGGCGGCGTCCTCGGCGAGGCGCACGACGACCATCCGCGCGAGCGCCGCGGGCAGCTCGCGCAGGCGCGCCAGCGCGATGCTGGAGCGCCCGCCGAGCTCCTGCTCGACGAGCGCGTCGAGCAGCTCGGTCTCCTCGCGCAGCAGCGCGGCGGTCCTCAGCACGTTGGCCTCGGCCGCGGGGTGCACGGCGCGCAGCGCGGGGATCAGCTGGTGGCGCACGCGCGCGCGCGCGAACCGCGGGTCCTCGTTGCTGGGATCCTCGCGCCAGGACAGGCCGCGCTCGCGGCAGTACTCGGCGGTGCGCTCGCGGGTGACCGCCAGCAGCGGCCGGATCAGCGGCCCCTCGCTTGCGACCATGCCCTGCAGCGCGCGCCTGCCGGGCGAGGCGGCGAGCCGGTAGAGGATCGTCTCGACCTGGTCGGAGGCGGTGTGCCCGACGGCGATCAGCGCGTTGCGCTGCGCGGCGATGCGCCGCGCGTGCGCGTAGCGAAGCTCGCGCGCCCACGCGTGCAGGTTGCCGGCGGCGCGCTCCTGCTCGGACGATGCGGCGCGCCCCGCCCGCCGGGCCGATGCGGCGCGCCCCCCCTGCGGCGAGGACTCGGCGCGCACGACCTCGAGCTCGACGGCGAGCTGCCGGCACAGCGCGGCGCAGTGGCGCTCGTCCTCGTCGGCGTCCTCGCGCAGGCCGTAGTTGACGTGCAGCGCGCTGACGGAGGCGGCGCCCAGCAGCGCAACGGCCACGTCGAGCAGGCAGGTGGAGTCGCGCCCGCCGGACAGCATCACGAGCACATGGCGGGCGGGCATCGCATCGTCGCCCCCGTCGAGGCCACCGGCGCGCGCGCTCTGGCGCACCTGCTCGCAGACGGGCTCCGCGGCGGGAGGCTGCGGGAGCGTCATCGGCGCTGGGGCGTCATCGGCGGCGTGGGCGTCATCGGCGCTATCCCGTGCGCGAGGACGCGAGGAACAGCTCGGTTGGCTCTGAGAAGCCCTTCAGGCGGATCTCGCCGATGCGCTCGAACTGGAGCCCGTCGACGCTGCCGGCGGCATCGACCACGGGGCGCGTCACCAGCACCTCTCCCCCGCCCGCGCGCGCGACTACGCGCGCGGCCTGGTTGACGTCGCGCCCGAAGTAGTCGCCGTCGCGGTACAGCGCTTCGCCGTAGTGGATGCCGATCCGCGGCGTGGGCTCGCCGGGCGCGACGCCGGACTGCAGCTCGACGGCCCAGTGGGTGAGCGCGGCGGGGTCGGGGCCCACGACCATCACCTCGTCGCCGAGCATCTTGATGACGCGCGCCTCCAGCGGCAGCGCCTGCGCGACGGCCTCGACGAAGCGCTCGACGGCGCCCAGCGCGGCCTCGTCGCCGCGCTCGACGGTCAGGCGCGCGTAGCCGGCGAGGTCGGCGAACGCGATCGCCACGCGCACGCGTCCCTCCAGCGCGTCCTGGCTGAGATCGGCCTCCATGTGGCCGATCATGTCCTGCTCGACGAAGTGCGCGAGCAGCCGGTCGTGGAGGTAGTTCATGAACGGCGAGACGAACGGCAGCACCTCGCGCGTCAGACCCTCCATCTCGTCGGCGATCTCGACGCTGGGCACGCCGGCGCGCATCAGCGGCTCGTGCACGTACAGGTGGATCAGGCGCACCTCCGCGTCGGCGATCTGCGCGAGCGCCTGCCCGTACACGCGCATCAGCTGCAGGAACGCGGGCAGCGGCAGCCCGGCGTCGAGCACCGCGGCGGCGTATTTGAGCACCTCGACGTCGCCGTCGGAGATGGCCTCCAGCTGGGCGGTGAGGCCCATGGCAGCGTAGATGCGCTCGATCAGCTGCGCGTCGAGGCCGCTCGCGCGCGCGGCCTCGCGCAGCGAGCGGCGCGGGCCCGAGCTGCTGAGCAGGTTCTCGAGCGGCCCCGCCGCGAGCTGACCGTTCTCGCCCGCGCGCTTTATCTGGTCGAGCGTGTGCCCGCGCGCGCGCAGCCGCGCCACCACGCGGGCGTATGCGGCGGCGGTCGGCGTCCAGCTGCCGTCGTAGCCGGGGATCAGCCCGCCGGCGACCCACCGCCGCAAGGTCCCCGGCGAGACGCCGGCGCGCGCGGCTACGTGCGCGAGCGTCAGCGCCTCCGTCTCCCCCTGCGGGGACGATGCGCGCGCTGGGTCGTTGGCTGGCGGGGCCACTCAGGCGCGCGGGGAGACGGGCGGAGGGTGGGCGGGCATCCCGTCCGAAGTCTAGAGTCGCGGCGGGTGTCGCACGGCAAGCCCATACACCTGCGCCCGACGGCGCCGCTGGCCGAGCGGGTGCTGCTGCCGGGCGATCCGGGCCGCGCGCTGGCGCTGGCGCAGGCGCTGCTGAGCGACCCGCGCATGTTCAACCACCACCGCGGCCTGTGGGGCTACACGGGCGCCGCCGCCGACGGGCGGCCGCTGACGATCCAGGCGACGGGCATGGGCGGCCCGTCGGCGGCGATCGTGCTGTGGGAGCTGATCGGCCTGGGCGCGCGGCGGGCGATCCGCGTGGGCACCTGCGGCGCGCTGGCGCGCGGGCTCGAGCTCGGGCAGCTGGTGCTGGCGCGCGAGGCGATCTGCGCCGACGGCACCTCCAGGGCGCTCGGCGCGGGCGCGCGCGTGGGCGCGGACGAGGGTCTGACCGAGGCGCTGGCGCGCGCTGCGCCCGCGTCGGCGCTGGGCCCGGTGCTCAGCGTTGACCTGTTCTACGAGCCCGACGGCGGCGCGCGGCGGGCGCCGCCGGAGGACGCGCTGGCGGTGGAGATGGAGGCGGCGGCGCTGTTCGCGGTGGGCGCGGCGGCGCGGGTGCCGGTTGCGTGCGTGCTGGCGGTGTCGGACACGTTCGACGCTCGCGGCGAGCGCACCCGCATCGAGGACGCGCCGCTGCTGGACGCGGCGGAGCGCATGGGCAGAGCGGCGATCGCGGCGCTGACGCCGTGAGCGCTATGCGCTGCCGCGCCGTCTGCCGGATTTGCCCCGTTTGGCGGCTTTCGCGGCCCCGCTGGCTTTCGCGGCCTTGGCAGACCCGCTGGCTTTCGCGGCTTTGGCGGGCCTGCTCGCCTTCGCGGCTTTGGCGGGCGCCCGCTTGCGCACGCCGCTGCGCTCATGCTGGGCGCCGCCCGCGCGTGCCAGCGAGTCGGTCAGCTGCTGCAGCTGAGCTTCGATCGCGGACAGGCGCTGTCCGATCTCGGAGCGCTCGGCGGCGGGAGACGCGATCACGCCCTCGAGCCGGTCAACGCCCTCCTCGATGCCCTCCAGTCGCAGCGAAACCGAGCGCAGCCGCCGGGTGAGCCGTTCGATGTCGGCTGCGGAGGGGATGTTGAGCGCGCCCATCGCCACCTCCTGCGCCTGCACGGCCTTCTCGCGGGCGTCGAACGCGCGGCCGATCGCGCCGGTGAGGATGGGGTTGTCGAGCAGGTCCGAGAGCGCCCTGCCGAGTCGCTCCTCGGTGTTTCCGCTCAGGCGCTCGCGCAAGCTCCTGGCGACGTTGCTGGCGTCGGACATGCTCAGCTCCTGGTCCTCGACTTGGCGGGTTTGGCCGCGCCGCGGCACGACAGCCGGCGTCGACGATATCGGAAGGATACGGTGAAGCGATGGCGCGGTCGCTGTTCGTGTTCGTGCAGATGGAGTTTCCGTGGGTGCTGGGCCCCGCCGACGGTCGCTACCTGATGCGCCGCCCCGAGGACGGCGAGCCCGAGCGCGTGATCGTGATCGGCACGCTCGGCGCGCCCTTGCGCGCGGCCGGCGCGGGCGCGCAGCCCGGCGTGCTCGCCCGGCGGCGCGCCAGGCGCGTGCGCAGCGTCGCGCCCGAGCCTGCGCCGGAGGCGGTGTCAACGACGCGCGTGACGACGATCGACCCGGTGTCGCTGTCGGCGGAGAGCCAGGCGCGCGCGTGGCTGGCGGAGCTCGACCGCGAGCGCGAGGTGAGCGGGGCGATCGCGGCCGTGAACCGGGTGCTGCACGCCCACCGCATCGCCACGGCGGACCCCTACGTGCACGAGGTCTCGCCCGAGCAGGCGCTGGTCATCAGGGCGGGATGGGGCGAGGGCGAGCAGGTCGCGGACGGCCTGTGGGCGCACGCGAACGCGCTGCCCTGGCACGGCGGCGACGGCAGCGGCGCTCGCCGCGCGGGCCGCCGCCGCGATCGCACGGCGGTGCTGCGCCCGCAGGAGCGCCTGGCGGCGATGCTGGGCGCGCGCAGCGCGCCGCTGCTGTGCGAGGAGCTGGCGCTGCGCGCGCGCGGCGACCTCGACCAGGGTCGCGCGCCGCAGGCGGCGCTGGAGCTGGAGCGCGCGCTCGCGCTCGCGGTGGCCGAGCTGCACGCCGAGCAGCGTCAGGACCTTGCGATCCGCCTGGCGGAGCTGGAGCAGCTCCAAGAGGGCGTGCGGGCGCAGGCGCAGGCGGTGCTGGCGCGGGCTCGGGCGGCCGCCGAGGCCGGGACCGCGCGCGACGCCGGCGCGCCGGACGAGGAGGTGCTGGCGCACGCGTTGCAGCGCCTGGAGGCGGCGCTGCGCGCGCGCACCGCGGCTGGCGTCTAGGCTGGAGAGAATGGACCCGACGAGCACCGCCATCGGCACGTGGAGCGGCGGGCGCTTCATGCACTTCGGCGAGCCGTTGCAGGAGCAGCGCTTCACGGCGCTGCTGGCGCCCGGCGATGGCATCGACACGGTGATCACCGCCGACGTGTACGGCGCCGGCGAGGCCGATCTGGCGCTGGGCCGCGCGCTTGCGGGCGTGCAGCGCGAGAGCTACTGCCTGGTGGGAGCGATCGGGCACGACTTCTACGACGGCGAGCGCGACGGCGCGAAGGGGTTTCCGCGCTTCACGGACCCTCGCCTGCGCGGCCCCGACGAGTACGCGCGCTACATCCGCACGGCCACCGAGCGCAGCCTGCGGCGCTGCGGCGTGGAGCAGTTCGACCTGCTGCTGCTGCACAACCCCGATCGCGTCGGCTACTCGAGCCCGGAGGTGTGGGAGGGGATGCAGGCGGTGCGCGACGCGGGCCTGACGCGCCTGCTGGGCGTCGCGCCTGGACCGGCCAACGGCTTCACGCTCGACCTGCTCGACTGCCTGGAGCGCTATGGCCGGCAGATCGACTGGGCGATGATCATCCTCGGCCCGCTGGAGCCGTGGCCGGGCGAGCTGGTGCTGGCGGCGGCGGCGGACCGCGGCGTGAGCCTGATCACGCGCGTGGTCGACTATGGCGGCCTGTTCCACGACGACGTGCTGCCCGGGCACGCCTTCGCCGCATACGACCACCGCAAGTTCCGCCCGCAGGGCTGGGTTGGGGAGGGCCGCGAGAAGCTGGAGCGGATGCGTCCGATCGCCGAGCGCCACGGCCTGAGCATGCTGCAGCTGGCATGCCTGTGGAACCTGGCGCAGCCGGCGGTGCGCTGCGTGGCGCCGACGCTGATCCAGGAGAGCTCCACGGACGGCGGGGCGCCGCGAGCGATCGAGGACAAGCGCGCGGAGCTGGCCGCGCTCGCTGCGCTCGCCGGCGCCGGGCCGGTGCTGAGCGCACAGGAGCTCGCGGAGATCCGGGCCGTGGGCGACAACACCGGCTGCATGACCCTGAAGGGCGCGAGCCTCGAACACGAGGGCGACCCACGCGCGGACCGCTGGGGGCTGGACGAGGATCTGGCAGCCGTCGCCGAGCGCTGGGGCGTTGACCCGCGGCGCGACCTGGTGGCGCACGCCGTCTAGCCTCGCCGGCCGCTCGGCAGGCGCCCGAGGCCGGTTAGGGTGGACGCGCAGCGGGCAGATACCGCGCATGACCACCATGAGCGAGCAGATCCCCACCATCTCCCTCGGCGGCGAGGTCACGATCCCGCAGCTCGGCTTCGGCGTCTTTCAGGTGCCGCCGGCGGAAACCGCCCAGGTCGTGGCGCAGGCGCTGTCGGCGGGCTACCGCCACATCGACACCGCCGCGGCGTACGGCAACGAGGCGCAGGTCGCGGAGGCGATCCGCGCCAGCGGGCTGGAGCGCGACCGGGTGTTCGTGACGACCAAGTGCTTCAACGACGACCACGGCTACGAGGACGCCAAAGCGGCGATGGCCGCGAGCCTCGCACGCCTGGGCTTCGACCGCGTGGACCTGTACCTGATCCACTGGCCGGTGCCCGCGCACGACCGCTACGCGGACACGTGGAGGGCGTTCGTGCAGATGCGCTCGGAAGGGCTCGCGCGCGCGATCGGCGTGTCGAACTTCCAGCCGACGCACCTGCGGCGGGTGATCGACGAGACGGGCGTGACGCCGGCGATCAACCAGATCGAGCTGCACCCCTACCTGCAGCAGCCCGAGCTGCGCCGCCTGCACGCGGAGCTGGGCGTCGTCACGGAGGCGTGGAGCCCGCTGGCGCAGGGCGCGGCGCTGGAGGACCCGACGATCGTGGAGATCGCGCGCGCGCACGAGAGGACGCCGGGGCAGGTGGTGATCCGCTGGCACCTGCAGCTGGGCAACGTGGTGATCCCCAAGTCGGTCACGCCGCAGCGCATCCGCGAGAACATCGAGGTGTTCGACTTCGAGCTGAGCGAGGAGCAGATGCGGGCGATCGCGGGCCTCGACCGCGGCGAGCGCACGGGGCCGGACCCGGACACGTTCGTGCGGCCCTGAGCTAGACGGCCGCGAGCAGCGCCTGCAGCTCGTCAACGACGTCGCCGTGGAGGCGCACCTCGGCGATGTCGTCGAGCGGCGTCGGCCCCTGCGTGACGATCGCCACCGTGCCGCCGGCGCGCTGGGTCAGCAGCGGCAGCCCCGCGACGGGACGGACCTCCAGCGAGGAGCCGATGCACAGCAGCAGCTGCGCCTGCTCGCACAGCTCGCTGGCGCGTTCGAGCGCGGCTCGGGGAAGCATCTCGCCGAACAGCACCACGTCGGGCTTGAGCGCCTGCGCGCAGGGCGCGCAGCGCGGAACGCCGTCGCTCGAGTCGTCCAGCTTCGACCGCACCTCATCGAGCGCGACGCTCGCGCCGCAGCGCGGGCACGTGCAGCGGGCGATGCTGCCGTGGACCTCGACCAGCTCGCGCGTGCCTGCCTTGCGGTGCAGCATGTCGATGTTCTGGGTGATCACCGCGTCGAGCAGGCCGCGCTGCTCGAGCGCCGCGAGCGCGCGGTGGGCGTCGTTGGGGCGCTTGTCGCCGAGCGCGGCGAAGCGCTGGCCGTAGAAGCTCCAGAAGCGCACGGGGTCGGCGCGGAAGGCGTCGATGTGCGCGACCTCCATCGGATCGACCTTCTCCCACAGGCCCGTGCCGGGAGAGCGGAAGTCGGGAATCCCCGACGGCACGGAGATGCCCGCGCCCGTCAGCGCGACCACCGAACGCGACGAGCGGATCAGCTCGGCGAGATCAGCGGGCGCCGGCCAGGGAGAGCTGCCGGCGCCCGTACCCGGTTCACTCCCCGTGGCGTGCATCGGGCAATCGTCAGCGTCCCTGAAAGCGCGGCGCGCGTTTGCCCAGGAAGGCGGCGACGCCCTCGCGCGCGTCCTCGCTTGCGAACACCTCGGCGAACGCGCGCTTCTCGGCCGCGATCCCGTCGTCGAGGTCCGCGGCGCCGGACACGCGCTTGATCTGGGCGACGGCCAGCGGCGCCTGCGCGGCGAGCTTGCGCGCCCACTGCAGGGCGGTGTCGAGCAGCTCGTGGTCGTCCACCACGCGGTTGACGAGGCCGAGCTCGAAGGCTTCCTCGGCGAGGATGGGGTCGCCGACGAGGTTCATCTCGAGCGCCTTGTTGGTGCCCACCAGGCGCGGCAGGCGCTGCGTGCCGCCGAAGCCGGGGATGATGCCGAGCTTGATCTCGGGCTGCCCGAAGATCGCCGAGCGCGCTGCGATGCGCACGTCGCAGGCCATCGCCAGCTCGCAGCCGCCGCCGAAGGCGAGGCCGTTGACGGCGGCGATCGTGACGATGCCCTGCGACCCCAGCTCGCGGAACAGCGCGTGCGCACCGTCGAGCAGCTGCGCGACGCCCTCCTGGTCGGCCGTGGTGAACGCCTTGATGTCGGCGCCCGCGCAGTACACGAACGGGTTGGAGGAGGCGATCACGAGCGCGCGCACGGGCGGCCGCGCGGGGTCCTCGAGCTTGCTCCAGACCTTCGCCAGATCCTCGACCACCTGGGGAGAGAGCGAGTTCATCTGCCCGTTGGCCAGCCATGCGATCGCCACGCCGTCCTCGCGCGTGTCGAGCTTGACGAGCTCTGCGGGCTGCTCGCCCTCGTCGGGCTGCGGGTAGGCGTAGAAGCCCTGCCCGGCCTTCTGCCCGAGCCGGCCCTGGGCCACCAGGCGCCGCAGGATCGTGGGCGGCGCGAAGCGCTCGCCGTGGCGCTCCTGCGCGCTCTCCATGCGCTCGAGCACCGTGTCCAGCCCTTCGCTGTCGGCGCGCATGAACGGCGGCAGCAGCCCTCGTCGCGGGTCCAGGCCGGCGCCGGCCATCATGCCGAAGTCGATGTCGCGGTGTGTGGCCACGCCCTCCTCGAGCACCAGGCACGCCTCCAGCAGCGTCTTCAGCGACAGCAGCTCCACGAGCTCGGCCACGTCGGGCTCGGCGTCGCCGTCGAGGTTGGGCTTGCCGTCGTGGCCGTAGAAGCCCACGCCGCCGCTCTTGGCGCCCAGCTTGCCGTCCGCGACGAGCTTGCGCATGCCCCTGGGCACGAAGAAGCGTTCCTCGCCGTAGGAGTCGAGCAGGTGTTCGGCCACGTGCAGCACCGTGTCGAGCCCCAGCAGGTCGATCAGCCGGTAGGGGCCGATCGGGATCACGCCCGCGTCGCCCAGCCCCGCGTCGATCTTCTCGATCGACAGGCCGCGCTCCTCCTGCGCGCGCCACACCTCAGCGGTGCCGGAGTTGAGGATGCGGTTGACGACGAAGCCCGGCACCTCCAGGCAGGTGATCGGCTGCTTGCGGATCGCCTGGGCGAACGTGAGCGCGGCGGCGACGGTCTCCGCGGAGGTCTCCTCGCCCTCAACGATCTCCACCAGCGGCATCACCGACGCGGGATAGAAGTAGTGGAAGCCGACCACCTTGTCCGGCCGCAGCGTGGCTTCGCCGATCTCGGTGATCGACAGCGAGGAGGTGTTCGACGCGAGGATCGCGTGGCCGGGCGTGGCTGCGTCGAGCTCGGAGAACACGGCCTGCTTGATCTCCATGCGCTCGGGCACGGCCTCGATCACGAAGTCCACCTCGCCGAAGCCCGCGTAGGAGGTCGTGCCGTGGATGCGTCCCACGACCTCCTCGAGCTGCGCCTGGGCCTGCTCGTCGCCGATGCGGCCCTTCTCCGCCAGCTTGGCCACCTGGCCGGCGGTGACGTTGCGGGCCTCCGTCAGGCCCGCCTGCACGAGCTCCTCGTCTATGTCCTTGAGCGCCACCGGCACGCCGGCGGCGGCGATCGTCTGGGCGATCTGGCCGCCCATCGTGCCGGCGCCCACCACCGCTGCTTTGAACACGAACATGCCTTGCCTCCTGGGTTGGCGAGGGAGGGTAGCGGAGCGCGGCCCCGCGGCCGCCAGGTCGCGGCCCCGGCAGGCGCGTCAGGCGGGCTGCTCGTCCAGCCCCAGGCGCGCCAGCAGCTCGCGCCGGTCGGCGCCGTGCGCCTGCAGCACCCGGTCGAAGTCCGCGCCGTAGACGTCGATCACCGCCATCAGCACGTCCGTCGTGGCGAGCGCCCGCGCGCGACGCTGCCAGGCCACGTGCAGGGCGCGCTCGGTGACGAGCGCCACCGCGTCCCGCTCGCGGGAGCCGGGCGCACCCGCCTCGCCGCCGCCTGGCGCCGCGGCGGCGCCTGCCGGCGCCGGAGCGGGCGCGGCGGCCTGGGGCGAGCCGGGCCCGGCGGTCTCGGGCAAGTCGGGCGCGGCGGGCGATGCGGGCAGCGGCATCTCGCTGACGCCGAGCGCCTGCAGCGCAACGCCGACCTCGCCGTGCAGGCGCAGCACGCGCAGCCAGCGCTCCACCTCGGCCTCGGGCGTGCGCGCGAACGGCAGCGCGGTGGACGCCAGGCCGAGGGCCATCGCGGCGTCGGGCGCGAGCGCGCTGGTGGAGCTCACCGCGCGGCCTCCAGCGCGCTGCGGCGGGCGGGCAGGTAGGCGAGGTGCTCGCGCGCCAGGGCGACCTC